>Ga0265798_10010159_pt1 | contig 11654 bp, 8 predicted proteins | sample P3T30metagenome_FD_192430 | JGI IMG/M metagenome (GOLD analysis project Ga0265798, IMG submission 192430) | Plant litter microbial communities from East Loma Ridge, Irvine, California - P3 T30 | ecosystem: Environmental > Terrestrial > Plant litter > Unclassified | place: USA: California... | reverse complement strand
CTGCACAGGGCTTATTTCCCAATTCATCACATTCATGGTATGCTGTAATCGCAAGTCGTGACATTCACTCGTAATAATCGTAACAAATCCACCATCCGATCAAGACCCAGCTCATCCGAGAAGTTCCAAAGCAGCCGGCAGGATTGCGGCCACCAAAAAGGGTATACAGGAACCAGATGCGCCAAAAAGGAATTCCATGCCCCGCCCGCTCACACCATCTAAACGTCTGCGCCCTCCTCCATCTACGCGTCCTTTTTGGGGATATCGGCAAACATGGGTGCGCTGCTGTCCTTCATCGGCTCGAAGCTCTTAGCGCCCGTCTTCTTAAACAGTAGTTGTGGCTTCGACCTGTTTGAGGTTAGCTTACCATGGCCTTTTATTCGCTCGTGTGGTGGTCGACCTACTTCTTCATGACGTGCTTGGTCTTGAACGCTTGCAGCTTCTGTGTAGCAGGGCTCATAATGTCGTCTGACGGCGAGACGAACTTTTGTTCCCTGTCGTGGCGTCAGTACTGTACTGTTGTGCACGACCAACGCACTGGCGACTCACTGCTCGCCATCATTCATACGCGACTGCAGAACCTGGCGGTGGAATTCGAGACTCTTAATATCCTTCTTCTCCGCTGCCTTCTCTGGTGACGGAACAGGCTTGACTTGCGCGTTCGTGTCGCGGGCGCTGAGCACGTTGGGAGACATGGCACTAGTGTCGGAGGCGGGCGGCTTTGTTTGGGAATTTCCGATTGATGTGTTTGGATAGAAAGGCAAATTGGGTAGTTTGAGGTGAGCCGAATATGTGTCTGGTGGTGGCCTTTCCATGTGCGCGGTCGTGGTGGTTATAGTCGTCGATAGCAAGGGTGTAGAGCAACCGGTCGCACGGGGCAACGCAGAGGAACGCAGAGGAACGCAACTGCACGCACTGCACGCACTGCACGCAGTCACCCCCTGGCATCCCAGCCCTACAATCCTACCTTTGTGAACCCTGCACCTTCAAGGCCCGCCTTTCCTTCCATTCTGGCCTATGTCTCTCTTGCTTGGTTGGCTGATGGTCGTCGTATTGACCAGCCTACCTGCTCGCCTTCGCATGTGAGTCACAGTTACATGACATTGCACGGCACGAATCCCTGACGTAATCTTGACATGCTCATTTGCATTGCCCCCTTTTGACCTTCAGTGACCCGAGGCCCGCAGGATTCATCGTGTTTATCTAGCCCACACCCACCCACGCCAAGTAGAAAGCTAGCCCGTCTAGCTGAACATGCTGGAAATACACCGCACTCTGATCGTACATAGTCTTGCGCTCCTACGCTGCCGAACATGAACGCCATAGAACGTGACCAAAGGCCATCCGCAAAACGCCAACATGTTCAAGCCACCAAATAGTGCTGCCATCAACGCTATTGTAAATGTGGAAAAAGGGTACTCGAAGGAAAACGCAGATGATGTACATGGCCAACCGTGCCGGCAAATTAAGAGATAAAAAAAACCCCCACCCAGATGAAGACGCCCTACAAATGGACCCGCATTGTGTCGTTGCTGCCAAAGGCCTTGCCGCAGTTTGGACACTTCCTCGCACGGTTGGTAAGCCGGTCCTGGACGCACTGATCGCAGAACATGTGCCCGCAAGTTTTGATGACGGTGTTCTTGAGCTTGCTCTTGCAGATTTGACACTGAATCAACAGTTCCATGGTCGAAACTTCAGAGCTCTGATTGGCCGTGCTCTTCTTCTTGTAAATCTGCACCTGCTTCTCCAATCCTGTAACTTGCGCCGCTAGTTTGACTCGCTCGCTTTCTGACTCGCGTTGGGCGTGCTTGGCGGCAAGGCACGTCGCGTCCTTGGTTTCAACAAGCTTCTTCAGTTCTGCTATCTGACTGACGTGACCTTCAGATGTAATGGCGTTCTCGTTGACCTTTTGCTGCAGTTGGCGGTGCGTAATAGACAGGTCGTCCATCTGCGATCGCATTTCCGCAGTTTGCTTCTCCAGCTTGTCCACCAGGGACCGACTAAGAGAGTCCGCCTCTTTCAACTGCGCTACAACTTCGGTTGCTTTCGTAGTCTGTGCACGTAGGATACGGACCTGTTGTTCCAGCTCTCCCTTGGTCTTCATAGCTGCAAAGTACTTCTGCTCTGCTTTGGCTTTGTCCGCGTGGGCCTTGGCAATGTTCTCCTCCCAAGTAGCAATCGTCATAATGTTCTTGTTCGCAGACGCATGTGCTTTCTTCCATGCATCCTCCATGCCGAGGAGCTCGTTGCTCAAGAGTTTGGTTTGACCGTCGAGCTTGGAGATTTTGTTGCGCAGTTGCTCTGGTGTCAAGTCATCCAATCCTGGCGATTCTTGTTCGCTTGATATTTGATGCTCTGCAATCTGTAATCGTAGACGCGCACATTCGGACTCTAGAGCAGCAATCCGGTCGTCACACGCGCTGGCCAATTTCTTCGACTGCTCAATAGATTCTCTCGCATCGTTGTGGCTAGCTTCCAAAACAGTCTTTTGTGTCTGGAGTTCATCTCGGGCGTTTCGAATGCGCGCACAGTTGGCTTCTGCTTGCGAAACGTGGCTTGCAGAATCTGCCAAGCTCGCACGTACCTCATCGTCGACTTTGATCCTGTATGCAGTTCGCTCTGCCTGATATTTCTGCGCCTCTTCTCGTAGTTGAATGTTGGTGGCTTCGAGATTATTAATGCGTTTGATGACGTCTTCATGTTGGCTCTTGATAGCTTTGAAGAGATCCGTCTTGGCGTAGTCATCATCCGACAGTCCAGTGAGCTTCACTTTCAAGGCTGAAACCTCTTCAGTAAGCTTCTTGTTCTCTTGTTCGATCTGTTCGAGTTGCTCCTTCCGCTTAGTTGCCTCAGCTATGGCCTGGTTCTTTGCAGTTTCCAGCTCTTCGCTGATAGGTCCCGGTGATGTACCGTTGGTTGACTCTGTGCCATTGCTTGCAGACGGTGCCTCCTCTTTCACAGCAGTGCTGGTGCCAACGGCTTGCTGCTCGAGTTTCTGGACTTGAGCGCTCTTTAAACGATCAAGCTTCTTCTCAGCGACAAGATAGCGATGAGTAGCCGTATCCAAACGATCGGACAGTTGCTCTTTCTCGGCAGTAACGCGCTGCAATCGAACAACATGATCCTTCTCCGTAGCCAGAAGTTCCGAAAGCTTCTGCTGCAAATCTGCAACCTCGGGGCTACTTGCAGGATACTTTGAGAATAGATCAGAAAGAGAAGCAAGAATCTTGTCCTTGCGGCTAGACAAATGTTTCTTGAATGTCTGGTTGTCCTCGCACAGTAGCGTAGCGGGCATGGTCGAAGTGAAATCGGCATCGGGCAATTGGTCAGACCCCCGGAGTTTGATCTCATCGATAAGCTAAAGAGCAATTAGCGTCACCTCAATCAAATCCCAAGGGTATACTGACCTGATCGAACCAAGCGTCTATTGTCCGTAGATGGTCATCGTGGTACTTGGAACGGCCCTCCAGCTCACTCAGTTGTGACTCGACCGTGGCCTTTTCGCGTTTGTACTCGCGCATCTGCCGCAGAATGGCATCTTTCTGAAACGACTGTAGAATCGCAGTGTCAGCGGGTGTATGCGCCGTGGGCGGAGGAGGTGGGCGGGTGGTAATCGGGGGGCGAACCTCGATGTCATCTTTCCACGGCAAGTCAGCGTCTGGGTGGGAGCGAGCACCGTTGACAGTCACAGCTTGCCTCTTAGCAGGAGGAGCAGCGTCGTCAGTGATGGGCCGCTTCCGGTCCTCCATCTTGACAGCGTCAAGCGATGGGGGTGCGACGGTCCTGGCTTCGAGCCTCATCGAGGTGACGCCGGCGAGGTGTGAGGGCACTGAAAACGCGCGCGCTCTCAGATCCTGCAGCGAGATGAAGGAGCGACTTAGGGCACGTGGTTTGACGGGTGACGGGGGAGCAACAGGAGGGGGTCCGAACGTCGTGTGAGGCCGTGGGTGAGGAGACGGTGGGCGTTGAGCGAAGAGAGTTCCTTAGTTACCCTTACATAAGCAAACTAGTGGCACGCTAGCAGATGGTCTGTGTTTGAGAACGCGAACAGTTCCCTCTTTTCGTCGTTACCTGGAACTCGACGATTCCCCCGCCAAATATGAGACGAGTGATAGTGGCCATATATTGGTGTGCGAGGTAGCAATTGCGAGTAAATCATGTCGGCTGAGGAGGTTGCCAACCAGCCGCCTACAACGTCTAAACCCGCTGCGGCCTTTAGTTCGTTTATTAATAGTGAGTCGTCCCATGCGATAGTACCCGCGCCGCTAAGACGTGGATAGAGAATACGACGGGCAAGAAGTTTGCACCCAAAGCAGCACGACGGAGACCAGGCGCTGCACCCGCTGCACCATCATCGTCTGCAGCAGCACCAGAGACACGTGCATCAACTGCTGAACCGCCTACTTCGCAACCCAACCTCGAGGCCCTGGATACGCCTGCCGCCGAGTCGATACCTGCCGTACAATTACCGACGCCTGTCCCGACCCAAGAGCTTACCGGGAATAGCACGCCCCAAGCTGACCCGTTGACTGTTACTGCTCCTGCTACTGCGACCGCGCCTCCAGCATCCATCGAACCGAATGTCCAGACCCAGGCGGCCAATGAAACCGGTATTGCTCAGTCTTCTACCTCGCAAGGCCTCACGACCCATTACCTCGAGGAGGACGTCCAGGCGGGAAGGTCGCCCAAGAGGCGGCGCCTAGAGTCGCCCGTACAGCCAAGCCAGGAAGTCCAAGTTAATGCAGTTGTGAGTGCGCCACCAACAGCGAATGTTGACGGCGAGCATTTACTTGGCACAAGCACTGCTCCCTTAATCACAGCCAACCAGACTCTTCCACTACCCAGAAACAGGAGAAAACTGCCATGGGCAGCAGTGAACCACTCCCAAGATAACAGCGAGCAAACTGTCGCCGGTGTGCCTACCCGAAAGCCACGCCAGCCTGCCAGGCTCCGGGCGAAGAAGAATGTTACGGTAGATGCAGATGCAGACCATATTGAAGAGGAGGATGAGGCCGAGGATGACGAAGAGCCACAATCCACAAGGAAACGACCCGGCGCAAAGTCCCACACAAAGACGAAAGCCACCGGAACGGCCACACAAGATGGTGAAGGAGTTCCCGCAGTCTCGAGGAGGACGAAGAAGCCCCGGAAACCCAAAGGAGCCCTGAGTAGCGAGATCGTTGAGGGCACGGAGGAAGAGGTCGGACGCATAGCAGACGAGATCATAGCAGCTGCTACACACCGCAAACCGAAACCGAAGAGGAGAAGGAGGCCCACTCCCGAGGCCGATGAGGTAGATGGTATTGAAGGCGAGGAGGGCACACGGAGGGAGAAGAAGAGAAGGGGACGACCACCGCGTGAGGCTACCCCATCTGATGCCGAAGATCAGACCATCGACCCTGATGTCACCTACATGGACTCTCTGGCAGCTCGCAACGTTCGTTGGGGGAAGCTTTCTGCTCGAGAAAAGGAGATGCGCACAATAGACTGGGAAGCGGTCAAACAACGCCGAAGAGAGGAGGATTCCCGAGAAATAGCTTCGAAGGCTGAGCAGGAAGCAGCAGACAAAGCACTAGCTGAGCAAGGGGCAGAGCTGGCTGCGCAATCTGAGACCGCTCGCTTCCGACTAAACGCAGAGGGCAATATGGAGCTGGTACCTGAAACCGGAATCATCGATCGGGAGGGTGACGCAGACCGCGAGATTGATCAGATGGTCATCACCGAGGATCAGGATATTACAGCCCGTCTTACAAACCGCAGCTTCATGAAAAACAACAAGCGTTTTCCCAACGAATTCATTCTTCCAGGCCAAGGTCGACGCTGGAATGTGGAACTTACAGAGCTTTTCTATCAGGGCCTCAGATCTTTTGGTACAGATTTCCAAATGATATCTCAAATGTTTCCCGGCTTCACTCGGCGCTCCATCAAGACCAAGTTTACCCGTGAAGAGCGCGATAATCCCGAAGGCGTCAGGGAAGCACTGCAGGGTCGCTGTGAAATGAACGAGGGAGGATGGAGCATGTATCTGGAAAAAGCCAACAGGACTGAGGCGTCGTTTACGGGTGTAGATGAGATCAAGCGCCAAATGGCTGATGTCGAGGCCGACTACAAGAGACGGATTGCGTTAGCAAAGGCAGAAGCCGAGGAAAGAAAACGCCAGAGGGAGCTTGCTGGGATTGATGAAGATGGAAACCCGCTGGATGGTGACGGTGCAGCAAACAAGGAGAATGGCAAAGGGAAAAAGAAGCGGGGCAAAAACAAGCAGGTTGCTTTCCAGGAAGAACAAGGCGTGGAGATTATTGGGGAGATTGGTGATGATGATACTTGGGGTCGCGAGTAGAGTTGGAGCGGATGATGAAATGATTTAAAAGCATGATACCCTATAGATTCCACAGTCTCGATACTGAGATTACAGATGCGAATCTGCCTCCCAGATACAGTTATATCCTAGCCCTCTTCTGGAGTCGTATGTTCTTGACTGTTTGCACATATGATTTCTGGTTGTAAAAGCCCAAAGCGAATAAGCACATGTTTCTTAGACGCAGCGAGCAGTAGTGCCATATGCAAGTCTGTATTACTGTTGGAATCATGTATCACTCCATTATTACGTTGATACCCGTTGTGTGGGCAGGCGGTGGGGCCAGCCTTAAATGGTGCGTGGTCGATACGCAGAACACATTCGCTTGACCCAAAGCCTCTAATTCCCCACACCCGTCGTTTTCACCGACATTATAACAGCACTAATCTGGCGGCATCCCATCAAACAGCTTGAGTTCTCAAGCAACAATTCATCGGGCTCGTGGTTTAGTGGTATAATACTCCCTTAGCATGGGAGTGGTCCGGGGGTAAGTGGCAACTCGCACCTCTCAATATGAGGTTTACAGTCGTACTAACAATCTGCTTAGTTCGATTCCCCGCGAGTCCATCTGATATTCTTTTTTTGGCAGCCTAAGAGGCTATGACTCTTAGTCATGGTACGTTCGCGCATGAGAGTAAGAGGTTGGATAAGTAGGTTGAAGGACAGATAGAAGGGAGCTTTAGAAACTTTTTGCTCTGGGGCTGACAAAGCGTAATCTACGAGCTGCACGCAGTCCTCCATAATAGAAATCGCCTTGGCACGGCTGCAGATACACACCAGTGATTAGTTATTAGCTATATGCCAACGTCCACAAATCCAACACCAGCTGCATACCACACACATGTTGAAAATATGACGTAGGGTTAGTTTGTGAGATTAATGATCAGGTCTCACGCTAAACCCCTTGAGACTGGATAAAACCCGAAAGTCCACTAGCGCTACTGTGCGGTGAGTAAGCCATGATTAGAAAGCATCTCCTGCACGATTTCCTCACCGTTCCAACAAGTTCTTACTTCCTGAACCAGCAAAGCCGACAAGCGTTTCATGTCACCGCTTGGGATCAGGTTGCAGTAGAAATCTACGGACGAATAGTAATCGATTTCCACTGCCCTTAGCCCCGCTGCCGAGACATTTGGTACGGAGATTTGTAAACTCATCTGCTTTGTGAGATGTCTTGATTACGAAGAACATCTGCACCGTGGGGTGAAACAGCATGTGCGTAAAGTAGAATGCGCTGGTGAGTGCAGGAGAGGATAAGTATGGCTTGAGGTCATGGTCTATTAATATTTTATCCATTCAAACCATTTTATTACATGCGACGGTCCTGAATACTTCCATCAACCACTTCCCTCGTATTACTGCGCATTTGTAGATAAACACCCAAATCACCAAAACCGCCGAGATGGTGTCGGCTCTGATACGTGACGCCCCAATCGGCCAAATCCTGCGATACCTCACAAACAACAAAATCCTCAAGTACCCGGAAGAGCTCCCCGACTTTGTAGTCCCAGCAGCCTACACCCGGCAAACTCGGCCCGTTCCGAAGCGCCTCATCTCAGACGCCACTGAAGAAACCCAAGTCGAAAAAGACGAGCCAGCCACAGAGGAAGTATGCTATCCCGACCCAGAAACTGTCATCGAGGAAGCGGCGTCAGAGAGCGGAGACGACCTTACTAGCAACTTGGAAAAGGTGCAGACAGCGAGGACACAGCACACGGCACGCACACAAATCTCCCGTGTGGGAACGCGGACAGCACTGCACAAGTCGTCTACGCAGGCAGATCTTGAACAGCAGTTCTCACTAGCAACGGTAGAGCGTGGTCCAACACGGCCACTCGAGCCTGAGATACTTGACGACGGGACAATTCTTGTGGACTGGTACGATACTGATGATGCTTCAAATCCTCAGAATTGGAGCTTTGGGAAGAAAGCCATCGTCCTATTCCTGATTCTGATGTACACCATGGGCGTCTACATGGGTAGTGCTATCTACAGTCCCAGTATTCCTGGCGTTATGGAGCGATTTGGCGTGGAAATTGGCGCCGCATCGCTAGGATTGTCCATGTATGTTTTCGCATACGGCCTCGGTCCGCTACTCTTCTCGCCGTTGAGCGAGATCCCAATCATCGGTCGCAATCCACCATACATTGTCTCCTACGCCATCTTCGTCATTCTCATCGTACCCTCTGCACTCGTAGACAACTTCGCCGGACTCATCGTCCTCCGCTTCCTGCAAGGTTTCTTCGGTAGCCCATGCCTCGCAACCGGCGGTGCCACTCTCCAGGATATTTACAGCTTGATCAAGCTCCCCTACGTTCTCTCGTTGTGGGCTTTTGCAGCAACATGCGGCCCCGCCCTCGGGCCCATCATTAGTGGCTTCAGCGTCGCGGCCAAGAATTGGCGCTGGTCGCTATGGGAGATGCTCTGGCTCAACGGCCCCATCTTCCTTGCCCTCTTCTTCTTCCTCCCAGAAACATCCAACGCCACCATTCTCCTCCGCCGCGCCCAACGCCTCCGCCTCCTCACCGGCGACGCGCAGCTGAAAAGCCAATCTGAAATCGACCAAGCAAACCTCACACCCCGCGCCATCGCTGTCGAAGCTCTCTGGCGCCCCTTTCAACTCATGCTCCTCGATCCCAGTATCGCTTTCACAGCCGTCTACACCGCCATCGTGTACGGCATCTTCTACTCCTTCTTTGAAGCCTTTCCCCTCGTCTACAACGAGATGTATGCCTTCAATCTCGGCGAACTCGGTCTCACCTTCCTCTCCGTCACTGTCGGTGTCGTCCTCAGCATAGTGTGGTATTGGTGGTACATTCGCTACCGCGTCGAACCCAGTATTCGTCTCCATGGTCTCGGAGCCCCGGAACGCCGTCTCATCCCTGCGCTCTTCGTCACCTTTTTCGTTCCCGTGGGCCTGTTCATCTTCGGGTGGACGTCTAACTCGGATATTCACTGGATCGTGTCGTGCATCGGCATTGTAATCACCACGATCGGCATCTTCCTCATCATCCAGTGTATTTTCCTCTACCTGCCGCTTGTGTATCCCCAGTACGCGGCTAGTCTGTTTGCAGGAAACGATTTCCTCAGGAGCGCACTCGCGACGGGGGCTATTCATTTCTCGTATCCGCTGTTCCATAATCTTGGTGTGGGCAGGGGTGTTAGTCTGCTTGCTGGGTTGTCAGCTGGTTGCAGCGTCGGTGTATATATCCTGTTCTTCTTCGGAGCGAGACTGAGGGCGAAGAGCAGGTTTGCTGCTAAGTGATACTGGTGTCTAGTACCCCATATGGGAACTTCAAATGGGGAGCTTGTATTTTTTCTGATTCGTGGCATTCTGGCATGACAAGATTTCTTAAGCAAGGTGTCTGGCGTTTGTTCTTTTACTAATGATAATGAAGAGTAATAATATTATAATGATTCACCCCCACCCCCCTCGTTTTAATATACTTGTGATGGCGACATTTACCACCTCGAAGAAGATTTAAACTTATCACGCACGAAGAAATGTCACATCCCCAGCACTAGTATCCAATCTCCCCTTCAGCTCCTTAGCCTGTCCTTCAAGTGCTTTCACACGAAGTCCTACTTCTACATTATCCGCGTCGTGTTCAACGTCATGAAGACCACAGGCAGCGTATTGTTCCGTCACACATGCATCTGCGTAGTTGACTGCCATGCTGCGGCTAGAAACGTTACCAAGGCGAGCACCCATCTCGATACAGGGAGCGCAACCCAATACCGTGTAACGTGCACATGAATGATAGATGTGTATGTGGTACTGGCTATGCGAAGAGTCTTGTTGAGAATAAAACGCTCGTCACGGAAGGTCTTGGGCAGCGCTCTTGCTACTTAGGTTGATTGCGCAAGAAACACGGTTGTCCAAGTCCATTAGACAGTAGCACCAGGAGACATGGTCTGGTAAGTGTTCCAAGCCAAGAGACTACGGAGTTGACGAAGATGCCTGTCGCGTGACACGTCAATGCATTCCCGTTCGATCCTGGCATAACCATACAATCACTGTCCGCAGCTGCTCATGAAGGCTGTGATTTGTTATTCGGTGAAGATGAGAGAAGCACCATCGCTACAAGTGTACCACCTGAGATGAGCAGACTGCGAGTCTCACACGCTCAGCAGTCGGCTGAACGTAGCGACTTCACGAATTTACGGTGCCTGTTGGGTAGCATCTCTTCATCTTCCATTAACCTCAACCCATTGAGCTCAGACGCGTGCACGTCGCTTCTTGATACCATGTTGCGCACTGCCGAGAAAAGTTAAATGTTACAAGAGGCGAGAATAGCTGAGGAGTTATGACGGAGCGGAGCGACTGTGGCCGAGGGGAAAGATATGACTAGCGCGAAGAACCAGGCAGAGGATTTGTACACGCGAAGCCAACACTAAAGACGTACAGCCATCTCGTCACGCCCTGCAAGTACCACGAACACATTTGGGAAATGAAAGCATGATGGAGCCAAAACATTACGATTGATTGCAGTCATTCCAAGCTGCTCTTTCATGGTCGTTCTAGCGTCCACACGTCTGGCAGTGCATCGTAAACTCGGTATCTTGGCTATAGTCTACATATGGTGTAGGCAGATGGACTGTCCATGAAATTTTAATACGTCAAGATGGCAGAATGCCGTGATGCAGACTCATCGCACGCCGCCGTGACTGCAAGTTAGCCTACAGGCGGCTCGAAAGCGGCCTCCAACATTGCACCCATTGATTAGCGACAGTTTTCAGAAACAGCGCCTGTCGAGTTTGTTCGCTTTCTCTTTAGCTAGGGTAACAAGACAAGTCGTTGTTCATAATAAATTTGCTTACTGCTGTATATTCACAAGCAATGTCGTAGGATACACCTGTAGCTGACTATCCAATAGCTAAGACCAATTCGTCGAGGCGATACACTTTACCAGATAAAGCAGGTGGGTACAGACTGGAGCTAAGATGTTGGCGTTGTGTAATTTCTGTGTGGCGCTACAATAATTCGCTTAAGTGAGTGCCCCTACCAGGCCCGTCTGCTTTCGCACATGTTGTTGTAGATAGATATATATTTTAATGTGATGGACAGTCTTTCATCAATCAACAGCGATTCGGGCTTGTGGTTTAGTGGTATAATACTCCCTTAGCATGGGAGTGGTCCAGGGTTCGATTCCCTGCAAGTCCATCATTTTTTGACATTCTTTTTTGCTCACCCTGAGAAATTCCCTTCAAGTCCAACGCCTTTTACTATTCTTTTTAGCATATTTTACCTTTCTTTTTTGCTTACCCTATCTGCAAGTCCAACACTTTTTTGCTG
>Ga0265798_10010158_pt1 | contig 11654 bp, 7 predicted proteins | sample P3T30metagenome_FD_192430 | JGI IMG/M metagenome (GOLD analysis project Ga0265798, IMG submission 192430) | Plant litter microbial communities from East Loma Ridge, Irvine, California - P3 T30 | ecosystem: Environmental > Terrestrial > Plant litter > Unclassified | place: USA: California... | reverse complement strand
TCAGCAGGCCGATCACGGCCACGATCAGGAACACCAGGCGCCAGTCGATGACGTGGCCGATCCAGGTGCCGAGCGGCACCCCCAGCACATTGGCAAGGGTCAGGCCGGTAAACATCGTCGCCACGGCGGCGGCGGTGCGGCCCGGGTCGGCCAGGCGGCTGGCCACGACCGCGCCGACGCCGAAGAAGGCGCCATGCGGCAGGCCGGCCAGGAAACGCGACACCATCATGATCTCGAAGTTCGGTGCGAAGGCCGACATCGCATTAAAAATGGCAAACATCAGCATGAACCAGACCAGCACGCTGCGCGGCGGACGGCCGGCCACCAGGCTGACCAGGGTCGGCGCGCCGACCACCACGCCGAGCGCATAGGCGGTGATCAGGTAGCCGGCTTGCGGGATGGTGATGTGCAGGCCGCTGGCGATGTCGGGCAGGATGCCCATCATGACGAATTCGGTCATACCAATGCCGAAGCCGCCAAGGGCGAGTGGAAGTAGGCTTTTCTTGATCACGGGGATTGTTGTTGTTCGACGGTGGAAGAGGGAGCCGGCCGAAGCGTCAAGCGCGGCCGGGTCTGTCACTATACCGGGCGCGGGGGTACGCGTCCGCTTTCGTCTCGTGATGACGGGTATAGGGCGCCGGAATGGCTTCAGGCGGGCGCCTGGTCTTCGTCGTCGGCGTCGGACGGCCACTGCAGGCGGCCATGGCCGGCTTCGTCGAGGCGGGCGCGCAGCGCGTCGGCGGTGCTGGCCGGCAGGCTGAAGGTGAAGCGCACGTCGTCGCCATGCTCGACCGCATCCAGGCTGGCGCCGGCGCCGTCGAGTTCACGCCGCAGCATGCCTTCCATTGCATAGGGGGCGCTGCAGCGCAACTGGCGCAATTTGATGATCGGGACCTTGGTCGCCGTCAGCAGCGCCTGGGCCACGCTGTCGGTGTAGGCGCGCACCAGTCCGCCAGCGCCGAGCTTGACGCCGCCGAAGTAGCGCACCACGGTGGCCAGCACGCCTTCGAGGTCCTGGTGGCGCAAGACGTCGAGCATGGGGCGGCCCGCAGTGCCGCTGGGTTCGCCATCGTCGACCGCGGCCGACTGGCCGCCGGCCAGCAGGGCCCAGCACACATGGGCCGCGCCCGGATGCCGGGCACGCAGCTCGGCCACGATCTTGACGGCCCCGGCGCGGTCCGGCATCGGCTGTATGCAGGCGATGAAGCGGCTTTTCTTGATGACCAGTTCGTGGTGAACGGCGCCGGCGATCGTCTGGGGCATGGCGTGCGGAAAGTGGAAACAACAACGCCAACCCGAAGGCTGGCGCTGTTGAGGAATCTTTGGTAGGCCGTGCGTGGCTCGAACACGCGACCAACGGATTAAAAGTCCGCTGCTCTACCAACTGAGCTAACGACCCGAAGAAGACGAGATTATAGCGGCACTTGACCGATTTACCAAGTGCTTCCAGTCACTTTTGTAAATTTGAGCGTTGGAAGGACGGCGACGGCTCATTCCTTGTGTCCCGGCGCGGGCGCGTGGGGAGGCCGATGGGCATGCTCGGGCGGCACCTCGTTGGCATGAACGGGAGGTGCCTTCGTCTCGCGATCGCCATCGTCCTCGCCTTCGACTTCGTCGTCTTCGGCCTTGACTTCGGCCATTGCTTCCGGCTCGAGCTTCTCAGCTTCGGTATTCATGCGCACGAACAGGCCCCAGGTGGCAAGGATCGCTGCGGCGGCCAGGCCGACCGAGGCGGCATGCGGTAAATATTCCGGCTTGCTATGCACGAACTGGAAAACGCCGATCAGGGTTTCGACCGATAGCGACACCACCACCACGATAAGGAAGCGCGACAAGAAGCGGCGCACTCGGGTCGGAGAGCTGATGTTGGCTGAACGCTGAATCTCTTCTTCCAGAACGGTTTGGCCTAGCTCAAGGGAAGCTACTGCAATCGTTAGCAAGCCAATACATTCAAGCAGGATTTCGAAACGGGCGCGGACCGGGGCGTTGACGCCAGGGTTGAGTGCATTCCACGCCTCAAGGGCGGAAAGGACGATGAGGCCGATGCCGCAGGTGAAAAACAAGGCGACGATCAACAGGTAGCCGACAAGGAAGATTCTTGAAATAAGGTGCATGATACAGTCCAGGAAGTTGTAATTACTTTAACACTAATTATTTGGAAGGCAGTGTTCGCAAGCACTGTCGCATGCGCGGTACTGGCGTGGTCTGCAGCATGCTGATAGAAGATGACGGCGCGCAAAATCCCCTACGTAGAAGCTTATATCGTGTTCTTGGTCAGTTGATTAGAGGCACGTGTGCTATGGCGAATGCTTTGATTGAAGAGGTAACCGCCGCGCTGGGAGAGCTTTCCGGGGCGACTAGGTTGATGCACCTCAGGATTGGCGAACGTGGCGAACCTGGGTTGCTGGTCGAGGCGTTCGTGGCCGAAGAGGCTGTGCAGGAAGTCGGTCTATGGGATGTGATTGCCTTGTCGACCAGCACCCATATTCCGGTGCCAGCGCTGCTGGGGCAGCCGGCCACCCTGGAACTCAGTCTGGCAGATGGCACGCGGGCACGGTTTTCAGGCGAAATCTGCGATGCCGCAATGCTGGGTAGCGATGGCGGGCTGGCGCGCTACCGGATTCGCATCGCCCCCTGGATCTGGCGCCTGGCCCATGTGCGCAACTGCCGGGTGTGGCAGGACAAGACCGTGATCGACATCGTCGATGCGGTCTTCGCCGATTACCGGCCGGCGGCACGCTGGCGCTGGAGTGACGAGACCAGTTCCTTCATGGCCGACGCGCTGCCGCGCAGCTATTGCTGCCAGTATCGAGAATCCGATCTGGACTTCGTGCTGCGCCTGCTGGCCGAGGAAGGCCTGAGCTGGCGGGTCGAGGAAACCGACGACGGGTACGGCCTGGTGCTGTTCGCCGACAGCAGCCAACCGAGCGCCGTGCCGGAGGACGCCACCAGCGCGTTAGACGGCGGCATTCGCTACCACGGCGTCAGCTCGGTCGAGCAGCGTGACTCGGTGCAATCCCTGCATGCCCGGCAGCGGCTGCATGCTTCGCTCATGACAGTGCTCAGCAGCGACTACAAGACCAGGCGCAGCGTCAGCGCGAACTCTCCTTCCCACGTGCGCTACAACAAGCTGCCGGAGCTCGAGTCGTATGACGTGCCTGGTCAGTATGCCTATGCCACTAGCGCGCAGGCACGGCGTTATGCAGATCTACACATGCAGGGGAAGGAGGCGCGCGGCCAGGTCTGGTCCGGGCGGTCGACCGTGCGCACCTTGCGTGCGGGCACGCGGATGGACGTCACCGGCGCGCCGCTACAGCAACTGGGCGCGGCCGGCGCTTTCACCGTCCTGCGGGTGAGCAGCGTTGGCATCAATAATCTGCCGCCGCCGGCCCGGGACGCGCTGGCGGAGCTGTTCGGCCCGATTCCCGAGCTGCTGGAACAGGCGCTGCGCGTGGTACCGGCGGACTTCGGTCTCGCGATCGCCCAGGCCCGCCGCACTGGCTACGCCAATTGCTTCGAGGCGATCCCTCACGATGTGCCCTGGCGTCCGGAACTGCCAGGCAGCGACGGGCGCACGCACGCAAAGCCAACGGCGCGCGGCGCGCAGAGCGCGATCGTGGTCGGGATCGGCGGCAACGACAGCGCGCAGGGCGCCGACGAACTGTGCTGCGACAGGCTGGGGCGGGTACGGATCCGGTTTCACTGGCAGGACAGCGGCGGCGCGACGTGCTGGGTACGCGTGGCGCAGCGGTCGGCCGGCAGCGGTATGGGGTTTCAGTTCCTGCCTCGGATTGGGCAAGAGGTGTTGGTCCAGTTTCTGGAGAACGATATCGACCGGCCGGTCATCGTCGGTGCTTTGTATAACGGGCAGGGCGAGGGCGGCGTCGTGCCGACGCCGGGCGGAGAACGGACCGCGGTGACGCAGGGCCCGCCGTTCGCGAAGGCTAATGATCATGGGAGGTCGGGACAGGGGAATCTGGCGGGCGGCAATAGTCCTGTGTGGCATGGCGCGTCACCGGAGGGCGAGGGGCATCGCAATGGTGCGGCGCAGTGGGGGATTCGGAGCAAGGAGTTTGGCGGTTCAGGATATAGCCAGTTGCTGTTTGACGATACCGATGGGCAGGGGCGGGTGCAACTCAGGTGCAGCCATGCGGCGACGGAGTTGAATCTGGGGCATTTGATTCACTCGGCGGACAACTATCGTGGGAGTTTTCGTGGGCTTGGGGTGGAGTTGCGTACTGATGCGTATGGGGCGGTAAGGGCGGGTGGCGGGTTATTGGTGTCGAGTTACAAGATCAATCATGGGGCGGCGGTGCGGGATCCTGCTGGTGAGAATGCGGGCGGGATTGGGCTGGTACAGCAGGCGGTGAAGATGGCTGGGGTGTTTCATCAGGCCGCGATGAGTCACGAGGCCGTCGGGTTGGCGGCGTATGCGGGAGCGGGGAAGGCTGGATCGAGTGTGCTCGATGAGAAGGCGGCGCCGCTCGAAGCGATGTTCGCGGCAATCGCTGGGAGTACCGACGTCCGCGCAGTCGGCAAGGCTGAGAGCACGCATGGCGGCGCAGAGGTGCCACATCTGGGTGCGCCGCTGGTGGCGATTTCAGCCCAGGGTGGGTTCGGCATGAATGCGGGGCAGAGTTGGCAATTGGTTTGCGGAGAAACCGCGTCATTGATCGCTGGGCAGGATGTCCAGTTCGTCAACTGCGGCCAGGTTCACATGCATTCACGCCAGGCTATCGGGCTACTCGGCGGGACAGTCAAGGTCAACGACAGTGGCGCAGGTCTGCAATTGATTGCAGCGCGGGACGCAGTCGAAATGAAAGCTCAGGCTGACGAGCTCAAGATTCAGGCGCGTGAGGATGTAAATGTCATTAGTGCGAACGCACACATCGATTGGGCAGCGGCTAAGAGCATCAATCTATCAACCGCGGGTGGCGCGAGCATTGTTATCGATGGCGGAAATATCCACGTATCGTGTCCTGGAAAAATTGCTGTGCATGCAGGGAAGAAGAGCTTGAGTGCGGCGGACAAACTGGACTATCCATTGCCGGCTTTACCGACCAGCATCTGCGTAGAGTGCCTGGTAAGAGCACGGAGTGCTGCTTCACCATTTGTACTGAGGTCGGCATGAGTGAGTCGATCGATTTTCGGCATCTAACAGAGGAGATCTCTGGTTCCAATCCCGAGGAGAGCATATTTTTCCTGCTCGATCATGGTGGGCTGCCGAGATTGGCCCAACAGCTGCAGCACTCTTCGACAGAGTGGGTAAGCCTGTTTGATCACACAAAGGAAGAGGGTGCGCTGGCAGTAGCCCCCATTCTCGTTCTTGCTGCGCATGAAGGGAAAATCAGGTTGTCTCGCCTTGTATTCGATTGGTTGAGTCAGCACGGAATTTACTCTTCGACAGTGATGATACTCGTCTCGCCGCTTGATCTGAAATCCTTGGCCGACCAACTTGGGAGACGTCTCCATACCACGCTCACGGAAGGCGTCGAGGCCATGCTGCGCTTTTTCGATCCACGAGTATTTGAAGGTTTGCTTAATGTCATGACACGAGAGCAGGCCGAGGACTTCCTTGGCATAGCTAGTTCCTGGTATTACGTTGATCGGACAGGGAGAGTTGTACGGACACCAGCAAAATTGAAGGATATCGAGCTTGTTTCAGAACCTCTCTCACTGAGTCAAAAGCAGGAGACTCTTTTGCTGGAAGCCTCCGAGGTTGACCAAATTCTAAATTCATTGAGATCGAATGTGTCAGTTTGCTTGTCACGGCTCCCATATGATTCTCAATATAATTTTGTATTGGAGAGCGTCCTTGAAGCCAGAAAAGAGCGGCTTGTTTCTTCGGTGCAGATTTCGCTATATATAATTATTAAATTAGCCGCTAACGAAAAATTAATGCCAATTTTTGTTCGTGACGATATGCTTGATAAACTCAGATCCAACGATATCGAGCTAATGAAGGTCGCCCTTAATGAAAATATTTTTTGGGATTCTTAAGGGGGAAGTGATGGCTAGAAAATCTTTATGGGAATGTTTTCTCGCTCGTATTTTATTATGTTTTTGTATGCTCGATTTGTTACCTGGCGCAGCTACGGCGAAGCTAGCGTCGGAAGGTGGTGGTGCGAGTGATTCGAGATGCGGTCGAGCGGGTAATTAATGCTTCGCTACAACGACCCTTTCAACTAACTTCTACACGTCGTGAATGCTGTTGCTGCAGTGCGTTGGATTGATATTGCCAGTGATTTTCGAAGAATCAGTTGAGGATAAGATGAAAGAATATTTGAATGAGATTTTATATGGGGCGAGATTCGTACTTCACGTGGCTCTGATTTTTATGTTTTCTTGTGCGAAGGCAGGGGAAGTAGATGCATCAAATGACGAAAAGAAAAGTGGGTCTGTAATCTTAGGGCTCATTGGCTATAACTATACTGATCGAACAATTGCCAGCTATCAAGTAAACGGAGCGGGCGGAGGTGATATTAGTCTTAGCTCACCGACCAGTGGGGGGAGTGGTACCACTTGCTGTGTGCAATATGAGAAGGCAAGAAAAATTCCAGTGCGTGCCGTAGTGAGGTGGCAAGAAGGTGGCTGCTTCTATCACGTTAAAAGTCAAGCCAGCAACTATATTTCTAGACAAACACGTTATTATTATAAGGAAAAGGAGGTGCAGGTCGATTTGATGCACAACGGTAATCCCGGATATGTGGAAACACACTTCTATCCTAGTGGTGATATTAAAGTTGCAATAACGGATGAAATATCCCTGCCGCGAGTTAAGCTTGACGGAAGACGACCGGAAAAGTCCAATTTCGAAAGGTGTAAAAATGGCCAGAAATCGGAAGATTGAAAGTGCAGATTCTCTTGCGCCGGCGCTGCGCAGCACTGTCACAGGGCTGCGCAATGCTGTTGATCTTGCATCGCAAGCAGCCGCGTACCTGCCAGCAGCTATCGAAAAAATGTCGGCAGTGACAAATGCAGCTGATGCAAACGTATCAGCGGGGGAGCAAAGGATACCACCGAAGTCTTGCAAACAAAAATTATGGTTCACCTTCTTTTTTGACGGAACCGGGAATAATTTGGAAGCTGATGCAGGGTTATATAAGCACAGCAACATAGCGAAACTATTTCGTGTTCATAAAAAGACTGACGTCGTATGCGGGATTCATTCGATCTATATTCCTGGTATAGGTACAAGTTTTCCGGAAGTTGGAGATCCAGGAGGGACGGCAGCTGGAGCGGCGTTTGCCGATGGCGGGCGCAAGCGGATAAACTACGCCCTGGCTGAGTTTTCCAAACGACTTCAAAGGCCATTGCAACTAGCTCGTCTACCGGAAAATTCGATTGAAGAGATAAGCGTCGCAGTTTTTGGCTTTAGTCGGGGTGCCGCTCTGGCTCGTGCGTTTACCAGTCTTCTTATGGAACATCAATGTTCTTTAAAAGACGGGAAATGGAAATTGAACAGCGCTTCTTGCGAGATCAGATTCAGGTTCATGGGCTTGTTTGATACCGTAGCATCGGTCGGAAATCCTATGAGTAGGAATAATACGGATTATTACAATCCGGCGTTGTCCGATGTTCGCGCTATGCTTGACGAAAGATTAGAGGACTACGAAGAAACGAGTCCGCTCAAGCTGGCATTCGTCAGAGGTGGAGTCGCGGGGGCGGATCCTTCTCCAGGAGGTCACAGTGGACATGACGCTTGGGGTAGCCGAATGGAAATCCATGAAACTGTCGAGGCGGTTCAACACTACGTAGCCGCACATGAGATGCGAAATTCTTTTCCGCTCGAGAGTATCAGTGTGTTTGCTGAGCGCACAATCAGAAAGCCCGCTCATTTTAGTGAGGTACTGTTCCCAGGCGCCCATTCGGATGTGGGTGGCGGCTATGCACCTGGGGAAGGCGCTAGATCTCAATCCCGCGTTGAAAGTTTGTCATTGATTCCTTTACGCCAGATGTATCATTGTGCTATGCGCCATGGCGTGCCACTGTTAGCGGAATTTGAGACCAGGAACAAGGAAGACTTTGAAACCGATCCCGCGCTTTGCGAAAGTTTCAATAAATATATGCAAGAAGTTGGAGCTATTAATTCTCTTGGGGATGGAATTAATAGGCACATGAAGTTTTATCTAGCCTGGAAATTTAGAGAGATTAAGGAAAGTCGTAGGGCGAAACGTTTTGACATCGATCTAATCAAGAAATTTGATGCGCTATATGGCGAAAAAAGATCGGCTGTTGAGGCAGAGAAAAAAATTTTGGAGCGAAAAATCGCGCAGAGCGAGTTAATTTCGAGAGCTACTGAGGGGTTAAACGAAGAGTCAGGCGCTTCAAGTGAAAGAAAAATTCATGAAGAGAAGCTGAACGCTGAAATGAGAAGGAAGACAGTCGAGTTGGCTACCCTGCCAGATATGAGTCAGCTGCATTCTCTTTCCGAGTTGTATGATGAGCAATTGTTGGTTGATGCGAGCAGAATCAGTGATGCCATACGTTTCGAATCTAAAAGAGGGCGCTTGCACAGAAATCTGCGGCCACACTATAAAGGATTGCTGGAGGCATTTGAAGCCGGGATCAGCGACGGTGGTACTTTAGTAAATGATGTCACTGTACGGTTCTTCCGGAATTACGTACACGATTCACTCGCAGGATTCGGGAGGGATGCTACTTTCCCTTCTGATCCACGGGTTATCTTTATAGGTGGGGATGAAAAATTGAAGTATGCGAGTATGGTAACTGAAGAAGTGATCGATAAAGTAAAGAACACCGGATAGGCATCAGTCCGAGATCGCTGCTGTATATGCACCTATTCTGGAAGTGCATCAAAAAACAAAAAAGGCGTCACGATCGCTCGTAACGCCTTCATTGCTACAACATATTCTGGTAGGCCGTGCGTGGCTCGAACACGCGACCAACGGATTAAAAGTCCGCTGCTCTACCAACTGAGCTAACGACCCGAAGAGGCAGCATTATAGCCGGCGATTACAGTTTGCGCTAGGGTGGCCCGACATTTTCGACACATGCACCCGTCACGACAGCGCCGATGTCACCTTCAACACCTCATCCGCCGTGGTCACGCCCTCAACCACCTTCATCGCTCCGGCGATGCGTAGCGGCTTCATTCCATCCTTCACACTCTGCTCGCGCAAGGTTCGCATCTCGCCCGATTCACGGATCAGGCGCCCGAATCCTTCGCTCACGGTCAGCAACTCATAGATGCCGGTGCGCCCGCGATATCCGGTCTGCCGGCATTCCGGACACCCTACCGCCCGATACACAGGCGACGGCTTCGCAATCTTCCACGCGCCGCCGATGCTGTCCCACACCTCATCGCTCAATTCCCCGCCCGGCGCCTTGCACGCAGGGCAGAGCGTGCGCACCAGGCGCTGCGCCATCACGCCGATCAGGGTCGCCTCCAGCAGATAATCCGGCACACCCAATTCCAGCAAGCGCACCACCGCCGACGGCGCATCGTTGGTATGCAGGGTCGAAAATACGAGGTGGCCCGTCAGCGCTGCCTGGATTGCCATCTCGGCCGTTTCCAGGTCGCGGATTTCGCCCACCATGATGATGTCCGGATCCTGCCGCATCAGCGAGCGCACGCCATCGGCAAACGACAGGTCGATCCCCGGCTGCACCTGCATCTGGTTGAATGCCGGTTCGACCATCTCGATCGGATCTTCGACCGTGCATACATTCACTTCGCTCGTGGCCAGCGCTTTCAGGGTGGTGTACAAGGTCGTGGTCTTGCCCGATCCTGTCGGTCCGGTCACCAGGATGATCCCGTGCGGGCGCTTCGTCAGCCCGTCCCAGCGCTGCGCATCGTCGGGCGGGAAGCCCAGTTCTGGCAGGGTTTTTACGACCACTTCCGGGTCGAAAATACGCATCACCAGCTTTTCGCCGAATGCGGTCGGCATCGTCGACAGCCGCAATTCGACCTCCTGCCCACCAGCGGTCCGGGTCTTGATGCGGCCATCCTGCGGGCGGCGCTTTTCGATCACGTCCATCCGGCCCAGCAGCTTGATGCGCGCGGTCATCGCGATCATCACTGCCGCCGGCACCTGATAGACCTGGTGCAGCACGCCGTCGATACGAAAACGCACGGTGGCGAATTCACGCTTGGGTTCCAGATGGATATCCGAGGCGCGCTGCTCGAAGGCGTAACCCCACAGCCAGTCGACGATATTGACGATGTGCTGGTCGTTGGCGTCGAATTGCTTGTTCGATTTTCCCAGTTCGACCAGCTGCTCGAAGTTGTTCCGCATCGCGACGTCTTGCCCGCTGCTGCGGCTCGCATCGCGAATCGACTTGGCCAGCGCGAAGAACTGCGCAATGTACTGGGCGATGTCGAGCGGATTGGCCAGCACCAGTTCGATGCGGCGGCGCGAAACCTTGGCGATCTCGGCTTCCCATTCGGTCAATGAGGGATCGGCCGTCGCCACCACCAGCGTGGTCGCCGTCATTTCCACCGGCAGGATATTGAAGCGCGCCGCATAGCTGGCCGACATCACGTCCGCCACCTTGGTGAAATCGATCTTGAGCGGATCGATGCGAATAAAGGGCAGGCCGACCTTGGCGGCGCACCATTCGGTCAGTACATCCAGCGTCAGCAGCCGGTGCGGCGGCAGGTTTGACACCAGTTTGCACTGCGCCACCGCGGTCAGCGGATGCATGATGCCGGGCGCATTCTTCAATATGCCCTGGGCCTGGGCAAAGTCTGTCTTGACTTTGTCCTTGGTGACGATCCCGTCGGCTAGCAGCCACGAGAAAATCGATTGCAGGTCGAGCTTGCGCAGGCTGGCGGGTTTTTGCGGGATGGCGTTCACGGTGGCCCTGGCTGAATTGTCAATCGGTGGCGAACAATCCCTTGACCCAGGATTTCGCAGGCAGCTTGGTCTGCGCCACGATCTGTGCGGCGCGCGCCGCGAGCGCCTCCTTGTCGAGCGTAGGGCGGGTCTTGAAGCACAGCGCCACCACGTTCCCGTCGTGCACCTCGGGCAGGCAGATCACATGGCCGAAGGCGAATTTCATCGCCTTCAGGTTCTTGGAGAAGCTCGGGTGGTCGCCGAACAGGTTGACGGTCATGATGCCGTCCTGCGTCAGGCAGGCGGCGCAGGCCTGGTAGAACTCGGGCGTGTCGAGCACCGGGCCGCGCGCGGTGGCGTCGTACAGGTCGCACTGCAGGGCGTCATAGGCTTCGTGGTTGGCTGGATCCTCGACGAAGTCGAGCGCGTCCATCTCCAGCACGCGCAGGCGCTCGTCGTCGGCCGGCAGCTTGAACATCGAGTTGCAGATCGCGATCACGGACTCGTTGAGTTCGACGGCGGTCACGCTTGCCTCAGGGAATTGGCGATAGCAGAACTTGGTCAGGGTGGCCGTGCCCAACCCGAGCTGGGCGATGGCCTGCGGCGTGTCGATGAACAGCATCCACGCCATCATCTGCTGCGCGTATTCCAGCTCTGGCCAGTCGGGCTTGCGGATGCGCATGGCGCCTTGCACCCATTCGGTGCCGAAGTGGAGGTAGCGGACGCCGTCCTGTTCGGACAGTGTGACGGGCGCGAATTTCGGTTTGCGCGCCGGACGGCGCGAGGATTCGACTTGTTCGATGGATTTGCGTTTGATGAGCATAAAGAAGCCTGGTGGAATCGCCCTATTATCTG
>Ga0265798_10010157_pt1 | contig 11655 bp, 13 predicted proteins | sample P3T30metagenome_FD_192430 | JGI IMG/M metagenome (GOLD analysis project Ga0265798, IMG submission 192430) | Plant litter microbial communities from East Loma Ridge, Irvine, California - P3 T30 | ecosystem: Environmental > Terrestrial > Plant litter > Unclassified | place: USA: California... | reverse complement strand
GCTGCGCAACCAGGTCTACGGCCTGATCGCCATCTCAGACGTCGCAACATTCTCCGCCTACGCCGGCCTCTACATGTCCTGCCACCGGATCAAGTCCGAGATCGACGCCGAGGCTCCAAAGGTGCTTGAAACTTACCTCGATTCGATCACCAAGCGCACACCGGGCGTCGAGATTACAGCGCTCACTCCCTTCACCTCGCTCAGCCTCCTGCTCACACTCGACGCAGCACTCTACCCGGACAATAAAAAGGCCCGGTTCCAGCACGCCTAATCCGATTTTCTCACCATATACGTCTCCTCGCTCACCATGCGCACGAAGGGACCAGGTATTTCAGAGATGAGTGCCAGTCGAAAAGATAAATGGCTCGAAGACGTCTTCCTATACAACAACTGCACCGTCAACGCAGCACGTGTGGTACTAGATTACAGCAAGAGCGGCGCATATGGTTCATCTATATTTCGGGCAAAATTGCGATGTCACGAGCTTGGCCCATTGCCCGGGTGGACTCGCACGTGGTCTGCTTTGCCGTCCGACGATCGTCCCCGGGTCCAGCTTGATAGAGATGAGAAGGAGACGAGGAAGGTGCCGGAATATCGCAGGATGGGATGGACAGATGGTGCGTTCTTGGTCTCAACTTCGGCAACGACGTTCAATGGCTAGTCAGGTGTGGATGCCGGATCTACGTAGTGGACGCGGCGAGAATCCTCGGTGTATGGTGGGAGGCACATGTGTCGATACAGAAAGTGGACGGAGTACGACTGGTCAAGTTCGCGATGGGTATAGCTAGTGCATTTGTGCAGGTACTGGACACATTCGATGTGGCCCGTGGGTACCAAGTGGAGGCTTTGAGGAGATCTGAGTTTCAGACAATGGTCCCAAGCGAAGAGGGCAACAATACTTGTCTTAAAACACTCAGTAGATAAGAGTCTCAGCATGCGGAGTAATACACACCACACCCTTAAGAGACGATCTGTGACATTCCAAAAGCGTCATGGTCTACATTCTATGATATTAATCGACTGATTTGATTGTCCTTCCCTCACAACCAGCCCCAGCCTAGGACTTAATGCTCATGCCCATGCCCATGCTCACTCTCTTTCTTCTCCCCAAAATCCACTCTCCATCCCCTCCCCACACCCACACCCGGCTTCCTCACTACCGCATAAGCAGCCTTCTTGCCCTCACTCGCCACCCATTCAAACCCAACCTCTCTCTTGCGCCGACTCTCCTTCTGCCCCTCCTCCATGACAACCACGCTCTCCTTGCCCTTCCAAGCCTTCGGCGCTCCAACAATGATAATCTTCTCGACACGCACCTTCTCCATCGCTTTGACATATTTAAGCGCCTTGGAGCTAGGTGTCCCGGACTCCATGTTCGTGGAACTCAAGATCTGGCGGCTGCCGTCGAAGTCGAAGCGCCGGTGAATGAAAGCGCCGGATTGGTACTCAAATGTCTCGCCGTCGTCGAGGTACAGCGTGCCTGATGCGTTGCCATCTTTGTCCAGCACGACGACGAGCGTGAATGGGTCGTACTTCATCAGTCCAGACGAGCGGCGCGGGCGGTCGCGGCGCGGAATAATGTGTCCGCCCTGCATGAGAAGCGGAATCTTGTCGAGAGGCGCGGGAACAGTGTGGTGTCCAGCGCCGCTGTATGTCGTGAAGTCAAAATAGTCGTAGTAAGACTGCGAGTCGGCGATGTAGACGGATACACTGTCTGCGCCTTCCTTGGTCACGGGCTTAGCGAGGAGACCTGTCGAGCCGATGTACAGCTGGTCGTCAACGGTGAAGCCGGCCTCGTCTTCAGGGTGAACGTAGAAATTGGGTCGGATGATGGGTGCGCCGGTGGTGGAGGCTTCGTGGAAAGCGGTGTACCATGCGGGCAGCAGTTGGTAGCGTAGACGCAGGGCTTGTGTAATGATCTCGGTGTAGGGCGAGCCTGGGATATAGGGCTCACGGCGGCGAGTATCGATGTGGGCGTGGCCGCGGAAGAAGGGGTAGTAGATACCGGCTTGGTACCAGCGGGTCAAGAGCTCTTTGCTGGGATTGCCAAAGAAACCTCCAACGTCAGCACCTGAGAATGGGAAGCCGGAGATACCCTGGTTGAGCACCATGGGAATTGAGGCCTCGAGGTGAGCCCACTCGGCGAGGTTATCACCAGTCCACATCGCTGCACTTCGCTGACTGCCGGAGTAGAAGGCGCGCGTGAGGACGAATGGACGAAGGACTTCGCCCTTCTTGCGCTCGGTGATGGCTTGGTAGGTTGCGTTGTGGAACGTCATGCCGTTGATGTTGTGGACATCACGATGCTCCCAGTTGCCGTGGTGTAGGTTGTCCTTGGGCATGGTGGTCTCAGGGCCGTTGAAGACCGAGGGCTCGTTCATGTCGTTCCAGATCCATGTGTTGCGAGCAGTACCCTTGAACTTGTCATACTTGAACAATGTCTTCCACCAGTCAATGGCAGCGGGATTGAAGGCGTCGATCCACATTGATGATCCGGGCCAGCACCAGCCCTCGTATTGGTTGCCATCCTTGTTCTTGACAGCGAGGTCTTTCTTCTTCATCTCGTCAATGACGGGGTAGTTGTCCGTGTTCTTGATGTGCGGATCTATGATCGCTACAAGCTTACGCTCACGCTTGTCGAGCTGCTTGTGCATTGTGTCCGGGTTCACGAACGTCAGAGGATCCCATGTGAAGTACTCCTTCTCTTTAGTGTACTCAATATCAAGCCAAATGACATCGTAGGGGATATTAAACTTGTCGAACCTGCGATCGACATCCTTGACATCGTCGTCAGTGACGTAGTTCCATCGGCACTGGTGGTAGGCAATGGCAAATGACTGTGGCATGGCAGTGAAGCCGGTAAGCTCGCCATATTGTTGGAGCATGTCCTTTGGAGTTGGTCCGAGAAAGACGAACACGTCAAGTAGACCGCTCTCAGACATCCAATGAGTCTGGGTGTCGGTACGGCTCTTCAAGCCCAGCGAAAGTGGGTTAGTGGACGTCTTGGTCTTGGTGACATCGATCCATGTCTCGGCAGCATTCAGCCAGAAGACGCCTACAGTTGAGCCCTTGCGATGCGCCTGCATGAATGGGATGGCGCCGTAGAGGGTCATTGGGCTGTCCATCTCGTACTCGAAGACGTCTGCGTTGTACAGTCGGTATGGCTCAGTGTAAGCATCATCTCCACCCCTGCATACTGTCAGCCATTGTCGTCTCCATCAAGTTGGTCTCCCTACCTAGTCGTCTTCAAGGACAGCCTTGTCGCATGCTCCGGGATACCGAAAACATGCTCGTAGCCGGGAAACGTGATGTCCAGCGCAACAGCCTCAGGTCCTCTCGGCTTGCTGTCTGTGTTGCCACCAAACGTCTCTTCCCACCACGTGCTCTCGTCCTCTCCTTGTGGCTCCTCAACCTTTTCTTTTTCTTCCTCGCCCTCCATCTTCTCCTCGACCGGCTTCTCGACCTTGGCTCGCCAATGCTCCAGGTTCATGAAGCCGCGCTCGTTGAACTTGACCTGCGTCTCTCCATCGCGCTGGAAGTCAATCGAGAATGGTGAGTGCCGAATGACAGCTTGGTGATTTCCACCCTTGCCATAGACGACCTTGGTGTATCCAGCATCCGTGGTCTCAGCCAAAGCAGCGCCCTCGGCAGGGCTCAAACCTCCCACCAGCGCCCATGATCCAGCCTCGTTGTATCGCTCTTTCCGTGCCTTGCTGTCGTGTCTGAGCTCAATCTGGCCCTCCGCTCTCTTCTCCTCGTTTAATGTGACACGCGCGACGCCCGACTCGAGGAATGTGATGATGAGTGGTAGAGATACTTTCTCGCCGCCTTCATTGATATTCTTAAGCACTGTGGCTTCTAATTGACCTCTCTTGAACGTGATCGACGCAGATTCGAGGTTGTATGGCGAGGTCCACGAGCTTGTGGTCGAAACTTGATCGGCAAAGGCGCGATTGCGCTTGCAGAAGCCGGATTGGTCGCATGTCTTGAAGTTTTCGTGCTTTACCGAAACTGTAGCCTCCTGTTAGTACTCTGAATCTATACAGGAGACCTCAAGAGGTCAATGGTGGGCAATTGAAGCTCATACGCCTGCCTGAACATACCCGCTGGAACGAACAAGCAACAAAGCACCGCCCATAGCAGCAAAAAGGCTGTCCACCTGGGAGCAGCCCTATACGATAACAAACTCATGTCCGCAGCTAGTGAAAAGAAAACAGCCAGCTTGGTGCTTCTTCAACTGTTCAATGTTGAAACGTGTAGCTCGGCTTCGAGCAACGCTAGCCAATCAGAGCTAAGCGGTAGCGTGGCAGAATCGAATAATCTGATTTGTCACAGCTTGCTGCCCCTCACCGCCCTGACCCCACCAACGAAAACTCCAGCTCCTCAACCACCACCTCCCCCTCAACCACCAATTTTCTAAAACCATCGAAACTCTACAAACAACAACAACAAGATGACTTCTACTGAAAAAACCTTCATTGCTATTAAGCCAGATGGTGTCCAAGTACGTTAAGAATCGAAACAATTGCTCGATTCCAAGCGCTGTGAAGGTCTTAATTAACATCAAAACAGCGTGGACTCGTGGGACCCATCATCTCGCGCTTCGAGAACCGCGGCTTCAAGCTCGCAGCCATCAAGCTCGTCACCCCCTCCAAGGAGCACCTTGAGAAGCACTACGAGGACCTGAGCGACAAGCCTTTCTTCCCTGGTCTAATCGCCTGTACGTCCAGTTCATATCCAACTTCTCCATTCCAAACCCCACTCACTATTAGCCCCCCACATCGATTCCCACCATACACTTCCCCCTCCAGCATTTGCCTTTTCCTTCGCAATTCGCTAATTCCCGCAACAGACATGGGTTCCGGCCCCGTCTGCGCCATGGTCTGGGAAGGCCGCGACGCCGTCAAAACCGGCCGCGCGATCCTCGGCGCCACCAACCCCCTCGCGTCCTCTCCCGGCACCATCCGCGGCGACTACGCCATCGACGTGGGCCGCAACGTGTGCCACGGCAGCGACAGCGTCGAGAACGCCAAGAAGGAGATTGCGCTGTGGTTCAAGGACGGCGAGGTGCAGAGCTGGAAGAGCGCGCAGTTTGACTGGATTTATGAGAAGGCTTAGATGGGTGTGCTGGTAGGAGTGGGTGGATAAGGACAACGTTTGGGGGAGCAGTGAAGGGTGGGTCTGGGGAAGGTGGAGTAGTCTTGTTGTAAGGCGAAATGCTGGGCCTGGCTTTACTTGGTAGCGGTTCCTGAAGACGATGGACTTGTCTGCTCTCTGGTGCGAACTCAGGCTATGAAATCACGATCAAGACGACAAAAGCTACGATAGAAATCAATGGGACACATGAATGATCTCAGACATGTCTTCATTCAATGCGAATGTGATGTAGTTGTACCTCATAGTGGACGTCGCCCGGTATCAATAACGCCCCCTCTCCCAAGCACCCACCCTATCCTCTACTCCTTCTCAACCTCGGACTCCCCTCACCCACCACCTCTCCACTCCCATCATGGCTCCTAGTACGCAACTCCTTCGCCTCAAGTTCACCCTTCACACACCCCTCAAACCACACCCTCAACCTCTCAACCTCAGCCCACTCCCCCTCCCCCATCTCCACAACCGGACCCCTAACCTCCTCGCGCGCCCTAACCTCCCCAAACGCACCCTTCTTCTTGCCCCACACGGGTTTCTTGTAGCGCCACGCACACCAGCTACTCTCGTCCGCGGAGGTAAGAGTAGGATGTCGATTTAGACTCTTGACGGCGAAGGCGCGTAGGAGAATGACGTCGCCTGCATCAGCGAGCGGCAGCGCATTCTGATAGCCGCGAAAGACGTTAACGGTGGTGACAGCGGGCCACGTACTAGCATCCGTAATGTGCAGGCTCGTCGACCAGTCCTTGCGGCCTTTGGTAGCGCGTGTAGCAGGCGTAGTGCCAGACGTGACGAGTGCGAGCACGTCGGGATTAGACGCGGTGTGGAACTGCGAAGAGCGGTTGAGGAAGAAGGTGAGTTCCTTGAGGGGCGTGTAGAATGCTACGAGTGTGGAGAGACCGATTGACGGACCTGCAGGCTTTTCGACGAGCGTGCTCTTGGCGTCGGACACGTCTGGCGAGTGCTCGTCGACGGGTGAGGTGTCTGGAGACGCGACGTCGGTTTGTGTGGCGTTGCGGCGGGGCGTTGAGCGCATGACGACGTTGGGAGAGGGCTTCGCTTTGGGTGAGACTTCGACGGCAGTGCTGTCGTTTTGCGTCGACGCGTTGAACGAGCGGAGACTCATTGATGTGCGCTGGGTGAGTTGTGGTGTCATGGGTAGGGTTTGCTGTTGCTGAACAGTGACGCTGGCTTGCGACTCCATGCTTGTCTGCTGCGTGGCGTCTGGCGTGACGGGTCTGTTGCTGTCTATGACAGACTGCTGAACGACTGACGGGAAGGCAGACGTGATTGGTGACGGTGAGTAACGGGTAGCTTCAAGGTCTATCGACGCGGGTGGGGAGCTGCGGATGTCATAGCTCTCACCTTCCACTGCTTGTGCTACCTTGGGCGTCGTTTCGTTTGCTGATTCCTCGGCGGGTGGTGGACTTGATGAGAGATTATAAATATGTCGTCTAGTCCTTCGTGTTGCGGGAGTGCTAGAAGATACCATTGAGCCCGCCGAGCGAAGCTTTCTGCTAGGACTGCCAGCTTGTGGCTGTGTGATGAACGAAAAATTGGGCTGAACAGGCCTGCTGCCGTGCATTATTGTTTGAGCTTGTGACTTCTTCCACCTGGTCTTCGCTCCCATGCCAGTATCCAGCTCCGGAGCAGTTGCCGCAGGCGGTCTCATGTCCACATCATCCTCATCCTGGTCATGTGGCATCACCGGGTCACTGAAGTTGGTGAACGTGTTCCAATCGTCGGAGTACTTGACACTCGACAAGGAATGCTCGGAGTGCAAGCTTTCCTCTTCAGAATCCTTGACGAAGGCTACGTCAGAGTATCTGCCTTGAGAAGCACCGAGATGCTGTGACGGCTCAAAGCTTGTCAAAATTGGATCTGCATCATCGAGCTGAGAGGGACTGGCATCCGAGATGGAGTCCACGCTACGGTTCAAGGCGCGTTTGCGAGGGCTTCGACGTCTCGCGCTCGTTGCAGCGGACGGAGGAGAGAGCATCTTGGATTGAGAGCGAAGACTGTATGGAGAAGTTTGGGTGGCGTCCCGGGAAGGTGACATCGTGGAACGATTCCTAGTCCTAGCAGGCGACACAGTTGTACGAGTGAATGGAGTCACGGATGCTTTCGACCTAGTCGATCTGCTCGCGCGATTCTGCACTGGAGGTTCTTCCTTCGAAGGTGACATGGATGGCTTCGTCTTGGACCTAGTATTCCTGGCTGGCCCAGTGGCGGGTACGGCTATGGTGTGCAATTCCCCCAGTTTATGACCTTCTTCAGGTACCTCAATCAAGATCTCAGCAGACGGACCGGCAACGCCCTCATCAAGCCCATTGTGATTATCGTAGACATCTGGCTCGATTAGATGAAGCACCGAGTCCTCCTCGATAGATTCCATCTTCACATCAGGGTGATGGTCTGCTGCTCCAACGTCCTCTGGGCCTTCGCCCTGCATTGTATCCAACTCATCAATGCCCAGCTGAGGCTCATAGTCATCAAAGATGGATGGGTAAGCGGTCCCGGTCTCAAAGACGGCCTCTACTTCCTGTGAGGTTGATGTGTGAGCTGGTGCTTCTTCCCGGATGTCCGTGGCGGTTGTTGAAACTTCAGGTACAAAATCCATCGCTGTAAACTCACTGAAATCTTCTTTTTCCGCCGATCTATCCGGACCTTGTACAGAGGCAGCCGTATCCAGATCCGGCTGCTTTCCAGAATGATCAACCCTGCCCTGAGATTCCTCGTCCACTTCAACCTCTGCTTCGATCTCCTCTACGTCCTCCACATCACTACTGCCAGAAGGCGATCCTAAATCAACAATAGCAGATGCCGCTGTCGAATGGTTGGTACTTGTAGGTGCAGCGAGATCCAGATCGGCCTTCTCTTGACGGTCTGACAGAGTTTCATGCACTTCTGGCTCCTCCTCGTCACTGCTGATGTGGTACAAGTCGCTCATTGCATGTCCTAGATCAGGGCCGCCCTGACGCTCAGGACCTGCAATGTCGTCTCCATCGTCCATCTTCTCATCCTCTGACTCCTCTTCCTCAGAGTCCGATGACAGCTCAATGACTTCTGGCTCTGGCCTGTTATCAATTTGAGATGTTCGCGGGGGCGATGAGAGTCTATAGTCAGTAGCGAGTGTTTCTAGAATTGTGTGACTGTCAATTGGTCCCGGCGATGAGCTCCTTGTTCTCATGTCCTTTTGCATTCCAGTCAGGGAGATTGGCTCAACTGGCGCTGGTAGTCCTGAGCCAAGTTGCTTTAGTTCCTCATCGCGATCTGGCGCTTCGGGTGCTGGAGAGGACAGATTCAGAGGCCGGGAGTTGTTCACGCTGTCCATGCCAAAAGTGAATCGCACCTGGGCAAAAGCCGATTCGTGGTGAGGGAGTGTAGTAAGGTTGTTGCCAGATCCGATCGAGCTAAAGAAAGAGTTCTCAAGAATGTAGCTGGCGTCGCTCATGGGTTCCTGTTCGATCGTCTCCGGCACTTCGCTCGTAAGTGCGTCTGGAGTGCGATCAAAGTAGGACGCCGTGGCCGCGTTGCGTTCATCTGGGAAGGGTGATGGCAGAGGTAGTAGAGCGGAATCCAAAGGCTGAAGAGTGGGGCTGGCAGGCTCTTGGCCTACTGGAGTGAGCATGTCCGAGGCCATGATGGTTGGTATTGCAGGAGGCGGCTTGAGAAGCGTGACTTGTACAGCCGCCGGCGATCGATTCGAAGTGTGTTTTATATCATTTCCATGGGCACTGGATGAGACGCGCCTAGTGTCCACAACCTCAAGTACGCTGTCTTCCTCTGTATCGCTTCCTAGGTCGAAAGGCTGTGGATCACCAGGTGGTTCTACTGCATGCTCAGGCTCCAGCTCCATGCCAGTCTCCTGGCTTCCGGTGTTGACCTCAGTCGTGCTAAACCTAGCATCTTGTGCGTTTTCTTGGGCATCTTCTTCTTCTGTGTTGGCTTCGGTGTCGCCGCCGAAAGCGAAGGGCGCATCTGCTGGAGGAATTTCGTCCGGACCAGCGTATAGGTCGTAGTAGTCGTTGTCTCGTACAAAATCGTCGTCGTCGTCCAGTACAGTCACAGTATGCGTCTGTTGGTCCTGCGCATCATCGTTAACGTCTCGCGCGCCATCCATCTGCCCTGCTGCAACAGAGAGCTGCTCTGCCTTTGGTGGAGACACCGGTGTGTGCGGCAACTTCATCGCGCGACTCGGAGATGCCTGCACTTCGAAGTCATCCTCCATACCAACGTCTTCTTTCTCTGTTGATGGTGTCCTCGCGTGGTATGTCCATGTCTTCCAGTTCCTGTACGACTTGCGCCGCCGCTTCTTGTCGTGGCCCTCTGCATTCTCGTCTGCCAGTGGATCGTACGGAGCTTCGAAGAACGGGCCGTCCGACAGTCGGGCGCGCTTGAGGAAGGCCGGCGACGACCATTGTTGTGCAAGGCTGGGCGCTGCTGCTGGGACTCGACGGACAGGCGAACGCGGCGCTGGTGTGGGCGCAACATCTACCACGTCTAGACTCGCGATCTCATTTCCATTGCGGAAGACATGAATTATCACAGTCTGCGCATACTCCAGTTCCCATTCGATGCTCCTTCCCGGCGTGCTAACACTTCCTTCTTTGACAAACTGCGCGCCTCTCAGGCTCAGCACAACTTCATCGCCAATTCCCACGCCCGTCGTCGCAAGTGCCTTTGCACTGGAACCCGTAAAGCGAGCCCTAACCTGGCCTTTCTTCCGTCGCATTCGAAACTCCGGCTCGGCGAAAAGAAGCGCAAACTCCCTTTGTGACGACGAATAAGGCCATATGAGGGTGACGGCGGCTCTGAACTGCTTCGAGTCGCGTGCAGCCAGCTCCGGCTTGAGCTCTGCAATGTGTATTGTGTCCATGTTGAGTTGCGCGCTGGGTGCGCAGTGGAGTGTTATGTGGTCGGCATCATGGCGGAGATCGAATGGTGTTCTAGCGTTGTCGCGAATTCGTTTGTTCGGTGTTGGTGAGAGGCGTGAATGCTCAGGTGGGCGGCTCTTTCCGCTTCACAACGCGAACGTTCCGCGCTAGTCGGATTTGTCCGCATTCGGTTACGCGCCCTTTCTTCACGTCAACCTTTGCTCTCTTGCAATTATGCGTTCAGTACGCTTCTACCGTTCATCACATTTAATTCAAACTTCGTCCTTGTGAGTCGTCGTGTTTCTAGAATGGTCCCCATCAGAACCGTCGCTGCTACGCTTCAGGTTCATGCTAATTCCACTCTCCACTGCTCCAATGAATAATCCTCCTCACGATTGATACATGGACGAAGATAAGCCCCACAACGACAAGCTGCAATCATGACATCATATCCATTGCTATAATAGCGCATCCGACGCTGGCGCTCAATCTTGAATGGCGGAACATCCACGTTGTCCCTCCCCTGGCAATGCCTAGGCAAATCTAGCCATAACTCCAGACTTGGGTCCTTCGCCAGGGGCTCAACAGCACGCAGTATTTTGCGTTCTTTGAAGTTACTCCAAGAGATCGGGTCGCTGGGCTCCAGCCAGATGCGCAGTTTTCGTAGGTTCTTTAGCTTCTTTATTGTTGAGGTCAAGTCTTTCCATAGTGACAACGCGGTCTTCTCGTCGTTCGACAGGTTATGGAAAGCGTAACTTTCCTCTATAGTGGCCTGGGGTTGCATTTGCAGCTCCTTCAGCGTTCTGCTAGACATCCTCAGGACGATCGTGAGATTTCTTGCTTCTGCAAAATCGAGCCCGTTCTTTAAATGGCCACATGAAGGATCTAGCGATACTTCGATGCTCCGGAGATCATTCACAACAACTTCTGCTGATCTCATAACTAAGCCATTAAGCTCCTCACGCCTGCAACAGATATCGTCAGCCCAAACTCATCTCTCGATACCCTTCCCCACTCACACCTGCTCACAAGTCTGAAACAGCACATCCAAGTCATCCCTCTTTCCATCCGCAGCCATCATAGCCCCCTCACACTTCCAATGCGGTCCCCACGAGGAATCGTACCGGTCAGCCCACGACTGGCGAACTGCACGTCGCCAGTCTTCAAACGACTCGTCCTCTTTTCGTTCTGGTAGCTCGAAACTACGCTCAAAGCCTGCGCTGTGGGATACTGTCGGAAGTGGGAGACACTCTGTTGTTCTTACTTTGCCGCATTTCGTGGAGATGTGGACTGCGGCTGGGACGAGGTATGTGTAGATTTGGTGTCGAATGTCGTATGGCAGTTGGAGGAAGTTGCTCTGGAGTTGATTTGGTGCCATGTCGTGGAGTTCCATTCGTTGAGGTCAAGAGATTGGAGAAAGACAGGCAGCGATGATCAACTTTACCTAACACAGCCACTCGACTTCCCCGCTTCAGCCGCACGCTATCGGCTATCCCAGCCGCAACTACGAAGTAATACTAGGCCTTTTACTCTCAGTCGATCCTAAGTTAGAGACAGTTCTTCGACTTCGACTTCGATTCCTCCCGGTAAATACTCGCTCCCCGAACACTGTGTCCTAATTCCTTCT
>Ga0265798_10010156_pt1 | contig 11657 bp, 15 predicted proteins | sample P3T30metagenome_FD_192430 | JGI IMG/M metagenome (GOLD analysis project Ga0265798, IMG submission 192430) | Plant litter microbial communities from East Loma Ridge, Irvine, California - P3 T30 | ecosystem: Environmental > Terrestrial > Plant litter > Unclassified | place: USA: California... | reverse complement strand
AACATGAAACCCAATTGTGCATCCATACTTTACAGGTGTTCGTAGCAAGCACAGAGCATCCTTTCTCCTAGACTTCCTTTCCGGTCAATCATTCAGTACGGTTCTTTGCCGCTCTGATCTTCTCAATACCCTCCGTTACTGCTACTCCGTTCGCTTCGAGTCCCCGTACTCCATACTGGACATCCACTTTCTCACCATCTACTTCTGATCTTGCTAGTTCTAGGAGAGCTCCTAGATCTCTTGGGCCGATAAAGTTTTTACGGCCGTCGACAATCCACGTAATCACCGAGATTATCACTGATAATCAGCTGATGTTTTAAATTCGGTGAGGAGGGGAGGGGACTAACAGATGAATCCGAATACGGCAATAGCGTAGTTCATGTTACTTCCGGTGACTGGCAGTTCGGGTGGGAAGAGGAAGAAGACAGTGGTCAGGAGGGTGAATGCGAGCCCAGTCTGACCGTCAGTAGTGCTAAGGGACACGGAGGTGCACGTACGATATTACAGATTGGCCCAAGAACGGGTCCGAGGGTCAAAGTAGGCTCAGGGAGGGAAGGAGGTCGTAGGATCTTTCGACCTCTAATGACGACGAGCAGGACTGATTATCAGTGTCCATCAACCACGGAACAGGGGAGACCTACTTGGAATCGAATATGAGATATTCAAGAATACCACTGAACTCGACAAAATAGCATTCAAAGCCGAGCTGGAACCAAGGTAGATACAACCAAATACAATGACGCATACCGTTGATAGTAAAACCGCATTGATTGGGACACCGCTCTTGTGCATCATGGCGAAGTATCGTGAGAAAGGCAGACCCCTGTCTCTTGCGAAGGCGTAACTCATTCGCGAAGAGGCAGTCATAATTGCCTGAGCCGTGAATGCCATTGCAACGATTGGGATCACCTGTTTGTCAGTTCAGTCTTCTGAAGGTGCGCAGGACATACCTGAAGACACACGGCACCAGCACGGCTTGATGTGGCTTGATACATTGTTTCCAAGAGGGCACCGGCGGGGCTGGAATTGACGAGGTCGACATCCTGCATACTGAATAGCAAGCAGATGAGGAAGATGAAAGATGATGAAGCACCGATAAGGACGGCAGCGACCATTGTCTTCGGAGCGTTGAGGTGAGGGTTGGGCATTTCTTCAACCATGTGCGAGACGGCATCGTAACCGGTCAAACCGAATGAGCCTGATATTAGCGACTTACATCTGAAGGAGAAAGGTGACTTGCTTTGCAACAATCCAAGGATCCAAGCTACACCATTGTTCCATCCTACATCGTTGATGTATCGCGTAAAGACAAAGTCGGCAGAGTGGAAGTTTGGGCTAGCACATGACAAGCATGTGATAATGATAATTACAGCGCCAGTCATTGACCTGATCAATTAGCACCCACTACCATGGGAATTTGGAGGACGCACCAGAAAATAGCAGCTCTGTCGATAGTTGGCAGCAGCCTTAGACCGAAAATGTTGATGAAACAAGCTCCAAGCATGTAAGCGAGGTAGATGAGGAAGATATGCCATCGCTCCACTTCATAGTTCTCGTGAGTAAGACTGATGGCTCCAGTAATCAAACTTCCAGCAAGAGAGCCAGCGGTAGCTACTAGTGCGATCCAACCTGATACGGCGAACCAACCACAGATCCATGAAATCCACTGTTTATCAGTCATGATCTCTGTGTTGATGATGGGACGTACGGGAGCATGCTTGGCTGGCGAGAGGATGGCTGCCCAGTGGTACTGTCCTCCTGATGTTGGATAGACGTGACAGCTGATATGTCAGTGTATATGTTCAGTCATAGATAAGGCTCACATTTCAGCAAGACTGGCAGACATGGCCAAATTTCCAAGGAACGAGACGATTAGACCCCACAATATCGCAGTGGGTCCACCTGATGGTAGTGCAATAGAGAGCGAAGTAGCCATAGCCACCCAGGAGTTGAGGATAGCATACGCTAATCCAACTTCCTTCTCAGCGACTTCATCACTCCAAACCCAGGTGCACTTACTCAAACTCAATAACTTGAAATGCCGCTGCGGTTCTCCTGCCTCTACTATAGGCTCTACTACCGCCGCCTTCTTCTTCCTGCCAACGAATGGTCCCCAGCCTTGTTGCTCCCTCTGAATACTCTCGTTGACCTGAGTCATGGCGTAAGGGCCTTTCATATTGGCTTCCCCAGTCTCGGCCGACGGGGAAGCCTTGACTGGCGCCGGTGTGATTTCGCTCGTCGACATTGTGGTGCTAGAGTGACGCGAGTTGTCTCCTCTATTCACTGTATACTTAACCCAATGATAAGGTGGATGATAGACGTGTAGTTGATATTATGCATAGCAAGCGAGTCATCCTATATTGGTTATTGGGCGGACGTAGACGGCAGTACCATTATCCCAGCTAAATCCAGCCGAATCCAAAGACAGAAATAGTTGATCTAATGAGACAAATCTAACCGAGCCTCCACCCTATCTAACGATTTTGATCCCGGTCACCAATTATGGTCAAACATCGAAACTATAGTGGATGAGGGTGATTCAAGTAGAGGAGGACATAGAATAGGCAGGGAGGAAACACAGATGGTACATCAGACTACAAAGAATATCTACAATCCAATACATATTTGTATCGAGACATCAGCACTCGATCCCCCATGTTTATTAGTGGATCAAGTTTCCTAAAGTACTCGAGGCATTAATCCGTTCGTCTAGTGTAGTCCGTTGAGCGGTTCGTGATCGTATTTATCGACACACGTACTGCGGCAGAACAGACTCCATGCTAGATGGATCAGTATATTGTAGAGATATGGGTAGGAAAGATGCTTACCTTTTTTGATAAAGAAGAAAGAAAAGAGAGAATCAAAGTTTGTCGGCGGGGGGGGAGGTGTGTTGCGGAGATTGGGTGATGTCCGTCTGGAGATCGAATGATATCCGTCAGAAAAGTTGTGGGCTGTCTTCTTCAGGCAAGGAAGTAGAACACCATATACATATAAGAAACACCATGTCTATCGAAGAGAAGAAGGTCAAGCTATCCAAAGAGGAGAAGGAAGCAAAGAAGGCTAGAAAGGAAGCTAAGCGTGCCGAGGCTGCCGCTGCCACACCAGCAGCTACCACCTCTGCTGCCGCCGCCGTCACACCAGCCGAGGCAATCGAGGGCGTAAGTGCCTCTGAGAAGAAGGAGAAGAAGAACAAGGACAAGAAGAGAAAGGAACGAGAAGAGAACAACGGAGAGTCCATCATCCGTGGTGAGAAGAGTGGAGCCGAGAAGCAAAAGAAGAACAAGGACGACAAGAAGAAGCGTAAAGTCGAGAATGGAGAGGTTGCTCAACCTGATCCTGCTACCCTCGCCGCACCTACCGCCGTCGAAGCTACCACCCTCTCTACTCCTTCCGAAGCACCTACTGGTCTATCCAAGAAACAGCAGAAGAAGCTTGCTCGAGCCGCCGAGGCTGAGGCTGCTGCCGCCGCCGCTGGCCCTTCGTCATCTGAGCCATTGATCAAGCCCGAAGCATTCACTTCCGCCCACAACGAATACCTCGCTACCAACGCCATTACTCTTCTACCCCAACTCTACCCTCCTCAACTCAACATCGCTGCTCTACCCATCTCCGACGCCCTACGACCGTTCCTGAAAAAATTCACCAATCCCACACCTATCCAAGCTTGTTCATGGCCTCCGCTCCTTGCATCTAGGGATGTCGTCGGTATTGCCGAGACTGGTTCCGGAAAGACTTTGGCATTCGGTGTACCTGGTATGAACCGATTGGTGGACTCTGGCAAGAAGAAGAAGGGACCTCATATGCTCGTCATTGCTCCTACCCGAGAATTGGCTTTGCAGAGTCACGATACTTTGGTCGCATTGGGCAAGGAGGCTGGAGTCAAGAGTATCTGTGTTTACGGAGGTGTTGGAAAGGCCGAGCAGATTGCTGGTATCAGAGAGAGCAAGATTGTTGTTGGAACCCCAGGGCGACTTTTGGATCTTGCTGATTCGGGTGATCTAGACCTATCTGGGTGAGTGATTCATCAAGGCCTACGCTTCCGGGCTGACATATATAGTGTCCAGTACCTCACGCTTGATGAAGCCGATCGAATGTTGGATGCAGGTTTCGAGAATGACATCAGGCGAATCATTGCCCACTGTCCCGACAAGACTGCCGGCAGGCAGACTGTCATGTGTACGTACACTTCTCATTTCCAGCCAGACCATTAGTTGACATCTTAGTCTCTGCTACTTGGCCCGAGACTGTTCGACGTCTGGCTGCTACCTTCCTAAACGACCCTGTCCGAATCACTGTCGGATCAGATGAGCTTTCCGCCAACAAGAGGATCACCCAGCTCGTCGAGGTGTTAGAGCCATTTGGCAAGGAGTAAGCTCAATTTCCCTTCAGATCGGATCTGGGCTAACACACAGCCCCCGACTGCTCCACCACCTTCGAGCACACATGAAAGAGCACCCATCAACCGATACCCACCCCACCCGAATTCTTGTATTCGCTCTATACAAGAAGGAAGCACAACGTCTGGAACAGACTATCAAGCGAAATGGCTTCTCTGTCATGGGTCTACATGGAGATATGGACCAGAATGCTCGATTCAAGGCTCTTGATGCTTTCAAGGAGGGTAAAGTTAATATCCTCGTCGCTACCGATGTTGCTGCCCGTGGATTGGATATCCCCGATGTCGGACTTGTTTTGAACGTTACTTTCCCTTTGACCACTGGTATGTCCTAATCTCTTCAAACAATTCACGGATGATCTGACAAGACAGAGGACTTTGTCCACAGATGTGGTCGAACTGGACGAGCTGGAAAATCCGGTAAAGCAGTAACCTTCTTCACCGGAGAGAACCACGAGAAATCCCTAGCTGGTGAATTCATGCGAGTTCTCCGAGATGTCGGAGCCGAGATTCCAAAAGAGATGGATCAGTTCCCATCTACCATTAAAAAGAAGGGTAAGCTATCAGTACTTGAGACTTGAGTTTTAGCTGATGATGCAGAACACGGCAGTTACGGAGCTTTCTATAGGGATACCACCAATGCTCCCAAAGCTACCAAGATCACTTTCGACTAGATTTTTATTACATTAGTTCCTGCTTGCATCACATGTACCCCTTTATCTCCCCAGTCTGCCGTGAAAGTCATTCGGCCGGGTATTGATGCCTCAAACCGATGTTGCCGGTCACGTATGGGTCACGTCTGGGACTCCAGCAACTCTCGATCTTGGCACAGGAACTGATCCAGGTCCACAATCACGGTACTTCTGTCCCTCGCTCGATACTGATGCACTGCAGCAAATACGCCGTCGCGCATCATCGGTCATCATGGTCCAGAGGGGCGGTGTAACTTACCTTACCATTTCGAAACGTGCCGGGAGATGCCGAGCTAACCGGTGTTCAGGCACATTGACCGAGCTCTTGGCACACCACTTTGGCGTTCAGAATAGGTGTTCAGCATATCACTTACGCCCGTAAGCATCTATCTGATCAATGCATATATAGTGGAGTGGGCAGCGATGTTATGTACCCCTTTCAACACTGACTTTCACATGATATATCAACAACTCACAAGTATTTCATGATGTTTAACATGTCATCCGGAATCGATAGTCAGAAGATCTACATATTCGTCAGTCACAGAGTTCAGATCTGGATACGCGATAACTAACAAGCCCAGGTCGGAGCGTTAGTCGGTATCTTTGTAGTCCTAGTCATCCCTTACGGGATCATCAAGCATAATCGACGACAAGAGCTAGCCGCAAAGTGAGTTCCAGCTCTCACTGTTAACTTCGCTCATGAGACAGCATGAAGGCCAATAACGCAAGAATGTTTCGCCAGCAGGAACAGGAGAGGCACAGGAACGCTGGAGATCTGGAATGTGGATTGAACCCGAGGACCGAGCCGTCCTCAAGCCATGGTGGGATCACAGGTGTGACGCAGCTTGGGAGTAACCGGGCCATCCATGTTTCCCCTCCGCAAATACCTCCTCCGGCTTACGTGAGACATAGTAAGTGTCTCCCTGAGATTGAAAGGCCATACTGAGATAGAACCAAAGGATTATACTGATCCGTAGGTCGGGATATGACGCCAGCCCGGAGGTCCAGCCAAAGCTCGCAAGCTGATCCGTCTACATCAGCCGGCGCGAGGCCGCATGTGTCTACAGCTGAGCACCCTCCAGTCCAGCATGAAGGGTTACCTGAGAGGCCATCGGACACAGTACGAAACCCAGAGGACGTCCCACCGGCATACAGTGCAGTGATCAATCGTTGATGGCCGCCTGCGGTCAGTGTGACGTAACATGGATTCAACCTCCTATATTGTTGTATCAGTATATCTAAGTCTTGCAATGTACCCTTGACATATCTTCCGAGCATTGGGGTGTTTCGCAAGCTGACCCAGAAGTACGTGCGACTGGATTGCATCCGGGATCCTGCAATGTACAGCCCCCGGAAGCCCACCTGGCGCCACAAGGGGCTTTGCCGGCATACACGTTCATACTCGATGATACACCATCTAAGAAGATTTGACGAGCTGTGATATGTATGCAGCATAGGGAAGCTTGCACAGAGAACCCTTACCCAGATAAGCCCCGTCAGTCTCACCAATGCATGCCTAGAAGTGAGATCTTGGAATGACGAAGATTCAGCCGTGCCTTGGCCGGTAGTGTACTAAATAGTCGCCTATGCCGTTTGCCCGAAAACTCTGTGCGGGCGGCGTGCGGTGTTCCCTCCCCTTCCCTGACAGCTTAGGCTTACCACAAGCTGGTCTGGCTGTATGCATCAATCTCCATACTCTAGACTGTATACTTCTGATACGATCGACTACCGATACGATAACAAGAGTATGACCACAACGACGGTACGGTAGTTAGGAATAGCACAGAGGGACACGACGTAGATCTGGGCAAAAATGAAATCTCGCCATTTGTTGCAGCTACCGCTGCTCTGCCTTGGCTGGCTTTCGATCACGATAGCCACTCCATTCAATATCTCTGTCACCCATTTATCACCTACTATCAATTATTCTCCATCACGATCCGGCGAGTCGGGTAATACGTGGAATGTCACATACATTGAACCTCAACCTGCGCCAAATAACGGATCAATAGGAGACGGACCATCGAGCCATTATACGACTTTCAATGGTGCCTCGGCGTCTCTAGGTTTCGTCGGCACAGCAGTCTACGTCTATGGATATGCAAATGGAAGTACGGATGATGTCTCGCTCAGTATTGGAGGGCACAAATTGAACGCGGGAGATAAAGATGGATTACTAGGGTGGAAAGAGGGATTGGACGATCGATGGTGGGATTTGGCGGTAAATGTTACTGGATCAGGAGGTGTGGGCATACGTGCAATTACATTCACGGTGAACTTTGGGAACAAAGGGTAAGTCTGAGCATCGTGAAGCAAGAGTTGAGCTTATGATTGCAGAGCTTCGTTGACGAATACGACACTTTATGCCTTGGATGAATCAAATAACCCAAATTATCAATTGAGCTTCACTGGGTCATGGACGACCGGCACAGAAGCTGGTTTAGGTATGCACCCCGTCACACCGCCAAGTAATTAGCTGATAGGGTAGACAGGAGACCGTATGACCGAGTAGATACCTATGGGCAGAATGCGTGAGTTCCACTCCCTTTTCCAGATCTTCTACTTATGTCTAGTCGGGCAACTCTCCCATCCATAGGTAGTCCGTCATTTATCTTGATCTACGGATCCGTAAATTACGATCATAGCGATTACTCCGTATCCACATCGTCCGATAATGCCTGGCCATCTACAACCACGATGAATGGTGAATCCCCCTGGATCTCTTTGAATGAAGTGATATACTTCGGCCAGGTTGATGAAGGGGAGATAGTGTTGCAGAACATAAACGAAGGGAATTGGTTGGATTTCAGCAAGATCGTTTACACAACTGCTTCTGGGTATGTCCATTGCCAACCATGAGACATGTGCTGATGTCGTAGAGGCGAAGTTAAGCATATGTCGAAGACCGGAGCTATCGTCGGTGGTGTTGTGAGTCCTTTCATCTTTCGAAATGCTATATTCTAACGATTAGCTCGGTGGACTGATCGGATTGGCTCTTCTAGCAGCTGCTGTCTGGTGGTGCTGGCGAAGACGCCAGACCGATGCGTGAGCCATTATGCTTCTTTCGACAGATCAAGCTGACGATACAGTGGACATTATTCCTCTGCTCATGCTGATACCGGAGCATTCGAGATTGACCCATATAAGGACACAGCAGAACGTCAAACTTCCCAAAATTCGTACTTCGATGATCCAGAATTCGCTTATGCTTGTAAGTTCTCACGGCTATCTGATTTACATGCTGACGTGTAGCGGCCGCATCCGGGAGTATTGGTAGTGCATGGGTGGACCGGCCACAGGCTAATCCCTATGAATCGCCAGCACCTTATCGCTCGCCATCGCCCACGATAGTGACACCTCAACACACATATGTTAATCCCTACCCGCCGACTGCTACCCCAGACTCTAGATCATCCATTGACCAGCCTCCATCTCGCCGTCTGGCGCTGGTCACTCCTCAGACGAACATGGAAACGGACGCAGGAACATTTCCGGAAGGTGTCCACATACCCGAAGAAAGAAAAGAGCGGAGACGACAAAGACCTCCGCCACGGAACGGGGTATTACAAGAAACAGATGCGGGGAGAGTGGCATTGGTTCCTCCCAGCTACGATCCCGCTTGGGCCCAGGACGGGTTCACAAATAGCAGTCCACCACCGACGAGTTCGAGGGATGGATCACAAACGGATTTAGAAGGTAGAAGTGAGCTGGACTTGCTTGTAAGAGGGAGGAGCCCTAGGACATTTGGAGAATCGCAAACATCTGGCTCGGACCGTTGAGATTTCGTACGCCTTGTTCAATTCATGGGGTCTTTTACTGTGTAGCATAGATGTAATCTAAAATGGATGCAATTATGCACATCGGCAACGACATCGCCTTTGGAATCAAGCCCGACGGCGATGAAGGAAGGACCCCTTTTCCTCATTTTGCGGCTTAGCTTGTGTGGGTCGTGTTCTGATACACAGGGATGCCCGAAGAATTCTCATGCTACGCATGGATCATGTCGACCTCTTGACATAGCTCATCTCCACATTCACTTTCAGGTCAATTATACATTGGAGGATACACAATGCTCGAGGTCTTCGCCCTTCTCGCCTCTTCGGTGGTTCTGGTCTCGGCGACATTGACCAACATCACCGTCACCGATAATTCACCCACTATCAATTACTCGCCCTCGCGATCTGGCGACTCTGCCCAAACATGGAACGTCAGTTATACGGGCAATGACTGGTCTACAACTTCACTTGGCAGCTTATCCCAAGGAACGTCACAACATGGCACTTACTACATCGGCGCTACTGCGACGTTCGGCTTTAGGGGCACAGGAATATACATCAATGGCAGTGCGACCGGATCCGATGCAGAAGTGACGGTCGGTGGCGAGGTGATCACTCCACGAGGGTTGCCTGCTTCGAAAAAGGGAATGAAAGATCAATGGTGGGATGTAGTTGTGAAGGTCAATGGAGATCAGGGAGTGTCCATATACGGTATAACATTTACTGGTAATGTCGGGAATGATGGGTTAGTCCTTGAGATGGGATGTAGGGACGTATCCAAGCTTATGGACAGCGCTTCTCTCTCAACGAGAACCATTCCAGCCTTAAATGACCAGAACGGTCCGAACCCCGACCTCAGCTTTTCGGGTCAAAGTCAGTGGGGCAATCGAACGGCCGTGGGAAGTGAGTCTTTCTGATATATGTGAGACTCAAACTGATGACCAGGTCTTACTTACAACCGCATCGATACTAACATTGGTGCAGCGTAAGCAGCCACTACCTTTACCTTCATCACTGATACCATCAGACGTGTGGTTCTGCCTGCCATTACTGGCGAGACCCTGATAATCGGATACGGTTCCGTCAATTTCGATCATGGTCGTTTCAGTATCGACTCAAGCGGACCGGTAGCTGGATGGCCTGGTACAGTCGACTACAATGGGAACTCTCCTTACATGTCGTTGAATCAAGTCATCTTCTTCGGGATGGCGGATTGGGGAGTGATGAGCGTCACCAATACGGATGATGGTTCTTGGCTCGATATCAGCTCCATCACTTATACTACTGCGTCTGGGTACGTTATCATATCTTCCTTGCCTGGGAGAAGCTGACTTGAAGGGGAACACCTGATCCTGGGTCGAGCGGTACGTCCCGCGTCACTGATTCAGGGGTTAGGATCGGCCGCCCCCGTGACACCCAGCCTACTGACTCAACAGGCGGAGGTGGGACTTCTATCGGTATCATCGTCGGTGCTGCGGTGTGTCGATCTCATCACTATTGTGATCAGCCGTTAACAATCAGGTGGGAGGTGCAGTATTTGTCGCCATCATCGGTGTCCTTATTTGTTTCTGCCTAAAGAAACGAAGGAAGGCCAAGTGAGTATAGATAGAGACCTGGACTGATCGCAGCGCATCATATCACACCCCTAATCAAGTGGAAGATACCCGATACGAGATCGATCCTTATACCGAAACCACAGTTGTATCACCTCATTATCAGGGGTACTTTGATACTCCAGAGATGGCATACGCGAGTATGTCCTTTGATCCCTCTCATGTCTATCGAAGCTGCTTATAATCAGATGCTGCCGGTGTCCCAGCTACGAGCCGATACGGAAGCAAGTCCGCTCAGTCGCGACAATCCTTAATTTCGCCAGGTCTTACGCCTTATCAACCGCACTCACCCGGAATGTCGGAAGGATCCGGCCATGATCCTTCATCAATAATTGACCAATCTGGCAGTCAATTCGGTGGCAACAGATATTCGAAAACACCACGACAATTGCCCGTCCCAGGTAATCAAGTCAGGCAGGAGACGGATGCTGGGAGAGTCGCAGTAGTTCCGCCTAGTTATGATCCCGCTTGGGCCGAGGAGGGGAATGATGATCCGCCTTCGAGGGGCTGAAAGGAATGAACGTTGAATAGATCGGGTTTCGGACAACGCAGATAGAGTGTCAGAGGGAAGGGCGTGTTTTCGGTACCGAATATGAATGTGTATTAGACTTTCGGCTCCGCACAGATGAACGGCGACTGAGTGGTCCAAAAGATCCTTTGACGGAGTTGATAGGGAATTTTGTGTGTATAGATCGATTAATCAATTTATTGGAGAAAAGAGGTCCGTGCTCTTGAGCGTCGCCTAAGGCCCCCTTGACTTCTTGTTTATGTTGTTCACTACCTCACGCAACAAGCATCATGCTCAGCAAGATGCTCTCCTTGCTACTCGCCGCATGCGCTGTCATCACTGTCTTGGGGACTCCCTTCAACATCACCGTATCAGATCAATCACCTACCATCACATACACACCATCGCGATATGGTGACCCTGAGCAGACTTGGAATGTTACATACCACGACGGGGAGTGGTCAGACTTCGAGCCTGGTGCCATCAGGGAAGAAGGCTCGGTCCATTGGACTTATCATCGGGGCTACAGCAACCTTCGGTTTCAAGGGTACCGCTGTTTATGTTATGGGTAGCGCCGAAGAGGGTGCAGTCTCAATCACTGTTGGCGGTGAAAATGTCAGTAGCACCAGAGGAGGAGAATATTTGGCGCCCAAATCTGGGATGAAAGTT
>Ga0265798_10010155_pt1 | contig 11658 bp, 9 predicted proteins | sample P3T30metagenome_FD_192430 | JGI IMG/M metagenome (GOLD analysis project Ga0265798, IMG submission 192430) | Plant litter microbial communities from East Loma Ridge, Irvine, California - P3 T30 | ecosystem: Environmental > Terrestrial > Plant litter > Unclassified | place: USA: California... | reverse complement strand
TTTCTTTTTTTTTGTAGGATGAACTGGCCGAAACCCAAGTCCCCTCACCCGGCTACACGGGCGTCAACGATGAGCTCGCCATGGAGGGCTTCGAATACGACGTCTACGACTACTTTGGCGAGCTCGAGTACGGCAGCGACAGCTACTGGGATGCGCGGATGAAACATTTGGATCCTTCTGCGGGGGTGGGGGAGAATGAGAAGAAGAAGAGGAAGAAGAGTGCGGTGGAAGAGGACGCTGAGGATAGAGTGGAGACTAAGAGGCGGAAGGACGGCGGTGGCGGTGTGAGGGAGGTGGGGGATAATGTTCTGTACGTCCCGTTCGAGGCGAGGTTGGCGCCGCCTCCACCTGGGATTCAGAGTACTGAGGGGCGGTTTGCGCTACTTCCGGATTGGAAGGAGAGGTTTCCGGAGAGGAGGGGTGGGGATGAATCGCCGGTTGGGAAGCGGAAGCAGATGCCTGCTGAGATGCGAAGGGCGGCGGAAGAGGTTGTTGGTGATGAGGATGAGGAGGATGGGTCTGCTGGACGAGATGACGAGGATGATGAGGGGATGGGCGACGACGGCGATTCCGAAGAAGACGATGAAGAGGAAGATGAGGCAGGAGAGAATGCGGGAGGCGTGGACCACAATTTGGTGATGCAAGTCTTGCGGCAGAAGCTTGCGGATAGCGGGTTGGGAGATGTCGACGAGTCCATGTTCAAGGACGTGATAGCCAAGATGATGTCGGGTGATGGAGACAGTGAGGATGCGGTGGGTGGCCTGGCAAGCCTCTTGCTTGGACAAGAAGGTGGAGGTGGGAAAGCATTTGAAGGCTTCCTTGCAGGACAGGGCGTTGAGCTGGGCAACGCTGAAGAGGATCATGACGACAAGGATGAAAGCGAAGGCGATGATAACGACACCGGCTCACGAACGACAAACGAACCACAAGCCAAACCCACCCGCAAAACATCACGCAATCCTGCAACAACCACAACAGGCAGCAGCAGCAGCAGCAGCAAAGTAGGACCCAGCAAAACGCCACCTACGTCCCGCGCCAGATCAAAACGCTCGCAAACAGCGACGCTACAATCACCATCACCAACACGAACTTCACCAATTGTTGTTCCAAGCCCTCCAGGCTCAGCAGTAGCAGCCATCCAGCAGCCTTCTCGCAAACGGAAGGCTCCCTCTCTCGACGAGCCTTCAATACCGGAACCGCCCCAGATCGCATCAACAGCGACAAGCAACGCGAAGCCGCCGCCCGCCAAACGCAAACGTGCTACTCCTGGCAGTCGTGCTGAGCAACCGCCTGCAGCAGATGTTCGGGAGCCTGCGCCTACGCGTGGGAGGACTACGCGGAGCGCCGTTGCTACTGCTGGTGGTAAGGGTAGGAGGTGAGTTGGCTGCTTCTGTCTCTGGACAATCCACAATGTACCACAGCGGCCGAGAAAGGAAGACTTTGGAAAGTGAACGGACTGTACGAGGTGTCCATATGGATACAGTATGTAACTACGAAACTGGTCAAAAGCTTTGGGTTGCAGTCACGGCTCTCAGATATACTTGTTACACTCCGCTGTAGCGTTTCTTGCACATGGAGTCTGCCGCAGAGTGCTCGCAGGTTCGGTATCGTTGGTACCTGATTGATAGAGGTTTGCAGGACCGAGCGATGCGGGTCGTGACTCAGCACTTATGATCGCAGATGCTGAGCGTCTTCATCAGTCCGTCAAGAAGAAGGAATTGCGATAACATTTGTAAGTACCAGGCGGCTTCTTGCATTGAGTAGCACGGCTGAAGGCAGTCATCGTAGCACTCGCTCGTCATCTTCCCATGCACTCCGCTTTCGGTTCGGTGAGTACCTACAAATCAATCTTCCCAATGCCCGGACAGAACACTTCCCTCCTCACACACATCAATCACCACCTGGATTCCCTGAGCAAAAACACCCCAATCCACTCCACTCCCCACCATCCACCATGGGCATCAAGAACACATACGACCGCTTCCGCAACTCCATCACCAACCTCTGGCTCCAGCGCATCCTGCGCACCACCCAATTCGTCTCCCCCGTCATCTCCATCGCCCTGTTCGCCTCCCGCCTCGTCAAAATTGCCAGGCTCCGCGGCCACCTCACAGCCTCCAACGGCGCCGTTGTCGGCATCCTCGCCCTCGCAATCCTCTACACCCTCGTCGCCATGCTCGCCAGCTGCTTTCTGGCGCACAAGCCCAAGCTAGTCCGCTGGGCGTTGATGCTCCTGGATCTCTGCTTCGTCGGGGCCTTCGTCGCCGTCGCCGTCCTCACCAGACCGCACGGCGGGTCCAGTGGTCCGTGTCGCCGCCGTGATGGGACTGGGCTGGGGCCTGTCAGCTATGTCGTTCCGAGCAGGGCGAATTGCAGTCTGCCTTGGGGGACGTTTGTTTGTGCTATTGTTAGTGCGTGAGTTTTTGTGGTTTCTTGCTTGCTTGCTTGTTTGCTTGCTTGACTGCCTGACTGCTTCCATGCGAGAGAAATTTTGTTTTAACGATTACTTACTTACTTTACAGTCTTCTTCATTTTGTCACGGCGCTCTTCCACGAGGCTAAGGATAAGTTCGACTCTCACCATCACCGGGACAGCAAGGCTCGCCGCGAGATGTCTGGGTCGACTACTACTACTGCTGCTGCTGCTACTGAGGGGGGACCTTACGGCTATAACAGCAATAACAATAACAATAACAACAGCAACGGGGAGTGAACGTGATGATGTTCAAAAGTCCTGCAAGCACGAACGAATGGGGTTGACGTTTGAAGAACACTAATGCGAAACTTTGAATTCTATCGGGAGACTTTGCTTGAGAGTCATATTGCGTTTGTTCCGCGCAGCGTAGGCAGTCTGCTGAGTCGCGCGGCCTAATATTCGATGTTATGCTGAATGGTTCACGGTGGACGGTTTGGTCGTCTTTCTTTGGAGGCCGAAGATGACGATAATGCTATGGTTCAATCGAGCTCAGCGTAATGGATCTATGGTCAAGTATGGGCACTTGTCTAGCCACCGGTGGAGGGACGAGGAGGCCGAAGGCAGTATCCGATATCCAATCACAGTGAAGTCGGATGCATTCTCCTTCGCTTTTGGCAACGCGAGTTTGTTATCATTGCATGATCGCACACTTGCCATAATCAGCTTGAAGGAACGAGTCTTTGTCGAGCCGGAGATCCGGCTCGCGTGCTGTACTTTTCAAACTTCAGTATGAAGCTTTCGCTCGGCTAATTAATTGTACGCCGAGTTCTGAAGTTGTCGATGTCCGTTTGAATTTCCACGTGTGAAGTTCGAGGAGCTCTCGGATACGTCTCTCATCGACAGCAGCCATGAACACTAGTCTTCACCGCTGCACATTTTATCAAGGCTCTTACTACTATGAAGATAGCTTGGCTATAGTCCTTTGTCTCTAAACCAGATAACCACCACCTCGATAGTATGCAGTCTAGATCTTTATAGCTCGAATTTACAAACTGGGCTTATAGCACACGAATGATCGACGAATGAGAGTCTCCTAGTGACATCCACCTCCTCACTCCTATATAACCATACTCAACCTGAAACGGCATAACTGCGCCCCACCAATCAAACGTATAACCACCGTCGAGTCAACATGGTATGACCAACCAGCCATCAGGTCCCGCGGACAATGAATTCTCCGCTACAACCCAAGATACTTAATCAATATCAATCAAGTGACAGGTCTGTGATCGTCTTGATCGTCGTGAAGCGAGGCTTCCGGTCTAGATGTATGCTAGAGCCTGGGTTGCCATACCAGTGGCGGCCTTGGTCTGAGGGCGATAACCAATGCTTTGCCAGACGCCTGCTACGATACTTCAATCAGTACCTGCCAAGTGACAATGTTAGTCCCAGGACGATTGTCAATGCCTCCGCGCTCAATCTGTGCTAGAGCGCAGAGGCGGTGCAACATGCCGACTTGGAGAATAGTAGGTGGACATGAAAAGCAGCAGCAAAAGGAAGATATATAAACCCGGCCATCTCCCACAGAGTCCTCAGAAACATCCTCCCAAAAAGAACCCATCCAAACACATCCAAGCCTCAAACCACAATTGCAATGCTGTACACCACCGCCCTCCTCGCCTCTCTGGCAGCCTTCTCGGCCGCCCAAACCCTCAACATCCCCACTCGCTCCGGTTCGATCATCTCGCTCGCCCAGCCCTCCACCATCTCCGGCTCCGTCGACTTCGGCAACAAAGAGTTCGACCGCGGGCGAGCCTGCGACACCGATGCCGACACGGGTAGCGACAGCGCCGTGTTCATCCTCAACAACGGCGCGACCATCTCCAACGTCATCATCGGCTCCAGGCAGCTCGAGGGCATCCACTGCAAGGGCGCTTGCACGCTGAGGAACGTCTGGTTCCGCGATGTGTGCGAAGGTGAGAGTTGAGCAGGCATTCCCCCTTCGATTCCCTCGTAGCACGTGCGCCGCAAAAAGCCATACTAACCAAACATTCCACAACACCAGACGCCGTCTCCGCTCTCGGCAGCGGCAACGTCCTCTGGCAAGGCGGCGGAGCCAACTCAGCCAGCGACAAAGTCGTCCAGCACAACGGCCGCGGCACCGTGACGATCAAGGACACGACGTTCGTCGGCGTGGGCAAAGTGTACCGCAGCTGCGGCGACTGCACGGGCAACGGAGGCCCGCGCAACGTCGTCATCGACAACATCCGCGTCAACGGCGTGACGTCCGACCTCGTCGGGATCAACTCCAACTTCGGCGACACGGCGACCATCTCCAACTCGTGCGGCGTTTCGAAGAAGGTGTGCCAGGAGTACAAGGGCGTGGTCAAGGGTAACGGGTCGTCGGGCAAGGTCTCGACTACGGCTAACTGCCGTGGTTCGCAGGGACTGTTGTCGTCTTTGCCAAGGTGTTGAGTGAGGAGTGTGGTGGTTTGTTCTGCCAAAGGAAGGAGGCAACAAGAAGAGAACAGAGATCGCGTAAGGTTGCTTGAGCGAGATTTAGTCTCGAAAATGAATACTTCGTTCGGAATTGCCTGAGCCGCGATCAAACACCACCGTAGATCTCCAAGAAAATATTGTCAAGACCCCGTCCGAGTCCAAGGGAAATGACGTGCAGCAAGGCGAGACCACCTCCCTTCACGTCCGTCTTATTGACGAGTTCCGCACCTTGGGCACGGATGGTCAAGCTGGCCGCGTCGGCGAGCCACCATGGCTTCGAAGAACTCAACGCAAGCCAGGTTCGAGCTGCGAGAACTTGGCATATGGCGGAAGCGATCAGGAAGAACACCGTTTTGGCATTTGTCGTGCTGAACAAGGTGTTTGTCGAAACAGAGGGAGTTGAATTTTCGGGCACGTTGTCTTGATGTTGAGGGGCTGGAGAGGGCGCTTGCTGGCTTGCAGTGGCCATGTTTGCTCGCTTGCAGGTCGAGGATCGAATAATGTCTGACAGCCGCGGAGCGTGTTTACGATCGCTGGATGACTTTCTCGACACTCTTGTCTGTAGACTGGTAGCGCGAGGACAAGAAGGAGAGAAAGAAAGGTATGTAAGGGTGAAGCGGTTATTGAAGTGGACGCTGACTTGCAGTTAGAAGACACGAAGGAAGCGCTTGGCGCTCGGAGAACATCTCCACGGATGTGATGCCGCCGTGGTGACTGTTGGACACGCTAGATACTCGGCAAGTACGAGTGTGGCAACCTCGTTTCATCGAGCAAAGCGCAGATGGCTGGAAAGTGTGGCACCGTGTTCGTTTCTTTCGACAATACACCCGAGTAACGGCATCATGAGAGTTGGAAGGAAACGAGTTGGTGAGGAGCTCAGCGGTCTTGCGATTCGCATGCTCGTGTATATGCTCGAGGCGTGACGAGTGCTACCAATGGCGCGTCCGGCTAAGATGTCAAATACAGAAGTACATCATCTCGCAGGTCGTTCAGTAATGTAGTTGTTGGAAGTCCGATTCGTGAGGTCAAAAAAGTAACGCGACGCGAAACTTTCCTTGTGTCTGTCTAGGGTTGGGGTTGGGGTGATCATTTGGTCCCAATAAGGTGTTTGATCATCACAAGATAATCAGCCGAATATCAGAGCTATCCTAAGATGGCTCTTCTGTTTGAGTTGTCCTTATCTTCAACATTGGGCGATCATGGTCATGCCTCTTTGTACACGCCATACCCAAGCGAGTGAGCGAGACGATGAAGGCCGTCGAACTGACACGAAGTGATCGGTAAGCTCAACGACGTGAATTAATCAACCCAAACTCTCCATGACGAACTGATCGATGTACAAACAGCACGCCAGCAAAAAGGATGTTCGGCACGTGCTTTAGACAAGTCATACATGAAAGAATGCGACAAGACTGCCTGCCCATTCGACCAATCCAAGACAAGGAGGGAAATAGATAAGGAAAAAAAAGAAGGAAACCCAGTGGTATCGAACACCCAAGGCGCCCGCCCTACAGGGCAAAACAAGAGCCCCGCCCCCCACCGTCAAAAGTCCGCCACACCACGTCGGCAAGATCAAGAAGTATAAATCCCCCAAGGCCAAATCATTCCGCGGCGAACCAAAACATAAGCCAAAATTCCTCTATCCCAAAACACCAGACTCATCACTCCTTCATCTCATTGTTCAAGACCAACTCGACGACGATCTGCGTGCGCTCGTTTTCCGGATGCTGCATCACAGCCTTAACCGTCCGACCACCGGCCGCCGAGCTGCCGTACACGGAACCGTTGTTGGCAGGGACGGGAGGCCTGTTGAGGCCGGCATTATACTCGCCTCCATCGTCGAGACACTTGATCTCGCGGCCGGCGATGATCTGCTTCAGGCGGCCGTTCTGCGCGTTGCGGATTTCGATGAAGTCCGTATCGAAGAGGACGAGGTAGGCGCCCGAAAGCGCAGCGGTCTGCGCCGTCCCGACAAACTCCATGATGACGCTGCGGCTGATCTCGCCGTGCTTGTTGACGTACACGGCGCAGTTGGCGTAGCACAGCAGGAACTCCGCTTCGCTCAGGCGCAGCATGCAGAGGGCGCGCTGGTCCTTGATGTGCCGGACGATGTTCTGCACGCTCTCGCCTTGCACCTCGGGCACGCTCTGGGGGACTTTCCGCTCAAGGGAGAGGACTTCGAAACCTCGCGCGGTACTAACGGCAAGGGAGCTCGTGAAGAGGTTGATGCCTGTGCATTCGGTCGGAATGTAGAAGTCGTCAAACTCGCGGAAGAATTCGGTGGAACCGCGTTTGAAGTAGCCAGCGCGTTTCCTTTCGGATGACTTTTGGTAGATCGGCTCGAGGACTTTGAAAGTCGAGGAGAGGTTGTCGCGCTTCTTGTAGAAGACCAGGGTGCGGTCCTTCATACGACCGGCTACAAAGAAGCCAACATCGCGACTGCCTGAGAGCTTTTGTGGTGCTTTGCGACTGGAGTCTACAGTGCTTGAAGGACCTGCGGTGATGACGTCCAGGTGGTAGGCGATGAGTGACTTGTCCGAGATCAATAAGAACAGATTGAACTCTTCCAGCACGGCGACTTGAGTAACACGCGTCATGCTAATAGCCTGGAGATGGTCAGTCTTGTTTACCGTACGTCAAGTTTCAGCAAGGGTATACTCACTTTTGTCCAGCCTCTCGGATTATCGGCCTCACTCACAAAGACACCAAAGTCAGTGCCGACTGCCAACATTTTCTTGCCAGGATAAGGCATCATGAAGCTTGTCGCGCAGTTCACCCTTGCCCTGCAAATAGGTCCAGGTCGTCCAGTGTCCTTAAACCTCTGCTCGACTTCCTGAATTGCGCGGTCGATGGGTGTGCCCTTGATTACCAGAGTCTTGCCTCCAGTCCCCGCAAAGCCGTCGTAGACGAACGCAGAATCGGCCATGACTTGCAGCCTGAAGGGCTCCGCATGTTGTGCATAGAGCGCTTTGGCGTGTTTAGTCTTGGCTTCAATGATTTTTGTGCACCACTCTCGCCTTGCCTGTTCAGTGTGTGCGAACAGATTGTAGTTTTCCCGCCCAAGGTGCTTGAGTCTGATGGGGTATAAGATTCTGTCGGACTCTTTGCTGTTGTCGATAGACGTGACGGTATGGAGAGTGGTAGCTGACATTCCAGTGTTCGTACTTTGCAGGCCTGGAGCAGGTGAGTTGGACTGTGTCCTACCGAGCGTCATTTGGTCAGAAGACGCCGCTGATCTGCCAGACACCGCGCTGACGGTAGTAATGCCTTTGACGTAGGACGACTTTTGCACTGCTGGGTCTGTTGTGCTCTCCAACACGAGCAAATCCATTGGTATGGGCAGTCTTGACACATCGTATTTTTCGACACTTCCTCCTTGCTCTGCGCGGTGGCGGATCGCTTTAGCAATGACAAGGTAGTGGTCGAACAATATGGCATGACTGTCGAGCCAGGTGAAACGATTGCCACCCATTCTTTGAAGGTCCCCGCGATGCACCAACTCACGACCCAGGTGGTTCAGATTGAGCTCGACCGCGTTCTGCATTCCCGGCCTGAGCACCAGCTTGGCGCCTAGATCTGTCAGGTCGACCTTACGCTGCATCTCTGCAACACGCGTGTCGCACTCCAGGGTAACAGCCTTGACTTCATCGTAGGCAATCTGCAGGTTGGTCTTCTCTTCGCTGTCTGTCTTCATGTTCTTCAACACTGTGTGCAAAAGAAGTGTGTAGCGCTGCAAGCGAGTGATTGGGGACTTGAGATAAGTGTCCCAACCGAGCCTCTTTCCTCTGGGATCGTTGCGTGCTTTTTCCAGGAAGCCGGCGAAGTGGAGGTTGCGTTCCATCTCCTGTCGCACCATGAAGCTGGCTCCCGGGAACGAGCCTGCATAATCAATATAGGCAGTCTTGGCCATTCTGATCCATTGGCGGAAGATGTCACTAAATCCCACGATCCATGGGCCTTGCTCGTGCTGGCGGTACTTGAGCTGCGGCAACAAGTGATCCTCGTTCGCTTGCTTCACCTGCTCGAGTTTACCAAACACGTCCTTGAGGAATTTCTCCTTCCGCTTCGGCGTGATGATTGACGGTTCGGTCTTGGCGAGTGGCTCACGATAAATCAGTCGCAAGAGGTTCAGCTGCTCCATGTAAGAGTCTTCGGTCTGAACAACCTCGTGGAGGACGTTCTGCCGTTCAATCTCCTTGTTGTCCCGCCCTTCCATGTCTTCCTTCTTGAGCTTGTAAAACTCCGCCCAAGTTTCATGAGCACGTACGGGCTGCGTGTGCAGATTGACTTTCTTGAGCGTACGTTGACAGTGATGGGCGTAACAACGGCCTGGTACATCATGGTCATGCAGCGTAGGAGAGTAGCACCCAGCGCTTGACAGCTGGAAAATGACACCAGACATCGGGACATGAATCAGTTTCACCCACTCTTCGTTGACTTGCAACGCTCCAGACTGGTACATGTTATCCGCAACGCGATCGCTGAGGCCCTCGGCATCGGCGATGTTCATCGTAGGAACCTTGTTTGTGAACAAGTTGACCAGGGCTTCCTTGATGAGAGCTTCTTTCAACTCGGTTGTTTGGTCCGGTTTGGCCACAGTGATTAGCCAAGAGAGGATTGCGCTTAATGCCCAAGGCTCCTCGCATTTCTTAAAGTCTGGTGTGCCGAGTTTCGATGGCATGAATCTCCTCGTGGGCAGCGATGGCAGGTCGAGTGCGACCGCACTAGTACTTGCTGGCGTCGTATCGTAGGTAGAATATGCGGATGTGCGAATGTTCTGACGCAGGCGACGTTCCTCGGCGTCGGTCTTCGACCTTAGAGGTTGAGTGATGGGAGTGGTTTTGCTGTAATTGATCAAAGAAGCAGATCTTGGAACCCACTGCCCTTGTGCATTCATGTCATAGCCGGTCGGTGCATAGGGATAGCCAGTCTTGAAGTCGTTCTGCAGAGCAGGCGAAATGCTCTCACCTGGGGGCGGCGGCGGGAGCGGGCGATGCGTCGCTGATGTTGAGTTGAAGAAAACATCGGGCGGTTCGTCTGGAAATCTCTCTGGCATCTGGCTCTCTGTAAGTGCGTACTCGTCGCCTTCGTCGTAGCTTTTCCGCCTGCCGTCTGCTGGTGGTTCGTAATTGCCGCCAGTACCTCCAGCATCCACCCTTGCATCCTGGAAAGGTGGGAACGGATGTATTGAATCCATGGTGTAGTCGTAGCTTGAATGCGATCGATGCGATCTGTTCATGGAGCTATGTTGGCTCGACACGGCATGGCTGTAGGAATCACCATTAAGCTCTCCACCTGCAGCCAGTTGGTTTGGATCGCCACCGTATGACATGTGGACGTCATAGCCGCCTCCGAACATCGATACATCGACTCCAGTGTAGTCTTCATTGTCGCTTGTTCGATTGCTGTTTTGACGAGATGTCGGGCTCCGATCCGAGTCGCGCCTAGGGACTCGCTGCGAGGGATGGTTGTACCCAATAAACGGACGTTGAGTACTGCTGCCGCTCTGGCTTCGGAATTCGTCCTCGGCTTCACGTTCCTCCGCAAGGCGCATGGCCTCCAGGCCAGCTGCTGCTTCCGGATCGCTATCGTCGGTGTATTGCTCTGTAGGCGGAGGGAAATGAGGAGCTGGTGAGAGATGACCGTTGATCATACCCACGTCTCGCGGTGACGCAGTACCAAAGCTCTGCCGTGAGCGATGGGATTCGTATGGGGGCGACGTCAACGCTATTGAGGGGCTCCTGCCTGGTCGACCAGCATTGAGTATGGCATCCTCAACCTGATCGTATAGCTCATCTTGATCCATATATTCAGCTTCCTCGCGACTCATCTGGCGTCCGTGTTGGAAATAATCGGCATCGGCTTCGAGTGGGGGTATACAGGAAGTGGCCTCTGCGACGGATGTCTGCCCAGAGTATTCGACCTTGAAGATGTTCCATGAACAGGTGGTGTTGGGCCGGGAGTAGAGCTTGGAAGCGAAGGAGACGAGCCGTGAGATGTAGTCGGATGAAGGGGTGAAGGAGCTTGGTGGTTCTCGGTCTGATAAGGTGGCCCTGGCGCATATTGGCCATCTGACAGGCCTGGAAGTGCTGGTGACACATTGGAGTACCGACGGGAAGATGTCCGAGCATTGGATTCTTGTCTCCTAGGAGGCGACTGCCATTCGTTCACGTGATACGGCATTTCGATGTGAGCGTGCTGTGGTATGGGTGCCGCAGTGGAGTATGCAAAGGATTGTTGAGGCGGCGGCGGGCTTTGATAACCGTATTGATGCTGTGGAGGTTGAGGGCTATAATGCTGCTGCGGTGACCCATATTGAGACTGCTGAGGCGAGCGTCTATATGCGGGCTGCTGGGGAGATGGGAATGTCGCACTCGAATGGTTGCTGGGAGAGTAGGCATATGGATCACCCATGGGACCACTTGTCGCCTGAGCGGGAGCCTCTGGATACGCCGAGGGGTTATACTGAGCCGGATATGGAGCCGTTGGCATGTTTACATAGTTCTGAGGGTTGTACTGCGGTATCTGGCCCTGTGGCTGAGGCGGCGATTGGGCATAATTCTGAGGATTGTACGTCTGGGGCTGTTGATATTGGCCAGCATACGACGACGCAAAGGAAGTCGCTCGCGGAGAGACTAGACTGTCATTGTAGTTGTTCTGGTATGCGCCTTGCGACTGCTGCACCGGTCCACCTGGATTCTGCTGATTGTACGTGGCCTGGCCTGGATATTGCTGTTGCGGCGG
>Ga0265798_10010152_pt1 | contig 11658 bp, 13 predicted proteins | sample P3T30metagenome_FD_192430 | JGI IMG/M metagenome (GOLD analysis project Ga0265798, IMG submission 192430) | Plant litter microbial communities from East Loma Ridge, Irvine, California - P3 T30 | ecosystem: Environmental > Terrestrial > Plant litter > Unclassified | place: USA: California... | reverse complement strand
GTCGATCGAAACTTGCGAGACGGCCCGTTCGTCTTCCAATTCACGGACCTACACGAATGTAACATATTCGTCGATGATCAGTACAACATCACATCCATCGTCGACTTGGAGTGGTACTGTTCACTTCCGATAGAGATGCACCAGCCGCCATTCTGGCTGAGCGGACAAGGGGGAGGTGACTTTCTGGAAGAAGACGGACAGGTTGAAAAGGAAGCGATCTTTCGTGAAGCCTACACAGAGTTTTTCGATGTTCTTCGTTCGGAACAACAAGGCCGTGGCTCTCGGTATAGAGTTCCTTTCGATTCAGCACAGATCATGCAAAACGCCCTGGAAAAGAAGTCCCACTGGTACTTTGCCGCGGTGTCGCATCCTCGGAATGCGTACAGTTTCTTGGTCGACTACATACAGCCGATGTTCGCACCATCACATGCTGACGTTCCCAAGGAAGCAGGAATATTCCAAGACACGTTCGTCCCTTACTACGCTCCGAACGCCTTGAAGCTCGTCCAGCGCAAACTGGAGGATAAGGCAAGATATGACTTGGATTTGCGCACTTTGTTTGAAGCTGAAGCTGAAGCCACAAAATGATTGATGGGTACAGTTGATGCCAACTCGCCGTGATGCGTCACACCACCCGCAGTCTGATTCCTTGTCTTGTTCGTTTTCCTTTTCTTGTACGCTCGCGGTGCTATCGATCTTGTGTATTTCTTCTTTGGGGCTGCAACCATGATTTCGTATCCAGCGCTTTTCGCTGCTGTCTGTCACGGGAAAGAGTCAGTGTTACTCGCAAATCTTGTAAATTCTCGACAGGTCCATCGATACACAGGGAGTCGTTCAAAAGGCTGGATTCCACGCTTCCCCGCCTCGTGTAGTGAATTCAGAAGTCCAGTCTTCGATCGCATTGTGATACATCGTCTGGGCAATCGTCCCATTCAGGCTCCCATCTCTCCCGCCAAAGCCTCGTAGTCACTCATGTAAAGTTCAACGATAAGTCAAGAAAGCCTCGAACAGCCGGTCAATATTCTCACCCTTGCAAGCAATTACCCTCCCCCTCTCTCCCTCAAACCTCAACAAACTCCTCCATCCCGATCACAATCCTCACACACCTTACTCATCCCACAGCCCCTGCTGCCTCTCTTCAGCAGCCCACAACATCGACAAACAACAAGCAAACTCGTCCCCCTCCAAACCTCACTCCCCGCTTCCAAACGGCCCGTTTCCAAACCGCACAGCACACAAAACCTCTCCACCTGTCTCTCCCCATCCCATCCCCACTCATTTCTCGTATGCCCATCAACGAAGTTACGGCGAGGAAGAATCTTGCAGCAAACGAAACAAGCGAACCCGTCACCCCTCCATCGGGAGAAAGCCTGCGCTTCGATCAGGAAGGTTATCAGCAGGGACCGCCGCTTGGAGTCTGAAGTCGGGTTCGCGATTCGGTTGAATTGTTGGCTGGTTTGGGAGAGGGCGAGGATGGAGGGGATGGGGAGGTTGTCGAGGATTGGGAGGTAGAGTTCTTCGGGGAGGAGGGTGAAGAGGGAGGGGTTGGTGGGGTTTAGGTTGGTTGGAGGCATTCTTTTTTCGGGGAATTGGTGTGGCGTTCTATACGTGTGGTGATGTGGGATATATGAATTAATTGTTGTATTGCAGTGAATTGATCGATTAAACGCGAATAGCCTTTAGAGCTTCCCCTCATCTTGCTTCGGCATCGGCTTCGTGCTAAGTAAGTGTCAACCGAGCCGAGATGGAGTTATGGAAAGTGATGCGTTGTACGTCAACGCAAGTATAAGGTTGCAGAATATTTACGGCGCAAGCCTGCGGGAGGGGAAAAATTGCGGATGTCTGCACTCTGGTGAAGACGTCGTCTGACTACCTTACGGACACGATACCTTTGGTTTCGCGATACCACTTCCATCTTGCGAACCAGCGAAAGCCTAGCCGCAGTTCTACAAGCAGCTCTTTGTAGTAGATCTTTGGCTTAATCCTTCGATTGCAATGTGATCATTCGTCGTCGTACCATTCGGCGTACCATGGCGGACTCTCCACTCTTCTCGCCATAACTTCGCGGTCGCTTAGGTCATCTTCCGTTGTGCCTAGCGACGGACGAGAAGATGTCTGGTAGGCCGTGACCGACTGTGGCGTCTCTACACGAGGAAGCTTATCACCGATGATGTTGTGTCCATACCTCTCTTCGCAAGGGTACCTGTGTCTTCGGACACAGTCGGTGCAGAGGAGGCAGATACCACAGAAGCGGCCTCCCTTGAGTTGTTTGCACTGGCAACACAGGATGCGAAGGGAGCCACCTTGCTTCACAATGTTGCCTGGTTGGAAGCGACCTGTCGAAACGCCGCACGGTATGCAGAAGCGTTGGCTTTGATCAACCCCATTCCGCCCTCGAGGGCTCTTGGTTTGCTTAGCCGTGAATTCGTTTCGGGGTAAGATTTTGAAGCAAGAAAAGCAGGCGAAACCATCCTCTTGCCACCGAGGGAAGGTTTGCGCCTTGACGAGGAACTCTTGTATTTGGGCGCGCCTGCAGTCGTCCTTCGGGTTGGCAAGTCGGTGGAAGTGATGGCTTGTCTGAGAAAAGGCGATGATGGATGGCATGTCGCATTGTTCGACGACAGCGATGCAGAGCTCTTCGGGTAGACCTGGTAGAGATGCGAAGGGGAGGGGCGCTCCGGGTTCGTCGTTGGCTGTGCCCATTTGGGACTTATACAGCAGGCTTGAGACAGGGGTCTTGAGTGAAGAAGATGGTAGTTGATTGAAAGGTTCGGGCGGCGATGTGTAATGGCGAGATTGATCAGCCTAAGGGGTTTTGGTGATGGTGTGCAACAGAGAAATCGATGCTGAATAGGTGGGTTGCACGTTCCTATGGGATGAGCTGCATGAGCGCCGGGCTTGCAGGAGACCAATGAGAGGATGACGAGCTTTCCTCTTTCCTTTCCCTTTGCTTCTGTTGAGTCTAGCCTAGGAACCGATGAATCGTACGCAAATACAATTTGCTTCAACAAATGACTTTGCGGCTATCATGCAAACATGTGTACTTACAAGGCCTCGCTCTAGCTATCATTTCTCACCTTGCAAACATGAAGCGCGGGCTCTCGTCACCGAGCGCCACAATCTCTTCTTCGCTCTTGCCCTCAACAAGGTGATCTCGCTTGCCCGCTGCTCGCTTCTTGTTCTCCGCAGTGTAGTAGAAATACAGCGAGGCATACAATACGCATCCGGCAGCGACCATGGACATTGTCACTGCGTGGCCACGAACGTAACGAGGCGCTTCGTTAGTGCTGTAGAGCTAAGGAAGAGTCAGTGAAGCTGAAACACGATTGCCGCAGCGATGTACTTACGAATGGCGCCATGATGCCAGCGCAATTACCAAAAGTCAGCTGCATGGCCGTCGCAGTCGTCCTCTTGCCATACCTCGGGCTGTTTGTCGGCAGCCAAGCGATCGGAATACCAACAAGGACATACAGTCCCATTGCGACCAAGAAGCATCCTCCGTAGTGTACGCCAGGCGGACTGTCGGAAACCAGCATTGCATAGCCGACAACACAGATTAGGCCAAACATGACGACGACCGGTCCGCGGGATTGACGCCAGTCACTGTACCTGGCGGCGGTCATGTACGAGATTGCACCCAGCCCGTAGCACGGGATCGTCAAGATCTGCACCATTGCACTTGAAGCATCCGGCATAATGCCTCTGATGATCGTTGGCAGAAATGTCGAATAGCCGTACAGCATGGTGTCGACACAGAAAAGACCGACGTAGAAAATGTAGCACCTCCAGTCTGTCAGAGCTTTGCGCACATCTCTCCACTCGAACGTTTCGGAGACACCGGTTTGGCGGGCACGGCGAACAAGAACCATCTCCTTCTCTTCGGCAGTGAGGTAGTAAGCGGTATCAGGGTCGTCGGCCAGGAAGAACCAGCAGACAATGCCGAGCACCACGGTCGGAATGCCTTCGATAATGAAAATCCATCGCCACCCGCTGAGGCCCGCCACTCCCTCCATGTGGCCAATGCCGTATGCGAGCAAGCCACCGAACGCACCAGCAAGCGCGGAAGATACGAAGAGATATCCGATGCGCAAGGCGAGTTCTCGCTTGGTGTAGAAGAAGGTGAGGTAAATGGCGCAGCCGGGGAAGAGGCCTCCCTCAACCAGTCCGAGAAGTAGGCGGCATGCGATCAGAGATGGGTAGTTGTGGCACAGTCCCATGAGTGTTGCGATGAGACCCCAGGCGACGGTGATTGAGGAGATCCATCGCGAAGGCGAGACGTAGTGCTTGAGGATGATGTTCGATGGGACTTCCGAGAGGACGTAGGTCACGAACAGGACGGAGACGGCGATCTGGAACTGGTCTCTCGACATGCCGAGATCCTCTTCGAGTCCGTAGAGTCTGGCATTGCCAATGTTCACTCTTTGTCATGTTGTCAGTGTGAAGTCCAAGCAATCGAAGGAAGCTGAAAACCAACCTATCGAGGAAGGAAAAGAGATAGAGCAGCATCACGACCGGGACAATATAGAGGTCGAGCTTCCGTACTAGCTGCCGCTCTTTCGCCTTGTCGATCACGGGGAGATCATTGTCGAAGGTTTCGGTGGACTTCTGTTCCTGCTCTTCTAGTGTCGAGCTGTTTTTAGATTGAGAAGCCATACTAAAGAAGCGTGCCCGGAAAGTCGTGAAGACACGCCTTGCGGCCATGATGAGGGTGATATACAGGCGGCCTACAACGCCAAGTGAAGTGTTGTATGTCTGTCAGCGATAGCACATGGTGAGAGTGCAAGGATGGACGTGACTTGGTCGCGATAAGGTCGTGTCGCCTCCATTTTCTTCGCGTCCGACGATGACTGACGTGAGCGTTCTCCTCCGCAAAGCACCTCCGCAAAACATGTCTCATCCCCCAAATCATCTCCTCTTCTTTCTTCCTACATCGTCAACACTCATCTCCTGCGAAGCGATACCCGTACCTTATCATGTCTTATCATGCCTTCCATTCTTGGCTGCAGCTTCGGCAGTCCGCGAGCAAGCATATCGCAAGATACCATGCGGCGTCGACATAGCTTTGATAGCTGACCTCTTCTTTCCTTTCTTACACACTCCGAAAAGTGGACATGAAGCTCTCGCAATGCTTTCGCTACCTTACCAAACTACCGCTAGGTGCGCTGTGTCGACCTGCGGATGCATCTGGACAAAACACGCAGTCTGCAGTACACTTCTACCCTGCGGCAATCTCGGTCATGTCCGCCCAGTGACCTGTCGTGTAGAGGACCTCGTGCGTCGCCTGTAGCACCATCTCTTGCAGCCGCAGTGGATGCTCACTGTGCGCAATTTAGAGCTCATGGTATGCGGATGCAGGCCGATGATCCCCCATCCTGCATGACCGCAGTCTGGCATCCTGCGAGGCTGATACTCACTTATACACATCACCCCACTTTTGTCATGCCTTCGCCAGCTATCAGAAGTGGAGTGGTGCTTGTGGTATCGGCCGCTTACGAGGTAGGAGTATAATATCCCATTGCCCTTTCTTATTGGTGACTCGCTGTCTACCAAGCCTTTCAAGATACCTTCAACATGGCCGTAGTGAGCTACTGGAGCCTCACGGCAATAGTCGCAACTCTCGGGTTCTGTCATTACTACATTCTCCCGTACTTTACCACTCACAAGGATCTACGAGGCATTCCTGGACCGTGGCTGGCCAAATTCAGCAACACCTGGCTGGCCTTCGGTGCCAGACGCGGCAAAAAGTTTTCATGGGTTCATTGGGCACACCAGAAGTATGGCCCGATTGTCCGCGTTGGATACAATCACGTCTCGATTGCAGAGCCCGAAGGCTTGCACGCAGTGTATGCTCATGGAAATGGGTTTCTGAAAGAGTGAGTGATAGCACGAAACGCCGTAGCCATCATCTAACCACTATCCAGCATCTACTACGAAGCCTTTGTCTCCGGTGTTCCGGGAGTCTTCAACGTGCGCGACCGCGTAGAGCATGGCCGCAAGAGAAAGATCATCGCGCACGCCTTTAGTCCTGGCGCCGTGCATGCTTTCGAGGGCCACATGTCAGAAAACCTCCGCCGATGGATTCAGCAACTCGATCGAATCGCCCTGAATCCAACACCGGGTCGCGGTCACGCGAGAATGGATATGATGCCTTGGTGCACTTACCTTGCCTTCGATGTCATCGGCGACCTAGCCTTCGGCGCATCGTTCGGGATGGTCGCCAAGGGCAGAGACGAATGCGAATCCCAGCCGCATCCAGACGGACCCATCACAATCACTACTGGAGCTGAGACACTCAACCGCCGTGGCGAAGTTAGTTCTACTCTTGGATTACTTCCTGCACTACGCCCTTTCGCGAAGTACTTGCCGGACCCTTTCTTCAGTAAGGGACTGCAATCTGTGAGCAACTTGCAAGGAATCGCCGAAGTTGCCGTGTCAAGGCGACTCGAGCTCGCCAAAAACAACGACAGCGTCTCGAAATCCCGTCGCGACATCCTTCAAATGCTCGTCGAAGCCAAAGATGCCAGCGGCCAGCCCATGCAGAGACAGGAATTGCTGTCAGAAGCCTTGACCGAGCTGATCGCCGGCAGCGACACTGTGTCCAATACTGCATGCGCCATCTTCTACTGGATACTGGACGCAGAGCGCAAAGCGCCTGGCACGATTGTCCCACACCTGCGCGCCGAACTGGATGCCGCGATCCCAGTAGGCGCCGACATCGCCCGCTTCGAGCATGTCAAGAACCTCCCCTTCCTCCGCCGCTGCATCGACGAAGCAATGCGCCTGCACTCCACCTCCGCCATCGGCCTTCCGCGCATCGTCACAGCATCTCAAGGGATCACGTACGGCGACAGAGTCTACAGCGCAGGCACGGTGTTGTCCGTCCCCAGCTACACCATCCACCACGACGCCCAAGTCTGGGGCGACGACGTGGAAAAGTTCAAGCCAGACCGATGGCTCAAGGAGAACCTGACCCCAAGACAAGCCCTGTGTTTCAATCCGTTCAGCTACGGTCCGCGTGCTTGTGTCGGGCAGAACGTCGCTCGCATGGAATTGTCGCTGATCATTAGCACTGCTTTCCATCGCTACGACTTCGAGCTCTATCAGCAGGCTTTGGAGTCACATGAAGGCTTCTCGAAGAAGCCGGATGAGTGCTGGCTGGGGATCTCCAGACGTTAGGTATGAGCTGTGGATAGCTTTTGATATTTGGTCCAACTGCCGAAAGATCGGACCGAGCTCGAAGGCGAAGAAGAATGTGAACATGGACCTGACATAATTCCCCTCATTTGGCACTTGGCAAAAGAGGAGCTACAATAATTTGGCCAACATGGACTCGCCGCTCGGTGTCAATTGTCCCGAAACTCTCCTACGTCGTGGTTTGCATACCATGCTTGTGTTTTGCATATAAAACGCCGGAAGAACAGAATACTTTGACGGAGCAGATAACTTTCACTTCCAGTCCCAATGTCGATCTCATTGTCCAGAATAAGCTTCGAGCACCACCGAACGGCACTCGGCATACACGAAACTGAGCCTCGAGTGTCCTGGAGGTTCGAAGGCAATGTCATCGATTGGGAGCAACAGTCGTATGACCTTGAAGTTGACCGCGACGACTACGGCATCCCAAAGCTCTACAATGTAGACTCCGGCGACTCACTTTACGTCCCATGGCCCGACCAGCCACTCGCTTCCTCGGAGTCCGCCCGTGTTCGAGTCAGAGCCCACGGCGCGCAAGGTCAACCTTCGACTGACTGGTCATCATGGACATCTGTTGAGGCGGGTCTATTGAACGCTTCTGCTTGGAGCGACGCGATCCCAATTGCAGCTGATCGCGATACAGAGCGAGATGCACCCAAACGACCGGTACACTTCCGTAAGGACTTCGCAATTGAAGGCAACATCACTTCCGCACGTCTCTATATCACAGCATTGGGAGTCTATGAAGCTGAGATCAACGGCCAGCGTGTCGGCGACTTCGTCCTCGCACCCGGTTGGCAATCTTACAACCACCGACATGTATACGATACGTACGACGTGACCGAGCACATGAGCAGCGGCGAGAATGCAATCGGGGTGCTGGTGGGCGAAGGCTGGTACGCAGGTCGTCTTGGCTTCGGTGGCGGGACACGAAACGTTTATGGCGACACTCTCGGCGTACAGGCACTACTTGTCGCCACGACAGATGATGGATCCAAGCACGCCGTAGCTACCGGTAAAGACTGGCATGCTTCACTGGGACCGATTATCACTTCCGAGATCTACGACGGCGAGAAATACGACGCGAGACTCGAACTTGACGAAGGATGGTCATCTGCTGGCTTTGACGAGGGCGAGTGGATGGGGGTGATTGAGCTTCCACCCATTAAAGGGGACCTGGTTCCAGCTGATGGTCCGCCCGCGCGAAAGATCGAAGAAATTCGGCCTGTGTCGATCACAACCTCGCCTTCAGGAAAGACCATCTTTGACTTTGGACAGAATCTGGTGGGCTGGTTGCGACTTAATGTGTCAGGCTCGGAAGGTACCAAAATAACATTGCATCATGCTGAGGTCCTGGAAGATGGAGAACTCAGTCTTCGCCCACTGCGCAACGCAACGGCCGAGGATGTCTTGGTCCTTGCTGACGACCAGCCTAAGATCTGGGAACCAAGGTTCACATTTCATGGCTTCAGGTACGCGCAGATTGACGGCCTGGATGCATCTTCGCTCGACCTCCGCAACATCACCGCGATTGTCGTCCACAGCGACATGGAAAGAACTGGCTGGTTCGAGTGCTCGAATCAACTCTTGAACAACTTCCATCAGAACGTACTCTGGTCTATGAAGTGGGTAGCCTCAATCCTCATCGCAAAACACGTCGCTGACACATTCGCAGGGGTAACTTCCTAAGCATTCCAACCGACTGTCCACAAAGGTAAGATCTGTCTCGAACCAAGTGGGGAGTTGCCTTGGCTTACAAGAACAGGGATGAGCGCATGGGCTGGACGGGCGATGCCCACGCTTTTGCGCCAACTGCGAATTACCTCTACGATGCATTCGGCTTCTGGAGGGGATGGCACAAGGACATTTGGGCTGAGCAGCAGCAAAACGGCACGATGATTCCACCCGTAACTGTTCCCGAGCTACCAACAGGGTTTGGTACCATACCCACGGCCGTTTGGGGCGATGTCGTTGTTGCCAACCCACAACAGTACTATCTGGCTTTCGGCGACCTCGTCATGCTGGCCGAGCAGTACGCGAGCGCTCAAGCATGGATTGACACCGGTGTTTCCAGAAATGAAGTCGGACTCTGGAACCGTTCAACCTTCCAGTTCGGTGACTGGCTTGATCCGAAATCTCCGCCAGACAACCCTGCCGGAGCGCAGACTGCGAGTCACCTTGTCGCCGATACATATCTCGTCCGCATGACGGAGGTCCTGGCCAATCTTAGCGAGAGTCTCGGTCGTGACAATCTCACAGACAAGTACCGCAAACAACACAGCGACTTGCTTCGGGAGTTCAACGCCGCATGGGTCACAGACAATGGGACAATGGCAAACCGGTCCCAAACAGCATATGCCTTGGCCATCGACTTCGGTCTTCTCGCGGACGAAGAGACAGAGCGCGCGGGTGCAACGCTTCGACAAATCATTACCGAAAACGACCATCTCGTCGGAACCGGATTCGCCGGCACGCCAGCCTTGGGCTCGGCTCTGACCAAGATCGGCGCGGCAGACGACTTCTACCGCATGCTACTGCAGACCAAAGTCCCGTCATGGCTGTACTCGGTCGTCATGAACGGCACAACAACCTGGGAGCGCTGGAACAGCCTCGAGCCCAACGGCTCGGTGAATGCCGGCGAGATGACTTCTTTCAGTGAGTCCCCTTTGCTTTGCCATGCTGTGCTGCCCCGTTCCAAATCGTACTAACTCATTGCGCAGACCACTATGCCTTCGGCTCCGTGAGCGACTGGATCCACACCAACATCGGCGGCCTGTCGCCTGCCGAGCCAGGCTGGAAGCGCGTCACCATCGCCCCGACTCCGGGAGGCAACATCACTCATGCGAACTCAAAGTTCGTCAGTCCGTATGGAGAGGTCAGTGTCCGTTGGCACATCGAGTCGCGTGATGACGAGACGCTTGCGCATAGGGATGGCTTTTATCTCGAGGTACAGCTGCCGCCCAATACCAAAGCAACAGTCTCTTTACCGAAGAGTAGGAGTGAGTCCGGAGTCGAGTTCCAGGATGCTGTTGAGGTAGGGAGCGGATATCACATGTGGTTTGTCGCTGGTTTCGAATGATGAGTAGATAGAAAAAACGTGAATTTGGGCATACCCGACACACTACCGAAAGGGCAACGATGCTCCGTTGTCGGAGGCACTTCTCAAACATCCCCGGTGCGTCCAGTCTACTTCACCCACCAGCAAACCGGTCCAGCCACGCCGAAACCATCTCCGCGATCATGATATTGTTCAACTCAAGAAACATGAAATGCCCATTCCCATGAATCCCAGCCTCACCCAACTCCAAGACCTCGACTTCCACACCCGCCTGCCTCAGGAAAGCAACCGTACAATGATCATACACCGCATGATAACTCGCCTCCGCCGTGACAAACAACACCGGCACCTCAGCAAGATTCACCAAACGCCTCGCCGGCACCGCCTGGCGGACACAACTCGACAGGTTCGCACTCGGCGCGCCGACATCCTCTCTCACCAACAACGAGGCCTCCAACCCAACCGGCGGATCATATTCGAGAGGCAAAAGCGTCAACCCAAACGGGCGGTTCCGGTTCGCGGCCGGTCGAATGTATTCCGGATCGAAAGGCTCGCCGGCGTAGTTCTCGAACGGCGGGCCTTCGGGCTCGAGAGCCACGAGGGCTTTTACCAGACGAGGCCTGACGTCCGCGAGTTTCCAGGCGAAAGGTCCGCCCTGGCTGTGAGCGAGCACCATCGCCGGGCCGATCTTGTCGAGCAAAGCGGCGTAGGCGGCGTTGTTGTGGATTGCTTGCTGGGTCGCGTTGGTCTGCGATGGGACTTGGGAGGCGTAGAGGGCGGTAAAGCTTGGGTCTGAGTCTGCGAGGCCGGTGCCGGGCCATTGGGTGTGCAGGGCTGCTTGGGGGTAGGAGGGGAAGTTCTGGGGGCCGGTGAATTGCTTTTCGAAGGTTTCGATGGGGAAGAGTGAGAGCTGGCCGTCGCCGGGGAGCCACTGGGAGCGGCCTCGCTGGGCTTGATCGGTGAGGTAGATTGTGTAGCCTTGCTTGAGAAAGTAGGATGCCCAGCCTTCGCGGCCGTCGGGGGTGTTGAGCCAGTTCTGGGGAGTTGTTAGTGACCGGATGGTCATAGATGTTGCACGTCGGCTGATTGGAGGCTCACGGTGCCTGTTTGTCCATTGCCGTGGATAAAGACGAGTGGATATACGTGGCGGACAATCAGAGGTTCCAGTTTCTCGACGTATATCTGTCCGGTCATGTACGTGGCCGTCGTGTTGTTTGTCGGCCACAAAGTGAATTAGTACTCCCGTCAGGTGTGGCAGCAGCGGATAATCTACACACCAGATTGGTCTGTACGTATTTCCCGCCGACGTAGAAGTAAGATCGACGTGCCCATGCTTCCGCCTCGACAGGATGTTCATTGTGATCGGATGTGCATGCTCGACCATTCGAGCCAAGTGAGCCTAGACA
>Ga0265798_10010151_pt1 | contig 11660 bp, 8 predicted proteins | sample P3T30metagenome_FD_192430 | JGI IMG/M metagenome (GOLD analysis project Ga0265798, IMG submission 192430) | Plant litter microbial communities from East Loma Ridge, Irvine, California - P3 T30 | ecosystem: Environmental > Terrestrial > Plant litter > Unclassified | place: USA: California... | reverse complement strand
CTGAGCAATCATTCTTAGCTCGAGTTCGTCACAAACGATGTTGGCGAAGTTGCTGAGAATTGCGATATCGGCAGGGCTAAATCGTCGAGGACGCGTGTCGATCGCGCAAAGAGCTCCAACATTATAGCCCTCTGGCGTACGCAACGGGACGCCAGCATAGCTGCGGATATAAGGTGCTCCGGTCACAAGCGGGCTAGTAGCGAAGCGTTTGTCGCTCTGTGCATCCTCAACAATTAGCGGCTCGCGCTGCTTAATGGTGTGCGTGCAAAAAGAGAACGCGCGCGGCGTTTCGGAAACATCGACACCGCGGCGGGCCTTGAACCATTGCCGATCGCGATCGACAAGTGTGACTGTCGAAATCGGCACAGCAAGGACAGTTCGAACGAGCGTTACTATCTTTTCAAATGGCTCTTCAATCGAACTGTCGAGCACGTTCAGACGGCGCAAGGCAAAAACTCTTGCATCGTCGTCCTGTAAAAATAGATCATCCATGCTGAGAATCCTTCAGCATAGCTCGGATCGCCAACGTCAATTCATCAGCGTAGCTGTCAACTAAAGTACGTACACTAGTCTCAATCATGTCGGTGGGAAGGCCAGCAGCGCGCAAGCTGGCAACTAACGTCGTTAGATGGGCCTGATGTCGATTGACACTGCTCAGCAGCTCCGCCGGTATTTCAAGCGGTTCGGCGACTGACGGTGTAGGCTCCAACTCGTCGATACGCACGATTAGTCTCCTGAATAAGGGACTGGCATAGCGTCTAATCGTTAACAGGTCGCAACACGGCCTTTATGGATGAGCGGGCCTGAAGGCCGCGGAGCTTTCCCAAGCCGGACATTCCTGAAATTCGATCTGAACCGAGTTGCCGCGGCGCCTTAATCGCCATTGTCGCGTACCCAAGGCGTTACCTCGGCGGAACGCCTGGCTTGTAGAACGATACGCAACTGGATCGGAAGAGTTCGACTGTTCGATACCGTACGAAAAAATAATCGTTAAGATTCAGAGGCCATGATGGGTCCAAAGGATACCACGTGCACGACCACAAAGAAGAAGCCAGACTCGCCGCGCTGTACCAGCTCAAGCTTTTGGATACAGCGCCAAGCGACAATTTTGATCGTATCACGCGGATGGCCAGCCAGATATTCCGGCTCCCTGTCTCGGCAATTTCGCTTACCGATCGCGACCGGCAATGGTTCAAGTCCCGCGTCGGCGTCGACCATACCTCCATCCCGCGAGATAAAGCGCCCTGTGCCAGCGTCGCTGAGAAATCCGAAACCGTCATAATTCGCGATCTGCTGGCCGAGGATTGCTATCGCGACAGCGTTCTTTCCGAGCAAGGCGTACGCTTTTACGCGGGCGCTCCGCTTGTTACGCGTGAGGGGTACTGCTTGGGGGCGCTGTGTGTTCTGGGAGGCGAACCACGCTCCGCCTCCAAAGAAGAGATCACAGCGCTGACCGATCTTGCGCAAATGGTCATGTCGCAGATTGAGCTTGAGCATGCTTTTGGTCGAATTGATCCACTTAGCGGGTTGCCAAACCGCACGCAGTTCATCGATGACATTGAGGACCTTGTCCACGAAGAGCATGGTATCCCTCGCTTTGGAATTTTAATCGATCTTGCTCGCCCTGACCAACTCAACGCGGGTACACGCGTCATGGGCGGTAGTTATATCGATGACATGGTGCGGGATGCGACCAGGTTCCTAGTCGCAACAGTCATTCCTCACCGAATAATATATCACATTGCTACTACTCAGTTCGCCTTTCTTGCAACCCGAGGTGCAAGTGAAGCTGATGCCATTAGCGGACTGACATCGTTGATGTCGCAGCTTCGTGAATCTTCGAATGTCAGTCTTGTCATAACAGCGGCAATTGGTGTCTCCCCGTTCATTGCGGGCATAACGCCACCGCGAGACGTCCTACGAACTATGCAAAACGCGGCACTAGACGCGCGCGCGGCACACTCAGGTATAAGCGTTTATTCGTCGTCGAAGGATATCGCTCACCGTCGTCGGTTTGCCCTGCTGAACGACTTTGGTTCAGCGCTTGAGCAGCCGCAACAGCTCCGATTAGTCTATCAACCCCGAGTTAGCCTTAGAACTGGCGCGACAGTCGGTGCTGAAGCGTTGCTGCGCTGGACGCACCCGTACTTTGGCAACGTATCACCAGGGGAGTTTATCCCCCTTGTGGAGCAGACATCGCTAGCGCGCCCGACTACCGCGTGGGTACTCGACACTAGTTTAAAGCAGCTTAGTCAATGGATGGGGTCTATGACGGAGCTCCGGCTATCGGTCAACGTTTCGGCGAGTAACCTTACCGAGCCCGATTTTGCCCAACAGGTTCAGCTCTATCTACGCAAGTATCGCGTTCCTGCTAAAATGCTCGAGTTGGAACTAACTGAGAGTGCCATGATGGATAATTCGAGCGGCGCAATGGATCGGCTGGCTTCTCTTGAAAAAATAGGGGTGTCTCTAGCGATTGACGATTTTGGGACCGGATATAGCAGCCTGTCTTATCTCCAGTGCCTTCCAATGCAGGTGGTAAAAATCGATCAATCTTTCATTCGTGATCTTTTAAAAGGCAAGCGCGAGCAAACTTTGGTGCGTTCGATGATTTCTCTCTCCCACGATCTTGGCTACCGCGTTGTTGCGGAAGGCATCGAGACACTTGAAGCTGCAGATGTACTGGCGGCGATGGGTTGCGATGAGGGCCAAGGATATTTCTTTGGCCACCCTATGGATCCGGCAACGTTTGATCGGTGGTTCAGTGAACGAGCAGCGCTGCCGCCCGGCGCAACGCCTCTCGGGCATCCTGACGCGGCCTATGTATAATCCGATCCAACCGAATAGTGCTAAATGTCCATGGATTCCGAGAACGTCCCCCCGTCCCGATCGTCCTTGCCTTATGCGAAAGCTCGGAATGGCGAGGCGTGGTTTCACCGCAGACGAAAGCGCCAATGATCTTGATCTAACAATACCGCCGCTTGATTCCGGTCATATTAAACGGCAGGGACCGGCAGTCGGCACGCCTAGCCTGAAGCACGGTGACGATGGGAGCGCTTGAAGCTCTCGCTTGACATGGGGCGAGACCATGCCGGAAGTTAATGAACGCGCCTATTATGTTGCTCGTGCTGCCAAAGTAGCCGAACAAGCCGAAAAGGCAACTGATCCGGAAATAGCGGCGATCTATCGGAGGATGGCTGCGATGTACATCGAACTTGCCGATTCATCTCGTAGCGCCGGTTCTTCCTAGTAGAACTCTATCGCCGAAATACTCGACCCGCTCCGTGCTCGGTCGAGGCGAACTGTCTTGCTTCTAGGATATCGCTAACTGTGGGAATGCGTAAATTGCTGCGCGATGGGTTTTCTGCGTCAGTAGAACGTGGAGAATATCCGGTCGGCTGGCTGTTGCGGGTAGGTTCTATAGAGCTACTGGCGTTGGATACTGAACTTGTCCTTGGTTATAGACCGAAACGTATCGATGGGTTCATGGCGCTACCGATAACAGTCTGTCCGCTTGGTTCCGCCAATCGTTTGATTACGGCAACTGGGGTGGTCGTTCTCGGCGAGCGCGAGGCACACGCCGAACCAAGCAGGAAGACCTTTGTTTGAAGGACTGCGTATCTGAAGCGGTAAGTGTGCTTGAAGCTGGAGCCGCGTCCGGCCTACGCCATCTGCCATAGCTCGCCTTCGCAGTCCCCCGACCGGACACCGCAGGACGCCGTGGTAGAGATGTTCGGCAGATCGGGCAGGACCGTGGGGAAGACCGCAGGAATGGCCAGGAGCGCCTGGTGCAGCTCGCGTCCTTGACCTGCTCGACGCAGATATGAAGGCTACCATAGTAGCGTTTGAGTCCGGGGATGATGTGGCCGACCGGGAGCAATCGCAGGCCCCCGTATGTTCCAAAAACAGATCACCCGAAGCTGGTGGAGGGAATATTGTTGGCCTACCGTTGGGACGGGGGGCGATACTATGACGACTGCGCTGCAGATGGCCGAGAAGGATGGCAAGTATCACGGGGCGCTGGAGGACTCGACCGCTGCGCTGTGTCCCTCCAGCCACCACGAAGGCGGCCTGAGAGACATATGGCTCCTGGGTCTTTCTAATGGCCGAATCGCTACTGCCCGTCCTCGTGCAGCTTTACCATGTGTCCACCTTGTCGAACGTCGGAAGTTGATTGAAGAGCTTGGGGTTCGGCGCAACAGTTGGTGAATAATTCACTCCTACCGCGCTTCTTAATGTGAGTCAGGACGATATAGATCGCTTTTTTGGGTCGCTGACGCTTACATATCGAAGCGATCCGGTAATGCCGCTGTGATGGCAGCAGGCGAGCATTTGATGTCTGAAACTTCAAATGACGAACTGAGTAAGTTGTTAGTTGAGGCGTTGCGAATAGCTGACGCCCAAGGGCGTGATATTGTGGCGTTGTACATCGTGGAGGCCCTTGATAGCCTCGCGCCGAAGAGTCGATAAGGTAATCATTGCCGTGTTGGGTGTTGCAGCGAGCTACGAGCGCCATCGTATTACCGAACGCACCGCTGCTGGCAGGGGCTTAGCCGAGTCCGCTCCTTCGGGTTGGAACGCAGCAGTCGTGGCTGCCAACCGGCTCGCAATGTCGCGGGTAGCTCTGTCACGTGTGTTGAACGGCAAAGCAGGCATCAGCCCTGATCTGGCGTTGCGGCTCGAACAGACTGAGGTAAGCAGCGCATGAGCGTGGTTGGCTATGCAGGCGAACCATGATCTTTGGTGCGCCCGCCAGCATGTACAGCCCCCTGTACGCTTGCTGCAGGATGCCGCCTGATAACAGGCTCATTGCGGTTGAGAGCGATAAGTTAATTATCGCCGATTTGCCGGCATTTCAAAAGCCCGACCTGCTTCTCAGATTTGTGCCGCTTACCCAATTTTGAACGCAGACCCATACACCGTATGGTCCGAAGACAGCGGGCCGGGATTGGTTTTCCTCGACACAATGTTCGCAACGACAACGTTCCCGCGCGTCAGATCATGACCTAGTTTCCACCGGCTAACAGTACGTACCAACCGGCGCAGATCTTTGTTCGCGTGCCCATCCATCCCAAAACCGTAACACGTACAGGGCCCGCTGCTGGCGAGCCCTGTACTCATTGCGTCCGGCTTTAGAACCGGATGGTAGCGCCAACCGCGATGTTACGACCGAGCGAGTCGTAGCGCGCGGGGATCGTGTTGCTCCGTGCGAGGCTGATGTCGTACGAATTCGCGAGGATCGGCGGGGTCTTGTCGAGCAGGTTGTTGGCAATAAACCGCAACGAAAAGTCCTTGGCGATCGCAAACGAGAGCGCCAGATCGAAATAACTTGCTGGTGCGATGTGGTAGAAGGTGGTGCGTGCCCGATCCGGCGTGCCACCGATCGCTTCGTCGCCCGAATTGTCGGCGCTGGTCAACGAACCGACATAGCGCCAGTTGAACGACGTGCTGAAGATGCCGTCGCCGGTAGTGTAGGTCGTGCGCAGACCGTGCGACCATTTCGGTAGCAACTGGCTACAGCCATTGCCGTAATAGCCGACGCAGTTGCGCTTGGACTGAAGCGGTGAATCCTGGCTGCCGGCAAAGGTTGTCAGTGAGCCGTTGAAACTCCAGTCGACCTTACCCGCAACACCAAGGGGAAGCGTATATTGTGCCTGAAAATCGATGCCGCGAGCGATCGACTTGTAATAGTTAGTTGTGCCCTGGCGGATGAAGCCGCTGGTCGGGTTGCCGCTGGCCGGTGCGTAGAGGATGCCGGTACCGGGCTGGCGGACGATGCCCGAGCAGAAGAAGGGATCCCCGTTCGACCGCTGACAGCCATCGGTGTAGTATGTATAATCGTTATACCCCAATGAGTTATCGATCTTGATCTGATAGCGATCGACCGAGAAGACCAGACCGCGGATAAAGCTGGGCTTCACCACCAGACCGTAGGTCAGTGTGTAGGCGGTCTCCGGATCTGCGGTGTATCCGCCCGACTGGACGGTGCACTGGTTACCGTCGCCTTGGTTACACAGCAGCGTGGGACTGCCATACAGCGCGTCGGACAGGCCCGTCGCGCGGCAGACGTCGCGCGATGCGATCGGTGTGCCGTAGCTGATCGCGCCGGTGGTCGGATTGGTCGTGACGGTCGGCGCGCAAAAATCGTTCTGCGAGCCGCCTTGCAGGCCGTAGCTGATGTTCCGCGACTGACCGATCTCGATCACCGTCGGCGCGCGCTGCGCTTTGTTGTACGAGCCGCGGAATGTGAGGTCGCTGACCGGTGCGTAGATGCCTTCGATCTTCCAGGTATTGAAGGTCTTGGGATTGCTGCTGTATTTTGACACGCGGTAGCCGCCATTCGCCTGCAATAGATGCGCGAACGGGCGATCCTCAATCAACGGCGCCTGCACTTCGATGTTCGATTCCCAAACGCTCTGCGAAATATCCAGATCGGCACCACCGTTGAGATCGCGGTAGAAAGAATCTGCCGTCGACGTGTAGTTGTCGTGACGATATTCGGCACCCAGCGCGATCGCGACGCCCTGGTTGGCTAGCGGCGAGGTAACGCCGTATTTGCCGAGATCGCCGGTCACAGAGAGCAGGCCGTCCCAGAGCGTACCCACGCCCTTGGTGCGCCCGCCAGGAGCCGTGAACAACCAGTCTGCAACTGGTTGGCCGGGCGTGTTGGCGGCGAAGGCGTTGAACGGCACGCAACCCGCGACGCCGCTCGCGCAGGTCGGCGTGCCGTTGACGTTGACGACGTCAAGCGACTGGTTGACGCGGTCGTAGTCGGGCAGGTTGCCGTAGTTCACAACCTGCTGGTTGCGCGCGTAGACGCCGCCGACATCCCAAGTCCACGTATCGTCGACCTTGCCGCGGAAGCCGCCGGTGGCACGGATGCCGCTGTTGATATAAGTATCAGGGATATCAGCGAGATCGTTGAAACGATAGCGGAGTTCGATCGGTGCCTTGGTGTTGGTACCGGCTGCACCGCCGCAGATCGCGGTTGCCTGCGAACCCGACAGATACGGGTTGTTGCAGTTCACCTGGTACGGCTGATCGCCATAGACGGTATAGCTGTAGATCCGCGCCGGATAGACGTTCACGGACTTGTCGCGGAACCAGATTCCCGATCCGTAAACTTCGATATCGGAGGTGAGATCGGCGCTAACGAAGCCGCCCGCGTTCCACCGCTCCGACCCGCGCTGATAGGAATAACCGTCATACGGGTTCGCCGCATTACCCACGCCGACGCCGTAGGGAACGAAGGTGCGCGTGCCGTTCGGGTCGTTGACATAAGTGGCGCCGTTGTTCGCACCCGAGCGTGGCGAAATGTAGCCGCTGCGCGAATAAGTCGACAGCGAGCATGAGAGAGGGCCATCCTTGCCGGTCTGGACCAGTTGGCATGCCGAGCTGGAGCGCGCGTCGTAATCGACCGCGTCGGTGTGGCGGTAGTTGACGAAGCCCGACAGGCGCAGCTTGCCGTCGAACAGCTTCTTGCCCGCGGTCACGGTAATGTCGGCCCGGCCGCCGTCGTTGGTCATGCCGCGCGGGCTGCTGAAACTGTTCGCGCGCGCCAGCGGCGATACGATCGTGTCGTTGTTGTCGTGATTGTAAAAATTGTAGTTGCCGTCGATCTGCAACCCCTCGAAATCCTTTTTTAGGATGAAGTTGACCACGCCGGCTACCGCGTCCGAACCATAGACCGACGAGGCGCCGCCGGTCAGCACGTCGACACGCTCAAGCATTGACGGCGGGATGATGCCGACGTCCGCGCCATTCTGCGTTCCGATACGCTTGCCGTCGATCAGCGTCAGCGTACGCTCGAAGCCTAGGCTGCGCAGCTTGATGCGCTGGCGGCCGTCCGAATCCTGGTAGTTCTGCTGCGCGTCCGGCGCGATCTGCGGAAGACGGTTCAGCACGTCCTCGATGTTGGTCGGTGCTTGCGCGCGAATGTCCTGCGCGGTGACCGAGGTGATCGGTGCGGCCGACGTCATGTTCGGACGCTGAATGCGGGATCCGGTCACAACGACCGTGTTATCTGATGCGGACGCAGGATTGGCTGCGGCAAGCGCGGTCGCGGCATCCGCCCCGACCTTAGCCAGTGCCGGTGTCTGAGCGGGATCCGCTGCAACATCCTGATTTTGCGCCATTGCCGGGACAGCGCAGAACAAAAGCGAGCCCGCAAGAGCGATACGCGACACAGTTTGGTCGAAGATCATATACTTACCCCCTATCCGGCTGCGCCCTGACGCTTTGACCGGTTCGAACGACAGATTTCGTTAATTTGTCATATCAGTCAATACCCAAACAATACCTATCCAATACATTTATGCTGAAATGTTGCGCAATAGCATCCACCATTCGCGCTATGGCGGACGCGCCCAGATGGTCGCTGATCGTCGCGGTAGAGAGGCAGAAGTCTGGTTGTGTTTTCTCAGCGCTAAACGGACAGGCGGGTGTCCTTAAGGGGCTGACCAATCAGCCTCTTGCTACCGCACGCTGAACGAACAGCAGCTTACCGCTGATCGCCACCCGTTGCCGGACAGGCCGCTATCCTTCCAACCCGGTCATTCCCGCTATTCGATCCCAATGGGACGACCAGGGCAAGGCGTCAGGCCTCTTTCAACATTCCCGTTCGGTTACGACACTCGCGACCATTATCCGTTGCGCGCCCTTGCCCTGAGGCGCACTGCTTTTCTATGACGCTGCTACAAGAAATTGGGATCACGCTGCCGATTGTGCAGGCACCGATGGCGGGAGTGTCCACTCCCGAGTTGGCGGCAGCCGTCTCGAATGCCGGTGCGCTGGGATCGATCGGGGTAGGAGCAACAGACGCTTGCGGCGCACGTACGATGATCGAAGGCGTGCGTGCGCGCTCCCAGCGGCCGTTCAACGTCAATCTATTCGTTCACGCGCCCGCTCAGGGCGATGCTGCGCGGGAAGCCGCCTGGCTAGACGCGCTTGCCCCGACATTTCGCAGTTTCGGCGCTGAGCCTCCCACTGCACTGCGGCCGATCTACAAAAGCCTGATCGAGGATGACGAGATGCTCGCCACGCTTATCGATCTCGCGCCTCCGGTGGTCAGTTTCCATTTCGGCGTGCCGAGCAAAGAGGTGATTATCGCACTGAAATCGGCCGGCTGCGTCCTGCTGGCGACGGCGACGAACCTCAGTGAGGCCCAGGCGGTGAAAGAGGCCGGAATTGACGCCGTAGTTGCCCAAGGGTGGGAGGCAGGTGGCCATCGAGGTATGTTCGACCCTGACTTGCCGGATAACCGCCTGGGCACGATAGCACTCACCCGCTTACTGGTTGCACGTTCCGGCGTGCCAGTGATTGCGGCGGGTGGGATTATGGATGGAAGTGGGATCAGGGCCGCACTCGATCTCGGCGCTGTGGCAGCACAACTCGGCACGGCGTTCATTGCCTGCCCCGAAAGTAGCGCGGATCTAGCCTATCGCGGTGCCCTAACCGGACCGGGTGCGGAACATACGGTGATGACACACGCCATATCGGGAAGGCCTGCCCGCTGTCTGCGGAACCGCTTCACCGAATGGGGGGAGCAGGCGGGGCTCGGCTCACCTGGGTATCCGATGACCTATGACGCGGGCAAGGCGCTCAACGCGGCTGCAAAGGCGACCGGAGAAAGCGGGTTCGGCGCGCAATGGGCAGGGCAAGGTGCGCCACTTGTGAGAGCAATGCCCGCAGCTGCGCTAGTCGCGACGCTTGTCGGAGAATGTCGAGCCTAGGGGCTTTAGAGTGAGAGCTTCGATTAGGAGTCCGCGGCATATCCGACAAGGCTCAAACGGGCGGTAGTGTCGACGCCAGCGAAGGTGGACATTTGTCCAACGTCTCAGATAACCCTTGTGAAACATATTCACGCGTCACTTATGTACGGACCACAAATAGATTGGTCTTTTACAGTCTGAGGTTGCCACAGACCAATCAGATACCTAGATGCGCGTTCAGAAATGGAGCCCTGCTATGTCTGACACTACCCTCGATCTGAACCCGGTCGAACTCGCCACGGAATTGACAATCGCTTGGTTAGCCAATCCCAACACGCGCACCAATGCTGACGACGTTCCAGCCTTCCTGAACAAAATGTACGAAACTGTTTCGGCGCTGGTCGGTGGAAACGCAACAGCTGCTGAGCCCCAAGTACCTGCTCAGGAGTATACCCCGGCGGTGACGGCTCGTAAGTCGCTTGCCAGCCCCGATCACATCATCAGCATGATCGATGGCAAGCCGTACAAGACGCTACGCCGTCACCTCTCGACTAACGGCATGACGCCTGTGGAGTATCGCGAGCGTTACGGCCTGAAGGCTGATTACCCTATGGTCGCTCCTGCCTATTCAGAGGCACGTCGCACGATGGCAAAGAGCATTGGCCTAGGCCGCAAGCCTGGCCAGACCAACGCAGCTAAGGCGGATGCCAAGTCGGCTCCGGCTCCGCGCAAGCGCAAGACCGAAGAAGCAGCAGCAGAGTAATTCACGGGGCTAGCTTCCTCGAAAGGGGGGAGCTAGCCCTGCTACATGCATTTGGCGCAAGAAAAACTATAGCTTCATCGGTACACTATCTTCGATGATACAAACGTTCGCAATCGTGAGGCGTTGAGTAACGTGATCGTCCGATGCTGGACGAAACGGTTGAGCTGCCGATCAGCTCGAATCGGGTTCAGGCCTAAGCCAGGATCCGGAGAACATCCTCATTGAGGAGAGTTCCTCCGCAGTACAATGCGTTTGATGATCATTTTAGCAGATCAAGAAGATCTTGTGCAAAAGGCTGGTCGACTTCTGGTATTGCTGAGCGCAGCGCGGTGCCGATCACCCAAACCGCGTTCCCTTCATTGGATGGATCAGCCTTAAGCTTCCGGCGACGTAATCCCAGCGTGTTTGCACGGGTAGTAACTCCGGGTACCGAACGGCTGAAGAACGCTGCGATGCTGTCGACGGACTCGCCAGCCATATAGCGGCGTGCCAGTTCTGCATCTTGAACCGGGCTCCAAGCATTTTTCGGCACTCGGTTTGTATCTTTCGGCTGAGTGGCATTTACCACCGTTCTTTCTTACAGAAGCAAAATTTGTTGCTGACGATGGCGCCTTTGCACCAGCGTAAAAGTTGCGTGGATAAATTATCCCCCGTCAGCGAACGTCGAGTTGGGAATCGCGGAATGGCGAATTTAGTTTGAGCCCAATACAGAGCGGCCGTTAGTTTTCACTATCCTGCCGTTGTCGTCCGCCAAAAATGTTCCGCCCGGGGTCGCAGTATGACCGTGATTTTGTCGCCTGCGATGTCATAAGCAAAAGCGTCATATCCCCAGCAGCAATCCGGGGATGGCGTCCGCCCCCAGCTTCCGAGAGAGTTGAAATATTTGGTGAAGAGAGGGCGTCTTGTTGAGGCGTATCCAGCAGTCCAATCGGGTCTAGTCGCGATTTCGCCGTTCCGGGACCGCCTGACCGCCTGACCGTCTTCGTCCTTCCGGTTACGATCGATCCGGTGGCGATCCATCTGCTGTGGCATCGACGAAGCAACGACCATCGAGCCAACTCTGGCTGCGTAAAGCGCGATCATCGCCGCTGCTTCCCCAAGGTAAGTGACGCTGGAAACCTGCACGGAATGCCGCTCACGGTCATGCCCGAGCGGGAGTGAGGCACCCTATAGCGCTCAGCGTCGTT
>Ga0265798_10010150_pt1 | contig 11662 bp, 8 predicted proteins | sample P3T30metagenome_FD_192430 | JGI IMG/M metagenome (GOLD analysis project Ga0265798, IMG submission 192430) | Plant litter microbial communities from East Loma Ridge, Irvine, California - P3 T30 | ecosystem: Environmental > Terrestrial > Plant litter > Unclassified | place: USA: California... | reverse complement strand
GCCACGGCGCAGCCTTCTAAAGCTACACGCCCGTTCAAAGGTCAGCTTTGTTGGACGCAGGTCTTATTCGAGGGATACAGTACCGGCAAGCAAAGTGTGCTCCGAGTACACCCAGCCTTTCGGTGTTCCCGAGGTGCCAGAGGTGTAAAGGATAACGCATGGGCTGTTTGCTGTCCGACTCGTCTGGGTGCCAATGCGTGGGTCGGGTTTACGTTCAAACGAGTCGTTCTCAGACGCAAGGCTGTACAAGCGCGGCAACGGGGTTGTCGTGTCAAGACAAAGCAACGATGGCGATGGTAGCTCGCCTGGCACTTTCAGAGCTCTTCCTATATCCACTCTCCCTGGGTGAGAAACGATTGCTGCTGGCTTCGAATGCTCGAAGATGACTTGGAGCTCGGAAGGTGTGATGTTGGCGCTGAGTGGGATGAAAGTGGCCCCAACGAGGTGAGCTACTGCCAGGAAGAAGGATGCGCTGTAGATGGACGATGGGTATATGAACAGGACCCGATACTCTGGCTGGATGCCCACCTCAGTCAGTGTTTTCGCAAAGCGGTGCGCGTGCATTGCCACATCGGTTGCGGATAGGCGCAATGTTTTAGGGTCGTCGACATCGAAGATGATAGGTTTTTGCGAGCGTGTCTGCTCTTCTGCTCCGAGTGTGTAGTCCCAGATGGACTCAATGGGTACCCTGACTGCGACTTTGGAGGAGAAGATAGCCATGGTAAAACAGTGTGAGAGCGCCTATGTCTAGCCTGTCATCCGCTTCCAGAGCAAGCATCAAGGCAGTAGAAGGTGTGCGAAGCACTTGAGGCAACAGCAATGTGGACTGCGTCCCTCTTGTATACCTGTCAACTCGCCATGTCAAGGTTAACCTTCCACCCCTCCACCGTCAAAAGTCCCCGTGCGTAGACATGAGACTTTAATTCGTATGTAAGTTGGGATAGTTGCTGTTGCGTGACGCAGTAGTGCATGCGCCAACATGCCGACGTGAGATGTGCTATGTGACTGGGCTTACAGCAGTCGTGGAGTAGCGGACACGATGATGAGCATGTTAACTTTTCGAAGGCATGTTGCAAGGCATGTCCAGAGGAGTGCGTTGTCCTAAAGCGTCGACGATCGTAGGATGCGACGGAAGTCCCGCAAGAGCTACTTGGCCCTGCATGGAGGATAGCTGCACATGCGTGGTGTATGAAGTGGTAGCTGGCTCTCGGACACACCTTTGACACTACTTAAGTGCCTCCGTAGCCCCGCTGAAGGTTTGGCCTCGACGTCGTCTGGCTGATCATGGCCTGAGCGACCGGAGGCCGTCGCTATGGCTTCACATGTGCATTGGATCGGTCGCTGCAAGATTCCAATGGCGTGGGAATTTCAGTATGTCGTGACTTGCTTCATTCGATTGGGTTGGAACGAATGAGTAGCCTTCAAAGTCACAGCTTTCGTACTGTGCGGAGTTGTTAATATCGATATGGCGAACAGCATCTGACAGTCATAGGGTTCGGGTTGGGGTTCCTGTCAAATTCGAATGGAACAGTTCACGATCCGTCAGATCGGACGATAATATGGAAGCAGGTATCGGAAAAACGCTCGCAGTTCTATCTCTTCACTGGAGTGTTGGTGGAAATCGTGTCTCTTTTGGGGATTTCGGAGACTAGATTGAGATCGGTGCTGAGAAACGTGATATGAGCGTACCCATCGCAGCGACTGGATACAGCTTCCGTCGAAAGCTGATTGGTGAAGCGTCGTAGGATGGAAGATGGAAGACCTTATCAGGAATTGTACATACTTAAGCTAAGGATAGGATAGGATTGATATACATAGATGCGATTTGTTTCGCAAGGAAGGAGGATCCGAGGCCATGTTTCAGGGTGCTTAGGCAAGCGTTCGAAGTTGCACAAGTCTTATCAAAGCCAAGTCGGAATCATCATCGATCTTTGCATTGTAAATAACCCACTTCGTCCTGTTCAGGTGTGAATTGTCTTTACGGTGGTGCTTCGTATACATGTAGGCATTTTTAAATAAATACCACGTCAGTGGCCAAAGCAAGACTACAAGGAACATCCGTGTCGGCGCTATTCTGGCAGTATCTACAAATACAGTAACAGGAAAGTGGCAAGCGGCCGATCGTATCGCTGCTGCCGCCAAGTCTCTCAATGTTTTCATCAAGTCTCAACACGAGGCGAGAGAGAGGCTTGCTATGCTTGATGTCGCCACAGAGTCAAACAAACAAACGACATCCCGCTTGCCCGCCTCGATGGAGATAAGGATTAACCATCCAATACGACTCGCCACTGATGATGTGCATGACATGTTACACTCGCGCGGATATGGTCAAACAGTGTGACAGAAAGTCGTTTGCGCGAGTAAGGAGGACAGACAGGCATTACATCAGACGCCAATCTCCCCCAGACCATGGCAATTGCAGGGTGAAACAAGAACTGCTCGGACTGACATGGAGCTTAATTTCCCTCCAAGCGATACCGTCGATACCGTACCGCAAAAAACGACAAGACCGGCAAGCTTGGAATCATACTGCAGTCATGTCTCTCGCAGTCTCCCGCAGTCTCTCTCTCCATCTCCTTCCAACTTCCAAGGGCCTTCTCCAAGGCGTTTGGCCGCGGCGTCCGTTCGTTTCCCGTGACTACCGTGTTTAGTCTGATGGATGGTGGAGTCGCGAGCAGACATTAGTCGTTTAGCCTCTCTCTAGCACCTCTTGACCTGTCTGTCTGCCCGTCTACCCTTCCCAACTACTACAACTCTTGCTGTCGTCCTGCCGAGCTATCCTGCCTCTGCTACTTCCCACATCTTCTCCTTCCAGCTGTGCTGTGGAAAAGTCATTCGCTTGAAGGGTACTGAGAGAGCTTTTTTTGCAAAGTCATTCGCTAGCGACAAGTACGATAATATACGCGACATCCGACATCCGACATTCGTTATCACACAGCAGGCGCGATCGCGACGACTCAAGATGAAGTCGGTGAGTTGCGCATAACCTATGCACACCGTATACACAACACAACTAACATCATATCTCAGTTCACCAACAACATCGCCGCTCTCAGCGCTCTCGCGACTGCGGTCGCCGCGTCCAACCCGATCGTTGTCAAAGGCCAGGACTTTATTGATTCGGTTACTGACAAACGTTTCATGGTCCTGGGTGTTGATTACCAGGAGGGAGGCGCCGGCGCCGACTTCAGCGAGTCTGATCCGCTCACCAATGCTACCACTTGTACTCGCGATGCCGCTTTGATGCAGGTGAGCATGCTCCATTGCATATACTGTCCAAAAGTACTTCCATGATAACTAACAAACCTTCCTCAGAACATCGGAGTAAACACCATCCGATCATACAACCTTAACCCAACCCTCAATCACGACGAATGCATGTCCATCTTCAACTCCGTCGGCATCTACGTCGTCCTCGATGTCAACTCTCCGGCCGACGGCGAGCACATCGACCGCTCCAACCCGGGCTCGACCTACACCGCAGAATACCTCGAGCACGTCTTCACCATGATCGAGGCGTTCAAAGACTACCCCAACACCCTTGCCTTCTTCTCCGGCAACGAAATCATGAACGCAATGGACACCGCCGAGGCCAACCCGCCCTACATCCGCGCCCTGACCCGCGAGATGAAATCCTACATCGCCAACCACGCCAACCGCACCATCCCCGTCGGCTACTCGGCCGCCGACGTGCGCGAAATCCTCGCAGACACCCACGCATACCTGCAGTGCGACAACTCCCAAGACGACAGCGAGGACATGTCGCGCTCCGACTTCCTGGGCCTGAACTCGTACTCGTGGTGCGGCAGCGACGCGACCTTCGAGACGGCCGGCTACGACAAGCTGGTCGAGATGTTCAGCAACAGCACCATCCCCGTCTTCTTCTCTGAGTACGGCTGCAACGAAGTGCAACCGCGCACCTTTGACGAGGTCCCCACCCTCTACGGCGAGAAAATGACCGTCATGTCCGGCGGCCTGATCTTCGAGTGGACGCAGGAGGAGAACAACTACGGCATCGTCGACGCCTACGCCAACGGCACCGTGCACCTGCGCGGCGACTACGACGCCCTCGCGGAGAAGTACGGCGGCCTGAACATGACCCTGATCGAAAACCACAACACGACCGCCACGGGCCTCAAACCGCCCAAATGCTCCGCAGGCCTGATCAGCGACGCCGGCCTAAGCCAGGACTTCGACATCCCGTCCGCGCCCTCCGGCGTCGCCGCGCTGATTTCCTCCGGAGTCTCCAACGCCCCCAAGGGCTCCATCGTGCCCGTGACCAAGACGAGCGTCGAACTCCCCGTCTACGCCACGAGCGGCGGCAAGATCAGCGGGCTGGAAATCTCGCCTGCCGAAGGCAGCGGGCGCAAGAACGGTGGGCTGACGACCGCTGAACCCGAGGCATCTAGCTCCGCGACGGGCTCTGGTAATGCTTCGGAGACTTCTCCTTCTTCGTCCTCCAACAGCGGCAACGACGATAACAGCGACGAGTCCGACTCCGCCGAAGCCGCCAACAGCGGCAGCGACGACGACAGCTCTGCCGCGGCTGGCAGGGTTATGCTGGCCAATGGCGCTGCTCTGGCCGCTCTGGTCGGTTTCGCCATGTTCGCTCTGTAAGCGAGCGTCTGCGAGTGAGTGAGCCAGTCTTTCCAGCCAGCCAGCCCGCAATCCAGCAATCCAGCAATCCATCCATCCATCCATCCATCTACATTACGCATCAAACTACAACGGCCCTTGCGCATCGCATCGCCGCATACGCGCCGCATACATCATAGAAATTCCTACACCATTTCTTCTCCAGTACAAGCATTATTCCTGCATGGCATCGCAACAAATTGTTCTCGTCTTTTTCTGTTTTACATATATGATATCCAGGAGGGAGGGTGTTTTTCAAAGATTTTTTTTTGGGGCTGGTGGTAGGTGCCTTACACAGGTGCCTACCTTAAGCAAGTGGGTAAATGATATAGTCTTAAGATATAAAGAAATAACATACATATATACCTACATATACGCATACATTATACCAAGCATAGTGAATATGAGAAACTGCTTTTGAATATGGAGTGAGACTTGACAATGAATGCTGTCGACTCTCTCTCTCTCACTTTCACTCTCATTAGAAACAAAGGGACAATTCCAAGTCAATTTTTTTTAAAAATAAAGTCCACCGTATATATAGATCCTATCTAGGTATGTGTATGTAGATGTAGATGAAACACACTTAGCTTGACCGTTGAGAGAAGCAGCCAGCCACGGGAATCATGTCATTGTCTTTACATATAGGCTTGACCTTTCGAGATGAGGTCTACTGCTACCGGATGCTTTCTAAGCACGAAATATCCACACCGTACCATCGAGAGATAGACGTTCATACTTAGACATGCATGACACAACTCTAGAAATCGATCTCTCGATATGGATGTGTTAATGGGAGGGTACTAACTAACCACCTCCGACACGATATTCGTAGACTCCCTATTAAGATACACACACATAAGCACGCCGGCATCTCGAAAAACTAGCTTCTTAACGTAAGGTGATACCAACCACCTCCGACACGATATTCCAAGACTCCACAGTGAGATACACATGTGAGTAAGTCCACATCTCTCAAGACCGGCTTCACGACGTGAGGCGATACCAACCACTCTCTATCGCAATCATCCTGCATATCAGTGATCCATTGAGACCTTCGTCCGTCGTCCGATGGTCTCTTTCTCTAACTGTCGTTTGGTCGATGTGTTGGATCTCAAATTTTTGGCATTGTTGGGCCCTCAGCCGAGGGGGGATCAGTAATCACGGCTGGTGGAGTATGAGAAGTTGGGGGGTTAGGTTGGTACCTGTGTGTACGTGATTTACAGCCGTCGCTTGGAACTCAATGAGAATTGAACCCGACGTATTTGCGGCTATTGGTCTGCTTTTCTATGCCCTTGCAATGTAATGCATTTTCATACACTGGCGCCATTCATATGAGCTTCTTGATCGACTAGAACGATTGATACGTTCGAAACATCACCAAAGCGGTAAAGCGTATATTCTGTGACAAGATGTCAATTTTTGTTGTTATTGCTCATTGATTCGTGGATGATTATGTAAATGCTTCCGAGCCTGATTTGAGACCCGAGCGAGGGATGACTATTTTGTGATCCACAGTCGTTCGTCTCGGACGGTGGAACACATCAACTCCTCTTCGGCGATACCGTCCTCGACATGATCATCGCCACGCCATGCCTGACATGCTTGACTCTCTACTTGAGCGAGCTGGTGCCGGTCTGGTACTTGGCACCTGGCAAGTTGTTGAACAAAGCTGGAAGAGAGAGAGAGAACGTCAGTCTAAACCCGAGAAATCCCACCACCAAAAGGATGATACGTACAGTTGTCAAAGGATGCGAGTTGAGGGCATTCGAGCGCCTTCATAGCCGGGCCGAACTGGTCAAGCGCCCAGCCAAGAACGGAACCGAGCTCACCGAGCGCAGGGACAGCGGCGCTGGGCATACCGGCGAGAGCCGCCTGGTAGAGGAAGCAGGCGCCGTTGTTGCCTTCGAGCAGGGATGCGCCGTTGAAGACGCCGCCGGTCAGGTCGCCGGTGTCGATGCCGGTGAAGCTGTTGGTCGTGCCGGTGTTTCCGCCGAACTTCACGATGCCGGGGTAGGCGCGGTTGTTGACACCGAGGTCGTTGAACACTTCAGGGATGGTGTGCTGCGAGGTTGATGGGCGGCGGTACCAGTTCAACGGGACGCGCTCTTGGCCGCGGTTGATGGTGAAGCTGCCGGGCTCGCCTGAAACGGCGAAGAAAGACTTCAAGGTCTCGCGGTCCAGGGTTCCGCCGGGCGTTTCTGCGGAGTGGTTGCTCATGAAGTTGATCACGAAGTTGTGCGCAGCGGGCGCGACGAGTCCTGCGAAGGGCGCAGAGAAGTAGTAGGGGTTGTTCATGATGGACCACCTGGTGTTGTAGTCGGAGTGGGCAGCAGTTTCCGCAAAGCCGTAGGTTTCTCCAAGATTGTAGAACTGCTCGAATCTGCGGGCCTCAAAGACACCCACTCTTCCGTCGTTGAGGTAAGCATCACCCTGGGTAATCAATCAGCGTGCCGTTATGACATCGTAGTATTATTACAAGTCAAGCAACTTACTCTTCCAAACGATGCGTCGCCTTCGTATTTATTGTGAGTTGATGTCAAACCGCCTGCAGATGTGAGGGGGAGGGTTGGTGTGAACCCAGAGCCAATCGACCAAGTGCCGGTGACAGGGTCGCCCGAGAGTGCTACGGACACGACAGCCAGGAACAAGGAAAGATCCGGAGCCATATTGTAGAGCTCAGCCATACCAGTCACGGCTACGCGATAGTCAGCAGATGATCGTAAATTGAATCTTAAGCCTCCGTTCAAAGAAGACGGAAACGAAATCTTTTGCTATACTTCGATCTTCTCCATGGAAAAAGTAGATTGAAGATTGAAGTCAGCTATCTCTTCCAGTTTTCACTCTTCATAGAAAAAGCAAAGTGAAGCGTGGAAGAGGACTTCACCTCGTTCTTCTCTCCATGCAGATCGAAGCAGATTGAGATGAGGAACTGCTTACTGTCTTGAATGGTAGGTAGACCGTTCCTAGGGAAGAAGCCATGATTGGACGCCGCATTGAGCCCAGGACATTGTCCACGCTTGTCGCCCGGCCCCGGTGCCTTGAAGGGGTGTGGGCCGCTGTCAGAGACATCGACGAATTGGTCTGCAGCATCGAAACCAAGTGGTGGCAAACCAGTGTTGGGGCGGTTGATGGGTACCACTGGGGCTCGGTATGGTGGCTCGACGGCGCGCTTCTCCAAGTTGGCGAGTTTGCCGCTCAGTGCGGAGTCCAACTCCATGAGCTGGGGGAATGCCGCGACTGAGGAGGCTGAGGCGAGCAGCGCAAGGGCTTGGGAGTTGACCATCGTTGTTGTTTTTGAAAGAGTTGGTGATTGTTGATGAGGTGGCGAGGAGGAAGCTGTTCGAAACGATCGATGAAGGAGTTGTTCAGACGTATATTTATACAGAAATCCGTTGTCGTTCGTCAACAAGATCTACACGCGACCGAAACGATCAACCAATCGTCGTCGAGGTATTGTCAGTCGTTGTATTCCCTGCATTGGCGTACTCTTAACTCTGTAGAAGCGAGTGGACTTCATTCCGTGGATTGGCGGAAACAAGATGGCAATAAAGTTGAAGCCCGTACTTTGTGTACAGCCTGGAATTACGTCTCGTTAGCACTTCTTTAGCTAGAGTATCACACCTCGGCTGTAATTGATCGTCCATGTTGCTGGTGAATCCTGGAGAAGCGGACCCTAGAGTTGGCATTATACCAATGTGTAGATCCTTTTAAAGTACAGGCTTCCCCGCGCCTCTCTGGCGCCATTAAAGTCAAACGATCGGCAGTGACGTCCAGACCGTTTCTGTATCTGGACGACAGAATCCCTGCACGCCGGTTCCTGGATTGTGATGGCTTGCGTCGGCGGGAAATCATGAATCGCTGCAACTGCAAGTCGCTGTGCTGAGCAGGATCAGCCAAGAATGCCAGACGTACTCCCAATTTCCGTGCCATGGTGCAAGTCGCGGGTCCATGCATGCAGGTAGTTCCGGCCACACAGCTTTTCGCCATTTGTCAGAGTGTCACGCTCGTGGTAAACCCACCCACATACCCCGACCTCACTAGCATCTCGGACGCCTGAAGTGTTCGAGATTGATCGGCAGGTTCGCCAAGGCCGTGGGCGCTTTGGGCATCCTGCAGCGTGATCATTGTAGAGTACTAATAAGGGTAAGTTGTGAGTCTGCATGCTCGGGCTGCCAATCATCTTACTCTAGAGTAAGCCAACTCATCATCGGGGCGCAAACCATGGACTTGACCGTGGAGGTACCTGAGTGATGCACCGACACGAGGCTGGAACGCCATTAGCGTCTTCCATTTGTGGCTTTCTTTGCCCTGGCTCTTTTTACCAATTGCGTAGCCGATTGTGTTGTTGCAGCGCGCGTGGTAGATTTCGTAATGATGTTGTGGGGGCAACAGCGGCGCCAAGGTGGAAGGGAAAGGATGAGTACCGACTATGGCGCCACTGGAGCGGTTAGCAAGACCTAGTAGGCGCTATGAGGTGCCTTGCCGTTAGAGCGGATGAGTTGTGATGGGCTGTAGACGAGCCGCACACAAGAGTTATTTCCGCCTTCATGCTGCGACTGAGGATCTGTCTCGTTGCTCGGGTATAAGCAATCGATACGAAGGGTTGCGAGGCATGAGGTCAAGTAGTTCAGACACTGTAGACGATGTAACACCAAGACCTTTCATGAAGAGACTGTTATTGCCGAAGCTCAAGACTTCCGTCTGTAGGCTTCGCAGTGTTGGTGGCATACACAATGATGCTTACCCCTGGGAGTCGATGTTATTACGCTACGCGGTTTGTTGTGCTGGGTGTCAAAAATATCATCGATTTGAAGCCATAGCTGTTTGCTTCGGCTCTGGTACTCAGTTGCAGACTGCAAGCCAGTCGTAACGACATTCTGGAGGTCAAAGATTTGAACTAGGCCGGCCCTCGGGTGGCGCTCTTTTCACAACAGTGTAGACCAGTGAGAGCATCCCGAAGTGTCATTAACGCAGGCCGAAGATCCTAGGTATGTCGTGATCCTCCATGCGGCTCACGAGATCCTGTCAGCCGATGTGCTCGTACTTCCGATAAAGACAACCTGCACAGCTGCGAAACTAATCGAAGTCAGCGTCATTGGGTTGCTTGTCACAAAAAGGCAAACCGAACTGAGTACTCACGCAGCACTTGCCGCAAAGATCTCCGCCGGGCGCGCTGGTGTCGACAATGCCAGAGCAACAGAGAAGACGAAGGAGAGTCCCATCGCTGTCAAGATCCGCGCTATGAGGTTGTGGATGAAGTAAAGTATCACTATTGCCAGCGAGGGAATCAAGCTCGACACCACCACGCTCATTCCACGGGCGGCGCGTAAGTAAGTCGTATCATCCCATTCGACTAAGCCGAGTTCTTCTTGGCCACTGAGAGGAGCTCTCCGGTGGATTTTGGAGCGATACAGCCAAGGGACCAGCGTCTCTGCTGTCCAGCTGGTGATAGAGTCGAAGTCGCGACCGGACACTGCGACGAGGTCTGGTGTCTCACTCTCGAGCCAGGGCAGATCTTCTATGCCAGAGAGGAAGTTGTTGCCACCTTTCTCTCGGCCGAGCCAGTCTCGAAGGACTTCCAAATCGTACTTCTTCGGCTTTGGTAGACTTTGGATCTTGGCTTGCCGTAGTACGGCTTCGTCTGATGGTTGTCATGGTCAGCGATGCTTTACTTGTCTGTTGTTGCACACTTACCATATTCTTTCAGGCGCTGACGAATGGTTAAGACGAGCTGCCACTGTTTATGATTTGGCGACTGTGAATGGATCGATGCCGTCGCCTTCTCATTGAAGCCGAGATTTTGCTTGTTGTCCAGCTCTGCCTGCAGGTCGAGCTCGTGTTGCAGATCCAGAAGCTCAACTTGCTGCATCGGCAGGCTATGCGCGCTCAAGCTGGCGAACCGCTTGTACATGGCCATTCCTCCATGCCGGCCTATGAAGTCGGCCAACACAGGATATCCCGGCCGACGAGGAGCGCCGTGTGATCTTGGACTTGCCATGAGAGTCAGTTCACTGTGTCTTGCCTACGACATTATCATCTGCCGGCATGTGATATTCAGATATGACCTCCTGATGGACAACCTGGAGCTGTGTTCGCTTGGCCTCCCGGAGCGATTCAAGAAGTTGCCAGAGCTGCACGTCATGGGCATGTCAAAGCTGTCGAAAGGTACGAACTCTTGAGCCGCTGCGTTTGCGAGCCCTACTGACTCCGATGAAGCCGAGAAGAAAGCTCAGAAGAAGCGCACCGAGGACAAGGAAAAGGAGAACCAGGCGCAGAGAGAAAGGGAACACGCCGAGGAGATCCGGCAGAGGCTTGCCTCTGCGTCGGCTGCCAATGCGTCTGCAGGTGCCGGCGCTCCCGCGAGCAGCAGTGGCACATCCAACACCACGAATTGATAGGCAGGGCAGTCATCAAGACCTGCGCGACCAGGAAAGTCCGAACGGCGCTCTCGGTGTATTGAGTCTTGGTTTTTCAAGGGTTGTGTTGTGCGACCCGGCGCCCTTAGGGGGAGGATGGACAGGTCCCAAGTCACATTTGCGAGATGCTGATAGCGCTGTCCCGAACGATCTGTCCCTCGAGAGGTGCCGGAGGTGGCTGACAAGAGCATCCTCACCTGTAGGATGAACTGGTATCGAGTATCCGCTCACTGGAGCATGCATCCATCGCTATTCCTGTGCTCGGCTCTTGGAGGAAAGGTGGATTGGAACAGATTTGTGCGACGCTGGTAGCGCTCTGTTCCACAGGATTTGTCCCTCAAGAGCTCATCTTGCGTAGTTGTGAGTCCACAGTACAGTCAAAACATATCCATGAAGTGAGTACGCGGTGAGAATCAAGACAGGTAGCCTCCGGTGCAAGGAACAAGCGAAGAGGCAGGGCCGAGTGGATATGCTGATGATGACACGAAACATGTTGTGACATGGCCGGCGTAGGTCATCACGATGGTGGAGGATTCTAGAATTGCGCATGTATCGGTTGAGTGGGTTTGTTGCCATGTCACGCCTTTTGCTGCTTTCGCATTGGGCAC
>Ga0265798_10010149_pt1 | contig 11662 bp, 7 predicted proteins | sample P3T30metagenome_FD_192430 | JGI IMG/M metagenome (GOLD analysis project Ga0265798, IMG submission 192430) | Plant litter microbial communities from East Loma Ridge, Irvine, California - P3 T30 | ecosystem: Environmental > Terrestrial > Plant litter > Unclassified | place: USA: California... | reverse complement strand
CAGTAGCAGAACAATAGCACGATAACAGACCCCTCTTAAGCCCAGATCTATCCCGCTCCCCGTATTGATCGCCGCTGTTTCCTGTATTCTGCCGACGGCAACGACAACGACGACAACGACGACGACAGAGGCAGAGCAGGACGTCAGGCGACGCTGTGCCGTCTTTCGCTGCATGCTCACAATTGGCCGGCAGCCACACATCACAGCCGCTAGGCCGCTGTTCTTCGTCAGTCGAGCATTGGGCTGCCACTCAATTCCCTCGCACGCCTGCGATCATTGCCCGTAGCAGACGGCGACCCTGCATGCTCAGTGTCGCTTCGACCAGCTGTTCCACGGCGCGCCTCGATATTGCGCCCTCGCACGCAGCGCAGCCTCGCCCGACACCTGTGCGCAGCTGCACCCCTAGGGCCCTAACCACTGCCGCCCACAAGTCGCGTACCAAACGTTGACGTGTAAAGCCTTACATCCGCTTCTGCGCTTGCGCCTGCGCCCGTTCGTCTTCAGCATCTTTGCCCTGCTGCCCTGCTGCCCGTCACCCGTCGCCCTGCGCACGAAACCTCGGGCAGGAATACGAGCAGAGCCCCGCCGCTGACAGCGCGCGCTCCATCGCCATACGTCGACGTCACGTAGCGGCCGCCCAGACAGCTGCCGCCTGCCCACTTTGGGCCCACCTGTGCCTGGACAACACCACTCCACACGACGCTGCGATCGCCCCAACGCTTGCGATACAGTCGTCTGGAGAGCTGCGCCGCTCTTCAGCACGCCTGCCATGCCCGCCGGCACGCAAACAAACCCCCACACTCCGCGCGTGCGCAATGGGGATCCCCAGCCCACACCCGTCGCAACTCCAGAGCCTGCATCCTCGCGCCGCGACTTGACCTCGTGGTGGAGGCAGTTTAGCAAGCGCCCCGCGAAAAAGGACGACGACAAAGGTACGGCACTGCTGCCCTGAGAAAAGGCCGAGCCATGGCCCAACGCGCCTGCAGCCTTCCCACTTCTGCTTGTCGCGAGCCCTCACTGACTGCTGTCGTCGTACATAGAACAAGCGCTGCCCGGCATCTTTGGTGTGCCCCTGATACAAAGCATACCCTATGCCAATGTCGCCATCTCGCTCTTCAACGAACATGGCGAGAGCTACATCTACGGCTACGTCCCTATCGTCGTCGCCAAGTGTGGTGTATTCTTGAAGGAAAAGGGTCAGTCAAGTCAGACTTTACCTAACATCAGCTGTTAACAGCGCACAGCGACCGACGTAGAGGGCATCTTTCGGTTGGCGGGCTCGGAAAAACGCATCAAGGAGCTCAAGGCTGCGTTCGACACCCCGCCACGATATGGAAAAGGCCTGGATTGGTCCGGCTATACTGTACATGACGCCGCCAATATTCTGCGCCGCTACTTCAACAACCTCCCGGAACCCATAATACCGCTGCAGCACTACGATCCATTCCGGAATCCACTAAAAGGCCACCAAGCGGAAGCTGTAGGACCTAGCGAAGGACAGCAGCCCTCGGTCGGAGGCTTCGATCCAGATGCTGCCGTTCGCATATACCAACACCAGATCAAAGCGCTACCATCGTTGAACCGACAGTTGTTGCTATACATCCTGGACTTGCTTGCGGTCTTTGACGCCAAGGCCGATGTCAATAAGATGACGACTTCGAATCTTGCTGCCATTTTCCAACCAGGGCTCCTTTCGCATCCCCAGCACGACATGTCTCCGCAAGACTACCGTTTGAGTCAAGATGTCCTCATCTTTCTCATTGATAATCAGGATCACTTCTTGATCGGTATGGAGGGCACGGCTGTCGACGAGGGCACGGTGAAGCACATTGAAAGCGGACCGTCTACTCCGCAAGCCAGAACACCCACCACTCCGGGCCGCAACAACTCGGGCATTGGACGTTCTGCTTCGACCACTTCTAGCGCTGGAGCAGAAAGCCTCCGCATGAATGGTGGTATCCGTCGGAACGTCTCCACGTCTTCGAAACGCTCACGTCATTCCGGCGCCGTACCTAGTCCAATCACACCAGCGTTTTCCTCGCCCACTGCATCTGGAGTACATCGGAGTAATACACTGCCGTCGAAGCGTGGCACGACACTTGGCAGTCCTCGCTTTCCTCCTCCGAAACAATCTGGCTACTCTCCTACTGCTGCGGATGAGGTCAAGAGCCCGCTTCCTGAGCCCAAACCTGTGGATCCTGAAACCATTGTTGCTCACACAAAGCAAGAGCCTGAACCACCACGTCCAGAGCAAGTTCCACAGTATATTGCCCCTACAACGGAACCGACCCCAGTCATACAACCAGTCGAACCGGAACCGGAACCGACATTGCCACAGCGATCCCAGACGATGCCACCAAACAAGATAGAGATGCCGAGGCCCTACGAACTCGCTCACACACGAGAGACATCTCTGCCGTTTGCTTTCTCTCAACAGCAAAGGGCCTCGGTTACACCTTTGGTCAATGACATGCCTGGAGCATTCCCACTTCCTTCTCCTGGAGTTATTCCCCCAAGCCAGCCTACCACTCCAAATGTTACCGCACAAACTGCCCAAGCTTTGTTGCCTCCACGATCAACTACGCCCGGTCAACGTAGCCCTCAGCGCAGTCCTCTCAATACACCCACACGAGAAAGATCAGAGTTCCTGGAGGGAGCGGTCGACTCTGGTCCGTTCATTGAACCAACTCCGGCTGTGCGTACTTTCACCCAGATTCTTGCCAAGGTATCGGCTTCGCCCACAGGTGATTCAAAGGACATGAAGGATTCACGCAAACCGAACAAACTGCAAAAGAAGAGGTTGCCAAACAGCATTAGCCAGAGTACGCACAGTTCCACACATTCTCTCGGTGGCAGTGATAGTGGATTCGGGGCGAGTCATCTGTTCCAAGCGCCTCCTTCACCCTTGCAGCCGCCGCATCTTCCTTTCGCTCATGGTCAGTCTCAAGCAAGCAGCTCAAGAGAGGCGGTGCACGATGCAAGCTCTTCGCGCACTTCGGGTAATACTCTGAAGCCTAGCATGTCGCCCTCTGCTTCCTTTAGATCGCATTCGACCGCGACAGAGTACTCTGAGACTGAGCTGGCGGAAGAGCAGCCGAAGGAGGAGAAGCGCAGCTTTTGGAAAGGTCATAAGCGTGGGGAGAGCCGGGCAACGCCAACAGCAAGCCAGACAGACTTGCATGGCTCTGTACCTGGCGCTGATAGGAGTATGAGCTCCTTTGCCAGTAGCTCTGGGCTGACGGGTGGTGGTCGACGAAGTATGCAGTTTGACCAGAGTTCAGAAACGCCCATGATATTTGGCAGTCCTCCTGATCACGACAGGCTTGAAAAGAAGGGGGGTACGTTTGACTGGTTCCACAAGCGCCGGCACGAACACAAAGACCGCGCAGACAAGAAAGAGAGAGCAAAGAGCCCGCCTGGCAGTTCTGGCTTCTTGCCTCCTCCACACAGTATGACACAGCCCTCAGAAACACTCACGGTTCGTGGATGGCCATCGGACACTCAACACTCGACGGATGATGCGCAGGCTAAAGGAGACAAATCCCACGATGTCACACCTACTGGTACAAGTCCAACTCCGCCGCCGGGAGCTGCAACCTCTAGCCCAAAGCCACAGAGCCCGCAGCCTCGACTCGGCTCCATGGCAGTACGAACAGATCTTCCAGCTGCTTTGACTGAACCAAGATCAATCGCTCGATCTCCAGACAGGAGCCAAGTGTCATCGCCTGTTGCACCAAAGTCCTCTTCTCAGGCCTTCCTTACCACTGGAAATGGCGATGGTGCACCCCAGGCTATCAACGAAGCACCAGCTCAGCATAACGCATCAGCTTCTTCGCCACAGCCCGTGGAGTCGAATTCGACGCCGTCTGGACCTCATCACGCTTCATCCAACTCTACCATTACCGTCACCCCCGAGACGATGAAGGCAGAGGCAGCCTCGGGCGCACCTCCAGCTGACGAGAAACCTTCTCAGCCAACTGCCCAACCCGCTCCGTAGGCTGAAGCCGTGGAGGCGCATGCATGTGTTCACGTAAGAGATACCAATGGGCGTTGTCTGTTCGGCAGGGATTGAATGATTTGTACAGCAATGCAATGGGCACTTCCAGCCCATAATGTGTAAGCTTTGAGCGTGTTTTGCATACAAGCAATTTAGTAGTGTTGTGTCGCTGCAAGGCGCGCACATGTAGGCGCAACCGATTTTTGTTTCTTTCCATACTCCGACCATGGGCAAGGTGATGTGCTGGGGGTTCACCCCTGGCTAGTACACGTGATGTTGAACGTTGGGGCAAACTAGCACACCACTACTGTACACCACGTTGTGGTGGTGTTGAGTAACGCGGATCTAAGGCCGCTCTGCCGCGTCAGCCGTGTTCCCGCGCCAACAAAGTCGGTGGGCTGGTGGCGAAGAACCGTAGCTCAATGTCGGTGTTCCGAGAAGCTAGCCAGTGAGAGCACGAGTGCCGGGCTACTGACACGATCTGGGTGGTGGCTTTGCGGCAGTTCTGGATGATGAGAAAGGCTATTTTTACACTTGGTTTTTCAGGGGTTGCTGATTGGCAAAAGCTTCTGGACCGCAGCTATGAACGCGTCGTTGGGTACGAGGTGAAGACAAAGCCAACAGAACAAAGCAAAGGCTAGATTACGATGATGCTGATGCTGATGCTGATCATAGGAGGTTCATGCGGTCTAGAGATTGTTTGTGGAGCGACGGTGCCCAAAACAGTCTCAGCACGGCTTCAAGCTCGAACGAAGCAGCCTCGGCGCCGGTAGCGTTACCAACGTGCGGACCAAACATGACGTTTTTTTGGACACCAGGCGCAGTTGGTACCGTATAACGTAACAAGGGCGTCGCATATAACGACCCTGAACTGTATGTGCCAACTTTATGGCTGTCTGTTTCATGGTTTGGTTGCGTCACGTTATCATCCACGCTCGCTTCAGGGTGAATGGTCGCTGTGCCGCGATTTCGAATGGGCATGAATGGGTTAATGGTAGCTGGTGATGGGAACATGTCGTATGAGCCGCTTTGAATGCGGACAAGCATAAGGTGCGCGCAAGGGTCGGGGCACATGTGAACGTGGCTTAGCTATTTTAGGCGTGGTGAGAGGCGAAGGAAGCGGGCCTAAACTTCGTGTTTCTGTCAAGTAGTGCATGTATCAGCAGCCTTTTAGTTGGGACCACCTTCTGCCTTGAGGACCGATCTTCTCTTACCGACCCTTTGACTCCGCCCAAAAAACCCTGGTTCCTGTGACTCTCCGACTTCCACTCGCTCCCGACTAGTTGTTCCGAACGGACCTGAACTTGGACTTCAATACACTCGCTTTCTTCTGTTGAAAAGAAACTCCTGCCTGTAGGCCTGGACGAGAACCGAAAAACAAGCAACGAGGGCTATTGATTTTCCGGCCAGTGGCGTCTGACCTGCAATCCAGCCACTCGGAAGCGACAGACAGTAAGTAAGCCCTTGTTCCCAGTTGCGCATACACGTCAAGCACCCACCACTGTTCCGTAAGCTTTAGCAGCGCGTATGCTGCTCTTGTAAAACGACCGTGGTCTTAACTACAACAAGATGGCCTGCTAACACCATCTGTGCAGTATTTGTTTCCCTTCGTTGAGAAGCAACCCACCTTCGCTTTCACTCCACTTTCGCTTTCCGATCATCTACGAAACATCTCTCTCACGATGCGTTCCTTTTGCCAGTTGGCCGTTTTGGCCCTTCCATTGTTCAGCGCTGCTGTCGTTGCCTCTGCAGATGATCAAGCCGACCAACCCAAGACCATTTACGCAAGTGCACAGGATGTGTTCCAGGATCTGCTCAACGCGCTGCCCGAGGAATCGCTCCAAGCGGCACTCAGTGGACTGAAGGACTTTAAGAATGGCGTCTTCGAGTCACACCACCGCGGCGTCGAACATGTCCACAACAGCAACCCAGCGCTTGCTACCAAGCTCATCATTGACGCGGTCAACGACCTGAGGAAGCGACAGGCACCCCAGCCTTCAAACGGCACGACCACGGTTACCGAGGCTGCCGCATCCTCGTCCCAGTCAAACTCACCCGCGCCGCAGACGGAGCAAGCGTCGACGCCTGCTGCGACCAGCAATGCAGCACCTGCCCAAAGCAGCAACACAGCACCGGCTCAGAGCAGCCAGGCCGCACCAGCAGAGAGCTCTGCCGCGGCTTCGCAGCCTCAATCCAGCCCTGGCAACACAGCGAGCCCGCCACCAGCCACCGTCACGACTACTGCCGAGAAGACGACTACAGCCCAACGCCCGGCCCTCATTCCTGTTGTAGCCACTGTCACCCAAGATGGCACCACGGTTGTGAAGACAACCGAGGTACTCAGCGCTGTCACAGCCTCTGTAGCTGTCACCATAGTCCGCACAAACCAGCAAGGCAGCACTGTGACGCAAACCGAAAACCGCCCTGCTGTTATCAAGACCGTGACCGATGACGCTGGCCGCACCACCGTTACCACATCTGCCGCAAACTATGCGCCGACCGCTGGAGAAGTGCAGACCCAAACCGACGAGGGGGGTTCGACCTTCTTGACTACCTACACCCCTGGCGGCGGCCTTGTCAGCAGCATCCAGCTCATCACCACCACGGATGCAGAGGGTCGCCCTAGTACCATGACTAGCTACACATTCGTGGATCCCATCCAAGCCACACAGACTAATGACCAGTCGACCCCAACTGGCAAGCCTTCACTCCAAACCGGTGCAGCCGTCAAGAACGCAGCGCAGTACGCCGCCGTTGGCGTTGGCGCATTGGCCTTCTTGTTCTAAATATGCTAGTACATGTACATATAACGAGCAACACGAAATTTTCTCATCTCCTTCATCATCGACTGCATTTCAGCGAACTACAACACTCCTTATTTTTGATACCCCAGATCCACGCTCCTTTTAGATAAAATACATATTCATGGGATGGTTTGCGTTTTGGTCGGGCTTTTGTTATGGGAGGAAATTGGACCGGATAATATATAAGGGGGTTCAACGGAGGAGGCCATCTAGGTTGGCACATAAAATGGCATGTATATGGTATTGGGATATGACATTACATACATGGTGGAAAATTACTTTTTATCCAACTCCACGGAGTGTGTGCTTGTTATCTTCCTTGGATATCAATCCAATATATAAGAAGAAGAAAAAACAAACAAAGAGACAAAAAGAAATGAAACGGATAAAACCCTTGCAACTACTGTAGTTTTCTGTTATATGCGCAGATGATGGTGATGATGAACACTTGCTTGTAATGCGGACTTGATCTGTCTGGTTCAAAACACAACAAAAGTCACGGTGAAAGCGGATGGGTATTGAAGTGTTTTTTCTATAACATGCAAAAACGCCCAATATGGTATGCATACCAAGGCAGTGATGAGAGTTGTGACACCTGTACCCAATACTCGACTTGCTCGCTTGCCCGCCCCATGTGCAAATGCTAGTTTCAAAAGCATGCTCAACCTTCCTTGGTTATCTGGCCATGAATGACACAGAAGAGAATAAGAGGGAGACAGAGAGAAAGAGAGATGCCCAAGCCAAAAAAAATGTTCACCAAAACCCTACTGATATAATACAACGGAGACAAAATGTCTAAACCCACATCTAAACAAAGGGCAAGGAAACAAGGCCAAAAACGAGGTCAATCCATGCCTGCCCTCAACGCGCTTTTGTCGCAATAAAATACTCGACGCTCTCTCCGGCCCAACTAACACTGTTAGTCCCAGACTCGTAACGCTCCTCATCAAAGAGGCCCGCAATGCTCTGTTCGTTGCGCACGCCTTGCTTGGCACCGCCGCCAAAGCTCTCCAAGCTAACGACCCTGCACCCCTGCTTCAAGTCGAGGAACTTTTGTAGTAGAAGATTGTTCAGTGTTTCGCCAAACACCTTGTTGTTGACAAGCACCACGTCTGCTCTACGTAGCACGTCGTCGATTTCCGGGCTCTCCAGGAAGTCGCCTTCAATGAGTTCGATACGGCCGAGTGCAATGTTCCAGAGTCTCGACCGCGCCTTGAGCTCCGAGGCTTGTTGCGAGCCGAGCGAGGCGGCGAGCTTCATTTTTTCGATGCCCCAGCTTTCTGCACCGGTTTGCAATGCGGACTGGAGGACGACGTTGCCGACGCCGGAGCCGAGATCGACAAATGTGTGGGTGGAGTTTAGGCCTGTTTGGGCGAAGATCTTATGGACAAAAGGGGTGAGGAGTTCTCCGTACGTGGTTTCCTTTCCTTCAACCTTACGTAAGCGATGGGCGTGGGGTGATACGATGCGGTTGTAGCTTTGGGCGGTGATTCGTTTGACGAGGCTGAGGGGGATGGCGTGCATATCGTCGAGGATGCGGGGTATCGTGCCGTCACTGTATCGGTCTTTGATCAGCTTGTTGAACTTGGCTAGCTCCTGTTTGAACAAGTCGGGATCATCCTTGGTTACGGCGCGTTTGAGCAGGCGGACGGTGCCGAGCGCATCAGATGATAGCTCTGCGGAGAGGTCTGGTGGGAGATAGTGCTGGATGATTTCCTCGATGCTGAAGTATATGTCTTCCAGCGGACTGTATTCCTCGTCTACTTCTTTGCGCGCAACTGCCTCGAACTTCTCTGGACGGGACTGGCTGGGATATTGTAGCTCGACGACAAACTTCTTGTCACTGCTCGGGAAGGCTGGCTTGTAGGCCTTTGCTCCATCATCTTTTGTCATTTCGTAGCCGTGTTTCAAGGTGCTCTTGCCAGCTACGGCCTTTTTCTTCCTGAAGGTGGCATTCTCCTGCGCCAGCTTTATCATCTGGTCTGGTGTGCTATTTGACGTGTCGTGGATATCGCCATTGGACGTCCCGTTTGCGGTGTCCTTCTTGTCCGGGTCTTGAATTCGTATACGTCGCTTCAGGTCCGGTTCGAGGGCGCGGTTCAGACTCATGGGCTCGGTGCTGCTGCTGGCCGGCCGTGTCTTTCGGCGCTTGACGCCCAGGTGATCGCTGTCCTCGTCGTCGCTAGACTCATCGCTGCTCGCCCACTGGGGAGTATCGGTGCCCTTGCGCTTACGGGTGTCGACACGCGACACGGATACCGACGTGCGGGCAGGTTCCCGCGAGCCTGTTTGCAAACGAGGGGTCGACTGAAACCGATTTGATGGCGGTCCTGATGCGCTGGAATTGCGTCCGCCGTTGCCTGGTCTCGACTGTGTGCGTGGCTGTGGCGACGGTTTGGCGGCGGGGACGGGCGCCTTCTTGACGAGGACGGTTCTCGTCTTGATCTTCGGTTTTCCAGGAACGAACATAACGGCGGCGCTAACTAAAGTTTGTAGGAAAGGGTGGGTGAATGCAGACAAAAGGCGGGGTACGCAGCGGGCCGGTGCAGACAAGAAGGAGTGTATATCGGTGAGGGCAGCCGGCAACGAGAGAGAGAGAAGACAAAGGAAGGCAACAGCAGCCGGTCAGCCAATACGCGGAAGACGTCGCACGCGCAATCCAGGAAGTTACCTGACCGGCCACGCTTTCCCCAAGACGCACGCCAGCGCAAGCGTGACAGGGATCGTCTCGCGTAGTCCGCCTTGGCACAGGGCACGTGGCACGCGCCCCTTGACATCACTCTACCTCGACGTGACTGCCTGCCGTACACCCCAGCCTGGAGTGTATAGCACCATGTCGCGAATTGATGCGGGCTGGCACATCCGGATCATGCATGTCCTTTTAGTTGTCCTTGACTCTGCATATCACCACAGCCAGCCAGCACAGAGAAGGCCATTCAGCATGTGCACTTCACAAGCAGTGTAGCATAAGTGCTTGCCTTTCTGGCCCACCACTTCTCTCTTCGCACCTCCATACATTCAACAACCTGCCCAAGTCATCCTTGATTCTCCCAGTTTTTGTTTTTTTCGTAAGCTCATAGCATTCGAACACGACTACTACTAGAGATCCCCACCTTGGCCTACTACACCTCATAGAAATACTGCCCAACTGACCATTGAGAGTTACATCTCCAAAATATTTTATCTTTGTTACTAGAAGAATTGACGGCAGCTGGATACAGTATGCGTATTGTTAACGAGGGGCCCATCGTATGTGGCTCTAGAATCAGTCAGGAGAGTCCGTCTACGACCCACTTCGATCACACCGTCCCTGATACATGTCACTCAGGGCCATTTGATACGTTCACGTTGGGAGTGCCTGCAAATGCTTCATTGATGCTCACAAGGGAAGGTGGTGGTATGGATGCGGAGGGGGCCGTTCGGAGCGGACTTGTGGTCCATTCCGCACCTATAAAACATGCACAAAGCGGGCGTACAGATGACGAATACACAAGAGGTTTTCTATCCGCCCTGCCATCCGCGCTGGAACACGTTTCCCTCAGCCCTCAACCTCCTACTATCACCCCTGCAGACATCCCTGTACAACCGGTATCAGATCCCCGGATCCCCCACGGCTCAGCCAACCAGCCAGCCACCAGCAAGCTTCTCAAAACCTTCCCGTCTTCAATTCGTAGCCGTGTTCGCTCTTTTACAGATGCCGAACCGCTCGCTTTCCGATGGAAATTTCCCGCCAACAAGCGGTACCGCGTCAAGGACGAAGAAGCCTTTGCTGCATTGCGAGAAAAGAACATTGAATGGTATGTTACTACTGGCCTACTCATAGAAGACCATCTCGGCTTGAAATGGGTCGCCGGTGACTACACGTATTTGCTGTACTGGCACGCGGACTGGATGCCGGCACCAGATGATGTGGATAAGACACATAGGTCGCTGCACATTAGACCAGAGTTCATCAGAGAATGGCAGGTAGGAAAATGGGAAGCGGATTTTGCATGTAAGTTCTTGGAAGATCGACCGGCAACCCCCATTGTTGAAGACTCCGATCCAATGTCCGGTGCACTATCCCCTTTAGAAAGGGCGAAAAGCCCTACAAATACTCCCTGTGCAACCAGGGGCTTGCCTTTGCGCCCTAGAAGTGCCCTAAGCAAACATCAAGTTCAGGAGATGCCAGCCTCTCCGTTATCTGTATCATCCTGCTGGGGTTCTGGCTCCCCGGATAGACTGAAGAGGGTGCGTTTGCACAGAGAGAAGAAATACAGGACCGTGGAGCTTACAGTTGACGATACAGGCATCCCGGTAGAGGAGGAAGGCAAGCTTCTTGAGACCATGTTCGATGAGATGACCGTTTTGACGGACAACGAGGGCAAGACAGTGAGGAGTTGGTTGGGGCTTGGTTGAAGGCGATGACTTGTCTCTCGACGATCGTATAAGAGTGAACTTGTATGGCTTGGATTGCCATGATATTCCTCTCTTGTTCGATTTTACTGGGCTGCAAGTCGTTTAGACATCATGTTATATTCCAAGGCTAGCAGCAATCCCGGTTAGTGATTTAACACTAGATAGCTTCCAGCTCGCACAATCACAAGTAGAGATAGATATCAGTTTAGAAGAAGAAGCTGCGTGAGCTAATTAGAGACAAAAAGAGTAGCCCGTTTCGCACGTATACTCGAAGTCGAGTGCAGATGCCTAGTTACTAATACATTTGAAGGAATAGAAATCACGCTCCAATCAGCGTCTTCGATCCCGACTACGGCTCCTGGTGCGGCTCCTTGCACGCCTGCGCCTGTCCCTATCATCTCGTCCCCTGTCCCGACTCCGCTCGCGACTTCTGTCCCTACTCCTATCTCTAGGCTTGCGGTCG
>Ga0265798_10010148_pt1 | contig 11662 bp, 8 predicted proteins | sample P3T30metagenome_FD_192430 | JGI IMG/M metagenome (GOLD analysis project Ga0265798, IMG submission 192430) | Plant litter microbial communities from East Loma Ridge, Irvine, California - P3 T30 | ecosystem: Environmental > Terrestrial > Plant litter > Unclassified | place: USA: California... | reverse complement strand
GAATGCGGTGGTTTCGGTATCGGAGGGTCGATGTCCAAGTTCTTCGCGAGAGCTCGGAACTGCCCGCCAAGGACAGGGCGCTCGGACCACGGGCTCACCTCGACCATTCCATCGTGCACCAAGTCGCCCAACTTTACCTGTCTCCTATACAAAGCACACCCTGCCGAATACCTCAAACACAAAGCCCGCAATCACCCGCCTCTCGCAACCATGTGGATCATTGACTGGTAAGCACTCTTGCTATGATTCTACTTGAAGCCTCACTGACCCGCCGCCAGGTGTAAGTTACTATCCCGACTCTCGAATACCATGACGCCGCATGCGCCCGGGGACTCTACACGCACATGCATGGCTTGGTTGTAGCCAAGGATAATGTGTGCTGATTTATACCAATAGTTTGGGATGTTTTGTCCTCACTTGGACTCATGAACAAGGTAGGCCAGATCACCTTACAAACATCATCGACCAAAGACTAACGTAACACCTACAGCATGCTAAACTTCTCTTCCTCGGACTGTATGCATTCTTCCCCCTAATGGCTTCATGGCACAAAAAACTAACCAAACTCCAGTGACAATGCTGGAAAGACCACGTATGACCATCAGCACCCGCCACACGATCTATAACTAATGTATCCAGGCTGCTGCACATGCTCAAGAACGACAGAGTTGCTGTTCTGTAAGCACTAGGCTGTCCTCTTCCAATGAAGTCCGCTGACCGCTCCTCCAGCCAGCCAACCCTGCACCCAACTTCTGAGGAGCTTTCGATAGGAAACGTCAAGTTCACAACTTTCGATCTCGGAGGCCACGCACAAGCTCGCCGACTATGGCGTGACTACTGTACACCAAATCCCTGTTCTCCCTTTAGCCATACGTCAAGTTGACTTTATTGCAGTCCCCGAAGTTTCTGGCATCGTCTTCCTTGTTGACGCCAAAGACCACGAGCGTCTATCCGAATCTAAAGCCGAACTCGATGCACTCCTGGCCATGGAGGAGCTCAAGAACACTCCTTTCGTTATCCTTGGCAACAAGATCGATCATCCCGATGCCATCTCCGAGGACCAGCTCCGCTCCGCTCTCGGTCTGTATCAGACAACCGGCAAGGGCAAAGTGCCGCTTGAGGGAATTCGACCAGTCGAAGTCTTCATGTGCAGTGTGGTCATGAGACAGGGATACGGAGAAGGTATTAGGTGGTTGAGCCAGTATGTCTAGGACATCATATAAAGACAACTACGACGTTACAGCGAAGATGGGGAGAAGGGCGTGGCACTCTGGTACCCTCAACAGCATGAGCTGGCACAATAACATGATTGTCACGGGCGTGTTCAATGTACTCTCACGGGCGTTGGCGTTAGCTCTTGAAATAATATTACCTCATAAATGTCAATACATACACGTATGGCCGGCACACCAGGCTTAAGTGAACCTTGAGCATGAGTGGATTGCAGATCGTACCGTCTACTGACACGCTCACTTCTTTGCACGAACGAAGAAAGTAGAAAACATGAGAAGGCGGATACAAGCACTGCCACGACTGGTTATGAGGCTACCATGTAGCTTGGCACGAACCTGAAGGTAGTCTCCTAAGCGGCGTTGCCGTTCTCCGGTCAGTCAGCTGGGAGAAAGCTAGAAGAAGACCTTGTTGTTTTTCTTCGTCTTCCTAAGATTCGGACTACTTGCTAAGTTGGTAATATGTAGGGCAGAGAATTGAGTTGGGTTGGGCTTGTTGACGTACCGTGTATGTGATAGATAGTCCAGATTGAGTCTTCTCCCCGAAGCCTAACGAATGCACGACACTGCATACGCACCTGCATGCGGAGAAAAAACGAACAAGGTACAAGCTCGTCGCCTTATTTCGCGTCAACTTGCCACACAGCAAAAGACAACAAGATCGATGTCTGGAGGCAGGGAAAACGCGCTGTCGGCTGACGCACGCTTTTCTGCGGGGACGTGTTGCTGCAGTAGTTTGGACGTATGCGATCGAGATCTTTTGGCTTATATCCTGAGTGGGAAGAGGGGAAAAAGCATGTTGTTGGCGTGAGGGAGGCTGAGATTTGGAGAAGAAGTTTGTGTATAGTGGGGGGTAGCTTAGGCATAAATGCTAGTCACAGAGCTGGCAACAAGTCGATCAGGAACTACGTCAAGCGGTGATGTGTTTTATGTTGCATTAGAATTTTCTTCGCATTGCAGATGCGGAATTAACTACTGATAGAACCTAGCTAATGGAGTGAAAAGCCGAAGCCGGTTCACTTAAAAGGAACAAGCACTATATCGTCTCCTACGCATTACATATCTACATAGTGGTGTGTGTGTGTGTGTGTGTGTGTGTGTCGTATATGCATTTCAGTCGTTAAGGAATGTTGTAAGGGAAATATGCTAACCTCCATCAGGTGCTAACCTTCATTACTTGGTCGTCAAAGCAGACCGTATTATCCAAGTTGATACAGGCGTCGAACAAAGTAAGTATAGGCTCTTAGAAAAGGGCGAAGAGAGCGAAGAAACCGGCCGCGAGAGCACCAATGCTGGCGGCACCAGTGGCAGCAGCACCAGTGAACTCGGGCAACGAGGGCATTGTAGCATTTCCAGTGAGGTTACCGGCAGGCGCAGAAGCCTGAGGTTGACCGTCAGAGATCTGGGTGACCAGGGGCGCAGACGCCTGGGGCTGGCCATCAGAAATCTGGGTGACAACGGGAGCAGATGCTTGAGGTTGCCCATCGGAAATCTGGGTAACGACAGGAGCAGACGCTTGAGGCTGTCCGTCGGAGATTTGGGTGACGACAGGACCAGGTGCAGATGCTTGGGGCTGTCCGTCGGAGATCTGAGTAACGGCAGGCTTGGAGGCTTGGGGCTGACCATCAGAGATTTGGGAGACAGCTGGGCCGGCGGATGTGGCCTGTGGCTGACCATCCGAGATCTGGGAAACACCGCTAGAGCTAGGGCCGGCCATGGTAGCTTGGATGTGGATGGGTATGCACTGAGCACCAGTCGACTGGCTGTACAGGTTGTAAAAGTCACCAGACAGGCACTGGTAGAAGACGGTGGAGCCCATGAGGGACATGGAACCGTTGCTGCAAAGACCAAAGCCTTCAGTCTCCTTGGCATTCTCTTGAACAGGCGAGTCGAATTGGAATCTATTCACATGTTAGGTTCTGTTCGGCAGACGAACTTTGTGTAGTGAGAACTTACTGGTAGTTGCTAGCAATGTAGCCAGTACGGCCAGCCTGGTCGGTCAACTTTCCGTCATTGAGGGAGATCATGAGTGTGCCATCAAGCTGACGTCTCTCAAAGCTACGCCTGGAGGGGACCGTGGTGGCATTGACAGTAGTGATGGCGAAGTCGCTGGGTGCAGTGGAGGCGCACTCAGACTCGGAAGAGGCCTGGGGTAAGGCAGTAACAACAGCGGCAAAGCCGAGAGAGACGAAGGACTTCATTGTCGAAAGTTTAGTCGAGGCGACAGACTTGAGTGTAGAGTGTACTTGACAGCGAGAGAGAAGTAACGACGCAGAGTAGACTGATGAACGAGGTATCAGTCCCTTTAGATATATGATTGAGGAGTGTTGACGATGCAAGTAACCACGACAACGAAAGTGAGATGATGATTGATAGGAATGACAGGCGAATGAGACAGCTATATACCAACACCCTGAGCCCTATGTCTAGTTTGTTCAAGCTACCTCATCGAGCACTGACACCGCGGATCGAACATGGAGAAAAGCCTCAACACTCGAGCCAAGCCCATGGGTCTACTCCACGCGTCAAAGCAACCCTACAACCGTTTAGCGTTGACGCTTCTGACTGCAGGAAAAGATGGCTGGAGGGTGCTCGCTCGTGCCGCAACATGAACGCGGCAGAGCCATGTGGCTCGTAATTGGGTAGCTTTTTCATCCGACCCCTCCTTTAGTTCCCCACATGCTTAGGAATTTGCGTTGACGAAGGCCATCCTGCCTCTTGTGTAAACTTGTCTCGTTACCAGCCCGCTGTTCCGCGTGCAGTTGTTGCAATTGCGTAAGAGGTTGGTAAACAGTCTTCCAGCCTCTTGAATTGATATTATGGTGGCCGTCATCATGGTGGTCATCAGCGTCGATGCATGTTTTTTCTAATGGCAACTGGGGTATGTCGAGCTCCTTCCGCTGCATGCAACATCCAGGAGGGAGATGCTGAACCGAAACTCGGTATGAGCGGGATGAAGATGATCGCTCCCCGGCCTACCCTAGCGTCTCACTTGGGACAATATGTGTGCGTTCCTGTAACCATTCTCGGTGAGTGTGGCGTGGTCCTTCTTCGCAACTTCTGTGGGCCTCATTCGTCAGCACACAATTCGACTGCAGGGTGATCTATGGTGAGGACGTAGCTCGCCGAATCCGACTATTGAGAGGCAAAGTACTAGATTGCGGGTTGATGGGATTGGTCTCGAGGCCACGGATGCGCGAGTGATGTCAAAGATCCGATCCTAATTCGGCACGACGCTTACGTGCACTAGTGTAAAACTTGTGGGGTACATGTGGCTTTCGCCTTCAACAGTCGCCTTCAGCCGCCGACTCAGCGTCCGCCAGTGGAACCGTTTCTTGGGAACGCTTAGGACGGCCTGGGGACGCTGGCATGCTGGCTGTGTGGTTGCATATCGATATTGTGCCGCTTGCAGCAGGTGGCCTAGCACCTTTGCCCCTCTGCAGGCGTTGTCAGACCCTAGCATGCCCTGGCTGCATCGTTGAGTAAGACGGGTCGAGTTTCTCTGAAGACGGTGTTATGAAGACATGGCAATTTGAAACAGCAGAGAACGCTTGGCTCTGCTGGTTGTGGGTATGTGGACGTGTTGTTGATGGCCATTGCGACGTGCGACACGCATGCCAGAGATATGATTGACGTCATTATAGATTCACTCCTCAAGTCGACGGGTAGTTTGTGCCGCGACACCTTTGGCGCTAGACGGCTGCATTGACTGGGCAACGAATCGTCAACAGTCATTCCTCTTGCAGCCGCTCGAGCGGTCAGTGTGACTGGGAGGCTTCGAAGATGTGACGAAATCCGATCATCATCTGACCCCGCAAAGCCCATGCCCTTTGCCGGCACGCATTTCTGCAGTAGGACGGGCATCGTAACAGGTGCATTACAGCGAACCGTGCCAAAGAGGTCAGTGTTGGTGAGGATATTCGGCGTAGGCGATCACGATACCGCAATAGACCCTCTGGCTGATCCGCGGCACAGTGACGCGCCAGCCGATGATTTAGTCGCCGCAGGGACTCTCTCTTGTCATTCTCGCCGTATAATTTAGCCTGGTACCCCCTCAAAAGCTGAGCCGGTAAAGGCCGGCCTACTTTTTGCTCCGCGCACACTGTGTGGATTGCTCAGGGAACTGCGCTACCCAGCATGTACCTCGGTTTGAGGCCTTCGAGATGAGCGGCATATCGTGGAGAAGCTTCCGAGCAGAACGACGGAGAAAGCCACTGCGCATCATTCCGGTACCACGCAGACTTGGGTGTCGCTCATATCAGGTCTAGACACCAGCCCAAGGTGGCAGGTAACAGCAACCTGGGTATGCTAGGAGAACTGTACATCAAGACTGAGCGCAAAGTGCTGTGCTCAATGCCGCTCATTTGTGTTGTTGTTAGAGCAATCTTTTCACGCTTCAGATATGTGCAGCTGTGATGGATCAACATGGTAAAGTTGTTCGTTTCTTGTAAATGCCCATCCCCTCTTCTTCAAAGTCAGCCTTTCATCTATTTCCCCTCGCCTGCGCGTTTTACTCCACCCGCTACATCGTTTGCGCCTTTCTCAATGCTCGTGGCCACATCAGAAACGCCCCTAGCGACCGGTCGGCCAGCACTACCCGTGGCGCCTTCGACCTAAACAAAAGTGTCCGAAGTCAGTAGTGCCTCATGTCCAGTTTGTGCAGCCTAAATTACCGTCTCACCAACGCCTCTTCCAAGGGCGCCAACAACACCTCCAAGGGTGTTGGTGATTCCTCCGACTGTATTTCCTACAGTGGACGTGACAAACTTGACGCCAGACGTGACGCCACTTTCCTGTTGGCCGATAGGCATGATGAAGGTTGGTTTTTGGACCGTGTTCAAGTTGTTTGTGTGTTTCGCAACGACAGGAGATGCTGGCCGATGATCTGAAAGCTTATCCTGTGAAGGCTAATGTAAGGTGAGCTCGGAGCACCAGTCCATCGCTGCTGGTGCATTTAGGGCTTGAAGGTAGAAGTGACGTCATGGGGCTTTGCACAGAGACGCGCGGTATTTCCGGGAAATCCTGTACAAATTCACCTATAACCCTGAAAGTAGACTGCGATTCGAAGCTAGACTAGGATACAGTCTGTTTATGAGACTGTTGCCCTGGAAGACATGTCAACGCCGGCACCGCTAGTTCGGCAAGGTACTCCAAGTGTCCTTCGGAGAAGCATCCACAAGGACCTCATTGGAATGTTACAACTTCCTTAGCTACACTACTACAGTCTCCAGCCTCCTTTCTCTCGAGCTCTTTCATCCAATCCTATACCGGCGGCCGGAAGTCACCTGCACCGCGCAGCCTCTCTTCTATGCCTGGCGAATTAAGTACATGTGTACCTCCTCTTCCTTAACCATGAAGATGCGACATCTCTTTGCATTTTTCGAGTGTGTTTACTACATAGTATCCCTCTATAAGTGCTTACGGACGAAACGGCGTCGTTGTTTTGAATTTCGAATGCCGAGCCTTGGTAGCCCTAAGGAAAACTCCACATCACGAAACATCGACTTGTTTATCTGAGTTTATGTAATTTGTTGAAACATGCTGGGCATATTCAACACTCACTCATGGTAGCAAGAACTTCCTCGTGGAGATGCAATGCATGTCCTGTCTGAAAGCGGGGCATGTTACGAGCAATGTTCACTCATCTCCGTCTTGGTCAAATCTTTGCGCATTCAACGCTCATCGAAAACTCGCATCATCCATTGGAGAGCTGCATGTATCATTTGAACCAAACCTACAAGCTTGCCCAAGAATTTATCTGGCCTCGGCAAACCATCCTAGTGAGCAGACGGCCTGTCCATAGTTTGTTTCATCTCCTTGAGTCTCGAATCCTGCGAGAAGGCGTGGAAAGGAGAGAAGATGACTTCTCTCTTCCCACATTCAGCGCACGCCGAAGACCAGCACTATGCGCGAACCATTCTTTACCTCCATGTCGTTCGCGCTTCGAGCATGTCCTTCTCTTTCCTTTCGCTCCTCCAGTTCCCAATTTCTCTCGTCGCAGCGCGGTACCGCAACACGGCTGTCGACTACAGCATGATAGTCGTGCGTACAATTAAAACATCTGGTCGCGGTTTCGTACTGGGCACAGCAGCTGGTGTCGCAATGACATGGGGGCGCATGCGCGGTCGGGGAGATGTAGAGTGGAAAGATAGGGCATGGGCATTATTGGAGAACAAGGGCAAAGTCAAGACAGATTGGGTGACGCTCTTCACCTCGAGCGCAGGTGCGGTCGCAACTTTAATGGCAGCCCGGAGAGGCACAATACCCTTGACTACTGGTAATGCTATTTTGGGTGGAGCAGCGTTTGGTTCGGCCGCTGGCGTACCGTACACGTTTGTATCATATGCGATGGGAAGGGATCTCGCTTGAGCAGGTATTTAAGGAAAAGGGAGGTATATTCGATGACACCATGAATGTGGTCGATCTGCCGGTATTGCCCAGGGGCTACATGCCGGCCTATACTTGCTATTTTTATTATAGGAAACAAATTACATCTATGGAAATACGAGACTACAACCACTTGCCGGGCAAGTCTCAATACACTGGAGGCTTTTTTAGAGCAGCAGCAGATTGACGCGATACCTGAGGATTACGACAGACCTGGTTTCGTCATCCCCCCGATATGGACGTCCACGTAAGCTCGCTGCTCCTGATTCTCGGCAGGTGTTGATAGTACTCCTTCACGGGAATTGCACCTTGATTAGGCCTGAGAAGCCTCAGCTCAACGTAACATCCGTCATTGTTTCAACACAAGTGCCACAGCGGAGTGAAGAAACAAAACAGGTCCGTGTTGTGGAGATGGCATCATAGCTTCTTCTTCGTCTTGTTCACGATCGATTCTAGCTCATGTATCGTGCGCAAGATGAGACATGACATGACAGTTCCAAAAAAACGAAAGAAGATTAAAGGCACACGTCAAAAACTGGAACCACGTTACGCTAACAAGCTTGGAAATCGAGGTTCTGGGCCTGTGAACCATTCTTTTCGAGCCACTCGATACGGCAGCCATTCTTATCTGAGCCAGAATCATGCGCTGCTTTTTTGTTTCGGTGTGTACTTTGACGAATCGGGCTACACATTGAGTGCGCATTGTATAGTGAAAGCAACCATGGCTGTGTACCCAAGCTGCCGAGGAACGACCCGGGACTTGCGTGGGTGCTAAAAAAATGTACACTATATCCACCACTCAAACATCTTTGACTTTAGATGAAATAGCATGATGTGACGACGGATTACCCCACCATCCGATCATCTCACGAGGACAAGCTGTCCAGCCAGCGGCCTTGGTGCGGACGATTTAATATACACACGCACAGACCGTCGGCATTTGGTCTGATCTGGTTCGTTGTACATCAACGACAGCCGAAAGACTAGTGAATGAATAAATGAACAAAAGAAGGCGGTCTCGACTGACTCTTACAAAGACGACCGCCAGTGCGACGCTCTGAAACGGCGTTTGTCCGAGTTCTCTCGCTCCGTTACATTGAGCGCGCGTTACTCAGGGTGTTCTTCTCGAAACGTCACCGGAACGGATCGTGATACCTGTTGAACATGGTCTAAGCTCCTGAAATTTCCACGCATCCACACATGTACCAAGTTGGGCTGTGGAGGTTGCGCCTCTGCCGTCGGCCATCTGGCGGGAATCTACACTGCATTCTGGCCTTGTGTCATCCTGTCAGCTGCTTCGCTTCGCTTCTTTGCTACAGGAGCCGTCCAGCTATTGGGCAACGGCTTTTAAGCGGCGGCCCCAGATTTTGCAGACAAGGATGAATCAATGGTTACTGGACCGTCTGCAGATTGAACGCACTGTGATGGGTCCAGGATTTGAGAAGGAAGAAAAAAAGACTGTGACACCACCAAGCCCTCCGTACTAGCGCTGGCGTTGCAGTCACAGGGGTGTTCTGGGCTGCACATTGACCAAGGCCTGCACAACAACCGAGGAAACCCACTTGTCGCGTTTCTGATATTTGTAGATCCCAACCACCAGAAGAGAAGGAGACGAAGAAAAAAAGGCCCATACATACACCGTCAGGCCACAGTTCTGGAAGCGGCCGGAGCCCGGGCTTCCGTGGCGTGCATATGGTGTAAGACAAATGTCAACCATGGTAGAACGAGGGGAGTCGCACCATGGAGGATACGAGCCGATCTTCGCCCGCGAAAAAGCGAAGACTTGAAGAGGTAGGTGGGCGCATAGTAGATTGAAGCGTAAATAGAGGGTATAGTGCCATCCAGTTGGCATAGAACCACGTGTATGCGGAAGGCCATGGCCGCGGGGCAAATAGAAGGACCGTGTGTTTAAATTCGGGGCTGGACGTTTTAATATCCAGGAAGAGCGGATTGCGGGGGACGCGTGAGAGCCCGGCTGTGCCTGCAACTGGGCGCGCGCAAGCATGGAACAAGGGTAGGGTGTACTTGGCCTTGCCTGGGGGGAAGGGGGGGAGCACGTTTATATGACAATTGCCCACCCTTAAGCCGTCGCGAGATGTGGTTTTCGCGATCTACTTCCTGTACTGACTGTAGGTCGTCATCGTCATCGTCGAAATGCCTACCTATCCTCTCCAACTCACGTGCCTGGGCGTGATCATGGGCACACCTCTTCTGGCTTCCGTTTTCGTCTTTCTCAGGGTATACACACGGCGGAAGCTGAACTTGCGCTTGAGCTGGGGTAAGTTGGCAATAGTACTATTGGAACAAGACACATGACTGACAGACGGCTGATAGATGACTGGCTCATTATCCTTCCGTTGCTTCTGTCAATTGCCCTCATAGGGCCGTCGTACAAACGTAAGTCTTCTGTCGAGCATCATAGCCCACCACAATCACCTACTAACGTCGCATAGATGTCAAAATGTGGCATGTCGGTATACATATCTGGGACGTGCCGCCTGATGAGATTGAGCCGAATTATGACGAGTACTATACTGTATGTGTTATGGTCTCTGAGTATCCCCAGTTGACATGCTAACAAGTCGACAGGTTGTCATGGCATTCAACCTCCTGAACATTCCGATATTACCCCTTGTCAAAGCATCAATCATCCTTCTCCTCCTCCGAGCTGGTTCGGTCATTGAGTGGCTGAAGCGATTACTCTACGCCATTCTCGTCTTCACGGTTGGAAGCGCCTTGATCCCATGGTGTCTCTACATCTTCATCTGCCCACCGCTAACCGGCAACACCTGGAAACCGAGGACGTTTGGCGGGCTGCATTGCATGGGGCGCCATAAGATGGGCGAAATGTTGATTTGGGTTACCTGCGCAAACCTGTTCACCGACCTTTTGATCCTTCCCATTCCCTTCATCATCGTGCGGAGGATGATGAGTGCTCGGCTACGATCTCGATTGGTGGTGCTGGCAGTCTTTACCTGCAGTCTCGCGTGAGTAGTCTCCAAGAATGGCGACATATGAACCGAACTAACGCTCAAATAGTGTTACCGCAATTGGTGGCGCCAAAATCTACCTATCGTACCGCGACCGCCTCTTCACTCTGTTCAAGCCCGACTGGACGTACCCGATTGACTACTGCATCAACCACATTGAGAACAACGTGGCCATCATCGTGGCCAACATTCCTATCCTCCGCGGTCTCGTCACCCGATGGATCTTCGACTTTCGAACCAAATCAACGCCCCTGGAACGTGAGGCTCACGAGGCTCGCGAGAACTGCAAAGCGTGGGACACGCAGAGTTCGTCCGAAGCTAGCCGGTACAAGAAGAGGGCGCGCGTGGTCCAGAAGCTTTTTCCCTGCATACAGGATGATTTCTCGAGCAGCCTGGCCTCGCACGGAACAGGCGAGATCAAGCCCGACTACCCTCCCCGTGTCGCTACCCCCCAGAAACGATCGTACTTTCCCAGGTCACGGAGAAACAGCTTGGATCGGTACGAGCAGGCCAGTTCATGCGAGAAGGGTGACTTGTTAGAGACGGTGTGCAGCGTGGGCAGTCTAGGATCTGCGCCGACGCTGGTGGATGAGAAGAGTTCAGGAGTACGGTGGAAGAGTATGGACTTGGAAAGTCCGCCACTGAGCCCGATTCGGTATTCGGGCACCACACTGAGCCCAATCACACCGTTGACGCCGCTCAGGTTACGAGGCGTTGAGGACGTTGAGGACGAGGCGATATATTCATACCCAAGGTTAAGATGAGAGTAGATAATGATGAATGAATTTTTATGACACTGCAGAACTACGTGCTTCTCCCCACTGTGACGGGCTATCTTTCTCTCTCTCTCTCTCTCTCTCGCGCACGCGTCATGTGCAGTAAGCTGGCGTTGATGACCACTTTCAGTTTCAGCGTGTTCGGTGTGAAAGGTAGGATCTACTGTAGAACGAACCTCTATCGCCTTCTGACCTAACCCAACCAAGTCCCGATATCAACTCCCTTTTGGTCGAACGTGAGCCAGCCAAGACGAAGACACATGTGACATGTCGGCAGTCA
>Ga0265798_10010147_pt1 | contig 11662 bp, 7 predicted proteins | sample P3T30metagenome_FD_192430 | JGI IMG/M metagenome (GOLD analysis project Ga0265798, IMG submission 192430) | Plant litter microbial communities from East Loma Ridge, Irvine, California - P3 T30 | ecosystem: Environmental > Terrestrial > Plant litter > Unclassified | place: USA: California... | reverse complement strand
TCAGAGCCCATCCTGCCAGATATGCAGCCTCGGGAGGCGTCGTCCCCGGTGCGCGCTCTCTGCAGGATTGGGAAGTTGAGGACTTTGTTCTCTTGGCGACCATCGATGGCCATATCCACGCACGCGATCGCTACACTGGCGAGGAGATTTGGGAGCTGACTGGCAGGCCCATGTTGGAGACCATCTACAATGTGTCCGAGGGCAGCGTCAGCCCCCCGCCATTCGTCTGGATCGTCGAGCCCAGGGAGGACGGAGCTCTCTATCTTCTCTCACCAGGGCCCCACCCGCACCTCCAGCATCTGGGCGTCACGGTCAAGCAATTGGCCGAGAGCGCACCCTACTCGAGCGATGATCCGGAGCTTCCGGTCGTCTACAATGTGGAGAAGAAGACTTTTATGCTTCTCGTAGATGCCGCCTCGGGCAACGTCAAGCAGAGCTTCAGCCCCGGCGGCACCTTCCCCAACGACGATAGTTGTGCTCCCGAGTCCAAGAACTTCTTCGCGCGAGAACGCGACTGTCGCGGCGTCATCGACATCGGCCAGACCCAGTACACCATTACCATCCACAACAAGAAGACGAACGAGCACATTTGCACGCTCAAGTATGCAGAATGGAACCCCAACAGCAGAGACAGGGACCTACAGTCGCAGTATGACCAGACACTCGATAAGCAGTACATCTACACCATGTACAACGGGGAGGTCATCGCCTTCGACTACAAGCGGCCCAGATCACACCAGCGTCCTCTCTATAGACAGCGGCTGTCCAGTCCAGTGGCACGCGTATTCGACGTTGCCCGGCCTCTGAATGACCAGTCTTCAGAACCACCGCTTGTTCTACTACCCCAGCCGGCCGGTCCAGTCTTTTCCGAAGACAAGGTAAACCACGTCCTACTCAACCAGACCGAGTCTGGAGCGTGGTATGCCTTGTCTGAGGTCAACTACCCTGCCGTCACCGACGGCGCTCCAGATGCACCTTGCTACAAGCAGAGCGAGGTAGTGTACGACTGGGATGCCACCTACGCATTGCCTGATAAGAGGAGCCTCATTGGTGTCCACCGATTGGACTACAGGGCTCCCGTTCAGCACACACAGTTACCGAGCATCCCTGCTCAGACGTACTATGAGACTGTTAACGAGCAAGTCACCTCGAACCCACCAGAGACATCGCCTAGGGAGCAACACCAAGCCCCCACTATCGACGCACCCCCACAGGCACACGTCCAGGCGGGATGGAACAAGTCCTACTTGTACATTCTTGTCATGATTTGTCTCCTTGGTGCTGGAGCCACTGCAAAGCCAACCGTGGTCGAGTCCGCCGTGAGCTACTCGAAGAAACTAATACTTCTTGGCAAGACCAAGCAGCCTCTTCCTCCGTTTCACTCTTCTACTCCGCTTGAGAGTGAGCCGAAAGAAGACAAGGTCCTCGGGTCACCTAATGCGGAAGATGCTGTTACCGAGAAGGCAGCTGTGAAAACTTCAGACGAGAACGAAGTGAAGGACCTCATTCCAGAGGAAGTCAAAGAGAAGAAAGTGGTCACTTTTGACGTGCCGGCTGATGAAGAGGAAGACCTGGCACCACTTTCGAGGACAACAACTGTCGACTTGGAGTCAGCAGTTACCGACGAGACTACCGCACCCGAAGTGTCTCTCAACGGCGATGCTCAATCAATGACCAACAGTAACGAGGATATTTCGCAAGACCCTGCTGCCCCTGCCACTCCCAAGAAGAGGAAGACTCACCGAGGCAGACGCGGTGGACGCAAGTTGAGCCGGAATCAGCAAAAGGAGGAGGACGAGGTCAACCGTATCGTGGATGCCGCTAAGCAGCTGGAAGTTGGCCCTCGCCTTCAGCCTGACGAACTCACTGTGAGCGGCGGGGATGTTCAAAACGTATCTGAAATCAAACGTATTGGCAAGTTGACCATCGACCAAGATCGACTTCTTGGTAACGGAAGCGGTGGTACATTTGTTTTCGAAGGCAAATGGAAGGTATGGTGTTCATGTCTTTGTGTACATGTATTGATCATACACTAACATTAGTGTAGGAAGTCAAGGTGGCTGTCAAGCGCATGCTGCCGCAATACTTTGGCCTTGCAGAGCAAGAGGTCAAGCTTCTACAGAACAGCGATCCTCACCCGAACGTCATTCGCTACTTTGACGACGAGAGGGACGAAAACTTCCTCTACATCGCCGTCGAACTTTGCCAAGCCAGTCTCTTCGACCTCTACAAGGACGGACGGCCAGGAGAGGAGCTCAGCGAGGCTCACCAGCAGCTGGTAAACAAGATTAGCGGCAAAGCTGCACCCTGTTTGTACCAACTTGCTGCTGGTCTGAACCATCTCCATCATCTCCGCATCATTCACCGCGACATCAAGCCCCAGAACATCCTCATCGCGCAGCCTCTGATTACCTCAAAGGATGACGTACGCCTTGTGATTTCCGACTTTGGGCTCTGTAAGACCCTCCCCGACAATGTTAGTACCCTTGTCGGCACAACCGGTAACGCAGGTACGGTCGGTTGGAAAGCCCCCGAGCTCATTTCACAACCCAAGGAATTGGCCAATGGAAGCTCCCAGGGCTTCTCCCGCGACTCATCAAGCTCGACCGATCCGGTTGCGCAGGGCGTCAAGCGAGCCGTGGACATTTTCTCCCTCGGCTGTGTCTTCTACTACGTCCTGACCGGTGGCTGCCACCCCTTTGATGACGAGGAAGGCTGGATGCAAATCCGAGAATACAACATCAAAAAGGAGAAGTCCAATCTCGATCGCCTCCTCCTCGGCGCCGACTCGGTTGAACCCCACCATCTCATCCAGTGGATGCTCCGGCCCCGGCCAGAAGACCGTCCCACGGCTCTCCAAGTCATGAATCATCCTTTCTTCTGGGATGATCAAAAGCGGCTCGATTTCCTCTGTGACTGCTCCGACCACTGGGAGCGCGAACCCAGAGACCCGCCATCGGACCACCTCGCGCAGCTCGAAGAGTACTCGCAAGATGTTCTCGACCACAAACGCAACTTTCTGGCCAAACTCGATCAGGGCTTCATCAACTCGCTCGGCAAACAACGCAAATACACTGGCGATAAGATGCTAGATTTGCTCCGTGCGCTGCGCAATAAGAAGAATCATTACGAGGATATGGAGGATGCGGTCAAGGCCAAGGTGGGGCCGTTGCCGGGTGGTTATCTGAGGTACTGGACGATCAAATTTCCGCAGCTGCTTATGAGCTGTTATGAGGCGGTGTTGGCATGTGATTTGGAGCGGGAACCGAGGTTTAGGAAGTATTTCGAGAGTATGAAGTGAGGGCGAGAGTGGAGTCATTGTTATGGAACGGTATTGTTGTTGTTGTGAAGTAGTATTGGGTGGGTCCCAGCGCTGCTGTTGCTTGTCCCTTGTACAAATACATTCTTTTGTTGCACTTTTGGAAGAAACCAAGAGGAAAAACCCCATCTAAAAGAAAAGACCCAAAAAAAATCCGTGGTATCATTCAAACATGACCGAGTCCCTGAAAGTGAAGAAGATGCATGTCTTTATGTTGCCTGTGTTGTATCTTGTTCCTGCACCTGTTCGTCCTCACCCTCACCCTCGTCCTTGTCCTGCCGCAAAGTACTCGTCGGTACCTCGCTCTCCTGGCCGGCCTTGCGAAAGACGGCCTGCATCCAACATCTATACATCTTGAGCCTCCGCTGCCTATTCACCAACATCCTCCTATCGACACCAATATGGGCGACCTGGAATGCTGGCCTCGGGGCATCCAGGTCATTGACATTACAAATCTCGTCGACCTGGCCGGTTTGCACAACATGCGGATCACGCAATCCCAGCCCTTGCATCTGCTCTTGTATCTCCTCCTTGACCTCGTGTCCGACAATGGTGGTATCCGCCACATTACCAATGTGCACATTGCGAATCTTCCTCTCCGCGGCCGCGCCCCCGGCCCAAATATCCTCCAACTCGTGCTCGTCGAAGAAGTAAACACGGGTGCCATCGCCGCGGACGTAAAAGTTCTCTTCCATGTACCGCCCCTTTTTAAACCGGACCTGGGCCAAGTCACCGCGGCCATAGTCGCGGAAGAGGACCTGGCCGCCGGGCTTGAGCACGCGCCAGATGTTGCGGACGGCCTGGTCCCACTGCTGGGGCGCGAGTGCGGAGAAGATGAAGATCATGAGCACGACGTCTACGCTGTTTTCCGCGAGTCCAGGCGGGAGCCCGGCATTGTCCGCACTCGGGGACGCGGACACGTCCCAGACGTCTGCTTGGATGCGGACGCCGCCATCGTACAGCTCATGCGCGCGTATCAGGTCGACTGCCTTTTTTGAAAAGTCGCACGCGTGGATCTTGAGGCGTGGATTCCGGCTCCGCTCCAGGATGGGGAACGCGCTGTTTCCCGCGCCCGCGCCCACTTCCAGCACCACGGCTTCCGGTCCGTCGGGCGCGCCCAGTTGCTCGAGTATGGGAAACTCTTGGGCGAGCCACTTGCGGTTCTTGAAGAAGTTGGTCTTGTTGTTCTTGTAGAATTGGTTCCACCATTTTTCCGGCTGCGCGTTGTATCGCTGCCGGTCAAAGTCCGACACGGGCTCTAGCCGCTGCTTGCTGTATTGCTCTTCGGAAAAGGCGAGGTAGTTTGCGTCGACGGTGACGTGGTCCCATGCGTTGAATTCGAAGATGTTGTCGCCTTCTTCCAGGTAGCGAGAGCCAAAGGCGAACGGGTCGCTACGCTTTTGGTTGTTGGTTGTGTCGTGGGAGCGTGAGGGGGGTAGCCGGACAGGTTGGATCGAGGCAGGGACACCATAGGCGTCGTTTTCAGAGATTTGCTCAGTTGTAGTTGTCGTTGTTGTTGCTGCTGATGACAGTGATGGTGAGGTTTGCGCAGGATTCGAGGACACCTCGGGTACGGATTGTAGTGTTGTGGGTGTTTGGTTATGTGGGATTGGGTCGACGGTGACGGCGAAGCGCATATGCTCCATGGCTTTTGATAATTGCTGTCTGGGCTGTGGTTTTCTCGACACGGAGTTGTCTGTTTGGAATCTCAAGTCGCCCGTCGCTTCCGAACCCGTGCCATTTATCGTGTCCATATCTGCAGCCATTTTTTTTTCAGGATGGTGAATGTTCGCGTTTATTGCGGGGGGATTTGGAGCATCTTTGGAGGGGCTGATTTACGGAGGGGGGAAATTTCCAACACTAAGTATCTGAATACGGCTTAGATCAGCCGCGGTCCCCTGGACACACCTGAATGAGGGCGTCATACCCTGTAGAGCCGCAATGCTTTAGCGTAAAAAAAGGTCACTGCTTGCTCAGGTGAAAGGCGATTATTCCAACTTTGTATACGTTTCTTTGCTCGTCATGTCGAGGCGACGACCAATAAGACTTTTTTAACTTGCACCAATTCTCTCTTTGGCCCCGGGCAATCCAAATCCATCATGGCGACGCTCAAGACCAGCCGGCCCTTGCTGCACGCCCACCGCGCGCATCTATCGCGACCCTCGACACAACGACGGGGATTCCTGCCCAACCCCTTCGAAGCCCTCAATGCGGCAACAAAACAGCCTCCGCCACAGCTTCTCACCGCCGTGCGAACGCTGCCCTACCCTTCAGCCCCCATCTACAGCATAATCGCCGACGTGCCAAACTACCAAAGCTTCCTGCCCTACTGCCAACGCAGTCACACCACAAAATGGTCGGCGCCCGATAAGCTCTACGGTCGCCGCTGGCCTTCGGAAGCTATATTGACCACGGGCTTTGGCGGCCTCACGGAGAGCTTCACCAGTAGGATATACTGTATACCCGGTCGCTACGTGGAGAGCGTAGGCGGCAACACGGAAACGTCGTTGAAGCCAGAAGACATAGCCCACCACGTTGAGGGCTTGACAGAAGAGGAAAGGGGCCAGGCGAGACGAGAGGGTGGCAGTGGGCTACTGACGCATTTGCGCAGTAAGTGGACGATCGAGCCAGTGCAGAATGACCAGACACAGGTCAGTTTGGCCGTCGAGTTTGCGTTTGCGAATCCCATGTACGCTGCGCTGAGTGGCGGGGTGGCGCCAAAGGTGGCAGAGTTTATGATTAGGGCGTTTGAGGCGAGGGTCAAGGACCTGTTGGACACTAATGAGGCTATGATCAAGGCTGAGTTGGGCGAGCTAGACGGAAGTCAGCTGAAGAGGTAGCGAGGTAAATGTAGATTTGTATATTATGACCGAAAATAATACGACTCATGCTTGTCGTATAGACCAAAACAGGCTACCTTCATGGAAACAGGACACTACCAAGTGGAACGATGGAATGTCGGAAACGTATTGAATTATTCTTGGGTGTCTTGTACAATGCTACGCAAAACAAACAATCGCTATAAGAGCTGTGACGCGCACAAAAGAGACCATGCCACGCTACGCTATGCAACCAAACAGACCGAACCCTCAACTGAGGGTATCCCAAACCGCAATGCAAAACTACCGCCATCGCTCGTATCCAAACAGTGCTCTCGTCTCTAATATACACATATCCTCGTGCTCATCCATTCACTCATCCCAATACCCACATCTTGTCCTAGTTGTTGCCCTCGAGAATGCCCCGGAGGATACCAGCACCAGGACCAACAAGTGCATCACCCAATTCCTTCTCTCCCACCACACTAGCAACCCGGCGATCCTCAACCACCACGCCGGGGAAGGCCTTTCCCCTTCCACGTCGACTGGGCGTCCCAGCCCCGACATCCAAGGATCCCGCCTTGCCCTCTACAGCCGAGACCAAAGACAACGTCTCCAGACTTCCTACAATATCGCGAAACTCGGTACTGGTAAGCGGATGAAGAATGTTCTCGCGTTTGCACAGCACAGTGTAGGCTTCAAAAAGTTCCTTGATGGTCGGAGAAGTTGTGTGAGACCTTGAAGGTGTGCTAAGCACGCTATCCGCAGCTGAAGCCCGTTTCTTCTTCTCTATAGCTGAGAGCGAACAGAGCACGGCCTTTTGTTGCAGGTTCAGATTCCGAAGACGCTGGCTGGTGCCGTTGCTGAAGACTGCTGCGGTGATCTTGGCCATGTGTGCGATGGTCGCGCGGGGCGCAGTCTCAGCAGTGAGCGAGGCCATGGATGCTGCAATGACATTGTTGAGGTCCTTGGTCTTGGAGGGCGATCTTGGGGCTGACGACGCGAGGTTGATGTTTTCTATCAGTGGTGTTTTTGTTGGCGAGGGAGTCGGCGACGGTGTGATTTCAGTGGCTTTTTTGACGTGTTGGTCCCGCGTGTCGGCTTCGATCAGATCAATCGCTCGGCGGCAAATGTCAAAGGCTTTCCGCAGATCACCGGATTGTGCTGCGACCTTCTTAGAGAGAAACATGATGGCGGTGGGATGGATGAACGGTAGTTGACCTGCGCCGGCTGGTAGGAGCGCCTTCAGTTTCCGAGTGATGACTGATGAAATCTGTGCTGCGTTGTACGGGAGGAAAGGCAGCAACTGTGGCTTGAGGCCACGAGCCTTGAGTCGTGGGAGAAATCGATCTGTGAGGTCGAGTGCATTCGCAATGCCCACCAGTACTAGGCCAGACGACTTTTGCAGTGACCATTCGAAAATGTTGTAGAAGAGGTCGATGTCCAGTTCCAGTAGATGGTCAACCTCGTCCAGTGTGACCACATACGACGTCTTTCGTTGCATGAACAGATTCCTGAGTGTCTCCATTTCTTCGCCCTCGGCAACCTCGGTGATGTCGACAAACTCCTCCAAAAGCGTCCGGTACAGATCTACGGCATTCTTGACGCTCATGCAGTTGATATACCCCGTCCTAACAGATTCCTCGGATGACACTGTCCGGCAGACATCACTCACGAAAGCGCTCTTTCCAGTACCCGGTGGACCAGAAACGTAGATGCATCCAGACTTGTTACTTTTCGTTCGCGTGGTGATGAAAGTTTCGAGCTCCTTCCTTTCCTGCTCTCTCCCAAATAGCGCTGTAGGTGCGGAACCTCTCGAGAAGACATGGCGGGCTTCATTGTAGATGGTGGGTGCGGTATGTCGGGGGGTGCCTGGCGTGAGTGGTGTGCGAGGTGTCAGTGGTCGTCCAGCAATGATGAGCCGATGTCTTGGCGTTACCGCAACCTTGCCGGCAAGAGCGTCGCGATGTCGTGGTGTGGAAGGCGTAGGCGCAAACTTTTCCGGTATGTCGACAAGTGTTTTCCGTGGAGAGTTCTCTTTTGACGCTGAACGTGGTAGTCGTGTACCGGGTGCGCCGTGTTTGGCAGGAGTTGTGCCAGCTTTCCTGCCACGTCTTGTTGACGGCTTCTCCTCAGGTTCCTCCACATCCAAATCCATTGCATCGTAATCCCGCACATTTTGCTTCTTCGGGGTGACAAACGGGTTCTCGTTCTCTCCCTCATCGTGAATGACAAACTGATTCCTCCGCTTTGCACGTGTTGCGACGTTTAATTTTGAATCTGCAAAACGCGTTAGAGTCGTGGTTTCCAGGGCTGCGCCAAAGGAACACCATTCAGCCCGTACCTGGAGTAGCTGCACTTGCGGAGCTGCGAGTCCTCTTGCCCAGAGCAGTAGAAGACATGTTTGCTACGTTGGGCGAAGTTGCGATGGGCCGTTTGCAGCGTGGAAGGTGGGAGTGACAATGGGGGAAGGAGTCGAGCTGCGACACGTTAGATGCAGGCGCCATGCACGCGACGCGTTAAGTGGCCCCAAAGCAGCCTAGCGCAGCCTAGCGCAGCCGCGCGCGTTAGCCATACTAAGCCTGTTCCAACGTTCCCTTCACCCAACCAACTCTCCACTTTTGCCTGAAGTTGCAACTCCATCCTAGCGCGAAATCTTCGTGGTTTCTGCACCTTACCCCATATTAGCTGCTTGTTACCATCTTCCACAGTCATGCCGAGTCGCGCATGCCCGGGTCAACACACGCGTCCATGATCAACCAATACTTGGCCTCCCCTACTACAAGACATCAATCTCAATGACGTCGACCTGCTCAAGCGGCGGCACTGAACATGTCACGCCAGCCATTGTTTGCTTCGAACCGCCTGCGGCCCATGATTAACCCCCCAGTACTGCCTTTTTCGTCATGCCCACCTGTTGCATGTCTCCTGTCCATGGACTGACCCGCAGAGAACGACTAATCCTTCTCACCGCCACTGATGTTTGCGTGGTACAGCCTGTTTTCCTGCTGTTGCGCCAATCCTGTGGTTGCGCAACAAGCAGGGGTTTTGTATTGAGCGTGTGACATGGCTAGGGAAAACCTCTGACGACATAAGCAGTCTGCCTCAGCCCATCTATGTCTTAGTCTCCAATCGGTAATGCACTTCATGCTCCTCCAGGTACGGGATTCTTATCCCTTCATCCGCAGCACTCATCATGGCTAGAACGGCCAATGCTTTTGGCCTTTTCCCGTCGGCGCATGCTCGTCAAATGCCAGGGTTCAACAACATGTTTCATGCTCAAAGGCCTCCTTACTCATTCGCGATTGCAAGGCATTCACGTCGATTCGCATACGAAGACGAAGCACTTGGTGAGTTCTGCGAGACTGTAGGACTGATGGTGAGCTGTTCTTAAACCTTTTGCTTCCTCACTGTTTTGACCCGCGATAGCCAGACATCGAGGAGAGTCTAGAGTGTCTCTACCACGAGGGTGTCCTAGACCCAGTCGAGTTGTCAACAATACTCGAACGAGTCCAAGGCATGCACCGCCACTATCAGTGCGGATTCAACTGCAATGGCCCGGAATCGTACTTGCTCGCACGCGAGCTCGAGCGGATGTCTAGGAAGCTACAGCGCATGTATCATGATACAGGCATCGGTCACTTCTCAACACTGGCAGATCAGTTCATGTACATGGGAAGGAACGTGCAAGTTGGTCCGCGACACCGCTGGTTCCGTACTATCCCCAACCAACGACGTAGGCCCTGGAGCTTTCTGCCGCCGTATTTCGGTTATGATTATGACGACTGAAAAACATGTTCAGGTTGTTAATCGGCTTACAAGCCTAGGTCGAGTTCAGTCACCGATGATCGTTAATGTGCAGCGTGAGTTGGACAAGTTCGGGCGAGGCGAGTGGGGCTTGAAATAGGGGCGTATAGTTTATCAGAGGGTCGCGGCGGTGCAACTGTATAGGAATTCTCAAGAACCTTTTCATGACAGCCATGTACTCTGACTATACTCTGAATGCTTCGTGTTAAATAGTACACATTGCCATTGCTTTATCAAGATGAACCCTGCATTTTCAAAAAAAAAACTCCCACCCCTCGCCTCTTCTCTCAAACCCCAGTAGTCCTCGTGTCGTCCAAGTCGGGGCATCTCGAGCGCCGCAAACGGATTTGAGTTCTCTGTCTTGTGCTTCACCCCAGCTACAACGTTCTCCGGAACCAAAGTAGGCGACGGTACAACATTCCCCGGCACTAACTTGGACGATAACGGAGTCGGACGAGGCCACCAAGAACTACCATACTTCATGAAGTCGGCATGTTCAATAGCAGCCTCGTCTTCTGCAATCATTTCCTCGTCTTCCACGGTCATCTTCTCCTCCTCTTCTGACTCCTCAGCAATGATGACAGGTTTCCTGGCATCGTATGTCGCACCGTCAAGATCATGTAGCAGAAAGAGCGTCGTTCCATTCAACTCCCTCTCCTTCCTCTCTCTTTCCTTCCTCTTCTCCGCCCTCCTCTCCCTCTTCCTCAACGGCCTATCGAGCTTCTTCTGCTTTCCAGCTGCCGTTTTGGCCGCCTTGGCATTCTTCTTCGGTTCCAAGTCATCGGGGTCCGTCGCTTTCAACGCAAAATAACTGGCTCTTAGATCCTCGGGCACCTTGACTCTGCGCTGGCCCAGCAGGTCCCAAAACCTATCTAATAGCTCCTTTGTTGGGATCAGCTCTTGACGAATCTCATCCCGTGCATCTCCTTGCACGACTTGCTTCTTCGCGGCTTCGCGGCTGTTGCGGAGTGAGGCGTGCAGTTGTGAAGATCGCGGCGTAGTAGGGCGTTGATGCGGCAGACGCGGTGGGCTTCCAAGACTACCTCAGCTGCAGTTGCGCCACCTTCGAGGCGGTTCTGGACGCGGATGGTATCTTTATCTTGGAGCTTCGGCGCTGTGTCCGGGGTTGGGTTCTTGGTGGGAACGCTGGGGACGGTCATGTCGGAGATGTGGATTGGATGCAGTGTGGGGAACTATATCGCAAATACAAATTTCAGCGTTGGGATTGAAGGAATAGAAGGGCTTGAGTCAAGCTGAGATGCGGTTGTCGAATTGCGATGGTTAATTGGGGGGTTTGTATAGCAGTTAGCGCGCTTTCTTCACGTTCACTGGCCCCACTTCACCCTTTCCCCCTCTCTCCCTTTTGACGACGACAAAAGATTTTCTGGCCAAACTCTACCATTTACAGTCATAGTCCTGTGGCTCGTATATCAGAATCATGTGTTGCCGGACAAGATGGAGAATATTCCATCACCGCCACTGAAACTAGAAGCGCTTTGAGGGAATTATGATACAGTGTGCAAACCCCAAAGAATACATCTTCAGGCTCGGATTTGGTATGGGCGATTGTTAAATTCCTCTCCTTGAGTTTCTTAAATGAAGGTTTTACCAAGTGCACATACAAGACACGTAGCATCATTATTGTCTAGTAAAGACATAGCATCACGTTTTATCAAATTATGAGCAGTATGTTTATCTTAGCAATCATAGCTGCATT
>Ga0265798_10010145_pt1 | contig 11663 bp, 12 predicted proteins | sample P3T30metagenome_FD_192430 | JGI IMG/M metagenome (GOLD analysis project Ga0265798, IMG submission 192430) | Plant litter microbial communities from East Loma Ridge, Irvine, California - P3 T30 | ecosystem: Environmental > Terrestrial > Plant litter > Unclassified | place: USA: California... | reverse complement strand
ACAGCAACCCCGAAGAGGTGGCTTTTTGGGTGAAGCGTATTTTTTACTACAAAGGCAGGCCCCTGGTAAACAACACGTTTAACGAAGACCGTACCGCCCGTATTTTCCGCCGCAGCAAATGCCGCTACACATCAGATAAGCTGGTGCATGAGATGCTGGAAATAGATGGCAAAAGCGTTGTGCTGCAGCAGTCTATAAAGCATTTTTCGTTTAGAGATGGGCAGGACTTTTTAAATAAAAGGCTGCAATACTCCCTGCTGAAGGCTAAAGAGTTGCACAAAAAAGGCGAAAAGCCCAACCTGTTTCACTATACCATCCGCCCAGGGTTCAGGTTTTTTAAATCATACATACTGGGGCTGGGCTTCCTTAACGGTGGCCGCGGTTTCGAAATCGCCCGCATACTGGGTTATCATGTATACATGCGCTATGTATACCTGCAGGAAATGTACAACCAGGTGCCTAACCCTCGCATACTGGTTATACAGCAAAAAATGATTGGCGATGTGCTTGCCAGTACCGTGATTTGCAACAACCTGAAAAAAATATACCCGCAAAGTACTATAGAATACAGTATATACCCGTTTACACAACCGGTTACAGAAAACAACCCTAATATTGATAAGGTGTTGCTGTTTAACCCTAAGTTTAGGGATAGCCGTATTGCTTTTTTTAAATTTTTGCGGCAAATGCGCAAAACAAAGTACGATATAGTTATAGATGCCTATGGTAAGGTAGAAAGTAACCTTATGGTGTCTTTTTGCCGTGCCCCGCGCAAAATAAGCTTCTTTAAACCCTACACCAGCTATATTTATACCGAGACCATCAAAGAGCTTAAAGAACCTTTAAGCCATGCAGGCCTGGCTATAGATAACCGCCTGGAGCTTATCAGGGTACTACAGCCGGACATTGAGCCCGATTATAAACCCCGCATATACATGACCGCCGAAGAAATTGAGGCGGGCAGTAAGGTTATTGCCGATAAAGGACTGGCCGGAGTTAAAAACCTGTACATGATAAGTGCGCTGGGCAGTGGGCACAACAAAACCTACCCTGCCCCCTATATGGCGCAGCTGCTGGATCGTATTGCACAAAAAGACGACGTGCAGATGATTTTTAATTATGTACCATTACAGGTACCGGAGGCGCAGGAAATATTTAACCTGTGCAAACCGGAAACGCAGCAAAAAATACGCATGGATATTATGCCGGGCAGCATACGCGATTTTCTATCCATACTATACCACTGCAAAGCGCTGATAGGTAACGAAGGCGGTGCCATAAACATGGCCAAGGCTATTGATGTGCCTACATTTACCATATTTTCTACATGGATAAATAAAGAAGCGTGGAACAGCTTCGAGAACGGCACCACTTACGTATCGGTACATTTACAGGATTACAAGCCGGAGCTTTATGGCAAGAACCCGCCTAAAGAAATGAAAGACAGCGCACTGACGCTCTATAAAGAGTTTACGCCTGATTTGATTTTGCCGCAGCTACAGGAATACCTTAAAAACAATTAATTAAAGATTCTCTATTCCCGTCAGGGTCTTCACAACCTTATTTTTTTTGGTAAACTCCCGTATTTCGTTATTCTTTTTCCAAACTGCATCGCTCACATAGCCACGCGCATGGTCAAGGTGAATGCAAATTGCGCTATAGCGAATCTGTTTGCTCTTAAGCCCTTTATTAAACAATCTCTCGCCCAGCTCGCGGTCCTCACCACCATACTGCATTTGCGTATTAAAGCCGTTTACCGCCACCAGGTCTGACTTATATGCCGATGCGTTATGCCCATTCCAGGACGCTGTGGTTGGCGTAATAAAGTTCAGCAGTTTAGCCTTAAAGCCCTTAGCGGTGAGCTTTCCGGTCTTTACATTGCCCAGCCCGTTTTGTTTTAGCCAGGCTATGTCAAAACAGCGCTGTGCGGCGATATCTTCGTTTGTAATAGCAATTGATGTTTCCATCGGCAGCTTAAAATATCCACCCGATAAAAAATAACCCTCCTGCCTGTATTTTAAGTGCGTGGCCACAAAATCAGCCCGTGGAATGCAGTCACCATCGGTAAAAATAAGGTAGTCGCCCTTAGCCGCCATTATAGCTTTATTGAGTATCTGCGTTTTCTGGAAACCATTATCTTCCTGCCATACGTGCACTACAGGCATGGGTAGCTGTTGGGCCAGGCTGTCCAAAAGTTGTTTTGTAGCCGGGCCGCTGCCGTCATCGGCAATAATAACCTCAAAGTCTTTTTCATTCTGCACACTAAAGCCCCACAGCACTTTTTCAAGCCATGCCTCAGCATTATAGGTACTCATTATAACAGATGCTTTCATTTTTTCATTTTAAGATTAGAAGATTGAAAATTGAAAGATTCTTAGAACCTGACAACCGGCAACCAACTACTATTTCCCAAAAAACTTCAACCTTTTTTTCATCTTCCGCTTCCTCCAGAATTTTCGCTGAAATTCGCTGGTTTTTTGCCAAAGGCTTTCAAATACTTCCGCTTCGGGCTTGTTATACAGTTTAGCATATTCGCTGCTCATTACCCTTACCATTTCTTCTTTTGGCGTTAACCGCTTCAGGTTTTCCATCCGCAGGTCAAAATCAATATGGTCATGAAAATCCATGCGGTTAAGGTCAACCAGGTAAAACGCATACTGCCCGTTGCCTTTGTTTACAATCAGTGTATTGCCCGGCGAATGGTCTTTAAATTCTACCCCCGCCTCATGCAGAAAGAAGCAAAAACGCGTAAACTGGCGCAGTATATTCTCGTGGTCGGGACACCCAGGCACCTCAACCAGCTCCCTAAAAGTAAGGTCGGGGGTTAGGTGTTCGCTAATATAGTAGCTGTCCTTAAACCCCAGTGCGCCCATATTTTCAAAAAAAGCCACGGGCTGTGGTGTGCCTATACCCTTTTCCAGCAGCAGGCTTGCGTACTCAAAAGAGCGCCTTGCCTTACTTTTCCTGAAAAATCGGTAGGCAACCGTATTAATGATATTAGGTTTGCGGAATGACTTTACATTTACTGTAATATCGCCCAGCGGAAAAGTTTTTATAGTATTGCGCCTCCCCTGCACAAACATGGTGCCTGTACTGCTAAAATTAGAAACAATACCCTTAAGGTTATCTTCCATATTTTTAAAAAAAGGCGCAATAACTATTTTCATGAAATCATTGGTTTGATAAATCATGGCAAATTTATCATTTTAATGCACTATTAGCATAAGCAACGGGGCAGTATTATAAATAACCATACGTTATTTTTTATATTTTTGTAAAAACTATCAGTTTGGACAAAAATATATTTTTGGAAACCCACAACATTAAAAACCAGGCAACCGGCTTTGGCACTTTTAATTACGGGCTTATCAAAGGGCTTAGCGCCCAAAACCTTACCGGGCTAAACGTTACACTGTGTGCCGAAAAAACAGCGCCCCTTAAGGCAGAATTTGGTAGTACATTTAGCTACAAAAAGCTTTCGGGGCTTAACCGCTACCCCATGTTCAGGGTTAATGATAAGCATGACTTGTGGCACTCTGTAAACCAGAATATAAAGTTTGAACCAAAAAGGGTAAGTAACTACCTGCTTACCGTGCACGACGTTAATTTTGCCGAGCATGGCACTGATAATAAAATGAGCATCCTGTTTAAAGAAAAGCTTAAACGCAGCAATGCCATTACTTATATCAGCGAATACGCCAAAGCACAAGCACACCAGTATTTTGATGTGCCTAATGTTCCCGAATACATAATTTATAACGGTAACCCGGTAGATACCGCCATTATACCGACCGGCTTCACACCCGATGTACCCATAAACAGGCCGTTTATTTTTAGCATTGGCGCTTTTATCCCTAAAAAAAACTTTACCGCTTTAATAAATATGATGGCCCACCTGCCGGGTTACAACCTTATTATTGCGGGCAATAATGCTAATGATTATGGTGCCGAAGTAAAACAGGCCATTGAGAACGCCAGCCTGCAGCAACGTGTATTTTTAACCGGTAAAATAAGCAATGAGGCAAAACAGTATTACTATGCCCACTGTACCGCTTTTGCACTGGCCTCTGTAGCCGAAGGCTTTGGCCTGCCACCCATTGAAGCCATGACGTATGGCAAGCCGATATTTTTAGCAAACAGGGCATCATTGCCCGAAATAGGCGGTACCGATGCTTTTTACTGGGATGATTTTGATGCGGAATATATGGCTGCCGAATTTAACAAGGGTATGGATACATATACCAATAACCGCGATGCCTTTGCGCAGGCTTATAAAAAGCGTGCAGCAGGCTTTAGCTGGAATACGGCGGCAAAACAATATCTTGATGTGTATCATTCATTGCTATAAAACCAAAATAAATGTTTGATATAGCCATTATATTAGTGCATTATAACTCCGGTACACTAACCGCAGAATGCATTAACTCTATTATATGCAAAACTGCTGAGAGCATAAACTACCAGATAATTGTGGTAGACAACAACTCTGAGTATGCTGATTACCTGCAATTAAAACAATCGCTTGAGGGCATTAATTTTAAAAACCTGCAGCTCATCCGCAGCCGTATAAACACAGGCTTTGGCGGTGGCAATATGGCCGGAGTGCTACAGGCTGATGCGCGTTACTTTGCTTTTGTAAATAACGATACCGTATTTAAAACCGATTGCCTTTCTGCGCTGCTACAGGGTCTCGAAACTATTCCCGGGGCAGGTATTGCCGGCGGGCAGTCTTTTAGGGAAGACGGTAGCTTTTTAACCTCTTTCGATCATTTTTCGTCGCCCGCCCGGGAGATATTGGGCAGGGGCATACTCGAAAAAACCAATCCAAAGCGCTTCCCTAAACGTAAAAAACTGTACGATAGCCCGGTAAAGGTAGATTTTGTGGCCGGCAGTTTCATGATGATTCGTGCTTCAGATTTTTATGCCGTGGGCGGGTTTGACAACAACATCTTTTTATACCATGAAGAGACTGACCTTTGCAAAAGGCTTAAGGCCACAGGCAAAAGCGCGTGGCTTATACCGCAGGCACAGTTTTTACACTACCACGGAGCCAGCACCGGCCGGTCTGTCGCTATAAAAAAGGAACTCAAAATATCGCTGCTGTATGTAATGCGAAAGCACTATGGCATTAGCGGGCGTTTTACAGTATGGTTTTACCTGCTTTTAAAATATGCGCTTAGCAGCCTTGTAAAGCCTAAAAACTGGCCGCAGCTCGCACTGATTGTTAAAGGCGCGCCGCTATCGGCATCCTTAAAGCAAAAACAGGTAATAGCCGAAAAATAATCACGAAATTTACTGTTATGATAAAATTCCTCGACCTGCAAAAAATAAACCTGCTGCACCAGGAAAAGATAGAAGCGCGTATGCTAACTGCTTTCCGGAGTGGCTGGTATTTGCTGGGTTCAGAAGTTAAGCAGTTTGAGGAAAACCTGTCGGCCTACATAGGCTGCAAGCATGCTATTGGGGTGGCTAACGGGCTCGATGCCCTGCGTCTTATCTTTAAAGCCTACATAGAACTTGGCATACTTAAGGAAGGCGATGAAGTTATTGTGCCGGCCAATACCTATATAGCATCGGTGCTGGCAGTAACCGATAACAATTTAATACCTGTTTTTGTAGAACCGGATGATACGACCTTCAACATTGACGTCGAAAAAATTGAGGCTGCAATAACGCATAAAACAAGAGCCATCATGGTCGTGCACCTGTATGGCCGTGTGGTGTTTAGCGATGCACTGAAAGCGTTGGCACAAAAACACAACCTTAAAATTGTAGAAGATAACGCTCAGGCCATTGGCGCTGAATATAAAGGTATTAAAACAGGTAACCTGGGCGATGCATCGGGCTTTAGCTTTTACCCCGGCAAAAATCTGGGTGCGCTTGGCGATGCCGGCGCTGTTACCACTAATGATGATACATTGGCCACAACCATCCGTGCGCTGGCCAATTATGGTTCGGCGCAAAAATATATCAACCGCTACAAAGGACTCAATTCGCGTCTGGACGAAATACAGGCAGCTGTTTTAGACGAAAAGCTAAACCACCTTGATACTGAAAACAACATCCGTCGCGAAATTGCAGAATATTATATCAGTAATATAACCAACCCGCTGATAACGCTTCCGCAAATACCTGAAAACAAAAGGGAGCACGTGTGGCACCTGTTTGTCATCTGCACGCAGGAGCGTGACAGGCTGCAGCAATACCTTACCAATCACGGTATACAGACCCTTACACACTACCCCATACCCATACACCACCAGGAGGCGTATGCAGAGCTTTCGGACCTTTCGCTGCCCATAACAGAGGCCATTCACAAAGAAGTGCTGAGCCTGCCTATTAGCCCGGTATTGACAAACGATGAGTTAAAGACTATTGTTGAAGTATTGAATAGTTTCCAATAGCACCTTAAAATCTATGCTATTCGCCTTATTCCCATTAAAAAAAGTAATTTTGCTTAAAACAGTAATGTCATGCATCCATTAGATAAAATGAACATGAATGAGCAGGACCTCATAAACATGGAAGTTCACAATGCCTTTGAGGCCATAAAAGCCGGCGGTATCATACTTTACCCTACCGATACCGTGTGGGGAATTGGCTGCGATGCCACTAATCCCGAAGCCATTAAAAAAATATACGCCCTTAAACAGCGCGAAGAATCCAAAAGCATGATTGTGCTTATGAACAGCGACCGCATGCTGTATCAGGTATTTAACAACATCCCGGAAACGGCTTTCCAGATACTGGACCTTGCCGAAAAACCTACTACCATTATTTTAGATAATCCGCGCAATGTGGCGCCAAACCTTATAGCGCCCGATAAGACGCTGGGCATACGCCTGGTTAAAGAACCATTTTGCTTTAAACTTATGGAGCGCATGAAAAAGCCGCTCGTTAGCACTTCGGCAAACATTAGCGGGCAGCCAACACCTACCAAATTTGCAGAAATAAGCCATCTTATTTTGGACGGCGTAGACTATATCGTAAATTTGCACCACGATAAAGTGGCCGCAAAGCCATCGTCCATCATAAAGCTGGGCAATGACATGACGGTAAAAGTGATACGCCCTTAATGAAACATACAGTATATAAAGAAGCCTTAGGCAATAAAATATTTAAAATTACGAGCCAGGCGGCAACACAGCTCAATGTAAAAAGCTATGTTATTGGCGGCTTTGTGCGCGACTTTTTGCTTAAGCGCAACTTTAAAAAAGATATAGATATCGTTGCCGTGGGCAGTGGTATTGAATTGGCTAAAACGGTGGCCGGCCTTATAAAACACAAACCAAAAGTACAGGTTTTTAAAACCTATGGCACCGCCATGCTGCGCTATGAGGATGTCGACGTGGAGTTTGTGGGCGCACGAAAAGAAAGCTACCGCGAAGACAGCCGCAACCCTTTGGTGGAGACCGGCACGCTGGAAGACGACCAAAACCGCCGCGACTTTACCATTAACGCACTGGCGCTTTCGCTTGATGAAGCTGATTTTGGTACGCTGGTTGACCCGTTTAATGGCGTAGAAGACCTTGCCAATAAGATAATCCGTACGCCGCTTGACCCCGACATTACTTATAGCGATGACCCGCTGCGCATGATGCGTGCCATACGCTTTGCCACCCAGCTTGATTTTACTATTGAGGAGGAGTCCCTTAACGCTATTACACGCAACAAAGAGCGCATAAAGATTATTACCGGCGAGCGTATTGTAGATGAGCTTAATAAGATACTTGCAACCCCGGTACCATCGGTAGGCTTTAAGCTGCTGCACCAAACCGGCCTGTTGCATATTATATTACCGGAACTTACCGACCTGCAAGGGGTTGAAGAAGTTGAAGGCCAGACGCATAAAGACAACTTTTTCCACACGCTGGAAGTAGTGGATAACATAGCTAAGAATACCGAGGATGTGTGGCTGCGCTGGGCTGCACTACTGCACGACATCGGCAAGGCACCCACCAAAAAATTCCACAGAAAACAGGGATGGACGTTTCATGGGCACGAGTTTGTGGGAGGCAAAATGGTTAAAAAACTGTTTGAGCGCCTGCACATGCCACTGAACCACAAAATGAAATTTGTTTCTAAAATGGTGATGCTCAGCTCCCGCCCTATTGTTTTGGCGCAGGATATTGTAACTGATAGTGCCGTACGCCGCCTGGTGTTTGATGCCGGAGAAGACGTAGAAAGCCTGATGACGCTTTGTGAGGCCGACATTACCACCAAGAACCCTAATAAGTTTAAAAAATACCACCAGAACTTTAAAATTGTCCGCCAAAAAATTGTAGAGGTTGAAGAACGCGACCATGTGCGCAACTTTCAGCCCCCGGTAACGGGAGAAGAGATTATGGCTATTTTCAATATAAAGCCGTCTAAAGAGATCGGCATCCTTAAAGAAGCCATTAAAGAGGCTATTCTTGAAGGAGAAATACCTAACGAGTACCAGGCCGCCCATGATTTTATGATGGAGCGTGCCAAGAAGCTTGGTTTAGAAGTAGCAAAGTAGCAAAGAGGCAGAGAGGCAAAGTTTTGAAGAAACAAAGTAACTGAAAGTAAAATTATATTATGAAGACATTCAGGGATTTAATAATGTGGCAAAAAGCTATGGTGCTTGTAACTGAGTGCTATAAGGTTTGCCGCCAATTTCCAAAAGAAGAAATGTTTGCTCTCGGTTCTCAACTTAAAAGATGCTGTGTATCAATACCGAGTAATATTGCAGAAGGTTTTGGGCGCGGGTCTGCAAAAGACTACTGCCGCTTCTTAAATATTTCTATGGGATCGCTGTTTGAATTTCAGACCCAAATTGAAATTGCTTATAACCTCGAATATATCCCGCTTTCCCAATTTGAAGATTTGTATGAAAAAAGCAGAGAGCTTGAACGCATGCTTAGCGCATACATCAATAAGATAAAAGAAAATTTATAAATCGCAGTGTAGCTAAGAACTTTGCCTCTTTGCTACTTTGCCTCTTTGCTACTTAATTATGAAACGACTGTTTCCCCGCATTACAAAAACCGCTTTAATCCTCGTATACCTGGTAATCGTTGCCGGTGCACTGGTCCGCATGACAGGCTCCGGAATGGGCTGCCCCGACTGGCCGCGCTGCTTTGGGTACTACATTCCGCCGACAGATATAAAGGAGTTGCAGTTTGCGCCCAACCATGAGTTTAAGCGCGGGCAGGTTATTATTATGGACAACAAGCTATGGGTAGCACGCGAAACATTTACCACCTCGGCTGATTATAATGAAGCCAACTGGGAGCATTACACCAAGCATGATTACGCCGAGTTTAACCCCACGCACACCTGGGTAGAATATATCAACCGCCTGGTAGGCGCTCTCGCCGGTGTGGTAGTTTTTGTTATGGCTGTGGCATCAATGTCATTTTACCGTACAAAATCATCAATTATACTGTTATCGTGGCTCGCTGTCGTGTTTATGGGCTTTCAGGCATGGCTGGGTGCCACGGTGGTCTACAGCAAGCTCAACCCGTTTAAAATAACCATACACATGGTAATGGCACTTGTAATTGTGGCCCTTATTCTCTATATTTTAGACAAAGCCAAAGAAATTACCCATACGGAGAAAACATATAAATATGACCCGTTCTTTAAGCGCCTGCTGTGGGTGTCGCTACTATTTACCCTGGCACAGGTGGTCTTAGGTACCGAAGTACGCCAGTTTGTAGATGAGCAGGTTAAACTATTAGGTTATGAAAATATGGCACTGGTTATGGACGAGCCTTTGGTACAGTTTTACGTGCACAGGTCGTTTTCGATTGTTGTATTAGCCATGAACATCTGGCTGTTTATCATGAACAAGCAAAAAGAAATGGGCTATGGCAAAACATCGTGGGTGCTGGTATTGCTGCTTATTGAGGTAGCAAGCGGTATCGCCATGTATAACTTTGATTTTCCGTTTGCCTCACAAAGCATACACATAGTAACAGCTTCAATAATCTTTGGCGTACAGTTTTATATGATACTTGAAAGCAGGAGGGCCGTACGCACAAGCCCACAACTTTAGCAATTCTTTATCATTCCTTTACCACCAATTTGGCAAAACGCGTTGTAGTTTTACATTGTAATCAAAACACAACTACGATGCCGAATTCAACCGAAATAAAAGGACACTGGGACGAACTAAAAGGTAAACTTAAGCAAAAATATGCCGAACTCACAGATGATGATCTGACATATGAGGAAGGTAAAGACGATGAGATGTGGGGACGCCTTGAACAGAAGCTGGGCAAAGCGAAGAAAGAAATACTTTCTTTATTTCAATAGACCCTTTCCTTCAAAGACCATAACCACATTCTGAAACTGTTCTGTAAATAGAAATCTATTTGCCGAACAGTTTTTTTTTGCTCTTTTATATTTTTATATCATAAAGGCTATCTTTGTACATTATGAATAAAATATTTTTTACATCAGACCATCATTTTGGCCACAAAAACATTATTAAATTTTGCAACAGGCCTTTTGAAAGTATTGATGAGATGAATGAGGAGCTCATTAGCAGATGGAATGCTAAAGTAGGCCCCAATGACGAAGTGTACCACCTGGGAGATTTTGCACTTTGTACTACAAACGAATTTACCGACATCATTGGCCGGCTTAACGGAATTATTTACCTTATAGGTGGTAATCATGACGGTACTGCAATGAGCAACAGAAAGGTCTTTAAATGGATTAAAGATTATTTTGAACTAAAGGTAAAAGATGATGAGTGCGCTAATGGCGTGCAACGCATCATACTATTTCATTATGCCATGAGGGTTTGGCGCGGTGATAGCCGCGGTACATGGCATTTATACGGGCATTCACACAGCACCCTGCCGGATAAAGAGCATAAGCTGGCTTTTGACATTGGGGTAGACTGCCACGATTTTTACCCGCTGTCTTATGACGAGGTAAAGGCCATCATGAAAAAGAAAAAGTGGGTGCCACCCTTTCAGGACAGGGATGCCATATAGCGCTTCCCCTCTTTAATTAATCTCATCTTGTAGAACTGTTGCTTAAACATAATGTTGGCAGGCAGTTTTTTTTATGCCCTGTAATAACGTATTTTTGGTTGTATGATACTTGCTTTTGACACTTACTATTTTGACAACAAGGCTAAAACCGTTGCCCTGCAATTTGGCAGTTGGGATGATGCCGAATCGATAAACGTTTATACAGAAATCCTGGAAGGCATTGCCGGTTATGAGCCCGGCGCTTTTTATAAACGGGAACTGCCCTGTATACTAAGCCTGCTTCAACAAATAGATCTTAACCAGGTTGCCTGCATTATTGTAGACGGTTTTGTATATCTTGACGATGATAAAAAATCAGGCCTTGGCGCACATTTGTATGAAGCAATCGGGCAAAAAATTCCCATTATTGGCGTAGCCAAAACAAACTTTGCCACGATAGAAAAATTGAAAATGCCTATATATAGGGGCGATAGCAAAAATGCATTGTTTATTACAGCCATCGATACTGATTTGCAAACCGCAGCAACAAATGTGACGAATATGCACGGTAATTTCAGGATGCCAACGCTCCTTAAAAAACTGGATATGCTCACTAAAGAAATTTAAACGGTTTGCTATCGCCGACTACCGGAAACCAAAGCTATAAGGGTCAGATATTCAACAGTGGGGATAAAAAAGGTATGCAAAGTC
>Ga0265798_10010144_pt1 | contig 11664 bp, 6 predicted proteins | sample P3T30metagenome_FD_192430 | JGI IMG/M metagenome (GOLD analysis project Ga0265798, IMG submission 192430) | Plant litter microbial communities from East Loma Ridge, Irvine, California - P3 T30 | ecosystem: Environmental > Terrestrial > Plant litter > Unclassified | place: USA: California... | reverse complement strand
AGGCGATCTCAATATCCGACCCAACCCTGTCTATAACCCGCCGTCCGAAATTGACGAACAAAAAGGACCCTCAGCCCGTGACTTGACTCGGCGCAGCCGCATTCCCTTGTTCTTGCCGTGAAAACCACCGACCCCGATCAGATACCCGTTCATCTCAAACTTACCAGACAAAACTGCGTTCCGACGACACCCATGTGATCGCCTTCTTGCCGCCTTTCTTCCTTTCGAATGTAAGATTTCTCCGTGGGGCACGTGCGAACCTGGGTAGTTGTTGTGGCCGGGATATGCCTTAATCTCACGACCACGACTACGACCACGACGACAATGGGGTGGATTAATTACTGTGTTGACATTTGCCGTGTCGTCCCGTCTCATGTCGCGTCGCGTTCCACTGGTTCCGTGTCGTGTTATGATTGTTCCTTCGTCAAGGTGAAACACGTTAGGGTCCGCGAATGCGCTCATATCCTCTGGAAAAGGAAAGAGCGTCTTGGCCGCATGGCAAACGGGGACGAAGGAAGATAAGCTTGTGGAGGAGAATGCTGATGCAAGAACGTGTGATTGTGATAGCGGAGGGACGGATGTATGGCGTGCATGTGAATGTGGGCGTGGCGGCGTAGGAGTATGAGGGCTGTTTGATCGTCCGCGAGGGATGCGTGTGGAGATGAGACGGGAGGAGTCGGAGGAACATTACCATAGTTCTCGTCATTGCTGGTGTCGTAATTATCTGCTACCTTTCGTGCTCGAACCTGAATGGTCTTCTGCCGAGGAACTTTGGTTATGGTCATTGTTATCATCATCGCAGCTCCATCTACCTCATTCTTCAATCAGGCTCTTCGTTCCACGTCAAAGCAGGTAGCTTAGCAGCCAGAGCATCCAGCTTCGCTTCCTTCGCCGCAGTAATTAGACCCCGTTGTTCCTGCGCCAAAAGCTTGACACTCTGATCTTGACGGGACAGTCTTTCCATCAATCTCGCCTGACTGCGCTTCTCTGCCGCCTCTCTGTCTTCGATCAGCTTCCTCTCATGTGCACCTTCTTGTTGCAGCGCTGCGTATCGCTGCTTGATCTTCTGATCCTGCGAACTGGTTTCTATCTGCTTCATTTGCTTCTGAAGTCCGGCCTCTTGTTGTAGCGCAGCGTATCGCTGCTTGTCCTTCTGAGCCTGTGAGCTGCTCTCTAGTTGCTTCATTTGCATCTGCGATGAATACTCGAGTTGGTGCGTTTGTTGAGCGGCTGTGTAGGCCAGTCTATTACTTTCTTGGATGTGGTAACGCTCGGCTTCGCGCTCCGAATTCATATGTAAGCGTCGCTGGTCCGACAATCTGCCGTCGTGTGCAATCTGTTGGTCATTCAACCGTTGCGCGTTGAAGAGATTCAGGTCAACTTGTTCTCGACTTTGTAGCAAGTTATTTCTGTGCTGCTGTTGGCTGATCTGCCGTTCGACATCCGCGATCCGCTGGCGCCGTTGTATTGTACGTTGCTCGACTTGATCAGCAAGGTCCTGCTTTCTCTTCATCTCCTCTAGCTCACGGGGAAGGCCCTCGCAGTCATTGAGCTGGACACCTGTCTTTGTAAACCATTTCGTCTTGCACTTGCTCTTCAGCATAGCGACAAGCTGTGACTTGTAGTGGTTATCACTTCTGCAGTAGCGCTGTGCGTAGATATCTGGAGACATGAATCTGCCCTGGCTATCTTGATATATGAACGTCTCAGAGTCTGTACAGACGTTCTTGTATACTTCGGGGAAACGTAATAGGACTTTAGAGATATCGATTGGCTGGTCGTTCTCGATGGCCAGATGTAAAACAGTTTTTCCTTTTGTGCGGGAGCTCAAATCTGCCAAGGCATTGATGAGCAGCTTCATGGTCTCGTATGCCGCAGAGATCTCTACCCCGCTTCCCAAATTGGCCTGCGAACACAGCTCGCCGAGGGCTGTTCTTCCTTCGTGAAGATCGCTTGCATAATCTGGATCATGACCCGTTTTTAGCAGTGACTTGAGTATAGGATTATGGCGAAGACGTGCTGCTTCGTGTAGGCTCCCGTCATTAGGCTGTGCTCCCTTTTCAAGAAGGATAGAGACCGATGTATTGTCTTTGTTCGCCGTGGCGTAGAAGAGAGGTGACTGTCCAGATTGATCCACGGCGGAAACGTCGGCATTGAGCTCGATCAATCGTTGGAGAACTGCATGTCGACCAAGTTGTGTCGCCAGAGTGATTGCTGAGGCTCCCGAATCTCTGGTAGTAAAGCCAGGGTTTGCTTTGAACAGTTATCATTGTAGTTCCAAAACGGAGTAGATATAGGCAATGGACTAACCTGACTGTCCATATTCCAGAAGCATCAGAACGACATCGTCACTGATGCCATCTCCCGGCTGTCCAAGCGCCCAGATTACGGGGGTAACAGGCTCAGTATTCATGCTGACTCCCTCACCACTGTGTATCGTTTGACCTGCGGGATAGCCATGGTCCAGTAGCAACCTTAACAGCTGTTCTCCTCGGCTGAAACGATACATAGCATCGAAGATGACGCTCACATCCGGAAGCTTACTGTTGTAGAGCGGGTGTTTCACAGTAATGAAAATGAGTTCAACAAGTCGCTCGTACCGTTGCTGTGGGAAGTGACCGACTAGCGACTTGATCACAAGATCAAAATCCGTCTCAGGCTGAAGCAGAGAGCTGAAAATGTCCAAATCATCGAATTGGCCTGCAAGAATGAAGCAAATGTAAGACTGAGTGGTTGAATCCGCGTTATGTCCTATCAGCACACGATAGAAGTCGTTTCCGTTGTGGCGGTACGTCTCAAAGCTCTGCACAAGGGCACGATCTTTGAGAGATTGACTGATGCCATCTGCATACTCAAGAAGGGCCATTGCTGCCGACCTAGATTCGTCTGTGCTTTGCATTTTCTGTGTTGTCAGCATTTCCTCGAACGCCTGGTCCCGAGCGCTGTAACTCGGCCTTCTTGAAAGCAATGCTCGTAAGATAGTCGTGTTGAAAGTTTTCGCAGCGGAGACCAACACTACATCGACCTCCGCAAGTTTATTGGAGCTGTGGAGTAGTAGAAGGTCGATGAAACGTGAATCCTGGTCCTCAATCGCCTTTTGCGCCGAAATCTCCCATACAGCTCTGTCAAGACCGTTACCAACAAGGAGCTCAGCAAAAGCATATCGCAGAGACCCTTCAAGATCTAGACAGGCTCTAAGCGCAGCTGAGCATGTTTCCTGAGTTGGTGGCCGGAGTTTGAGCAAGAACCGGGTGGTAGAGACATCATTGTCTCGTATCAATGATAATAGCGTCGATACCCCAATACTTGGCTTGTAGCGGCTCAGCAGTCCTAGAAGAGCCAGGTCTTTAGTACCGTTGGTGATTGCGTGGGTCAGAGCGTAGGTGGTAGTTGCTCGAGAAACGAGTTTAGTAGTAAACAGACATTCGAACAGCCCTATCCTCCGGGTTTCCGGGATCTGCGCATGGCAGGCAACCTTGAACGCTCTGTTGACTGTCGAAGCATTTGGTCCATGTGCGACTAGCATAGCCACTAATTGTATGTTACCAATATCTGTTGCTGAAGCCAATATCGAGCCTTTATCATAATTGACGTCAGCTTTGTGATGAAGAAGAAGGCGTGGAATGGTCGCATCGTTCTTATCTGAAACAATGGTGTTGGCAAGCGCAATATCCACGTCTTTTCCTTTGAAGCCTGCTTCAAGGATGAGTTGAAAGAGGTCGTGCCGGTGACTTGAAGCGCAGTTCAATTTCATTGCCGAAGTAAAAGCTGTTTGCAATGCTGTATGCAGAGGACCTTTTGCCAGCAACAAACGCATATAGCTCAGTGATCTTGGCGGTGATGCGATTGAGATGGCTTTCGAGAACACCATACCTCCTTTTTGGTTGACGTTGGCCCCATTGTCCAAAAGAATCCGAACTATTTCGTCTTGACCGGCAGAGGGACCTTCAGCGATTTCTGTTATGAGTGCATCACCGGTAACTCCAGGGAATATTCTGCAATGACATACAAGTTTACTCAGTTTGAGTTGGTTTACCCTTGAAGCTTTGATGAGGGGTGGAAGAGCATGGGCAAAAGAGCTCTCAGTAATCCTGTTGGTAGAGCATATCGATGCGAGAACTCCGTTGTGTGTCAGGCAGACAGCTTCACGAATGGCTTGACCGTTGTTGTAGTTCACGTCAGCGCCATACTGCAGGAATAGCCTGACAATCGACACGCCTTCTTCATCGTCGGCAGCACGAATTGCAGCAATCAGGGTTTGAGCGATGATATCATTCGCCCAGTCTTTCCTGTTGTTGAAGAGGATGTTCAAAGTCTTGATGAAGTCATTGTAGACCGACTTTGCTCGGAACTGGAACAAACGTTGTATCGTCTGGGACAGCAATTGGGCCGACGCACCATGCTCCGGCGCCGCAAGCAGACTCAGTATCGTTATGCTGCCGTTCTGCGCCGCGCTGAGCATGCAGTTCTGACCATCCCTGTAGTGGTTTACAGATGCTCCCCCTCCAAGTAACATGTTGACAACACTGACATCACGGATTGTTGGGTCCGTGATTACTTCGAGCAAAGCTTGATCCACGAAAGGACCCTTGACGCCTTTTTGGAGAAGAAGCTGTAGCGCTTCACGCCTCTTATTTTTACTGCTTAATCCGAGAGCTTTTGGCAGTACGGTTGCGAGAACTGTATCGGTCGAGCTGCTGCCGCGGGATGCTACAGCTCCGATGCTTAGTAAGACTTTGAGTAGCTTTATATCGTGTCTTTCAAGCGCAAACTGAACCGATGTGGCGTTCTGAAAGTCAATAGATACGCCATGATCACACAGAAGAGCTATCAACCGGTCGTAATCTTTCTTTACGGCCCAGTGGAGTAACGAGCCTGAGGTTATGACTTGAGCTCCAGCTTTGAGTAGTAAGCGAGACATGCAGAGTACGTCCTCTTCTGGCAAGATTGTGGATATCTGTTTCAAGGCTGCTGTCGCATACGTCGCTGGGAGCTGATGATACTGGATGAGCAGTGCGACAAGGGTGGTGTCGTTGACACTCATCGCAATCTGCAGGAGGTTCTCTAAGGAGGAAGGGAGAATGTCGATGCCAGCCAAAAGAAGCATCCTTATCGTGGCAAGTCGGGTCGAAGCTTTGTCAAAACGTGTAGTGCAAGCGCTCTCAATGGCTCTACGCAAGGTGGCTTCTGATATTGAGGGGGCCAACATTAACAAGATTGTCATTGGAAGATCTGATCGCTGGATAGCGCGAATAACGGGGAGGCCTTCTGAATGATTGGCATCAGCCTGGAATGTGAGTAGCAGACGGGCCATGTCAAAATGACCGCTTTCGACAGCTACGGCCAATGCCTCATCTCTTTCCCGTTGATCTACGGCGTGGAAACGCGAGCTCAAAAGGAGTTTGGTCCACTGCGTATCCCCGTTGTTCGATCTAGTGTTGAACTCTGGGTGACATGTATTGATATTGCCACCGTATCGGAGTAACTCTGTGACTAAAGTCTTCGAGCCCTTCCCAAGGGCGATCGCCAAAGATTCATCGAGACTGCGCTGTGTGGGTTTTCGGCTGACCAGAAGTTGAACGTGGTTCTCGAGGTTCCGATCGGTGGCCGTCTGGAGCCATCTGCTTGGCTTGGTACTACTGTCCGCATTAGTCCGGCTGAACTTTGATGCTTTTGCCGGTGCTGTCGTGCAAGTGTTGATATCGAGCACTGTATGGTTTGGCAATTCGATAATTGCTTGGACAATACCAACTGGTTGGTCCTCCCGTAGAAGAGCCTTTACTGCGTCTTGACGTTCCTGCAGACTGAAGGTGTTGTTGATCTTCTCGATGCGCGAGTTCCTTAGTAGTCCCAATCTCGCGCTCTTCGTATTCGATGGCTCGACTTTGCCGTTGATATCATGTCTTATGTGCAGCAGATATTTATGTGCATTGTCTCGGTCTTCAGGACTTAAGAAGTCTGGCGGAGGCTGTCTTCGTCTTGGCAAACGAGAAGGCTCTTCGAGTTGAGCAATGCAATGCTCTTTCGCGTACTTCGTCATACCATGTGCGTCGCGCATTTTAGTATCGTGGATTTATGGGTCTTAAAGCCACATAGGCGAGAGAATGTGAGAGTGGTGTGCTTGGGAATGAAGCATGCTCGTGCGGAAGTTGCGCCTGCTTATAAGAAGCAGCCACCGGAGGCGATGGGCCAGATTCTCAGCCTGATGGGTATTATGCAAATCGGGCTGAAGTCCCATTTACCTTCAACTTTGGCGCCTCATTCTGCAAAAGAAAAGACAAAGTGTGAGTAGAACTGGTTTCGGTTGGAGTCAGTTGCCTGTCTTCAAGAAATCGATCGGAATCCTGCCTAAGTGGTACGTAAAGAGCCATGGAGATGGTAGCGGCTCGTGAGCTGAGCGCACAGCTTGAGACTAGGCTTTTGCACTGCCTCTCGACACATGTAAAGGTTACCTGCAATGTGTGCAGTTATGACCGATGCGCATACATCATCTAGTGATAGCTGCTGCCTGACTATTGGCAAGCGCCGGAATGGGTGTGGAGGCGTTCCTCACCGCCCTCTGCTGCTGTTTAGCTACTCAAGTAATCATAAGCACGCTAAAAGGCTCTCCAGAGTGAGGCGGGTTTGAGTGGTTGCAGCTGTATGCAGAGCCTTGGGGGCGTTGTGGCTGGTAGCGAAGGCGGAGGTTGGTGGCGGATCATCGGCGTCCAGAGCCGTGTCGACACCTGGGCACGATCTGCCTCGGCTTGGCAAACGTCCCTCTTACGCGAATGCGCATAATCGCGTAGACCCAACGGACTTCTCGCGATATGCATCCACCCTTTGTAGCCTGATGCATACTATTCTCTACGTCTAGTTCTCTGAGCATGTCTCACAGCATCGATGCGATCTCGATTAATTCTGCCCTCCAACCGACTTCACACGCCACCTAGACATTTCGCGCTGTTCATTCCATGAAGCCTTGAAAGTAAAGACCTGGTATCCGCTCGCCTTATCGCGTGATATAGGAGGAGAAAGGTACCTAGGTAGTCGAGAATCGAGCCCGGATCAATCCTAAGCTCATTCACCCCGCTCAGTCAACGCGCCTTCGCACTTTCGCGATATACCTCGGGAGTCTTGCGCGTCTCGATGAACAACCAGGATGTCTATCCTCATGGTTGGCATTCTCAACTGGGACCATCACGGTCACGATCAAACTCTCTAGTGAGGCGTCATGACAGTACTTCACTAGCATCATACCTGCCTACGAAGCCACCTTACTCGCCGAAGGCCTTGCAGAAATTTGACACAGACACGGTCTTCCCTTCGCGAATAACGAAGAAAGTATCTTCTGCTTACGACACTCTGCAAATTGGACCCATAGAACTTGCTGACGCAAACAACGGTGTACAGCACGTCCCTCGACGCGAGCAACCGATACCTTGCCGAACTGTCGCGACTGGAATACGTGCGGCATTGCCGAACCAGCGAACAGACCATCCACTCGACACCTTGTCGGCGCCGCAGGAGACACAGTTTCGTGGGAACGTGTCTTACCCAAACATGCTCGACATAAATCGTGGCAGTGTGCCGCGATACTCAGCACCTGCATGGATGGCACCGCCTGAGGTTCAGACAGCAGCATGGCCTCCATACCACCCGCCTTATCCTACACAGCCGAATTCCCATAACAGATCACCCCCGGTGACGCGTCCATCATTTCCACCATACCCTGTTACGCCTGAAATACGGCCCGGTACACTTCGTGGCAACTACGGATATTCCACCATCGCATGCCCGTCACAGTCATTGGACCCCAGGTTTGGTTGTCGAATAAGCCATCGCCCAGCTTCTCCTGAATCAGCGAGAGGTTCATCTACACCCAGATACGAAATAGACGGACAAGAAATTGCGCCCAAGACTGCATTACAAAGTAATGTTACAGCAACTGAACCTTATCGGTCCCCAAATACGTCGCCTTGCATCAAACAACACTACAAGGAAGCCTCGAAAGAGGTCGCATGCCGAACTCCCCCGACCGAAGCTTCACAGATAAGGCGACAAGAGCCCGTGTCCATGGGCACACAAGCCAGGTCATACAGTCTGAATGAAGGCGACGATGTCGCGGTTTCCCTCCCAAATCATACAGTGAGCTTGGAACATGACTCTGCGCTCGCTGGATATGGACATACTGGGTTCGTGGAGACGCCCGCTGAGACCAATCAGCATACGCCACGCAATGGTCAATTCCAACGCGCACAGAAAATTACCGAAAAACACGATAGTTTTTACACGCCTGCAAACGGTAGATTCTATCTCGCAAGGCCCTACACTCAGCTCAATCAGAGACTTAAAGAATTCAGATTGCTTCGAGTACACCCGCGAAAAGCCTGTTGGCAGCACTACTGCACAAACCCCAGTTGGGATGCGAGCCATGCCTCTGGCGTGGACAGGGACCAAGGACTCCTTGCATGTGAAATCGAGAAAACCTCACTCACCAGGGTTGGCGACAATTATATCACGCTTTCGTATTGTGCAGGTGACCCGCACAAGACAGGTATGATCCTCGTCGACGGGATCCCTTTCAACGCGTTTGCAAATTTAGAACATGCCATCAACAGACTCTCAATTCACTGGACATCAACACACCCTGATGGAGAGCCGCTATTATTATGGGCGGATCAGATTAGCATCAATCAGAGCGACAAAGACGAACGCTCGCAGCAGGTCCAGATCATGCGCGAGATCTATCGCCGAAGTTCTGAAACCTATGTCTGTTTGTCTGTTCCAACTATTGAAGATTGCTTATCGTGGACGCCTGCGATCCTTGCCTGCTCTAACCGTAAGGGCGCCATGCCATCGTGTAGGGAAGTACATCAAGGCGTGATACTATTGCAACACTTGTTGCTACGACTTCTTGGAGAAAGGGGAAAGGTTGCAAAGTCTTGCGGGACCGCACCCAAGCCTATAGCTGTCGATGAATCGGTTTCATGTGATGGAGAGCCATCGGTGGAAGTTTCTATCACGACTTTCCAAACCAGCTTAGCCTCATTCATCACCAATCCGTGGTGGCGAAGGTATGTATGAGTGTGTCAGACTACCTTTGAGACATACCTCATACTAACTGATTAGATCTTGGGTATACCAAGAGTTTCTTTCTGCCAACTCCATTTATTTCATGTCGGGATCTATCACCTTACGATGGCAGGACCTATCTCCACTCGTCGAGTTCGTCTGCGATGGGCTGGAACAGTTCACAGAAGATGTTCGTAAGCACGTTGAGTCGCAGGTAACCGAGGAAATGGAACTCAAGCATCGTGAAGAGCTGGAGATTGAGCGAAATCTGCGGAGAGAAGAAAAAGAAAGGCACCTGCGAAAAAAACAGCAGAGACTTCGAGAAGAACAAGAGCGAAAACGTGCATTGGAAGAGGCAAAGCGGCGCAAGCAGCATGAAGAACAAGAGCGTAGGCGCAAGGCCGAGGAGCAACTAGAAGCGCAGATTCGGTTGCAGGAGCGTGAGGAGAGTTACAGGCAAGAACAAAGACGCTACGATGAAGAACGTCTATCGCAGTGGAACGCAGCATGCCAGCAGCAGCGATATGAAAGAGAAGACTTTGAGAAAAAACAGCGCGACGATGTGTTCCGAGAGAGGGTTCGGCTAAGTTACCAGCTGAACTCTATCACGAAGGTCTTGCATCCGATGAAGGTTGTGCGACTTCACCGGCGGCTCAAAAAGCTTGGCCGCTTTGCGCTCGAAGTTATGAAGCCTATAGACGACCAGATACGAACAGTCAAGCAAGCTGCAGCGATTGAACGCAGCGCAAAGGCTGAGGAGAAACTCAATCAAAAGTGTGGATGGCGATTGCACACACCGGAACGCGTTCACGCTCTCCACACATTGGATAAAGTGCCCAAAATGCCGAACGACTTCGTACCCAGCACGATCACACCGCCCACGAAACCAAAGTTGTCGCTGTCACCTCTAGCTCCGCAACTAATCCAAGGTGAGAGCTCGAAAAACGCACAGATCGGTCACGTGTATCACGCAAGTCATGCTCGAGAACTGCGCTCCGAAGACAGGCAGCTCGGATCGAGAACAGCAGCAATTCGAGCTTGGAAGCGCAACACGACATCAGCACCGTCTTCACACTCAGAATCGAATATCGAAGATGCCAAACTGTCGCCGGTATCTTCACACAACGCAAGCGAACTCATCGAGGAAGAAGCCTTGCCCGAGCGCCGAGACATTAGTCGCGTGACACTAGGAGGTCAAGAGATCGAACGACGCGACAAAATCACTCGCCTTCAGGATGAATTCCGTCACCTCGACAGATCTGCACTAGCGTCAATCGTCAAAGGAAAGAAGGAGTTTCGGCGCCACTCTGATTTGATCGCTCTTCTGCAACACTCCCGGAATTGCTTAGCATCAGACTCTCGTGATAGGATCTACGCATTCATCGGACTCGCAGAACCTGGTTACGATATCATACCCAGCTACCAAGGTACTAATAAGTTAGAGCATGTCTTGATCCAAACTGCTAAGAGCATCATATGCCACGACAAGTCACTCCATGTTCTCCAGCATGTACATCGGGGTCGCGCGAATCTAGGCGTAAGACTACCTTCGTGGGTTCCAGACTGGACGAGCAAAGAGACGATGTATGGTATTGATAACCATGAGTGGGACAAGACGACACCGTTCAATGCGGGGAAGGACACCAATGCACTCGCCGAGTTCCAGAGCCATGCCGAAGATGACTTGTACGAGTATCTGAAAGTCAAGGGTGTGGTTGTAGGCGAGATCGAAAAGATTGAGGAGCCAAAGTTTGATCACGTGTCTTCGCTTATACTGACCGGGGGAGCGTGGGTATTTGGTCCAAGGGCTGCTCGGGAAGGTGACGAGGTTTGGGTTACGTATGGCGCGAGAAGACCGGCGGTGCTAAGGAATGAGGGCGGAGACAGATACAGTTATCTTGGCGATGCTGTGGTATGTGAGGATACTGAGTATACTGAACATGATGCTTTCTCAGCTATTATGTATGGACAATTGGTAGAGGATGTGAACGCGGGCAAAGCCAAGGCGAGTGAGGTTTGGCTTATATAGCATATGTACATCAATAGTTGTGACATCGATCTAGTAGTCCCTGAACTCAGGCCAGTTCTGTCCGACGCGCTCTGGCGCATTGATAGTAGGCATCTTCTCTGCTGTCAAAGTGACAGTGTTATCCAGCGTGCTTTCAATCTTTATTACCAGGCTACTAGGGGACTGAGGTATATCGTAGCGTAGAAATTGGTGTCTCGGCATGTTTTCCTTCGCGAACCACATGGATATGGACGCTGTTGTCGGTTCCTCGTCCAGAATCCATCGATGAATTTTGTCCACAGTCGGTCCATATTCTAGACGGTCTACGAGGCCGAATGAAGCACGATCTACGGCGTCCACCTGTATATGAGACCACCCTAACGCATACAGAGTAAATCTCAAGGTTGTGGTAGCCTCAGTGACAGTCCCGTCGGAGGACTTGGCATCGTAATTGAGTTCGTAGCGCAGGTTCAATTGGAACGAATCCCAACGCGGATCGCCAGAGACAAAGAACAGCCGGTCTTCTTCATCCCATCGGTCAGCTGGCCACATCCTGGCTAAATGAACTTCCGGTGGTAGCTTGACGCGCACGGGAAATTCTC
>Ga0265798_10010143_pt1 | contig 11664 bp, 9 predicted proteins | sample P3T30metagenome_FD_192430 | JGI IMG/M metagenome (GOLD analysis project Ga0265798, IMG submission 192430) | Plant litter microbial communities from East Loma Ridge, Irvine, California - P3 T30 | ecosystem: Environmental > Terrestrial > Plant litter > Unclassified | place: USA: California... | reverse complement strand
TTCGAAGGAGTAAACTATCCGGTCGTAAACGCCTACTTCGACGCCCTTACCGATCTTTTCCTCGAGAACTCCTACCCTTCCGACGCGATTTTTAACGTCGACGAGACCGGCTTCGCCCTCGGTACTACCCTACCCTAGAAAGTACTTATAAAGAGAGGGGATACTACGGCATTTAAGAAGATAAGCGGAAGATAAGAGTGGATAATAGCTATCGAGTATATCGGAGCCTCGGGAGTCGCTTTACCTCCGCTTCTTATCTTTAAGGCGAAGTATACGAACACCGCGTGAGTACCGCCCTCTACGCCCGAAAACTAGAAGTTCTCGACCTCGAATAGCGGGTAGACGTCTGATAATCACGGTTACGAGTGATTAACTACCTTATTCGAGCCCGAAACACGCCGAAACGACGGGAAACGCAGGCTATTACTCCTCGACGGATACGGATCTTACCTTATAGCGAGGTTTATCGCTTTATGCCTCGATAAGAATATCGATCTCGTCTGCCTACCGCCGCATACTTCGTATCTATTATAACCTCTCGACGTCGGCGTATTTAGCTTTCTAAAACGGGCTTTATTAAGCGAGATCGAGAAACTCTTCCGCTTAGATACCCGCCGAGTACCGCGAATAGAGTGGATAGAGGCCTATATTACGACTCGGGCTAAAGCCTTTACGACTCGAAATATCGAATTATCGCTTCGGGCGTCCGGTCTCTACCCTCTTAGCCCGATTACTATCCTCTCGACCCTCCGAATGCTTACTCCTACCCTCCGGGTAACTCCGCCGCCGATTACGACTCCGAAAGATTTAGACCGCTCCCTACTAGACAGTTCGCCGCCGGAGGGTACGGAGTTACGGGAGGCGACGTCGCTAGTTAATACGATCGTTCGTTCTTCTACTCTCGAAACTCCCGTAAAGCGGTATATCGAGCGATCGGGAGTAGCTTTCGAAAGGATAATATCTTAGAACGCCCTTTTACGGAAGGAGATCGCCGAGTATAGAGAGCTATCACGAGTACGTAAAGAGCGTAGGAATAGAAAGCGCGTAGCTATTAAAGGGAAATTTGTCTTTAATACGAAGGAAATCCTCGAAGTAGTCGAAAAAGCGGAAGTAGAGGCGTCGAAGAGAAAGGCGAAAAAGAGGCGAACGACGAAAGCTATAACTCCCGAAATCGAGGAAGAGGAAGACGAGAGTATAGACGAAGATATATCCGAGAGTGATAGTGATTATATTGTTATAGTTAGTAGGAGGTCGAATTGAACGTAGAGGGGTCGAATTTTTGATCCGCTTCCCTATCTAATCCGCTTCCCCGTCATTCACGTTAGCGGAAAAGACTAGGGCTATACTAGCTGTCGGCTTATCTACGAGGTCCTTCTGCTACTGAAAAACTATTATATCGGGCCGTATAGTTCTTCTAGACTCTTTACACATTATGTTGATTATCACCTTATTATAGAATCACTTATTACTCTTAGAAATGGAAACCGGTAATTAATATAGATTAGCGAATTCGAACTATGTAAGACTAATGGTAAGTGACATTACAAATCAATCTTAGAATTTATTTAATCTTCTAACGGCTACGTACTAGGCGAATTAGTACTCTAGTCCTTTATTTAGGATGAAATAGAGGTTCCTACATATCGTAGTATAAAGCCAGAAAGTGAGAAAGCATATGATTTCATTGCAACCTGATATACTATATATCAACTAGAGCGTAACGTTTATAACGCGCGCAAATATACCGAGAGCTAGAGAAGACTGCTACATGTCGTTCAAAAATCGATGGACTCCTCCGATACTATCCGACTTATGGAATGTGATGTTGCCCTACTACCAGAGTTTATCACGCTCAGTCTTATCTAGGGCCCTAGAGAACGCAAATCTCTTAAAACTGTCAGAAACAGCGTTAAGAAACCTAAGATCGGGATCGAGACTGTTGCCTCATCACGGACTTTTCAGGACGCTGTCGCCGTAGGTAGACGTATAGGAGTAAAGTATCTCTGGATCAATCCTCTCTACACTATCCACGACGATGACCGGGATCGAGCAGGGAATATTTCAAATCTTTCGATGATATCTTCGTCAGAGACCCCAGTCGGCGTCCCGAAGGCTGACAGATCAAGCGAGGGATGCCTGTCATCAGCAGCACAGAGCTCTTAATGAACGGATATGACGCTGAAACCGTATCCCGTACACTCACCGTGTCTTTCTTATCTTACCCTTGCGTACATATCCGGACAACGGTGTTGCTATCGTCCTCACCCGTCGTTTCATCTGGATCGCTCCTCAACCAGAGCGACACTGGCGCCTCTTTGACTGAGAGGATGCCAGGGTCATCTGCGATGCGCATCAGGCCTGCGATGCGAGGACAGCAGTGCTGTATACCTTGTCAGCGGATCAATGTTTGCATTTGCTTCCGACCCATTTTGAACGACACAGACATGTGGTTTTCCTCGCCGTCGTGCAACGTTGCCGTCGGAAAGTCTTGACTGGCGAGGTTTTGGAACGCTTCTTGCGATGTAGGGCTCTGCGCCCCACGACCAGTCAACAACACATGAAGCCCAACGTCGTTTGCCAAATGATTGGCCAAATCGAGGCCTTCCATAAGTGTTGGCCGCGCAAAATCGGGGCGGCGCCGATCTAGGCTGCGGTTTGCCAGATTCGCAAGTCCCATGACCATGTCCTATGACCATGTCCCATTCATCATCTGAAGTTCCACATCGTGGGGAGATCTTGGCTTGTGGCTCTGGTTTGGAGTACTCAACGATGCGCTCGGACACTTCCTAAACGTTCATGTCGGTGGATTTGACACTATTAGCCCTGTTGATGGAGCGGACCATATCTTCTACGGCTATGCTGATTTCCCCTGCGCTAGTGGGATACTCTTTGTATCGGTGGACCTTATATATGGGTCCATCTGCGACTTCGGCAAGGCCCACATTTTGTTGACGAATTAGCTTGGCAAAAGAGTGCTCTCAGCCTTGCGAACGTACCATTCCGGAATGGTCACAATCCAATACAACGTACACTCTACCAGCAGACACACTGCTAGCACTGCTGGAAATGCGGCCGATCACGCTGCTCAAACACTAGTCCACAGGTTCGAATTAAGCTTCTACCCCTAGGCCTTAGAGACTGAGCATCAGCTCCTGTACATTGCTATTGGGGCAGCGATGGCTGATGTTCATGTATATCTTGAGCGTTTTGTTTCTTTGTCCGATGACTTCGCTTATCATATGCCTGAAGAATGCGACGGCTACCTCTTTCGATGTCATTCCGAAAGCCTTTGCCTTCTCCTTCTGCAGCTCTAATGTTCGCTAGGTTTCGGGTATAGTCTCCTCCTCTATAAGGACCAACTTTGGATAAGCAAACATCTCCCAGTCGCCAGGGTTTCGCTTCCTGGCGCGCACCGCTATATGGCCGTGGAGTACTTCACGGGGTTGTCCCTGTTTACGTGTCGCTATCAAAGCAGTTATAGCCTCAGCCGCTCCTACGCTACTTGCGCTAACGCCTTACGCCTACCTAACAAGCTCCCATTGACCACCCGGCTTTTTCACCATCGCTTGACCGTTGGATGCGCCGAGTTCGATTGCTGCAGTCCATGCTGCGCGTTTGTCCGTCTCTCGCGTCGCGTCGCGTGTCGCGGATTGCGGGGGCCTTAGCTTTGGAATCCATTTCGTGCTCGCCATTAGGTTGTGTCTGAGGCGAGCACTGAATAGGCGAGTGTGGTGTAATGTTCGATGTCTCGGCGCCTCGCTTCTAGGCTGTATGAACACATGGACAAAGCAACATGCGGAGAGACTGAGAGAATGGAGCGTTTAGTGCAAATCGTGCGTAATTTGCAGACTGGCTGTACCGTGCATACTGGAACGACACAAACTTCTCGTCTTGCTAACATGTGCATAGTACATCACACTAAAATCACTCACTATGTCTATCTTCTTCCCTCAAGCACTCAAATAGATCAGCCGTATCGAATAGCAAAGATCACTAAGCGATTTACTCCGTCCTTGTAACGATTCGAGCAGCCCAACTTATGACAGAAACAGCTACAGAGTTGCGCGCGCCTCCATACCTCCAGTCTCTCGATCCTTGCCTGTCGTCAGCTTTCTTTAGCTGCCCTTGTGATACGAGAGAATCTTATAGAGAGCATAAAGAGCGAGAAGTGCTGGATCTACTATGTGGGGATAGTAGGTGGAAGCGTTTGAACAACCCGTAGTTCGAGCAGGACGAGACGACAAAAATTGTCTCTCGAAAATCGCCTATAAGTCAACTATATCCCAATAGTCGCACGATAGTCTGCGTACCTTATAAGCTTACATTTGCTATCATAGTAAGTTATCATAACTGATATGGTTTCGGTATACTACTCTATTTACAACATCCTAGGCGACTAACTAAGACTAGAGGTTCTAGAACACTTTCTATCACACATAATGTGCACCGGTCGTCATAAACCCGACGATACCGATTGGAAGATTGCTTCGAGATACGCAGGAATCGACAGGGACTATCTGAGATTCGTTAGGGGACGATATGGTCACTGCAACTCTGGAACACACGTTAGTACTTCGATCTACGTGGAAGATTCGCTAATCATTCAAAGGCTTCTAATCGCGTCTCGTGCGCTTAAGCTAGGCTCTCACTCCTCTATTAAGTCCACTACCATACTAAACAGTAAGAGCCGTAGCGAATCGACCGATCCCGATGTCAACGCGATCCTATCTAGTCTAGGGTTCCATTGTAGCTCTGTCTTCTAGATCGGCAATAGAAAAGATTCAGCGAGGCCAATACTAACGTAGATGCTTCAGCACAGACTCACATCACCAGCTGATAGTACTTTTATCCCGAGCCGTTTCCTGCCTGAGAAAGCGATGTAGATACAGTCTATCGTGGGACTAACTTTTTTAAGCTCAAATCGTGAGCCTGTCACTACTTATCAGTCTATTGTCACAGCCTCGTTTCGAGCCGACAGTATAAAAGGCGATGTTGCTTTCCAAACTAGCAAATGGTTATATCGGCAGATCCAAGGCGATCAGTCGCGACTAAAGCCAGGAACCCTTCTTTTGTTAGCATGATGTCGACATGACCTAGAAGATTGCACTATGCAGGACATATTCAAACGCTTCGGAGGCTTGAAGTCATAAGACGTGCGTATTTTCCCTTCCATACACGAAGTGGATCATACATAAGAAAAACTTGGCGATATCTGAGCATTAGACCAGATCGCTAACTGAGCCCCTGATGGATGGTTGTTCCTTGCGATAGTATGTCCAAATACCGGCTTGGTATTAGTTGCGTGCTAAAGCGAATATATAGTTATAGTAGTGACCACGTCATACTACATCTAACGGCTTCTGATGTCTCGAGGCACCTACAGTGTCTTTCTAGGCAGCGCAGGATAATTGAACCACGAACATGTCAGAGCATCAGACGATAGTTTCATCAGGAATTTGTAGAAGACTTAGTATCACGAGGGGAATTTCGAGTCTTTGTGATAACGAGGGAAGATCTCTCTACATTACGCAAACGGAGAGGGGTAGTCATGGATATTATCCACATGCTCGAACTCCCTAACAAAGAACTAGTGGTGACCGTACTACATCCCAGTATCGCTTGGTTCGAGAAAACCCAGGAACACAACGGCATCGATCCCAAGGAGCTCGAAGATTTTGCTTTGTACATATTCGATGCTCTGAGAAACAGACCCGACTGGCCAAGCAACTATGAATCCCTGGAGATTGGCGTCCGACTAGATATCGGCATTTCCCCCGTTAGTGGTTGCTGCCGTTACTTCGTCAACGAGATAACGCGGATATACGAAGCCGACTTTTTTACAGAGTGGCTGGCTCAGCCCGGAACACATATCAGCAAAGCGGTCGCGGAAGCAATTCAGGAAGTCCTAATGGTGCCATCGGGTCAAAGTCAGATACCTTGGTTGGTGAGATCAGCCACCGAAGGCACTTCCGAAGGTGTTTTTTAATAGCCTTGAACCATCTAACCGTGTCCGCAAAGAATTGGGGCAATAGTATGAATGGCGCTTTCGACAAGAAATTTGTGAGCTAACTACAAGTATAGTATGAGGGTGTGCTATTATATCCTCGTTGTCTCGCTTTCAAGTTGCCCATCTCCGCAACCCTCATAAAGTGCGGCTTGATGTGGTTGGCGTGTGTGCTGATGGCCAAGGGAGGTAGTACACCCCCGGCGACATGGTATCGCACATGTTTCACCAATTTAGTGACTACTTGACAAAGAAATACGCTTAGGGGTTGAGAGTTCACAGTGGTTGTGGACGAGGGTAAGCAATATCTCGTAGGCGGAAGGAAGGTTGAGTGAGGCAGAGGGGCTGATGCTGTGGTATTGGAAGCGAAGGAACAGCTACTATGCCATCAACACCCTGACAAGATCGAGGCTAGGGCTAGTGTTATAAATGTTAAGAAAGTAATTCGGCAGAGGAACCTCGCGCTTCGTCTAACAAGACAATAAGTTGCGTTACTCCCATCTTTCACTCTGTCATGCAGTCATGATCTCGGCCGTACACGCCGCCAGGCAAGGCGGGGTGTTGAAGACACCAAGCTGTGCACCGACGACTCTGTACTATGCACTGACAACGACTGCTAACGCACCCATATGCACACTTGCAGCCAAGGTCCCGCAAGTTTCTTATCCCACGTTGCACACAAGCTACATAATCTGGAATGCTCTCAACAGCAGGTGACTGGGATAAATTCTCTTGTAGCCACGCTTCCAAGGCGTCCACGATGCTCGGGAGCTGATAGGCGATCGCCTTGTTTGTGCAGATCTGGTTTTGCGCTATCCACAGCAGCTCATCGAGTAGAGACGAGATATTGCATTCATCCCACAGCATGCCCCCTTCCATTAAGCTTGGTTCGAGAGTGAAAACAGTGTGGAGCATGCGCGTACCAGGCGGCATGAGCAAGACATCGTCTCTTTCCAAGACAACAACTCGTCCTTTCTCAGCGGGTGACCAGCTCGGACCCTCTTGAGTAAAGTCATGCCAATCTCCTTCACTCATGTTTGGTACAAATATCCAAGCCTTTGTTCCAAAGAGACATCGTATCCAAGTGCCCGTAAGTGCGTCTACGTGAGGGCGAGTGAATGCCCCTTTGAAGCCAAGGAGATCGAAGCCGAGGCAATCGGAGATGTCGTCCGCGTCACGGTGAGAGCGTTTTCCAGGAGTGAGATCTGACGCTCGATCGAGGAGAGTTTCTAGAAGACGAAACCGCTTCAACCGAGTCAGCAGTGGCGCGTCAGCGTTCGCAATCTTTCGCAGGTTGATGGCGTTGGACATTCCCTCTAGCTTTCTAAGGCTACTTTCGTTTCCAGATGTCGCCGCCCAAAAGTCTTGAATCTTCATGTTCAGACATCTACCGGTGCCACTGTCTTGCACATCGAGAGCTTGATGCGGATATCTCTCTTTCAGCAGCGCCAGATAGTCTTGCAACTCATACATGCCGCTGTCTTGGAACTTTTGCTTGATGACTATTGGCTTAGAGAATATCTCACCAGCATCGGCGCGTTCGCGGAAGGTGTTCCATTGCATGTACCAGACATCAGCACCGAGTGGAAGTCCAAGCGCAGGACTGGCGTCGATGTGAACATCACAAACGTTCGCCCATCGCGTGTTTTCCAGCCATTTCACTTTGATTTCGTTATGCGTTCGTATGCTGCGATGTTTGCAGTGCTCTCGAGCGGCATCAAGCTCGTCTCGAAGTTGACCGGCGTAGGAAGAGGCCATGCGACCTATGACCGTGCCATCGTTCTCCACGGTTGTATCTGTACAGTGTCGGTTCAGTGGTTGATACGCAGAACCGGGAATAAATCGACCAATTGGGGTCGGCAGCGAACAGGTTTCGGAATCTGGCAGTGTATTTCCAGTGATTGCTTGGTCAGGGTCAGTGCCCTCCACAACTCGATCGTGGTCAGACTCTTCTTGGTGGTAGGTTTGTGTTACCGGACTCGAGGCTGTGACGTTGCTGGGTCGATGAGTTTCATTCCCAGCCTCAACCTCTGTTCGCGTTTCGTCTTCTACAACTTCATCTCGCAGAATTTGGATGTCGATATTCAAGTCAGACGGTTGGAGAACCAGAGGCCCTGATCCGCCCACGATACTGAAATGAGAATCTTGGATTGCAGCGATCACGACTAGTGAGCTCTCAGGAGACGCTGAACGAGAAAAATCTTCAACGTTTTGCGAGAGGGGGAAGCGCTTTGGCGACCTTTGAATTTCGCTAGACGATCTTTGGTGGCCAGAGTCGAACATTGAGTCCGGACTTCCGGGGCTGCTATCTCGACGTGACGATCGAGGGGATCCTTCGTGGCGCGTTAGCCAAGGGTCCGATGTCGAGGTCTCATCGTCTCTTTCAGAGTCGCCTTTCCGTATTTCTGCCGACATGTCGATCTCCGAGGAAGGATCGAGATTCATGTCTCCATTCGGGTCCTCAGTCATGTGGTAGTTCCACTCGAGAGATCCCGCACGTGAGCCTTACGGGGTATCTCCTCGTATACTATGATTGACGTACGGCCTTTTCACCCGCTGGAAAGCAGATACACTCACCTCAGACGACATGTCCGAAGTCAGGATCTCGATGTTTTTTCCGTCATCCTGCAGAAGATCGTTGCTCGGGAAGTTTGCTACATCACGGTCGAATTCCACAATAGTCAAACCACAACTGCTGTCTTCTTCGAAGTCTGTCATCTCTGAATCCGTCGTATATGCTGGTGTGGAACTGCATTGCTGCGATGGAAGAGCTACCGGTAGATCCTCTGACTCGCCTGGGCTGCCGCGGGGATCCTTCGTTACTTTACGGCGCTTGCTGGCTTGGATAGTCGGGCTTGGTGACTCCAATACGACGCCTGGGGCGCCGTGAGGTACGATCATACCAAAGTCGTCCCGCTCGAGGCCATAGTTCCGGATCGGTGTTCCGCCGATGGTATACACTCTATCCTCACCCTGGTTTGCACGAGGGTGTTCTGGGAGGGTACTGCTCTTCAGCCGTGTGAGGACAGCCTGAATATCTTGCCGTTCCATAGGCGATCGGCAGTCCTGGATCTTGGAGCTAGGAGGGTATTCACCGATCAGATTTGATCTGTTCTGTTTCTGAGCCACTCGACGTTCGTGGCGTTGCAGCAGGGCTTCATTCATCAACTCGACCGCAGAGCTCCACTGTCGTAATGTGCATGCCACGCTATGGAGCAGTTTGATGGAATCTAGTGGCAGTCTGTGCCAGCCATAGTGTTCGAATACGGCTTTGCCCCAGATTGTAACAACACATGTCTGGTGTTGGAGTCGTTGCGCTTCACGGCTTTGCGACTTCTTTTGCCGCTGCACGAGGCCGGTAAACTCAGTCCACGCCTTTTTGTGTTTCTCTGTTGTAGAGTCCCGCAACGATTGGGGAAAAGCGTCATTGAAAGCGGCGGCAAGAATGTCTGTGAATTTGGAGATGTCCAGTATCTTATCGCGATAGTCACAACACAGTCTGCGCCTCTGCGCTTCGTCTGTGCAGCGCAGGAAGTCAAGGTGGAAAGCTTCAGCAAAGGTGAATGCAGTAGTGCTTCTTTGACTCAATGATGACAACGCGAGAGAGATCGACAACGACCCCTCCGAAGTCATGTTTGGAGAGTCTAGTAAAAGTAACATGAGTCGCGACGAAGTCTGTCCCTTTATAGGGCAATGTTTCGGCGATCGCCTATACCTGAAGGAAGGCCCCAGCTTAACGCTGAACGCACGGATCATGTGTCCAGGACTGATGGTCCGTGTGACGATCCGCGAAGCGCCAGCTTCAAGCATGGCTAGCGGCGCTTATTGGGCGCATGCAGCCTACGCACGTGACCAGCGACACTCGCGATGCTCATGGGCGAGCAAATTTAACTCGTCCATTGACTACAGTATCTCTTCAACAACCATGCTCGCCTTATCCCCGTGCTTGCTATCTTTTGCATATGGGAATGCTCAAATTAAGCGAGAAAACAGGTTCTTTGAAGTCAAGAGTCCCGCGGTGGGAGGCGCAGTTGCTCTAGCCGAGTCTCAATGTGATGAACACTCTCTGACATATCGTAAATCGCACCTCAAGCGACTGCGAAACGGCCAAGCTCCATTTCTCTCAATCAAGAAGATAGTCTCTCGTACCTTGCTTTGCCGAACGTCGTAATCGGTACATAGCCTTCCTAAACCTTCCCAATTCGTGACATCGCCCCTTAATCTTGTTCCAAGCCTTCAGTACAAGATCTTTCGCATAGAGATGGGTCATGCTGGCGTAGACATATAACCACCACAGATCTTCCCTGATTGATGGCTACCGGCAGGTATCGTGCAAGATATACGATGCTCGACAAATAACGTTATTGTCAGCCTCACGACTTCCTCGGGCGTATTGTATAGGGGCAAATGGCAGAGGACGACTTCCAAGTGGCGCGAGTATCTACAGACTCGAGATGAAGTCGCACTTCCAGCGGTCTGTGAAAGCTGGGCAGATGATATCCGTACACAATATCAAGCCTTACGGAAGCGTAGCACGCGCCGCATGTAGAATGGGTACTTGAAAGAACTCCGACATCCAGATCGTAGTGGAGGAGAGCACAAGGACAGGGCAAGCAATAGGAAAGTTGAAGGGCAACAAAGCTTGGATCAGCGCGTGGATACTGTTGTGGGCCAGACTTGAGACGATGTGAGACTTGGTGGAACTGAAGCTTGAATCTTTCCGCCATACTGTACGACTCGAGTCTTAAGGCAGAGCAAACGATGATGACCTCCAAGACGCGAACTAACTTCCTAGTGTCGCCTTCTCGGTTGTCCTTCGCCGGCAGTGTACCTTTGTGCTTGAAATCCTCCTTAGAGTCCTCCTCCGATTATCACGTAGATTTGGTGTTGGCGCTGGCGTCTGGCTCGGTCAAACGAGCGCCCTCTTCGCACGTCGTCGGGAAGCCAAATTCAGTCGCGCACTGTGGTACAGAGCGATCTGTTCACAAGGTGTCCTCAGTACCTGTCCAACTCGGTTTCTCTCGCCGTAAAACCTTGCTGCATCTTCATCCCAACTTTTCAAATTTTCCCGATCTCACTCGACATAGCATGCTTATGCTGGCCTCCATCTAAAACCTGCACAGCCAGCGTATTAACCCGTGCATCAGGCATGGGCACAACAATAATATTGTGAGATCTGAGCCAATATTGTTGTATTGTGAAGGAGCTCCTGTATTGTTGTAGTTGTATTGGTCTTGGCAATATATTGTCAATAATATTGCAATATATTGCCAAGATCTTGTAAGTGAAGTTGTTCTTATAGATTGAGATCTTCATGAATACAGATCTTCGTCATTATCTATAAGCAGCTGCTGTACAATCTCAGGTGTAATGACGTCCCCGTCATCCTCGTCATCTACGTTGACTCCTACTAGTGGTGGTACTGGTGGTGGTGGTAGGCTATCTACTGTGAGGACTGCCGCTCTTAAGAGACGTTGATCGAGTGTAATAATCTCACTCTTCTGCCAACTTCGTAAGCATAACAACCATTGCGTTGCTGCACTCGTAAGGCGTCGACGGCTCGGTTGTAGTACACTGCCGGCTATACTGAACACGCGCTCCGGCTCGTCACTCATCGCTGGCGTTGAATAGACGTCGAGTGCCATCTGTGCGAGCTGCGG
>Ga0265798_10010141_pt1 | contig 11666 bp, 10 predicted proteins | sample P3T30metagenome_FD_192430 | JGI IMG/M metagenome (GOLD analysis project Ga0265798, IMG submission 192430) | Plant litter microbial communities from East Loma Ridge, Irvine, California - P3 T30 | ecosystem: Environmental > Terrestrial > Plant litter > Unclassified | place: USA: California... | reverse complement strand
TTGGGGGCGGCCGCAAGCGCGGACTGGACATAGCTGATGGCCCGGTCGCAGGCGTCGGACAATGTCATGCCCTGTGCCAGCCCCGTGGCGATACCGCTCGCCAGCGTGCAGCCAGTGCCGTGACTGTGAACGGTATCGATACGATCGTGCGTCCACACGGTTTCGCCATCGCCTGTAATCAATCGATCCTCGATGCGGTGACCCTCGCCATGTCCGCCCTTGGCGAGCAGCCCGGCTCCGTGCGACAGCACCGCCGCCTCGCCGCCCAGCGCCGCCAGCTCGGGAAGGTTGGGCGTCACCAGCGTCGCCCGTCGCATCAGGCGGGCGAAAGCGGTGATCGTCGCCTCATCCGCCAGTACCGCGCCGCTGGTGGCGATCATGACCGGATCGAAGACGACGGGGCAGGGGGCCACCGTCTCCAGCATATCCGCGACGGCATGGGCTATATCAGCCGATCCGATCATCCCGATCTTGACTGCATCGACCCCCAGATCGTCGATGACGCTGCACATCTGCGCGACGACGATGTCGACGGGCACCGGATGCACCGCCTGCACCCCCAGCGTGTTCTGCGCGGTGATCGCGGTGATCGCGGTCATCGGATGGCCGCCGAGCATCGTCACGGTGCGGATATCCGCCTGAATGCCGGCGCCGCCGCCCGAATCGGAACCCGCGACGATCAGGACGCGGGCGATGCCGGATGCGGGGGTCATGAGGCTCGGAAAGTCACGAAAGTCGCATCCTACAGGGGTTCCGGGCGGAAGTGGGACGTTTGGGAAAAATGGTCGATTGCCGCCTGTAGCGCGGACCGGACGTGTAGGACATTCGGGATGCCGGAAATGAGGATGATCCCTACTGCCGCGTCGCCTTGCCCTTGGGCCGGGTCGGGCGGTCGACCAGTTCGCCCGCGCAATTGGGGCAGCGTTCGTCGAGTTCGTCGGCACATTCCGCGCAGAAGGTGCATTCGAACGAGCAGATGAACGCGCCGGGGGCCTGTGCGGGCAGGTCGGTGCCGCAGCGTTCGCAGGCGGGTTTCATGTCCAGCATCAGACGGCGGCCCGCACGGCATCGCAGATGCGGTCGACGAGGCGTTCGACCTGGCCGGCATCCTCGCCCTCCGCCATCACCCGGATCACCGGCTCGGTGCCGGACGCGCGGATGACGAGGCGACCGCGCCCGGCCAGTTCGGCCTCGGCGGCGGCGATCACCGCTTTCACCGCGTCGGTGTCGAGCGGCTTGCCGCCGGCAAAGCGCACGTTCTTCAACAATTGTGGCAGTGGTTCGAAGCGGTGCAGCACCTCGCTGGCGGGGGCGCCGGCGCGCTTCACCTCGGCGAGGATCTGGAGCGCGGCGACCAGCCCGTCGCCCGTGGTGCCGTAATCGGACAGGATGATGTGCCCCGATTGCTCGCCGCCGACGTTGTAGCCGCTGTTGCGCATCTTTTCCAGCACGTGCCGGTCGCCGACCGCGGTGCGGACGAGGCCGAGGCCCTGCGCGGCCAGATGCCGTTCCAGCCCCAGATTGGACATGACCGTGGCGACGAGGCCGCCGCCCGCCAGCTTGCCGGCCCGCGCCCAGGCGGCGGCGATCGTCGCCATCAACTGGTCGCCGTCGATCACCCGGCCGCGTTCGTCGACCACGATCAGCCGGTCGGCATCGCCGTCCAGCGCGATGCCGATATCCGCGCCCGAGGCGACCACCGTCTCCGCCAGCGTTTCCGGCGCGGTCGAGCCGACACCGGCGTTGATGTTGATGCCGTCGGGCGTGACGCCGATCGGGATGATGTCCGCGCCCAGTTCCCACAAGGCGGCGGGGGCGACCTTGTACGCCGCGCCGTTCGCGCAATCGATCACGATCCGCATCCCGTCGAGCCGCAGGTTTTCCGGAAAGGTCGATTTGGCGAAATGGATATAGCGGCCGGCGGCATCGTCGACCCGGCGGGCGCGGCCGATATGGCCGGAGGCGGCGAGCGGGATGTCGCCCCCTTTCGCGTCATCGATCAGCGCCTCGATCGCCTCCTCCGCCTCGTCGGATAGTTTATAGCCGTCCGGCCCGAACAGCTTGATGCCGTTGTCCGCGAAGGGATTGTGGCTGGCGGAGATCATCACGCCGATATCGGCGCGCATCGACTGGGTCAGCATCGCGATCGCGGGCGTCGGCAACGGGCCGACCATCACCACGTCCATGCCGACCGCGGTGAAGCCCGCGACCAGCGCCGATTCGAGCATGTAGCCGGACAGGCGGGTGTCCTTGCCGATCACCACCCGGTGCTTGTGATCGCCGCGCAGGAAGTACGTGCCGGCGGCCATGCCGACCTTCATCGCCATCGCCGCCGTCATCACGCCGGCGTTGGTCGCGCCGCGAATTCCATCGGTGCCGAAATATTTCCTTGCCATATCGCGGCGTTCCGTTCCGTTATCGGTTTGCGTGCTGCCCCATTAGCGGCAACCCGGATCAACAGCCAAGAGCGAGCATGTCGCAACCCACCCGTATCCTCCTGTCGCTGATCGGCGGCCTGCTCGGCGGCATCGCGCTTGCCGCCTGGACGCCGACCGCCGCCGACACCGCGATCCTGCTCGCCCAGCCGGTCGGCACCGCATGGCTCAACGCGTTGCAGATGACGGTGGTGCCGCTGGTCGTCTCGCTGCTGGTGACCGGGGTCGCCGCCACGGCGGAGGCGGCGCGGGCAGGCCGGATCGCGGCGCGCGCGATCCTGATGTTCGTGGCGCTTCTGTTCGTGTCCGCGTTCGCCTCGGCGTTGCTGACGCCGCTGTTCCTCGATCTGGTGCCGTTGCCGGCCGAGGCGGGGGCGAGTCTGCGGGCCGCGTTGACCGGGGCGGCGCCGGTGGCGCAGGCACCGCCGATCGGCGACCTGCTGGCGCATATCGTGCCGACCAACGCGCTGGCCGCGGCGACGGCGGACGCGTTCCTGCCGCTCATCATCTTCACGCTGATCTTCGCCTTCGCGCTGACCCGGATCGACGGGGAGCGCCGCCGCCTGCTGACGACCGTGTTCGAAGCACTGCGCGAGACGATGCTGGTCGTCATCAACTGGGTGTTGTGGCTCGCCCCGCTCGGCGTGTTCGCGCTGGCGCTGGTGGTGGGCGCGCGGGCGGGGACGGCGGCGTTCGGCGCGCTGGTCCATTACGTCGTCACCGTATCGGCGGTGGGTATTTCGGTCTCGTTGCTGGGGGCGATCCCGCTGGCGCTGCTGGGCGCGCGGATCGGCATCGCCCGCTTCGCGCGTGCGGCGCTGCCGGCGCAGGCGGTGGCGATCAGCACGCAATCCTCGCTCGCCAGCCTGCCGGCGATGCTGAAGGGGGCAGGGGCGCTGGGCGTGCCGGTGTCGACCGCCGGGCTGACGCTGCCGATCGCGGTGGCGATCTTCCGCTGGACCGGGCCGGCGATGAACCTGGCGGTGGCGATCTATGTCGCGCGCTGGTTCGGGATCGCGCTGACCCCGGGGACGATGGCGGCGGCGGTGGTGGTGGCGGCGCTGACCTCGCTCGGCTCGGTCAGCCTGCCGGGGCAGATCAGCTTCGTCAGCGCGATCGCGCCGATCGCCGCCGTGCTGGGGGTGCCGATCGCGCCCCTGGGGCTGCTCGTCGCGGTGGAGACGATCCCGGACATCTTCCGCACGCTGGGCAACGTGACGATGGACCTTGCCGCCGTGGCGACCGTTTCCCGCATCAGCCACGATCCGCTGCCGGAGGATATCTGATGAAGTACCGCACGCTCGGCCCCGATTTCGAGGTTTCCGCGCTGGGCCTCGGCTGCATGCCGATGGCCGGGATCGGCAAGGGGATGTACGGCGAGGCGAACGCGGACGAGAGCATCGCCACGCTGCACCGCGCGATCGAACTGGGCGTCACGCTGTTCGACACCGCCGAAATCTATGGTCCGCTGGTCAACGAGGAACTGCTCGGCCGTGCGATCCGGGGCAAACGCGACGGCGTGGTCATCGCGACCAAGTTCGGGTTCCGCTATGACGACAACGGCATGACCGGGGTCGACAGCACCCCCGACAATGTCCGCCGCGCGTGCGAGGGATCGCTGACGCGGCTGGGGGTGGAGACGATCGACCTGTTCTACCAGCACCGCGTCGACCCGAACGTGCCGATCGAGGACACGGTGGGCGCGATGGGCCGGCTGGTCGAGGAGGGCAAGGTCCGCCATCTCGGCCTGTCGGAGGCGGGGGTGGAGACGATCCGCCGCGCCGCGGCGACCCACCCGATCGCCGCGCTCCAGAGCGAATATTCGCTGTGGGAGCGTGACGTGGAGGAGGCGATCCTACCGGCGTGCCGCGAACTGGGCATCGGCTTCGTACCGTACAGCCCGCTGGGGCGCGGGTTCCTGACCGGGCAGATCGCCAGCCGCGACGACCTGCCCGAGGGCGATTACCGGCGCAACGACCCGCGTTATTCCGGCGAGAACTTCGCGCGCAACATGGAGATGGTGGCCGTGGTGAAGGACATCGCCGCCGCGCACGACGCCAGCCCGGCGCAGGTCGCGCTGGCGTGGCTGCTGGCGCAAGGCGACGATATCGTGCCGATCCCCGGATCGAAGCGCCGTGTGACGCTGGAGGACAGCATGAAGGCGGTCGACGTGACGCTGACCGCCGACGATCTCGCCGCGCTTGATGCCGCCGCGCCGCGTGGGGGGACGGCGGGGCCGCGCTACGGCGAGCGGGCGATGGCGATGACGCGGCTGTAGGGCTGGCCTGCTCCACGCCGTCATTTCGAGCGTAGCGAAGCAATCCGGCGCCCGGCGCGTGACGCTCTGGATTGCTTCGCTACGCTCGAAATGACGGCGTGGCTGGCGTTACGCTACCGCCGCGGCGACTGTTCGCCGCGGGTATCGATCCCCGCCGCCGCCGGTTCGGCCAGCACCGCGTCGCCCGCCATGGCGTGATCGACATCCTTGCCCAACGTATCGAGGTGCATCAGCTTCGTCACCGGCCGCGCGAGCAGCAGCACGACGATGCCGATCGCGATCGCGAACCAGCCGCAGCGGGCATAGACCTCCAGCACCTGTGCCGGGCCGGCGCCCTCGCCGCCGGTCGCCTGCGCGATCAGCCCCGCCAGGAAATTGCCGGCGGCGGTCGACAGGAACCACGTCCCCATCATCAGCCCGGTCATCTGCGGGATCGACAGCCGCGTCATCGACGACAGGCCGACGGGTGAGAAGCACAATTCGCCGATCGAATGTAGCATGTAGAGCAGGATGACGAAGATCGCCGGGGTCAGCCCCTGCGCGGGGGCGCCCCGGTTCAACACGAAGAAGCCCGTGCCGATCAGGATCAGGCCGATCCCGAACTTGAACGGCGCGCTCGGCTCGCGTCCGGCCCGCGCCAGCTTGACCCACAGCGCGCCGAACAGCGGCGCCAGCGTGATGATGAAGAACGGATTGACCGACTGGAACACCGTCGCCGGGATCGTCCAGCCCAGGATCGTGCGGTCGACCTGCTGGTCGGTATAGACGTTGAGCGACGAGCCGGTCTGTTCGAACAGCGCCCAGAACAGCGGGCACAGGGCGATCAGGAACAGCGCGGCGAAGATGCGGTCGCGATCCTCGCGCGGCAGCTTCACCACCGCCGTCCACAGGATGTAGCCGATCGTCACCAGCGCGGCGAGGACCAGCGCGGTGCCGACCACGCCCTGGCTGCGCACCAGCCACCACGACACCGCCACGCATACGAGCGCGCCGGCATAGATCGCCCATTCGCGCGACAGCCCGATCGGGCTGCGTGCCGCCAGTCGCTCGGCGGAGGGCGGGGCGCCGACGCCGTGCAGGGCGGGGCGGCCCAGCACGAACGCCACCAGCCCCAGCGCCATGCCGATCCCGGCGGCGCCGAAGCCCCACGACCAGCCCACCGTCTCGCCCAGCACGCCGACCACGATCGGCCCGGCGAACGCGCCGGTGTTGATCCCCATGTAGAAAATCGAGAAGGCACCGTCGCGACGCAGGTCGTCGCGGCGGTAGAGCTGGCCGACCAGCACCGAGATGTTGGCCTTCAGGAACCCGGTGCCGACGATGATGAAGGCAAGGCCGGCATAGAAACCCTCCAGCGCGGTGCCGTGGACGCCCACCGGCCCCTCGACCAGCGCGATCAGCAGATGGCCGATGGTGATGAGCACGCCGCCCGCCAGCACCGCCTTGCGCGCGCCCAGATACCGGTCGGCGATCCAGCCGCCCAGGATCGGGGTGATGTACACCATCGACGTATAGGCGCCGTACACCGCATAGGCGGGCTGTTCGGTGAACAGCAGGTGCTTGGTCAGGTAGAACACCAGGATGGCGCGCATCCCGTAATAGGAAAAGCGCTCCCACAACTCGGCGAAGAACAGCAGGTACAGGCCGCGCGGATGCCCGAGGAACGTCTTCGCATGGGGCGGCACCCCGCCGCCCTGCATCACTGTCGCCATATGTCTCATGCTCTCCGCGTATCTTGGAGGCGACCCTAGCGGCATCGGGGCGGGTGTAAAGTTGCGCGGGCATCGCCATGTGGGCGGGGATGCTGAACGACCGCTCCACCCCCGCCGCCTTCCTCGCCACCCGCCGCTCCGGCAAGCCGCGCGACCTGATCGCACCGGGACCGGATGCCGACGAGCTGACGGGGATGCTGACGATCGCGGCGCGGACCCCGGATCACGGCAAGATCGCGCCGTGGCGGTTCGTGGTGGTGGCGCCCGAACGGCGCGCGGCGCTCGCCACGCTGCTGACCGAGGCGTGCCGGGCGGAGAAGCCGGGCGCATCGGCGGCGGAGATCGCCGGGCTGGAACAGTTCGCGCATCAGGCGCCGACCCTGGTCGTGGTGCTGTCCAGTCCGCGCCCGGACAGTCCGATCCCGGTATGGGAACAGGAATTGTCGGCGGGGGCGGCGTGCATGAACCTGCTTCATGCCGCCCATGCCGCGGGCTATGCGGCGGGATGGCTGACCGGCTGGGCGGCGTTCAGCGAGACGGTGCTGGGGGCGTTCGGCGCCGCGCCGGAACGGATCGTCGGCTTCGTCTTCATCGGCACGCCGTCGCGCCCGCTGGACGAACGTCCGCGTCCCGCAATCGATCGCATCGTGACGCACTGGTGAGTCGACATCCGCGACCGATGGTGTACTACCAGAGCATGACAGCGTTGAGCAACGAGGACAGCCCGGTCTATCTCCGCCTGCGCGGCGCGATCGCGGCCGGCATCCTGCGCGGCGTGTACCGGGCGGGGGACCAGTTGCCCTCCGTCCGCGCCTTCGCGGCCGAACACGGCGCCAACCCGCTGACCGTCGCCAAGGCGTATCAGGGGTTTCAGGACGACGGCTATGTCGAGGTGCGGCGCGGCGTCGGCATGTTCGTGCTGCCCGGTGCCGCCGACCGGCTGCGCGCCGCCGAACAGGATGCGTTCCGGCGCGTGCAATGGCCGCGCATCGTGGAGGCGGTCGATCTGCTGGGGCTGGACTGGGACGACCTGCTGGCGCGCGAGCGGGTCTGAACGCGTAGCCGGTTCGCGGCGTCGTCGGCCGGAACGGGACGGCATCGGCGTGACCTACCCCGTCATTGCTTCGCTACGCTCGCAATGACGACAGGCTGGGTTTCACGTCATCCTGCGCCGGCAACGGGCCTTCCGGTCAGAACAACCCCAGCGCCGCGACCTCCTGTTCGTCCAGCGCGATGCCGAACATCAGGCCCAGCCGCATCCGGTAGACGCGCGGATCGGTGATCGTGCCGGCGCTGTCCTTGCCCGCGGCATGGCGGCGATAGGCGGTGTCGGTCAGCGTGGCGAAGCCATGCGGCAGGATGATGCTGACGATGCGGTGCAGGCGGAACCGGCTGGCCGGCGCGGTGGCGGACCAGAAATTGCCCATCGCCAGATCGCTGTCATGCGCCGTCGCCAGCGTGAAGCTGTACTGCACCTGCCAGCCGTCATGCCCGCCGCGACCATCGGTGGTGGCGGCGGGGCCATGGCGTTCCAGCGTCCAGCCATGCGCGGCACCGTGGCGCAGGCGGAACCGCGCGCCGTCCGGCGCCTCCGCCTCCGCGCCGTCGACCAGCGGCATGACCGGGGCATAGCTGCCGCCGAAGCCGGGATCGGCGACCCAGTCCTGCCCCGCCACGCTGACGAGGCTGAAGGTGTGGGTCAGCGGCGGGACGGTATCGCCGACCCCCAGCCACACCCGCGCCAGCAGCGGGCGATGGTCGAACCCCAGCGCGGTCAGCGCGTCGCCGAACAGCCGGTTCTGTTCGAAGCAATAGCCGCCGCGCCGCGCCGTGACGAGCTTGGCGAACACGGACTCGCTGTCGATCGCGATGCCGCGACCGAGGATCACGTCCAGATTCTCGAACGGGATCGCCAGCCGGTGCGCGTGCTGGAGGCGGGCAAGGCCGGCGGCATCGGGCGTGGGCCGCGCGGGCATATCGATACGGGCGAGATAGGCGTCTAGGTCGAACATGACGGGGTATGTAGCGCATGATGGCGGGAAATCGATGGCGTCGTCAGGCCGGTATCGGCCTGGCCGGTCGGCCTTTACGTAATAATGCTCATGCCTGCTTACCTGCCTCCCCGGCCTCCGCCGGGGAAGTGGAAGAAGTCTGGCAAAGGCTTTGCCGGGACAGTGCCTGAGGAACCCCGCTACGCCGCGAACGCCGTCGCCGGCACCGCGTACAGCACGTCCGCGCTCGCCATCGCCGCGGCGCGCAGGCCGAGCGCCTCGGGCACGATCTGGTCGAGATAGAAACGCACCGCCGCGCGCTTCATCGCCATGAACGGCGCATCGCCCGTGGCCGCGCGCCCCTGCCGCTCCATCAGCCAGCCGCAGGTCGCGACCGACAGCATCGTGAGGAACGGATAGCTGCCCGCCAGCCGATCGTCATGGCCGGCGGCGGCGAGGTGGGCGCCGACCCGCTCGCACGCCGAGACCAGTTCGATCAGGTCGGGATGCGCCGCCTCCGCCCGGATATCCGCGATCAGCGCGGCGAAGGCGCTGCCGCCGCCGAGGCCCAGCTTGCGACCGACCAGATCGGCGGCCTGGATGCCGTTGGTGCCTTCGTAGATCGGGGTGATGCGGGCATCGCGGAAATACTGCGCGGCGCCCGTCTCCTCGACATAACCCATGCCGCCATGCACCTGGATGCCGATGCTGGCGATCTCGTTGCCGATATCGGTGCCGTGCGCCTTGGCCAGCGGGGTGACGAGTTCCAGCCGGTCGCGCGCACCCGCCTCGTTCAGGCCCGCCCGGTCGACCTGTCCGGCCGCGTAATAGACCAGCGCGCGGGCGGCCTGCGTCTGCGCCTTCATCCGCAACAGCATCCGGCGGACATCGGGATGTTCGACGATCGCGACGGATTCGCGGCTGTTCGCGCCGGCGCGGGGGGATTGCACGCGGTCCAGCGCATAGGTGACGGCGCGCTGCGTCGCGCCTTCGGCCACCTGCACGCCCTGCAGGCCGACGTTCAGCCGGGCATTGTTCATCATCGTGAACATCGCGCGCATCCCGCCATGTTCGGGACCGATCAGTTCGCCGATGCAGTCGCCGTCGTCGCCGAACGACAGGACGCAGGTGGGCGAGGCGTGGAGGCCCATCTTGTGTTCGATCGACACCACCCTCACGTCGTTGAAGTCGCCCGGATTGCCGGCCGCATCCAGCCGGTGTTTGGGAACGAGGAACAAGGATATGCCCCGCGTGCCCGGCGGCGCATCGGGGGTGCGGGCCAGCACGAGGTGGACGATGTTGGGCGCCATGTCGTGATCGCCGAACGAGATGTAGATCTTCGTGCCCTTCACGCTCCATGTGCCGTCGCCACGGGGCGTGGCGGTGGCGCGCAGCGCGCCGACATCGCTGCCCGCCTGCGGTTCGGTCAGGTTCATCGTGCCGGTCCACTCGCCCGTCGACAGGCGCGGCAGATACGCCGCCTGCTGTTCGGGGCTGCCGTGATGCTGCAACGCCTCGATCGCGCCGACCGTCAGCGTCGGGCACAGCGCGAAGCCCATGTTGGCGGCCCCCAGCGTATCGAGCACCGCGGTCTGGAGCGCGAAGGGCAGGCCCTGCCCGCCCCATGCCTCCGGCGCGCCGATCGTGCCCCAGCCGCCATCGACATAATCGCGATACGCCTGCACGAAGCCGTCGGGCATCCGCACCCCCTCCGGCGTCCAGCGCGCACCGACCGTGTCGCCGATCCGCGCGAGCGGCGCCCATTCGCCCGCCGCGAACTGGCCGACGCCTTCGAGTACCGCCTCCACCACGTCGTCGCCGGCGGCGGCGAAGCGGTCGGTGGCGGCGAGTTCCGGTAACCGGACGACGGTGTCGAGCACGAATCGCTGTTCGGCGACGGGGGGCACGAAGGTCATGGTCTCTCCTGCTTTTCGACCTCTATAGGGGGTCAATCATGCCGTCGCCAAACGCCCCCTCCACATCGGTTGTCCGCCCCTACGGCAAGGCCGCGATCGATGCGGCGGCGGCGGTGATTCGGGGCGGCGGGATCGTCGCGGTGCCGACCGAGACGGTGTACGGACTCGCGGCGGATGCCGGCGATGCCGGCGCGGTGGCGGGTATCTATGCGGCGAAGGGACGGCCGGCGTTCAATCCGCTGATCGTCCATGTCGCCTCGCTGGCGGCGGCGGAGGAACTGGCGGTGTTCGATGCGGATGCGCGGGCGCTGGCAGCGGCATTCTGGCCGGGGCCGCTGACGCTGGTGTTGCCGATACGGGCTGGCGCGCCGATCGCGTCGCTGGTGACGGCGGGGCTGGATACGGTGGCGCTGCGGGTGCCCGCGCACCGGGCGATGCAGGCGCTGATCGCGGCGGCCGGGCGACCGCTCGCCGCGCCTTCCGCCAATCGCAGCAACGCGCTGAGCCCGACCACCGCCGCGCATGTCGTCGCCAGTCTGGGCGATGCGGCGGGGCTGGTGATCGACGACGGCCCCTGCGCGGCCGGGGTGGAATCGACGATCGTGGCGGGGCGACGCATCCTGCGGCCGGGGCCGATCCCGGCGGCGGCGATCGCGGCGCTGTTGCCGGGCGGGCTGGACGAGACGCCGGTCGCCGCCGGACCGGTGACGGCGCCGGGGCAGCTGGCGACGCATTACGCGCCCGCCAAGCCGTTGCGACTGGATGCGACGACCGCGGCGGCGGACGAATGGCTCATCGGGTTCGGCGCGGTGGCGGGCGACGCGACGCTGTCCGCGCGGGGCGACCCGGTGGAGGCGGCGGCGAACCTGTTCGCCGCGCTGCACGTCGCCGATGCCTCACCGGCCCGCGCGATCGCGGTGGCACCGATCCCGGCGGCGGGGATCGGCGCGGCGATCAACGACCGGCTGGCGCGCGCGGCGAACCGGTAGGGCGGGGTGGCATCGGGCCGACCTGTCCCGTCCCCGTTCCTGTCCCGTCCCCATTCCTTCCCCGTCCGTCATTGCGAGCGTAGCGAAGCAATCCAGAGCCCGGTGCGCGACGCCCTGGATTGCTTCGCTACGCTCGCAATGACGGATGTAGAACGGGGTCGTTGCTTGGATTGCCCATATCGCTTCGCTCGCAAGTACGGACGGGTCGGTTTCGGGTTATCCCGACCCAGCCGGCACGCCCCGGCCGTCAGACCTCGCGGCGGGCGCGCAGTTCGTCGCGGATTTCGCGCAGCAGCGCGACATCGGTCGGCTCGGCGGCGGGGACGGTGGCGGCCTTGTCCTTCT
>Ga0265798_10010140_pt1 | contig 11666 bp, 14 predicted proteins | sample P3T30metagenome_FD_192430 | JGI IMG/M metagenome (GOLD analysis project Ga0265798, IMG submission 192430) | Plant litter microbial communities from East Loma Ridge, Irvine, California - P3 T30 | ecosystem: Environmental > Terrestrial > Plant litter > Unclassified | place: USA: California... | reverse complement strand
ATTTTTAAATATCAGTCCTCTTTCTCAATTCTTACTACTTTTGTCTCAATACTTTTATTACATTTGCGCCGTCTCAAAGGGGTGCCCTAAACAATCGGGCTGAGATCATACCCAAAGAACCTGGGCGGGTAATGCTGCCAAGGGAAATTAAAAGGCTAAACAAGCGGAGTGCACGCCGTAACATTTTGCCAAACATATTTTTAACTAACAACAAGAATAATTGCCCCTTTTATTCGTAAATCATTTTTACGAATGAAAACTTTATTCAATTCTAACAAAGGCTCTAAGGCGCTAAGTCCCTTAGGTACTAAGCACCTGCTGTCATTATCATTATCTTTAATTGGCTTTGCGGCATTTGCGCAGCAGCCTGTTGCACAGGATACTACCAAGCTCGACGAGGTTTTGGTACAGGCAGTGCGTGTAAACAGCAAAACGCCGGTTACTTTTAGCAACATTAGTAAAGAGGAGCTTGCACCCCGAAATCTGGGCCAGGATATCCCCGTGCTTTTAAACTATTTACCATCGGTAGTAACCACTACAGATGCTGGTAACGGTATAGGCTACACCAGCATGCGCGTGCGTGGATCTGACGCTTCGCGTATTAACGTAACGCTTAACGGTATACCGTATAACGATGCCGAGTCGCACGGTACATTTTGGGTTAACATGGGCGATTTTGCCTCGTCGGTAGAGAATATCCAGCTGCAGCGTGGGGTGGGTACATCTACCAACGGTGCGGGAGCCTTCGGCGCAAGCCTTAACCTGCTTACCGATGCATTCCAAAAGAAATCGAGCGCAGAGCTTTCTAACTCTTTCGGAAGCTACAACTCCAGGAAACACACGGTAAAATTCAGTACCGGCTTAATGAACGACCATTTTGAGATTGCCGGAAGGTTATCTAATATAGAGTCGGATGGATATATAGACAGGGCTGCATCCAGCTTAAAATCGTATTTTTTACAGGGAACTTATGTGGGCAACACTACCCTAATTAAGGCGCTCGTTTTTGGCGGTAACGAAAAAACCTACCAGTCATGGAACGGCCTTGAAGACCCTGAAAAACTTAAAAACGACCGTACCTACAATACATCGGGCGAATATGTTGATGAAAACGGCGTAACCCGTTTTTATAACAACGAGACTGATAATTACCAGCAGGACCACTATCAGTTGCACTGGAACGAAAGGCTGACCGAGAATTGGAATACCAACCTTGCGGTACATTACACTAAAGGTAAAGGCTATTATGAAAACTACAGGGATAATGCTGATTTTGAGGACTATGGACTTGCTCCGCTTACTGTAAACGGTGAAGATGTTAGCGCGTCTGACCTGATTACCCGCAAATGGCTGGATAACGACTTTTACGGTACTACATTCTCTACCAATTATAAAAAAGATGAACTTAACGTAACTGTAGGTGGTGCTTGGAACAAGTACGAGGGCGGGCACTATGGCGAGGTTATCTGGTCGCAGTTTAGCGGTAATGTGCGCCCCGATCAGCGCTATTATAATGATGATGCCAAGAAAACCGACTTTAACGTGTTTGGTAAGATCAACTACCAGCTTACAACCGCTTTAGGAGTGTATGGCGATATGCAGTACCGCCGGGTTAATTATACTGCCGAAGGTGTATTGGCAGACCCTGTAGATGACACATTTGATTTCTTTAATCCTAAAGCAGGTTTAACTTTTACGGTAAACGAAAAAAATACCCTTTACGCATCATACGCCCGTGCTAACCGCGAGCCACGCCGCGACGATTATGAAAACGGCAGTGCCAAACCTGAAACTCTTAACGATTTTGAGTTAGGCTGGAGGTTTAAAAGCGGCAGGACGCTTGTAAATATCAACGGTTACTACATGCGCTATAAAGACCAGTTAGTGCTTACAGGAGCCTTAAATGATGTGGGATCGCCTATATACACTAACAGCGGCGACAGCTACAGGCTGGGTGTAGAACTTGATGCTACCATATATGTTACTGATAAACTTCTACTTCGCCCTAACGTTGCGGTAAGCAGCAACAAAAACCTTGATTTCTTTTTCCAAAGGGATGGTGTGCTGCAAAATTTGGGCAGTACCAATATAGCCTTTTCACCAAATGTAGTTATGGGTAATGCCCTTACGGTGCTGCCTTTAAAAGGGCTTCAGGTAAGCCTATTGTCTAAATTTGTGGGTGAGCAATACATGGGTAATATAGACAGCGATGCATCAACGCTGGAAAGCTACTTTGTAGACGACTTTAATATCAGTTATGAGATTACAACAAATAGCTTCGTAAAATCAATAGTACTATCGGGCCTTGTAAACAACATATTTGATTATAAATACGAGTCTAATGGCTATTTTTATACTTATGATGATGATTACAGCAACCCTGGAACCATACAGACCATAGAAGGCGCAGGTTACTACCCGCAGGCAGGCACTAACTTTTTAGTTGGGGCTACGCTTAAATTCTAATTTTTTTTGAGTTTAGTTGTGTTGAATAAAAAATCCTGCCTCATGGCAGGATTTTTTTGTACTTATCAGAGTCTTCGGCAAACTCTTTAATTATACGGTTACGTTAGGTTAAAAGCTTATGCATGTAGGTCTTAAGAAAAACAGCATCGGCAATGCGCCCTAAAATTCCAAGCGGACTTTCATAAACAAAAATATCGGTCATTATCGTTTCTCCGTTGACTTCTGTAAACAGGTGTTCGTGCTTAAAGCTTTTAAAGGCACCGCTTACCATTTCATCAATAAACATATGTGGGCGGTTGTAAGCTGTAATTTTAGAGGTAAGGTGTTGGGTAATGCCCAAGTGTTTTGCTCGCCAGGTAACGCTGTCATGAAGCCCCATAAGGCCGGATGTTTTGCCTGCTACAGCCTCCTCATTGGTATGTGCTGTAGATATCTTGTGTAGGTCTACATTCCGTGAAAGGTCAAAAACCACTTCAATGGGCGCTTTTATATTATCCTGAAGCCTTATGACTGGCATAAGTTAGTTGTAAACCCTTATTGAAGTAGAACTTAAAACCTCTACCCTGTATTCTTTCAGATTATAGTCCAATCCTGCGTTTTGCTGTCCGGTAAGGAGGCTATACTCTACATCATCGCAGGGGCACGTTGCCATTATACCGTTAATTTGCAGCACTGAGCAATCAGTAATGGCCTGGTTGGGGCAGCTGGCTTCAAAAGCCCTGTAGCCGCTACCGGTATTAGTAACAATTACGCCATTAATGCCAATGCCGGCAGTAGTTATTCGCACAGGATTGGCTACAAACTGTAAATTGCTGTACAGGGGAAGGCTCATATCTATGGGAATAGAGAAATTATAGCTGGGCAAAAAGCGGTTACGATTGTTAAACTCATCGCTGCTACAGGCAAAAAACAGGGGCAGTGCAAGCAGAAAAAAAATGTATTTTTTCATGGGTAAATTTTACTTTAATAATTATGAAACAAATTTAATTTAATTAACTTTGGCTTGCGCTATTGCACATTTAAAAAGTGATTTAACAATTAAATGCTATCTTTGCATAAAAGAAATCCCGTCGTGATGGGATTTTTTCTATTTATATAAACGATGAAGTTATGAGTACAGTATCTTACTACACTGCAGAAGGGTTAAAAAAATTAAGGGATGAGCTGGATCAGCTAAAAAGTATAGAACGTCCTAAGGCAAGTGCTGCTATTGCTGAGGCCAGGGACAAAGGTGATCTTTCTGAGAACGCCGAATATGATGCCGCGAAAGAGGCCCAGGGCCTTTTAGAACTTAAAATTTCTAAGATGGAAGAAGTTGTATCTAACGCAAGGCTTATAGATGAGTCGCAACTGGATACCTCTAAAGCACTTGTATTAAGTACAGTTAAGATAAAAAACCAGGCCAACGGCATGGAAATGAAATATACGCTTGTTGCAGAAAGCGAAGCCGACCTTAAAACAGGTAAAATATCGGTTACATCACCTATAGGCAAAGGGCTTTTGGGTAAATCGGTTGGGGAGATTGCCGAGATCAATGTGCCAAATGGCACCCTTAAATTTGAACTGCTTGAAATTACAAGGGACTAATGTAAAGCCTTAGCTTATGAGTACTATTTTCACTAAAATAATAAACGGCGAGATACCGGCCTACAAAATTACCGAAGACGATAATTTTCTTGCCTTTTTAGACGTTAATCCTAATGCTAAAGGGCATACACTATGCATACCCAAACAGGAAATAAATAAACTTTTTGATATGGAGCAGCAACACTACGCAGGCCTTATGGAGTTTGCCCGCAAAGTAGCTGTTGCATTAGAAAAAACCGTACCCTGTAAAAGGGTCGGTATGGCTGTTGTAGGGCTGGAAGTGCCTCATGCACACGTGCACCTTATACCACTTAACGAAATGGACGAGATGCGTTTTGTAAACAAGGTAAAGCTTGAAAAAGAAGAATTTGAGGAGCTGGCTAAAGCCATAAGCGCCAACCTTTAAAATATTGAGCGGACGTTGTTTCCGCTTTTTTTAAACATAATTACCCACTAACCCTAACTTATAGTTCAAATGAAAAAATTACTTAAATTAAGCTTCGCGCTCCTTAGCATGGCATTTATTGCAACTTCTTGTGGAAGTGATGATGATGCCCCTGCGGTTAGTCTTGAAAATCTTCAAAAAAGATGGTATCCTGTGTCTACAAAATATCCCGGATCTAATGTGCCTTATGATGGACATCAGAGCTGTGGAAAAGATTATACTGAATTTCAGGCCAATAGCGCTATGAGAAAAGTTGACGTAACTGATTGCCAGAGCGACCCTACTATACAAACAGGAACTTATACTGTAACTGACAATACACTTACTACAGCAGTTGGCGGTGCAACGTCGGTTTATACTCTTAAAACACTTAATGCTAACAACATGGAGCTCGCTGTAACCCTTAATGGTGCAGAGATAGTTTATGTTTACACCAGCAACCCATAATAGCTAATAGGTTACTATAAAAAAAGCGGGAAGTTTCTTCCCGCTTTTTTTATACCCTTTTAAAACTGGCCTGCATGGTGGTGCCTTTGCCAACTTCAGAGTTTAGTACCTTTATTTTACCTTTGTGATATTCCTCTACAATACGCTTGGTTAACGATAAGCCAAGCCCCCAACCACGTTTTTTTGTAGTAAAACCGGGCTCAAACACTTTCCTGAACTGTGTTTTTGGTATCCCTTTCCCGGAGTCGGATACCTTTATCTTTACAAAGCTGTCCTTTTCTTCAATTACAACATCAAGCTTTCCTTTACCTTTCATGGCATCAATGGCATTCTTAACAAGATTCTCTACCGTCCAGCTATGTAACTCGGGGTTAAGCAGTACCGGCACCGGATGGTTAGGCGCTCTAAAAGTAAACTCTACCTGTTTAGAAGCACGCGAGCGCAGGTATTCAAAAGATTTTTCAGTCTCCGCAATTATATCGCGTTCCTCCAGTACGGGTTCCGATCCAATTTTGCTAAAGCGGTCGGCTATAGTTTGCAGTCGCAATACATCTTTTTCAACCTCGGCAATGGTAACGGGATCTACATCATCCACACGCATAATTTCTATCCACCCTAATAAAGACGATAGTGGAGTACCTATCTGGTGTGCGGTTTCCTTAGCCATACCTGCCCATAGCCTGTTTTGCGCACCGGCTTTTGTGGCGCGGTAAAAATTATAAACCACTGCACTAAACAACAGTATAATTACCACCAATACAAAGGGATAGTATTTTAAAAGATTGAGTAATGATGAGTTGCCATAATAAATATACTGCGTATGGTTTTTAGAAATTTCCATCTTTATAGGGGCATTTTCTCTTTTCATGCTCTCTAAAAGACTGCGCATTTTAACCGTGTCTTTTACAATATCCTCGCTAATGTTGGCTTCTTTTGCAATGCTGTCTTTACCGTTTCTTATTTCGGTTAGTATGATGGGTATGGTAGTATTGTTACTGATTATTTCCAATGGCAAATCCATATCAGTGTTCTCAGTTGCGTTGTTCAATGTGATTTGAGACGTAGCCCAAAGCTCCATTTTAGCGCGCTCCTCTGCCTTAAACGTCTGAAAAAGGTAGTAGGTATTCCATACAATGAGCAGTAAAATTAAAAAGGAGATAATGATAATGATCCAGCGGGTAACGGTCCTGTTATCTGAAATTTGCATACAAAAATTTTGAGGCTTAAAGATAGTAAAATCTACGGTAGGTAAGGCGTGGGTACTAATAACGCTAAAGGCAGGCATTTATTTTATTAACAGCCCTGTTTGCAATAGGCCAAAAAAGTATCTTTGCAATCTAAATTAAAGCAGCATGCTTACCATAGACCCAAAAGAACTTACCACCCAAAAACTGCACGGCTACCTGCAAAGCTCGGTGGGGCCAAGGCCCATAGCCCTTGCCAGCACGGTAGACAGGAACGGCGTGCCTAACCTGTCGCCCTTCAGTTTTTTTAACCTGTTTAGCAGCAACCCGCCCATACTTATATTTTCGCCATCAAGGCGCGTGCGCGACAATACCGTAAAGCACACCCTGCTTAACGCAGAGCTTAACCGTGAGGTAGTTATAAATGTGGTTAGTTATGGCATGGTAGAGCAAACATCGCTATCCAGTACAGAGTATGCTGCCGGCGTAAACGAGTTTGATAAAGCAGGCTTTACCATGATACCCAGCGATATAGTAGCGCCATTTAGGGTTAAAGAGGCACCCGTACAGTTTGAATGCCGCGTTAACGATATCATTGCCTTGGGTACCGAGGGTGGCGCTGGTAACTTAATACTTTGCGAGGTGCTTAAAATGCACATAGATGAGAACATTTTAGATGAAAATGGCGCTATAGACCAGCATAAGATAGACCTGGTGTCAAGGCTGGGAGGTAACTGGTACTCAAGGTCTTCGCAAGGGCTTTTTGAGGTTGAGAAGCCGCTAACCACGCTGGGCATAGGGGTTGATGCCATACCGGCCTTTGTCAAGGACAGCAATTTTTTTGATGGCAACGATTTAGGCAAACTTGGTAACACAGAAACCTTGCCTACTGATGAAGAAGTTAGTATATTTGTAAAAGAGAGCTTTGAGGTAAAGGGCGTATTAAGCGCTGATGATCAGGATAAAAAGCTGCAAAAAGCTAAGGAATACCTGGATGATAACCGCGTTTTAGACGCGTGGAAGGTACTGCTGGCTAAGAAGGATTTTTAAAACATTTAATAACGATAGCTACCATTTTAAGGTAGAAAAACAACAATTACACTATGGAAGTTTTAGGAAGAATTAAAATGATCGATGAGACCAAAGCTTTTGGCGCTAACGGTTTCAGGAAGAGAGAGTTGGTAGTTACTACAGATGAGCAGTACCCGCAACATATTATGATTGAGTTTACTCAGGATAAGTGCGACCTGCTTAATAACTACCGTGTAGGTGAGCCGGTTAAAGTTTCCATAAATTTAAGGGGTAGGGAATGGGTTAACCCTCAGGGCGAAACCAAATACTTTAACTCTATACAGGGCTGGAGGATAGAAAAAGCTGGCGATGCACCGCAGCAGGGTGGTTATCAGCAGGCTCCGCAGCAGGGTTATGGCCAGGCGCCACAAGGCGGCGGTTACCAGCAGGCACCACAACAGGGTTACGGACAAGCTCCGGCAGCACGTGATGCTTTTGAACCTGCTACCAATTATAAAGAAGAAGACCACGACGATCTTCCGTTTTAATTCATTTAAGATTTAATAATTGAAATTTGAAATTTAAAATTTAGAATTCAGAATTTAAAATATTAGCTCTAAAAGCGCTTAATATTTCACTTTTGGATTTTGAAATGCCCAATTTGAGGCTGATTTAAGGCAATTTTGGAGCCTAAAAATGACCAAAAAACCTTAATATTTCACTTTTAGATATTGGAATTAAGATTTGAGAATTCAGATTTATATTTGTATTTCGGAATTTGGAACTTGGATTTTTAAATTGAGATTTGGAATTTGTTTTTTGGAATTTCAAAAAGATATAAACCGATCGGCATTTTGCCCTTCGGTTTTTTTATTTTTGCCGGGTCGGGTTTCGGCAAATAAAAAACCCTCCTGCCGGGAGCAGGAAGGTTTTTCGGGTTTGAGTTAGTTAGTGAGGTTTAGCTCGCTACATTTTGCGGGTTATAACCCATGTAAGGAACATGTTTTTCATGAAAAACAACCCCAAATTCTTCAAGTTCTTTAAGTATAGGTAAATACACCTCTTTATTTATGGGCAATTGCACACCGGGAGTGGTAATTTTGCCGTTAAGTATTTGTAAAGCAGCCATTGCCACAGGCAGGCCTACGGTTTTTGCCATAGCGGTAAAGGTTTGGTCACTGCCTATGCAAACCATAGTGGCATCTACCTGTTTTTGCTCCCCGTTAAGCTCATACCCAAACTTGTGGTACATCACTATCATATCCTTATCATCGGGGCTCAGCGTCCATTTGTCCGACAGTATCTTCTCTAATATCTGTGCCGGCGTGGCATTGCGCAGGCCAACAATTTTGTGGGCGTTAAAAAGGTCCAGCTCCATAAGCTTTTCCCACTGTATATCATCCTGGTCTATCTTAAGTATGTGCCTCAGCTTCAGCTCAACCGAATCGGTAGGGTGGTAGGGCAAAAACGAGTTGGTAAACTCGCGGTAGCTCATCGTTTCAGAGTTTTCCATAACATAGCTGTCATCGGTCATGCCGAGGGTAACAAACATATTCCACGATTTACTAAAGCCCACCCTGCGCAGCGTGCCGCGGTATAAGGTAAGGGCATCGTCTAACCCGTAAACACTGCGGTATTTAAGCGAATCGCGGTTGGCATAGCCCTCAAAACGGCCGTAACCCTCCACATGCATAAACTCGGTACGCCTAAAGAGTTTGTTATACGGTATGTACTTGTACGTACCCTCCTGAATAAACTTAGCAGTACCGCCCTGGCCCGCCAGCACCACGTTGCGGGGATTCCAGGTAAACTTATAGTTCCACAGGTTGTTATCGCTTTCCGGGGCTACTAAACCGCCGCAAAACGACTCAAACAGTATCACCTTGCCGCCCTGGTCGCGTATCTCATCAATAATCTTCATGGCGCTCATGTGGTCAATACCGGGGTCCAGCCCAATCTCGTTCATAAAAACAAGGTTGTTGGCGGTAACCAAGGCATCCAGCTCCTGCATGGCGGGGCTAATGTAAGAGGCCGTAACCATGTGCTTTTTATAAGTAATGCAGTCCTTAGCCACCTCATAGTGTAGGTGTGCGGGCAGCATGGATATTACAATATCGGCCCTGCTAATCTCCTCATGCCGCTGGGCTTCATTAAAAATATCAAAAGCTATGGCGCGCGCCCTTTCATGGCCGTTGGTTTTACGTTCGGCCAACGCTGCAGAGAGGTCGCCAATGGTTAGGAAAAGGTCTTCGGTAACCGACTTATTCAACAGGTATTCTATTAGTGACGAGGCCGATCTTCCGGCGCCAATAATTAAAATATTCCTCATAGCTTTTTATAATTATAACACGAATGTAGTAAAATGTTATATTTATAAAAAAATTTTCTGCATTAAATATTTTAAAGTGGCTAAATTTACGCTGGTTTTACGCACCGTATCTGATGCCTGAAACACCGCAATTATAAGGCTATGAAGTATCTTCAACTACTGTTTTTGGTAATGCTGGTAAGCTCCTGCTCTGTAAAGAAAGTGGAAGGACTGGAAGGCCTGAACCCGGCTGCGATTGAAGTGCATGAAATGATAGTATATACCGAAAAGCAGCTTAAAAAGCACAATATAGGCAAACCAGCCGATTTTTACCAAGTCCGTGCTCTTGTCGCTTTATCTAATATAACACCCAAGGCAATACATGGTAACTACTTGGGAACTCATTACACACCCTCCCGCCAAGACATTTTACTTTGGAAAGAATGGTTTGATAAAAGCAAACACTATTTCAGCTATGATCCTATCAGTGAGCGGTATAAGGATTTATTGCATGATGGAAAGATAATCGTGTTGAAGTTGCTTGATGGTACAGTTTCTAAAAGTATTAGTGAAGAGGAATTAAAATACTTGGAAGATGATTATCGATTTTTAAATAAAAAGCAAAACCAATGAATAATGGACAGGGAAAGTTATAGCAACAGCAGCCGTTCTAAGCCGTTCGGAATAGTTTTGGGTGCCTTTGGCGCACACGGTTTAATTTTTTTTAATGCAAATTATTTAAGAGGATAGTTGGTTCTAAATCATAAATATAAGAAGGCTATGAAGTATCTTCAACTATTGTTTTTGGTAATGATAACTGGCTTGTGCCCTGCGCAGGAAATAAGAATAAGAGGTATTAATCCACCGGCAGAGGATATTTATGATGAGATTATTGGGGCCGAAAAAGTACTTGAGGCTCATGAGAATGGTTTATCTGCCAATTTTTATAGAGTTCATGATATTATCGCATTATCTAAGATAACACCTAAGGTTTGGGATGGAACTTACATGGGCATTCGTTATAAGCCATCACATGAAGAAATCCTGCTTTGGAAAGAATGGTACAATAAAAACAGATTCTATTTAAGTTATGATCCGCTTAACGAGCGGTATGAGGGTTTGTTAGATAATGAGAAGATAATAGTACTGACGCTTCCTGATGGTACAATTCGAAAAAGCAGGACAGAAGAAGAATTAGATTCTTTAGAAAAGATTTATCAACATACCTTGAATAATAAAAACAAAACCAATAAATAAAAATGGACAGGAAAGTTTTAGCAACAGCAGCCGTTTTAGGCCTTACAGGAATAGTTTTGGGTGCCTTTGGCGCACACGGTTTAAAAAAAGTGGTATTGCCGGAAATGGTTACCGTTTTTGAAACCGGGGTGCGTTACCAAATTTTCCATGCGCTGTTTTTATTGTTTGTAGGCACTACAACCTACCTGACTGATAAAGCTAAGAAAAGCATTCTTTGGCTTACCGTTGGCGGTGTGTTTTTATTTTCGGTTTCCATTTATTTTCTGGCTATAAACACGCTGTTACCCTTTGATTTCGCTAAGTTTGGGTGGATTACGCCTATTGGAGGATTGTTACTAATTAGTGCCTGGGCCGTATTGTTTTTAAACATAATAAAGCAAAAGCGATAAAAAAATCATAATTCTTTATAGCGAATAGAATAATTACTATCTTTGTGCCCTAGTAATTATTCACTCTAAACCCAAAACTATGGAGAATTACGGCCTTTTTACGAAAACGATTGCGTTAAATGAGATAGGAATTAGCAACGCTACCGTGCGGTATCAGCTTACGCCAGAGGAACTTCATGACATTACAATTGAAAAAGGTGAGGGTGTAGAAACTTCTACAGGAGCCCTTGCTATTAACACAGGAGAATTTACCGGCCGCTCCCCGCAGGACCGTTTTATTGTTAAAGACAGTATTACCGAAGATAAAGTGTGGTGGGGCAATGTTAACCTGCCGTTTGACAGCAACAAGTTTGATGCGCTTTACAACAAGGTAACGGCTTACCTTAGCAATAAAGAGGTTTTTGTAAGAGACAGCTATGTATGTGCCGATGCCGATTACAGGCTTAATGTTAGAGTGGTTACAGAAACCGCGTGGAGCAACCTGTTTTGCTACAATATGTTTTTAAGGCTTAAAGAAGAAGAACTGGAAGATTTTAAAGCCGATTGGCATGTGGTTTGCGCGCCTGGCTTTA
>Ga0265798_10010139_pt1 | contig 11666 bp, 8 predicted proteins | sample P3T30metagenome_FD_192430 | JGI IMG/M metagenome (GOLD analysis project Ga0265798, IMG submission 192430) | Plant litter microbial communities from East Loma Ridge, Irvine, California - P3 T30 | ecosystem: Environmental > Terrestrial > Plant litter > Unclassified | place: USA: California... | reverse complement strand
CTGTCAGCAGTTACATTAGTAACGGTAACATCAACAGATGTTGCTGTAAGGCTGTCAAGGTCTATATCAGCATTGTCAGTTGCCGGGGCAACGCAGGACTCAAGGCCTGTACCGCTAAGGTTTACTGTACAAGATGCCTCATCGGTATCATTGCTTGTAATGGTAAGTAATGATGTTGCAACCCCTGTGCTTGGTGTTTCAAAACGTACTACTACCGTAGCCATACCCGCAGCGCTTACTGTAAAAGGTGTTGAAGGTGAAAGGATATAAAAATCAGAAGCATTGCTTAAGCTAAGGTTAGATACCGTAAGGTTTGATGTACCGGTGTTTTTAATGTAAAACACTTTATCAGAATATGTATCTATAGCCTGAGAGCCATAGTTAATAGCCAGCGCGCCACATGCCTTGTTTACACTGGCTGCATCGGCAAGCTGTAATTCAGGGCCTGCAACAGGAACGGTGTAACAAGTCCAGGCTACGTCATCAACAACAACCCTGTTGCCGCTGTTTTTAATTTCGATGGTTACATTGCCCGCTACGTTAGCCGTATAGCTAAAAGTGCTGGCCGTTTCAGATGAAACTGTAATATCGCCGCCATACTGCGCACCGTTTACATATACTTTAAGTGTAGAGTTTCCTGTAAATACGCGTGCATATTTAAAAGTAAGGGTACCCACACCACCTGATACGGCAGATGTGTTTTTAAGAGTGCTTGTCCTTAAGGCAATAGCTTTGCCGGTAAGGGTCTGGTCTGTACGGGCATCGGTTGCGCTCCAGGCTACACTGTTGTCGCCGGTCCACGTCCTGGTGGCATAAGATGATGCGCTTGCAGGAATGTTTACAAAAGTTTCAGATCCGCCGCCTGTACAATCAACAGACGTTAAAGCTGTAGTTGTGCCGTTTTTCGGCATGCTGCCGGCCTGTAGCGTACCCATAGAAAGGGCAGCCATGGCCAAAGCCAGAAAAAATCGTTTTTTAAACATGATCAGTAAATTTTTAGTTGGATAAATTGCTGTCTGTTATGCTATTACCTGCAGGGTTTAGTTACAACAACAAACCAAAATTACATTTATTAACCTTTACTAAAACGCTTTCGAAGCTAACAATACATTAAACAAAAGTTATTAAGTACTTGTTTTTTAATGGCTTATAATTAAAAAATGAAAATCATTCGTTAAGTTAGTTGAATAATAAATAGGGACGTAAAATTAATTTAACATTCACGCATCCTGAAAAGGAAAGGTGTAGAATAAAATGATTTTAATTGTAATGAAGGTTTTTTTTGAGGCCGTAGTAGTAACCTCACAAATGATTAATTGTAATAATATTTAATTAAATAAGTGGTTTTGCCTTCTACTGAAACCAATTCCTGTGTCAGGAGCCCACTTTCATTATATTCAAAATCATAGTATGCCTTTCCTGCTTCTGTTATAGATATCATAGTTATAACTTTATCATTTTCATATGTGTATTCATAATAATCACATATCTGTTTCTGTCCGCCATAACTTATGCATTCACTAATAATAAGATCCTGATTATTATATGTAGTAACACTATATGAGCCAGCGTTAAAGGGGTTTTTAAAAATCTCTTTAGATACAGTCTTTTCTGAGTCAGTGTATTTATAGATCGTTTTAGATTCTGGGTACGGTGGTATAGTGGTTTGGTACCAGCCTGTAGAATCTATTTCACTTTCAAGTCTCATTTTAACATCATAACTATAATACTTTTTAGAATGAAACTGATCATCAGTGGTATAAGATGTGGTTAGTAGTAATTTACCATCCTTATCATAGCTTTTACTCCAATTTTTGCGTTTAGGCTTATAATATAACGCAGCAGTAGAAGATGAACTAGCCTCTAAATTGTAGATAACAACTTTTGAAAATGTTGAATCTGTCTGGCTATATTTAGAAACAACATTACCTCCCTCATACTCATATAATTGTATACTGGGTGTAGTCATAATATTTAAATCAAGGGTATCACCTGTTTTTTCATCTAACTCATAATTAAGCTGACTGCTATAATGTATTTCTTTGATAACATTACCAAGGCTATCATATGCATACTTTGTTTTATTCTGCTGAAAAGGGTATGGACCGTCATAATCTTTTTCACGGTCATGTAATTTTGAATCTGAAACCAGCCAGCCTTTTATATTAAAAAAATATTCAAAACTAAAATAGTCATAGGTAACAGTAGAATTTTCTGTAGTACTGTAAGAATGGCTCACCATATTTAAGTCACGATCCCTTCCAGAAACACGGTTTTTAGCAGCATTATATTCACTGCTCCACAGCAATGTACTATCTTTTTTTATTTTCCCCTTGTTAATTGCAAACTCATAGGCTGCTACTTTATTTATCCCCTCCGGAAACTGAGAAGGCTTCCACCATTTATTTTTTAACGAGATTTCGTAATGCTGCCCATAAGCCGTAAACCCGGCAAAAAACAACAATAAATAATACCCTGTAATGCGCATAAAAGAGGAGTTTAGCGTTAAAGCATGAAAAATACAAAATTTATCTGCTACTTTTGCACTCTCTAAAAATCTATAGTTTTGAGTACCAAAGCCCTTTTAATAACACCCCCTTTTACGCAGCTCAACACGCCCTACCCGGCCACGGCTTACATTAAGGGGTTCCTGAATACCAAAGGTATTACAGCCACGCAGGCCGACCTGGGTATTGAGGTGATATTAAGGCTGTTCTCAAAACAGGGATTAACGGATGTGTTTGAAAGGGTAAATCAATTAAATTCCAAATCTCAAGCATCAAATAACAAACAAGGGAGCTTCCAGCAACCGACAACCGACAACCGTCAACTGTCAACTAATGCCCAACGCATACTCGCCTTAAAAAACGAGTACCTAAAAACCATCAATGCGGTTATACTGTTCCTGCAGGGCAAAAACCCTACGCTGGCACACCTTATATGCAGCGAAGACTTTTTGCCCGAAGCCTCACGCTTTGCACAGCTCGAAGAACTCGACTGGGCTTTTGGCAGCATGGGCGTGCAGGACAAGGCAAAACACCTTGCCACGCTGTATTTAGAAGATATATCTGACCTTATTGTGGAGTGTATCGACCCGCATTTTGGCTTTAGCCGATACGCGGAAAGGCTTGGGCGCTCTGCCAACTCTTTTGATGAGTTGTATGAAGCCCTGCAACAGCCTTACACCTATATAGACGAGTTGCTTATAGCTATTTTGAGCAATCGACTTATTGAAGCCTCGCCTGAGCTGGTGTGTTTCTCGGTTCCCTTTCCGGGGAATTTATATGCAGCATTCAGGAGCGCACAGTACATAAAACAGCACTTTCCAAAGGCTAAGATAGCTATGGGGGGAGGTTTCCCCAATACCGAGTTGCGCTCATTGGCCGATGTGCGCGTTATGGAATTCTTTGATTTTATTACACTGGACGATGGCGAAAGTCCGCTGGAATGCCTTATTGAATATATTGACGGCAAGCGCGATATAAGTCAGCTAAAACGCACCTTTGCCCTGATAGATGGTGCTGTTAAATATATTGATAACTCCGGATGCCGCGATTATAAGCAAAGTGATGTGGGCACGCCTGATTACTCTGACCTGTTGCTGGACAGCTACATATCGGTGATAGAAATTGTAAACCCAATGCACCGCATGTGGAGCGACGGCCGCTGGAACAAGCTTACTATGGCACACGGATGCTACTGGGGCAAGTGCACTTTTTGCGATATTTCGTTAGATTATATTAAGGTATATGAACCTGTGGCCGCAAAGCTGTTGGTAGACCGTATGGAAGACCTGATTGCCCAAACCGGTCAAAATGGTTTCCATTTTGTAGATGAGGCTGCACCTCCGGCACTGATGCGCGAAGTGGCGCTCGAAATTTTGCGCCGCAACCTTGCCGTTACCTGGTGGACAAACATTCGCTTTGAAAAAAGCTTTAGTGCCGATTTGTGCAAACTCCTAAAGGCATCGGGTTGTATAGCGGTATCGGGCGGACTTGAGGTAGCCAGCGACAGGCTGCTGGACCTGATACAGAAAGGCGTTACCGTAGCACAGGTGGCACGTGTAACCAGCAATTTTACACAAGCCGGCATCATGGTGCATGCCTACCTTATGTATGGCTTCCCTACACAAACCGCGCAGGAAACGATAGACTCACTCGAAATGGTGCGCCAGATGTTTGAATGCGGTATACTGCAAAGTGGCTTTTGGCACCAGTTTGCCATGACCGCGCACAGCCCCGTGGGCCTGTACCCCGAAAAATTTAATGTAGTAAAAGAAAGCGATATTGTGGGCAGCTTTGCCAATAATGATATTGTGCATATAGACAGCACCGGCACCAATCATGACAAGTATAGTTTTGGACTGAAAAAATCGTTGTTTAACTTTATGCATGGCATTTGCTTTGACTACCCCCTGCAGGACTGGTTTGAGTTTAAGGTGCCACGCACAAAAGTGCCGCACGATTATATATATAATGTGCTGCAGGAAAACGAAGGTTTTGGCACAAAATCCACCGCAAAGATAGTGTGGATGGGCAGCGCCCCCTCACTTTCTTATTTTACAAAAAATAAAAAAGGCCGCACATTTGAAATGGCGGCACTTGAATTTCATGATAAAAAAGAAAGCTTTAGCATACAAACCCCGGCACAACAGGGCCAGTGGCTGGCCGGCTTTTTGCAAACGGCATCAGCCGTAAACAAGCCGGTAACTTTTGCGCAAGCTAAACAAAGTTATGAAGCCTTAGGGTTAGAAGATGATTTTGAGCCTTTTTGGTACAGTAAACCTGTTACCACGCTACGCGATTACGGTTTACTCCTCCTCTAAATCAGCTTCCTTATCATCGGATATTTTCCTGAGCTCTTTGTATTTTTTTTGCTGGTCCTCGCTTAAAAGCGGCAGTATCTTATTATCTATCCGATCATAAATACCCTGCGCCTTATCTTTAATTTCGTTTTTTGTAAGGCCCTGGCTCTGGTTAAGGCTGTTAATATTATCACGCTCACCTTCAAAAATCTCTTTGATGGCAGCCGCCTGAAAATCATCCAGTTTCAGCTCTTTTTTATAATAATCGACAGATTGTTCTACAAAGTCAACTTTTTCCCGCTTGCCTCTTTTATATTGTTCGCGGCCTATGCGGCGGTCTACCTGGCTAAAGCCGTCGGTTACAAAAAGCAGTGTAAATGCAAAAAACAGGTATACGATTTTTATATTCATACTATTATATTTAAAACCCAAACTTAAATAAAAAAAGCTAAAGTTGTAAACCTTAGCTTCAGTATATTACACCAGCGGTATCCCTACCGGTATGCCATATAAGTCAAACTCAGTGGCATCGGTTATTTTAATCTCAACAAACTCGCCTGTTTTAAGGTAGGTAGTGGTGGCATCAATAAGCACCTCATTATCTACATCAGGGCTGTCAAACTCAGTACGGCCTATAAAGTGGCTGCCTTCCTTTCGGTCAATAATACATTTAAAGGTCTGGCCTATTTTTTCCTGGTTCATCTCCCACGAAATCTGCGATTGTATTTCCATGATCTGGTTGGCGCGATCCTGCTTAACATCGGCAGGCACATCATCTTCAAGCAGGTAGGCATGCGTATTTTCTTCATGGCTGTAAGCAAAGCATCCCAAGCGGTCAAAGCGCATCTCCTCTACCCAGTTTTTAAGTATCTGGAAATCCTCTTCTGTCTCACCCGGGTAGCCCACAATAAGGGTGGTACGAATGGCCATGCCCGGCACCGCAGCGCGAAACTCTTTAAGCAGGCGTGTGGTTTTTTCCTGGGTGGTGCCACGACGCATTGACTTCAGTATTTTATCTGAAATGTGCTGTAGCGGAATATCAAGGTAGTTACAAATTTTTGGTTCGCGGTTCATTAGCTCCAGCACATCCATAGGGAAACCCGACGGGAATGCGTAGTGCAGCCTTATCCACTCAATGCCCTCAACCTTTACAAGGTTTTCAAGCAGTTCTGCAAGGTTGCGTTTTTTATACAGGTCAAGGCCATAATATGTTAGGTCCTGCGCAATAAGTATCAGTTCTTTAACGCCGTTCTTAGCAAGGCCCTGCGCCTCTTTAACCAGTTTTTCTATAGGCTGGCTTACATGTTTGCCGCGCATAAGCGGTATCGCGCAAAAACTGCACGGGCGGTCGCAGCCTTCGGCAATTTTTAAGTAAGCATAGTTCTTAGGGGTGGTGGTAAGGCGTTCGCCAAGCAACTCGTGCTTGTAGTCGGCCCCAAGTGCTTTAAGCAGCAGCGGAAGCTCTGTAGTACCAAAGTAGCTGTCTACATTAGGTATTTCCTTTTGCAGGTCGGGCTTATAGCGCTCGCTAAGGCATCCGGTAACAAAAACCTTGTCTACCAGACCCTGCTCTTTCTTGTCGACATAATTCAAAATCATGTTAACCGACTCTTCCTTTGCATTATCAATAAATCCGCACGTGTTTATAACAATAATGTTTCCTTCTTCGTGCGCAGGAGCCTCATGGGTAACATCTTTACCGCTGGCCTTTAGTTGGCCCATAAGTACTTCGCTGTCGTACACGTTTTTAGAACATCCCAGCGTGATTACATTAATTTTATTCTTCTTTATAGACTTGGTTCTCATGACATTGAAAATTGGAGTGCAAAAGTACGGTTTTTATTGGTTCTCAAAGAGGTAAAGGCGTTAAAAATTAAAGCAGGTATCCGAAGTGATAAACCGGATGAAGCGGCATGGGCTCAGCATTTGGGCATAATAGAAAAAGCCACCCGGTTATTACCGGACGGCTCTTTCACTTAAAATAGCAAGATGAAATAATAAATATTATAAATCCATAGTGTAAGACAGCACTATGTTGTTGTTAGTTGTTTGTACACGCGCGGCATCAACAAGCCCCGGTGTAAGCAATGAAACATTAGTATCGCGCTGGTACCAGGTATAAGCCAAATCTAGCTTAGAACTGCCCAGGTTAAAGCCTATACCGCCGCTATAGCCGGTAAGGTTACCTATAGTTGTGCCATTTTTGTATGGGCTTTGCGCATAGCGGTAGCCGCCACGCAGGCTTATGTTTTTTATGCGCCACTCTGTACCCACGCGCAACTCTCCGGCCACATCCATAGTTTGGGCAAGCTCTGCATTAATGGCGCTATAGGCTGAGCCCGTATATTTTGTATTGGCATAATCCTGCACGGCATAATCTACGCTTACAAGACCACTTTTACCAAATATATACGCAAGGCTTCCGGTCCATTTACCCGGAGATTTTATAGTATAGTCATTTAATATATACGTCATACCGGGGTTAACCACATTCATACCGTTGCCACTGGTACCACCACACTCCGGGCAGTAAGAAGCTATAGATTGTGTAATCTCGTCCTGCAGCTTTAACCATGTAGGCGATTTCCAGGCAAGGCCTGCACGCAACTGTTCGGTAATTTTTACAATACCTCCCACATCGAATGAAAAGCCACCGCCATAAGTATAGCGCTCGTTATAAAAGTCTACATACTGCAGTCCGCTGGTAGTAGCGTTATTAACATCCTCACTAAAGGTTACATTATTTATATAGTTTGTTACATGCACATTAAGGTTAGCACCCACATAAACGCGCTGCTTTAGTTGTGCAGCAAAGTTTAAAGCAATCTTGCCGTTATAACCCGTGTTGTTTATGCGGCTTTGCTGGTAGTAGCTGCCTGTTTGCGGCACATTAGTTACATAAGTGGTATTATCATCCTGAGAAACAGGATTAAAAATAAAGGCATTATAGCCCAGGTAAGCCTGCTGGTCTATAAAGCTCAAATTATCATAATTGCCATTATTAAGGGTGCTTAGGGGTATAGGGCCCTCGTTGCCCACACCATTTGCATACCTTAAAAAGTAATTATCTATAGAGTTGGGGCTTGTACCACCCAGGTAATAGCTGTTATCAAAACTATTGTTGTTTTCATAATCAAAACCCAGGGTAAACTTTTGCATAAATGCATCAGCGTTGGCATTTGTAAAAACAAACACCGCCCCTACCTGGTTAAGGTCAAACGAATTATCGTTTACCTGTGTGTGGTTGCCATAATAATTAGACTTATTATTAATGTTATAGCTGCTCACAGTGGCTGTGCCCTGGTTAAAGTTAAAGATGGCGGCGCCTGCAGGGTTTATGTTTATGGCCGACATGTCTCCACCTACGGCACCAAAGGCACCGCCCATGGCACGGAAGCGTGCTGTACCGGTAATATTATCCTGGGTGTAACGCACAGCATCGGCCGCTGTATTAAGATCGCGCTGAGCGTGCGTAGTGGCTGCAGCCAAAAGTACAGCCGCAGTAAATAGGTATTTTTTCATGCTAAAATATATTGGGAGTAAAAAAAAGCCCTGTGTACTTTTCTTTTTCAGGAAAATAACACAGGGCCCGGTAATATTGTTTTATCCGCGTCGGCCTCCGCCTCCGCCTCCACCGCGAGAGCCTCCGCCCATGCTGCCTCCGCCACCTCTGGAACCACCCATGCTGCCTCCGCTGCTGCGTGGTGCGCTGTATGTAGGTGTACTGTTGCCCCTTGAAGGTGCAGATGGAGTACTTGGTGTATAAGACCTGCTTGGCGTTGCCGTATTGCGTGATGAATTATTGTATCCTCTTGATGGTGTAACAGTACCCCTGCTTCCATTATTGTTAGTAGATCTTACAGTGGTTGTACCTCTGCTGCCGGATGTATTTGCCCTGGTAGTAAATGATGTAGCATTACCCCTGTTAGTACTAAACCTTGTAGCATTAACGGTAGACCTGCTACCCCTGTTAAAGGTGCCCACAGAACGTCTTCCGTTATTACTGTAGCGCCCGTTGTAGTAAGAATCGCGGCCTCCCTGGTGGTATGCAGTACTCCTGACACCATATCCATTACCATTAAAATGACCGTAGTGAGGGTTGTAGTAACCGCCGCCATAATAGCCGCCGTAGCCATAACCGTAGTTACCCCAGCCGTAGCCTAAGCCCCAGCCGCCGTAACCACCCCAGCCAAAACCAAGGCCCCAGCCACCGTAGTAACCGCCCCAGCCCCCATAATATGGGTAGCCGCCCCAGCCTAATCCGTAGCCGTAATAAGGGTAGCCCCAGCCACCCCAGCCGCCACTATAACCGTAGCCGCCGTATACATTTACGGTAACATTATCTGAGGTTTCGCCCCAGCCACCGTAAGATGTGGTGTAAGCCTGCGCAGTACCGCTATTAGCCACCGTATCATTATAAGAGCTATAGCCCTCAACATCTGTCATTACAGGATATTCATCCTGAAGCGACTGAAAGTAAGCACTGTAGCCGTTGCTGTTTTGCCCACTAACATCGCCATCTTTATATTGAGTTACAGCACCATCGTTATATGTATAAACAGGATTACCGTTGGCATCACGTGGCACAGCGCCATAAACACCATCGGTTTCATAAGATGTATTTTGATAGGAGCTGCATGATGCAGCTACCAAGCCGAGCAGCCCCAGTACAGAGTAAAGGGATAAACGGCGCCAGTTGAAGTAATCAGTTTTCATAACTCTGCAATTTTTTTATTGTTTGAACTTCACCAAAAATAGGTTAGTTTTGCTAAATTAAATAGATAGATAAAATTAAACAATATTTGTGCCAATTTAAATACAATGAGTAAGAATTTAACAAAACGGGCAGAAGATTATTCCAAATGGTATAATGAACTGGTTGAGAAGGCAGACTTAGCGCAAAATTCGGGCGTTAGGGGCTGTATGGTTATCAAGCCGTACGGCTATGCAATATGGGAAAAAATGCAGGCAGAATTAGACCGCATGTTTAAAGAAACCGGTCACCAAAACGCTTACTTCCCGCTGTTTATACCCAAATCTTACTTTAGCAAAGAAGCAAGCCATGTAGATGGTTTTGCAAAAGAATGCGCTGTGGTTACCCACTACAGGCTTCGCACTGCTGCCGATGGAAAAACCATTGAGGTAGACCCTGATGCAAAACTGGAGGAAGAACTTATTGTAAGGCCTACATCTGAAACTATAATATGGGATACCTACCGCGGCTGGATACAAAGCTACCGCGACCTGCCTATTTTGGTAAACCAATGGGCTAATGTGGTGCGCTGGGAAATGAGAACAAGGCTTTTTCTTCGCACAGCAGAATTTCTTTGGCAGGAAGGCCATACGGCACACGCCACACAGGCCGAGGCCATTACAGAAGCAGAGCAGATGATGAATGTGTATGCTGAGTTTGCCGAGAATTTTATGGCCATACCGGTTATAAAAGGGGTTAAAACCGAAAACGAGCGTTTTGCCGGCGCAATAGAAACTTATTGTATCGAGGCGCTTATGCAGGACGGCAAAGCACTACAGGCAGGCACATCTCACTTTTTAGGCCAAAACTTCGCCAAGGCATTTGATGTGAAATTTACAACAGCCGAAGGAAAGCAAGAACACGTGTGGGCTACCTCATGGGGCGTTTCTACCCGCCTTATGGGTGCGCTTGTCATGACGCATAGTGATGATAACGGCCTCGTGCTGCCACCTAACCTTGCACCCATACAAGTAGTTATTGTACCTATTTATAAAGGAGACGAGCAGCTTGCCGCTATTAGCGAAGAAGCAAAACAACTTATGGCACGCCTGAGGAAACTGGGCATATCTGTTAAATATGATGACAGGACCACCCATAAACCGGGCTGGAAGTTTGCCGAATATGAGCTTAAAGGCGTACCGCTTCGCGTGGCCATTGGGCCAAACGACCTTGCTAACGGTACCTTTGAAGTAGCCAGGCGCGATACCCTTACTAAAGAAACGGTAATAAGCATAGACATTGTAAACTATATAAGCGATATGCTGGAGCAAATGCAGGCCAACATGTACAACAAGGCACTTGAGTTCCGTAACAGCCATATAACCGAGGTAAACAGCTTTGAAGAGTTTAAAGATGTACTGGAAAACAAGACCGGATTTGTATCGGCACACTGGGATGGCACCAGCGCAACCGAAGAAAAAATAAAAGAGCTTACAAAAGCTACAATAAGGTGTATAGCGCTAAACAGAGTGGAAGAGCCTGGTATTTGCGTACTTACGGGCGCGCCAAGTAAAGGCCGTGTGCTGTTTGCAAAAGCTTATTAAAATTTTTTATGATTTTTTTTGTTCAGCTATTGCGCAGATAAAAAATAGTTGTATTTTTGCATCCGCATTAGAGGAACAAATAATGGCCCGTTCGTCTATCGGTTAGGACGCTAGATTTTCATTCTAGTAAGGGGGGTTCGATTCCCCCACGGGCTACAAACAAACGGTACTTCCGGTTACTGTTTAACAAAAGCAATCGGTCCGTTCGTCTAGGGGTTAGGACGCTAGATTTTCATTCTAGTAACACGGGTTCGATTCCCGTACGGACTACAATTAAAATATTAAGGATTTTTAAGAAAGAATTACAATGGCAAATCATAAGTCAGCTTTAAAAAGGATTAGGACTAACGAAAAGAAAAGGGTGTTGAACAGGTATCAGCACAAAACCACTCGTAACGCTATAAAAGCAATACGTCTGGCTACTGTTAAATCTGAAGCTTCAGAAAAACTTGCAGGTGTTATCTCTATGATCGACAAACTTGCTAAGAAAAATATTATACACGCTAACAAAGCGTCAAACCTTAAGTCGAAGCTTACAAGGCACGTAGCTGCACTTAACTAAGAC
>Ga0265798_10010138_pt1 | contig 11667 bp, 10 predicted proteins | sample P3T30metagenome_FD_192430 | JGI IMG/M metagenome (GOLD analysis project Ga0265798, IMG submission 192430) | Plant litter microbial communities from East Loma Ridge, Irvine, California - P3 T30 | ecosystem: Environmental > Terrestrial > Plant litter > Unclassified | place: USA: California... | reverse complement strand
ATAAACAGGCAGAGGCACCACTCTGTCCCACAGGCTCATGCGCCTCAGGCACCACCGATGTCACTCTGCCTGGCCGTACACTCAGCTATATTTTGCCAAAAGTCGACGTGATCATCATACGAGGCACCTCGCGGGCCCTTCGGCCCGAGAGGAGCCAGTCCCCAAAGGCTGTCTGACGTTTACTCCGAATCCGGCTTCAGGTTCTTGCGGAAGAACGCATCGATATAGCCCTGCACGTGCCGCCGCTGCACGCGGTTGGAAATGCCGTGCTTGGCACCGGGGTAGGTCATCAGCTCGAACTGCACGCCGCGGTTGACGAGCGCGTCGATCATCTTCGTGCTGTTCGTGAACAGCACGTTGTCGTCCGCCATGCCGTGGATCAGCAGCAGCTTCGACTTCAGCCCGTCCACGTGCGCGAACACGGTGCTGTCCTTGTAGCCTTCCGGATTGTCGGCCGGGCGGTCCATATAGCGTTCCGTGTAGTGCGTGTCGTACAGCTGCCAGTCCGTGACCGGTGCGCCGGAGACGCCGGCGGCGATCTTGTCCGAGCCTTGCGCCAGCAGGCGCAGCGCCATGAAGCCGCCGTAGCTCCAGCCGTACACGCCGATACGCTTCGCATCGACGAAGCCCTGCTTGCCCAGCCAGTCGATGCCCGTCAGCTGGTCTTCCACTTCCACCTTGCCCAGGTTGCGGTAGATCGCATCCGTGAACGCGCGCTCGCGGCGCGACGAGCCGCGGTTATCCATCCGGAATACGACGTAGCCCTGCTGCGCCATGTACTGGTCGAACGTGTCGCCCCAGCGGCGTGTCACGTGCTGGGCGCCCGGACCGCCGTACGTCGACAGGTAGACGGGATATTTTTTCTTCGCGTCGAAATGATAGGGCTTGATCATCGACCAGTACAGGGTCTGGCCGTCCTTCGCCTTCATCGTGCCGTATTCGGTCGGCAGGTAATCGGACTTGTACTTGAACCACGGGTGCTTCGCGGTGACCTCGTTATGCTCCAGCCACGTCACCATCGTGCCGTCCGGCTTGCGGATCGAGACCTGCGGCGGGTTGGCGGGATCGGACCACGTATCGACGAACACCTCGCCGTTGCGGGCGAAGCTCGTGTCATGCCAGCCGTCCGCCTGCGTCACGCGCTTCGGCTTCGCCGCCGTGCTGCCGTCCAAAGCGACGACGTACGCCTGCTTGTCCGGAATCGCATCCTTGTTCGACGCGAAGTAGACCTTGCCTGCTTTTTCGTCCACGGCCAGCAGGTTATCGACGCGCCAGTCGCCCCGCGTCAGCGCGTGTTTTACTTTACCGTTCATGTCGAACAGGTACAGGTGATTGTGCCCGGTGCGTTCCGAGGCCCAGATGAAGCCGGAACCGTCGGCCAGGAAACGCAGGTCGTCGTTGATCTTGGTCCAGGTCTTTTCTGTCTCCGTTACCAGCACGCGCTGCGCCAGCGAGGCCGCATCCACGGCGATCAGCTCGAGCTTCTTCTGGTCGCGCGTCTGGCGCTGGAACACCAGCTGGCGGCTGTCAGCGGTCCAGTCGCCGCGCACCAGGTAGATGTCCTTGTCGGCACCCAGGTCCACGTTACGTGTCGCGCCCGTGGCCGGGGAAACGATGCGCAGTTCGATGACGACGTTCTTGTCGCCGGCGGCGGGGTAGCGCTGTTCGACGACGTCCGTGCGGTCCGCATAGATCTCGAAGCGGCGCGCCACCGGCACCTGCGCTTCGTCGTAGCGGCGGTAGGCGATCGCGGAATCGTCCGGCGCCCAGTAGTAGCCGGTGAACTGGTGCATCTCTTCCTGCGCGACGAATTCCGCTTCCCCGTTGTGCAGCGTGCCCTTGCCGTCGGTCGTCAACGCACGTTCCTTGCCGGTGGCGAGATCGATCACGTACAGGTTCTGGTCGCGCACGAACGATACGTATTTGCCCTTCGGCGAAATCTTCGGGTCCGTCACATTGCCCGAGGCAACGAGGCGCGCCGCATCGGGCTTGCTGACGTCGATCAGGTACAGGTTGCCGGCGATCGGCACCAGCAGGCGCTTGCCGTCCGGCGACCAGCTGTAGCTGATGATGCCTTTCAGGCTGGCCGTGCGCTCGCGTTCGCGGCGCGCCTTTTCGGCGTCCGACAGGTTCTCGTCGGGCACCAGCGTTTTCGAGTCGACGAGGCGGCGCGTCGACTTGTCCTGCATATTGAATTCCCACAGATCGAGCTGGAACTGGTTGTCCTCGCGGCCGCGCAGGAACGTCACGCGCGCGCCATCGGGCGAGACCTTCAGTGCGCGCACGCCGGGACCGGCCAGCGCGGGATCTTCGTAAATGCGGTCGAGGGTGAGACGTTCGGCCGATGCCGAGCCGACGGCCAGCAGGGCCAGGAAGCTGAGAATGAAGCGCATGTGTCGATGGTAGGGGTAGAGTCGGGACCGCGAGACAATACCAGAGACGGCCCCCGCTGACCACGCGGGAATCTTCGAAATACGGGGGCGCGTTCCGACTATTGTTCGGTCGCCGCCAGCGCGCGCGCTTTCGAGAGCCGCAGCAGCGACACCGTCAGCAGCACCGCCGCCACCGTCAGGCCGAGTACGAGGCCGATCCAGAAGCCGGTGGCCGACAGCGGTTCGCCTGGTGCGAACGGAATCCAGTCGGGTGCCAGTCCCAGCACGCACCCCAGCGGGAGCGCGACACCCCAGAAAGCGACCAGCTGGATCACCATCGGGCTGCGCGTGACCTTGTAGCCGCGGATCGCGCACGATGCGGCCACCTGCGCCGCGTCCGACAACTGGAACAGCGCGGCGAACAGCAGCAGGTGCGCGCACAGTGCCTGCACGGCCGGGTCGGACGTGTAGGCCGCCGCGATCTGGTGGCGGAACACGGCGATGCAGGCGGCCGACAGCACCGCGAAACCGACGGACATCGACAGCCCGACCAGCGAAGCGAAGCGGGCCCGGTGCGGATTGCCTTCGCCCAGCGCCTGGCCGACACGGGTGATCATGCCGATGCCGAAGGACAGCGGCACCATGAACGTCAGCGACGAGAAGTTCAGCGCGATCTGGTGCGCCGACACGGTGACGACGCCAAAGCGCGCGATCAGCAGGCTGACAGCGCCGAACACGGAGACCTCAGCGAAGTACGTCACGCCGATCGGCACGCCCAGCTTCAGCATGCTCCAGACTTCGGGCCAGTGCGGCCATTCCCAATGCGTGAACGGATACGTGCGACGGTAGGCGGGCGCGATGCGAATCCACAGCACCATCGCGATCAGGTCGAGCCAGACGACGACACCCGTCGCCACCGCGCAGCCCAGCGCGCCCATCTTCGGCATGCCCAGGTTGCCGAACACGAGCACCCAGTTGATCGCCACGTTGACGACCAGGCCGAGGATGGCGATCACCATCACGGGCTTGGTGTGGTTGATGCTGGCGCTGTAGCCGTACAGCGCGCGGTAGGCGGCAAACGGAATCAGGCCGATGCTGATGATGTGGACGAACATCGACGCGCGCTCGCTGACGGCCGGCGCGAGATACAGATGGTCGAACAGCAGCGTGGCCAGGTTGGCCATCAGCGCGGCGAACAAGCCCACGCCCACCGCCTTCCACAACGCCTGGCGCACGGAGTGAGGGATTTTGTCGAACGCACCGGCACCCACTTCGTGCGCGACGACGGTATTAATGGCCATCATGATGCCGTTGACGGTGACGAGGATGATCGACCAGACGGACGCACCCAGCGACACGGCGGCCAGTTCCTCGGCGCTCGTATGCCCCGTCATCGCCACGTCCGCCACCGCCATGCCGACGGTGGCCAACTGCCCGACCAGCACCGGCCAGGCCAGTTGCCACAGGCTCGATGCTTCGCGACGGACGTTGGAACGGGTGAATGAATAGGGCATGGGCGAATAAAGTCTGTACGGGGAAGCAGCATTCTACCAATCCGATGTTCCGGCACGGAGCCGACCCGGTAGGATTTTGTTACAACGAAACGTCCGCGCAGGGTGCCGGCGCCGCGTTGAGCCGGTACCGATAACAGGAATGGAGTATTCATGAAACGCCTCTTTGCCACGCTGGTGGCATCCACGCTGCTGTGCCAGGCCGCCCGGGCCGGCGAGTTGACGCTGTTCGAGCACCATGGCCTGCGCGGCAATCAGGTCACGCTGCGCGGCGATGCGCCCAACTTCCGCGACATGGGATTCAACGACAAGGCATCCAGCATGGTCGTGCGGTCCGGCACGTGGGAGGTGTGCGAGCACAAGGACTTCGGCGGCTACTGCGCCATGTTCCGCCGCGGCGAATATCCCGACCTGGAGCGCTTCAACAACAATATCTCGTCGGCCCGCGAAGTGGGCGTACGTGGCGGCTGGCGCGACCGCGACGGCGACGGGCGCCGCGACGACCGCGACGGCTGGCGCGAAGGCGAGGAGGAGCGCATCGGCCACGAACGCTGGCGCGGCGGCGAGGAACGGCGCGGCGAATCGGTCGTGCTGTTTGCCGGGCAGCGCTTCGAAGGCGACACGCTGCCCGTCGACGGTGACGTGCGCACGTTGCGCGATGCCGGCTTCAACGACCGTGCCGGCTCGCTCGTGATTCGCCACGGCACCTGGGAGGTGTGCGAGCACGCCGACTACCGCGGCCAGTGCGTCGTGTTCGGACCGGGGCGTTATCCCCAGCTGGAAGGGATGAACAACCGCATCTCGTCGCTGCGCCGGGTGCGCTGAAGACCTGCCGTTTTTGTTGTACCCTGTGTTCTTCAGGACTGACCTGGAGAGCACATGGAATACAAGGACTACTACGCCGCGCTGGGCGTGCCCAAGACGGCCAGCGCGGACGAGATCAAGAAGGCCTACCGCAAGCTCGTACGCAAGTACCATCCCGACGTGAGTCGCGAACCGGATGCCGACGCGAAAACCAAGGAACTGAACGAAGCCTACGGCGTGCTGGGCGACGCCGAGAAGCGCGCCGCCTACGATGAACTGGGCAATGCGCCGCGCCAGGCGGGGCAGGGCTTCCGGCCGCCGCCCGACTGGGGCGCGGGTTTCGAAACGTCGGCTGACGACAGCGACTTCTTCAAGGACCTGTTTGCCCACGTGGGCGGCGGCCGTCGTCGCACCTTTCACACCCGCGGCGAAGATATCCACGCCAGTATCCGCATTTCACTGCACGACAGCTACCACGGCGCCGCCCGCACGATCACGTTGCGCGTGCCGGAGCACGACCAGCAGGGCCGCGTCGTCACGCGGGAACGCACGCTGAACGTGACGGTCCCGAAAGGCGTCACGCCGGGCCAGCAACTGCGCCTGGCGGGGCAGGGCCAGCCGGGGTCCGGTGGCGCCGGCGCGGGCGACCTGTATCTGGAGATCGAGTTCGCGTCCGACCCACGGTATCGCGTCGACGGTCGCGACGTCCACGAGAGCGTGCCGGTGGCGCCGTGGGAAGCGATGCTGGGCGCGCAGATCGAGGTACCGACACCGTCGGGCCGCGTGACGGTGACGGTGCCGCCGGCCTCGCAGACGGGACGCAAGCTGCGCCTGAAAGGCCGCGGCATCCCCGCGGCAGGCAGTGCGCCGGCCGGCGATTTGTACCTGGTGCTGGAGGTGGCGCTGCCGCCGGCCGATACGGCCGCGGCGCGGGCATTGTACGAACAGATGGCGCGCGAGCTGCACTTCGATCCGCGTGCGAGCCTGGGAGGATAAGACATGGCTGAGTTGATTCGCGGTGTGCTGCTGGAGGACGCCGCGCTGACCCTGGACGAAATCGCGCGCGCCTGCGCCGTCGAGCCGGAGTGGGTGGTGCAGCGCGTGCGTACGGGCATCCTGCTGGGCGGAACGAGTGCGGCGCCGGAAAGCTGGCGCTTCACCAGCGTCGACCTGGTGCGCGCCAGGAAGCTGGTCCAGGTGGAGCGCGTTTTCGACGCCAACGAGGAGCTGGCCGCGCTGGTCGTCGACCTGAGCGAAGAAGTGCGGCGCTTGCGGCGGTTGATGGGCCAGCAGCTTTAGGCGGGGTCAGGTCCGACATTCGGACAAAATGTCCGAATGTCGGACCTGACCCCGGTGTGCGGCCCCCCGGTGTGCGTAATTCCGGGCGTCGGAGCCGCCGGGGACTGGCACGTGTCTGGAGGCCTCCGGCCTCCCGACAGGTGCCTGTCCCGGACGTGGTGCCTCCGAAGCGCGCTGGCTGCAACGTATCGAAGAACGGGGTCAGCTGCAAAATGTCCGAATGTCGGACCTGACCCCAATGCGGAATGTCGGACCTGACCCCAATGCGAGTTACGCAAGCTCTAGCGCTGATCCTCGCTCTCGTTGTCGCGCGACTGCGCGCCGGCCGAGCGCTTGCTGCCCAGGTCATCCACGTCGCGCGTCGCATCCACTGACTGCTCGTTGCCGCGCGTCGTATGGCGGTGGTTGCCCATGCCTTCGCGCTGGGCGCTCTGCTGCGCTTCCGTGCCGCCCGCTTCGTTCTCGCCCAGGCCCGTTTGCAGGTTGCCGCTGTCGATGCCTTGACTGCCCAGGTTGTCGGTGCGGGATTCCTGCGCTTCGCCTTGCTGCGACGATTGCATCGAACCCTCGTTGCCGCCCATGCCGCCGCGGCCCGTCATGCCGCTCTGGCCGGACCCGGCGTCGTGCAGGTCGCCGCCGCGCTCACCGCCCATGCCGCCCGAGTGCTGGCCGCCGTGGCCGTGGCCCGAATGGTCCTTGCCCTGGTTCTGCTGCTGTTGTTGCTGTTGCTGGCTTTGTCCCTGCGGGTTGCCCGGACCGCCTTTCTGGTCCTGCATGCGGCTGGCCGCATCCTGACTGCCGGGGCCGCCCTGCAGGCCCTGGCCGGAGCCCTGCTGGTTTTCCGGTCCACCCTGCAGTTTGTCGGCCACGTCGCCGGAACCGCCCGGCGAGCTCGATACCTGGCCGCCCTGCGATTGCTGGCTGTCGCCCGTGGCACGCTGGCTTGCGCCCGCGCCGGGGGCGCTGCCGTCCTGATGGACAGTGCGTGCGCCGGCGCCCGCCGTCTGGCCGCTGCCGACACCGTTGTTGTCGGACTGCTGGTTGCCGCGCAGGCCGCTCTGGCCCACTTCACCCGTCTCCTTGCCGTTGTCGCCGGACTGCTGGTTGTCCGAGCGCTGGCCGTACGACTGGCCCGACTGTTCGCCCGTGCGCAGGTCGCCCGGTACACCGCCGGACTGGCTGCCCGACTGGTTGGTCGACATCTGGTTGCCCGACGGCTGGCTGCCCACGCCGCCCGCTCCGCCCTGGCCCTGCGGCGAACCGCCCAGGTAGTCCGACTGGCCGCTTTGTTTGTTGCCGCCCTGGCTGGTTCCCTGGTTGATGCCCTGGCCCGCGTCGGCACCCTGCGTGCCCGACGGCGTGCCGGCAATGCCGTCCTGTGCGTTCTGTCCACCGATCGATTGCGATGCTGTCATGTCCATTCCTCCCGAGCTGCCGGCGGCGCTGCTCTGCTGGTTGCCGGCGTTGTTGGCGCTGTTGATATTGGGTTCGCGGTTGATGCTGGGGGTATCGTTGGCTTCGATCCCGGCGGCGTGGGTGCCGCTCTGGGTCATGTAGCCGGCATCCTCCGCTTTTCCGTCGTGGTAGTTGCCACCAATTTTGTCGATCTTGTTCGTCATGTCCATTTCCTTTGCAAAAGCATGGTCTATGGCTGGGTGCCGGGCACCCGGCAGATGCTCATGCTATGCCGCGCAGGAAGTGGCGGGAGTAGGCGCACGCCTTCCTCCCGTGTAGGAATGAGGGGTAGAGGCGAGGCGGAAGAGCTCAGAACGCGTCGTGTGGCAGACCGTAGTCGAGATCGAGGAACTGCTGCCGCAGCCAGCGCCCGGCGGGGCCCAGCGGATCGTCGCTGCGGTGGATGATGTAGAGCGGGTACTGCAACGCCGCGCCGTCCTGCGGCTGCAGGCGCACGAGACGGCCCTTGGCCAGGTCGTCGGCGATCATCGCTTCCGGCATGCTGCCCCAGCCGAGGCCCCCGCGCAGCAGCGCGTGCTTCGAGTGCAGGTCGCCGAGGCGCCAGTTGGTGCGGCCGAAGACGCCGAAATCCTGGCCTTCCGTCAGCGGGCTGCGGTCCGTCACGACCAGCTGCAGATGCTCGCGCAGCGTGGCCGTCGGGATCACGCCCTCGATGGCGGCCAGCGGATGGTGCGGCGCGCAGACGGGCATCATCGTCACGTGGCCCGTCAGCTGGCGCTCGATCGCATCCGGCATCGTCACCGGCATGCCGCTGATGCCCAGCTGACAGCGCCCGTCCAGCACCATTTGTGTGACGGCGCCCAGCGCTTCCGTGTGCAGCCGCAGCGAGACGGTGGGGTATTCGCGGCGGAAGGCCTCCAGCACCGTCACCAGCAGGCACATGGGGAACATGATGTCGACGACCAGACACAGCTCCGCCTCCAGCCCGGCGCCCAGGGCCTTGGCGCGCGCCCGCATGTCGTCCACCTTGGCGGTGACGGCACGCGCGTCCGCCAGCAGCGCCTTGCCGGCCTCCGTCAGCGTGGGCTTGCGCTTGCCGCGGTCGAGCAACGCCACGTTCAATTGCTCCTCCAGATTGGCGATCGTATAGCTGATGACGGACTGCGTGCGGTGCAGCGCCCGCGCGGCATGGGCGAAGCCGCCATGGTCGATGACGGCGATGAAAACGCGCAGCTGGTCGAGGGAGGGAAGGCCGGGATCGCGCATATCGTGAAAATCGATAGAACTCATCGAATTAAAGTGGATTTCCTCGATACTAAACGCGATCTATGATGAACGCAATTACCCAACTTTCAGGAGCTCATCATGGCAAACGTCCTCTACATCAACAGCAGTGTTCGTACCACCGGTTCGCTGTCGCGCCAGTTGTCCGCCGAGTTCGTCGCCAAGTGGCGGGCGGCCCATCCGCAGGACACCGTCGTTGAGCGCGACCTGGCCGCCAACCCGGTGCCGCACCTGAACGAGGAAATGCTAGGCGCGTTCTTCACGCCCGCCGAGAAGCGCAATGCCGACCAGGCATATGCCGTCAAGCTGTCCGACCAGCTGGTGGACGAAGCGCTCGCCGCCGACGTCATCGTCATCGGCGCGCCCATGTACAACTTCTCCGTGCCGTCCGGGCTGAAAGCGTACATCGACCAGATCGCCCGCGCCGGCCGCACGTTCAAGTACACGGAGACGGGTCCCGTCGGCCTGCTGACGAACAAGAAGGTGTACATCGTGACCGCCAGCGGCGGCGTCTACAGCGAAGGTCCCGCGGCCGGCTACGACTTCCTGGCCACGTACCTGCGCGCGGTGCTGGGCTTCCTGGGCATCACCGACATCACCTTCATCCGCGCCGAAGGCGTCGCGCTGGGCGAACAGGCGGTGGCGGACACGCTGGCGAAAAGCCGCGCGGCCATCGACGAGCTGTCGGCGGCGTAAGGCGCCAGTGGCACTCCGGCGCGGTCGTTGACCGCGCCGTTTTTTCGTCAGGCCCTGAAGGAACGCGCGGCACCCGTTATCATATGGGCATCCTGCAACGGAGCCCTGAATGAAACAACACCTGCACTTGCTGATCATCGACCCGCAGAACGACTTCTGCGACCTGCCGCCCGACTACCTGCCCGTCAGCCCGGGTACCGGCCGCGCCATGCTGCCGGCGCTGCCGGTACCCGGCGCGCACGAGGACATGCGCCGCCTGGCCGAAGTGATTGGCCGCGGCCGCGACGGCATCGCGGCGATCAGCGTCACGCTCGATTCGCACCACCGCTACGATATCGCCCACCCGACGTTCTGGGTCGGTGCGGACGGCGGCCCGGTCGCACCCTTTACCCAGATTTCGGCGGAAGACCTGCGCGCCGCGCGTTACCTGCCGCGCCACCCGCAGGCGCGCGCCCGCGCCCAGGCCTACCTGGACTCGCTGGAAGCGAACGGCCGCTATCGCCTGATCGTCTGGCCCGTGCACTGCGAGATCGGTTCGTGGGGCCACAACGTGCACGAGGACGTACGCGTCGCCTACAACCGCTGGGAAGACGCGGCGCTGGGCGTCGTCACCAAGATCGCCAAGGGCTCCAATCCGTGGACGGAACACTACTCGGCCGTCATGGCCGAAGTGCCGGACGACGAGGATGCGGACACGCAGCTGAACCGCAAACTGATCGACAGCCTGCTGCGCTCGGACCGCGTGTATATCGCGGGCGAGGCGGGCAGCCACTGCGTCAAGGCGACCACGGAACACATCGTCGCGGAGTTCGCGCGGGTCGGACCGGCAGCACTGGCAAAGCTGGTGCTGGTCACCGACTGCATGAGCCCCGTGGCTGGCTTCGAAGGCCAGCAGCAGCACTTCCTCGAAGAGATGCGCGAGCGCGGCGTGCAAATGGCCCGCGCGGACCAAGTACTGCAGGAATTGCTGATCAACGCGGGGCGCTGAGAAATGACCACTACCACACCATTCGTTCCCGTCGTCCGCAGCCTGCTGGAGACGGACCTGTACAAATTCTCCATGTGGCAGGCGTTGCTGCACTGGCACCCGGGCACGCAGACGGAGTACGAATTCCGCTGCCGTAACCGGCCCGCGTATCCGCTCGCGGAGCTGAAGGAAGAAGTGGAGCGCCAGCTCGACCACCTGTGCACATTGTCGTTCAGGGAAGAGGAACTGGCGTATCTGCGCTCGCTCCGCTACATCAAGAGCGACTTCGTCGACTTCCTCACCGTGTTCCGCTTCCAGCGCAAGTTCATCACCGTGACCACCGAAGGCGAGGAGCTGTCGATCCATGCGGTCGGCCCGCAGGTGCACGTGATGGGCTTCGAGATCTTCGTGCTGTACATCGTCAATGAGCTGTACTTCCGGCGCTTCGACCAGGCGGGGGCGCTGGCCGAGGGCCGCCGCCGGCTGGATGCGAAGATCGCCGCGCTGAAGGAATTCGGCCGCGAACCGAAGCTGCGCAACCCGTTCGAGTTCTCCGACTTCGGCGTGCGCCGGCGCTTCTCGGCCGCATGGCACGACGAGGTGGTGGAGCGCCTGGCCAACGAGGTGCCGGAATTCTTCAAGGGCACGTCCAACGTCTACCTGGCGATGCGCTACAAGATCCACCCGATCGGCACGATGGCGCATGAATACATGCAGTCGTTCCAGGCGTTCGGCGTGCGGCTGCGCGATTTCCAGAAGGCCGCACTGGAGGACTGGGTGCAGGAATTCCGCGGCGACCTGGGCACGGCGCTGACGGACGTCGTCGGCATGGACGCGTTCCTGCGCGACTTCGACCTGTATTTCGCCAAGCTGTTCGACGGCCTGCGCCACGACTCGGGCGACCCCGTCGTCTGGGGAGAAAAGGCGATCGCGCACTACCAGAAGCTGCGCATCGACCCGAACACGAAGCGCCTGGTGTTCTCGGATGGCCTGGACCTGGACAAGGCTGTGTCGCTGTACCGCCACTTCGCCGACCGCATCATGACGGGCTTCGGCATCGGCACGTGGCTGACGAACGACCTGGGTATCCAGCCGCTGAACATCGTCATGAAGCTGGTGCGCTGCAACGGCCAGTCGGTGGCCAAGCTGTCGGACTCGCCGGGCAAGACGATGTCGAAGGACGAGACGTTCCTGGCTTACCTGCGGCAGGTGTTCGAGATCGAGCAGCCTAAATAAGGGCCTCAGTCGGGGACGTTGCGCCGCGCATCCGCCGGCACCCGAAGCACCCGGGGACAGGCACCAGTCTCAGGGCGAACGC
>Ga0265798_10010137_pt1 | contig 11668 bp, 10 predicted proteins | sample P3T30metagenome_FD_192430 | JGI IMG/M metagenome (GOLD analysis project Ga0265798, IMG submission 192430) | Plant litter microbial communities from East Loma Ridge, Irvine, California - P3 T30 | ecosystem: Environmental > Terrestrial > Plant litter > Unclassified | place: USA: California... | reverse complement strand
CAGCTGACCATCCACAACCAGCTTAGCCCGGCCTGGACGACTGATTGGATGACCACGGCCGGCCGCGATAAGCTCGAAGCCTACGGCATCGCGCCGCCCATCGACGGCACGGCTAGCGGCCACGTGCTTAACCTCTTTGGCCAGGATACGGCCGTGCGCTGCCCGCTCTGCAAGTCGGCGCACACGCACCTAGTCAGCCAGTTTGGCTCCACGGCGTGCAAGGCGCTGTACCAGTGCGACGACTGCCGCGAGCCCTTCGACTATTTCAAATGCCACGCCTAGCCAACCTCACCCCCTAGCCGCCTCTCCAAAAAAGAGGGGACTACCACTAGTTTTCAGACTAGCATTTAGAAAATAGTCCCCCACTTTTTTGGAAATGGCTAGGGGTGAGGTGCCCCACGCGCATCCTCACAATACTCATGTCCGACACCGCCCTGCTCTACTCTTTCGCCGACGGCGTAGCCACCCTTACCCTCAACCGGCCCGACGTTTTTAATAGCATCAACAAGCCCCTGGCCCTGGCCTTGCAGCAACGGCTGCGCGAGTGCCAGGCCGATGCAACCGTGCGCGCCGTGGTGCTCACCGGCACCGGGCGGGCCTTTTGCGCGGGGCAAGACCTGGCGGAGATAACCGGCCCCGACGCCCCCGACGTGTCGGAAATTGTGGAGAAGCACTACAACCCGCTCATCCTGCTGATTCGGGAGCTGGACAAGCCGGTAATCGCGGCCGTGAACGGCGTGGCCGCCGGCGCGGGCGCCAACATTGCCCTGGCCTGCGACATTGTGGTTGCTAAAGAATCGGCCGCGTTCATCCAGGCATTCAGCAAGATAGGCCTCGTGCCCGACAGCGGCGGCACGTACTTTCTGCCGCGCCTCGTGGGCGTGCAGCGCGCTAGCGCCCTCATGCTAACCGGCGACAAGGTGAGCGCTACCGAGGCCGTGCAGATGGGCATGATTTACAAGGCTTTCGCCGATGAGAGCTTCGCCCAGGAAGTAGGCCAGCTCGCCCGTAAGATGGCCAACCTGCCCACTAAGGGCCTCGCCTATACCAAGCAGCTGCTCAACAGCACCTTCGCCAACGACGTAGCCCAGCAGCTGCGTGCCGAGGGCGACTACCAGCTGCGCGCCGGCCAAACCGCCGACTACCGCGAAGGCGTAGCCGCCTTCCTCGAAAAGCGCCAGCCCACCTTCAGCGGCCAGTAAGCATGCTAGTTATTGGAATCATCGGCAGCGGCGCGATGGGTGCGGGCATTGCGCAAGTGGTAGCCACCGCCGGCCACACGGTGCACCTGCTCGACCAAAACGCGGCGGCCCTCGACAGGGCGCAGGCCAGCATCGCGGCTAGTCTGCGCAAGCTGGCCGAGAAAGGCAAGCTGACCCTGGCGGCCGCCGAAGCGGCCATTGCCCGGCTGCACCCCACCGCCAGCATGGCGGACTTTGCCGACTGCGGCCTGGTCATTGAGGCCATCGTAGAAGACCTGGCGGTGAAGCAGCAGGTTTTCAAAGCGGTAGAAGGCGTAGTACCGGCCGGCTGCGTACTGGCCAGCAATACCTCATCACTCTCCATCACCTCCATCGCAGCAGCTTGCCAGCGGCCGGAGCGCTTTGTCGGCATCCATTTCTTCAACCCGGCCCCGCTTATGCAACTGGTCGAAGTCATTGCGGCGGTGCAAACCCGCCCCGGGCTAGCCGAAGAAATCAAGGCGCTGGTGGCGGGCTGGGGCAAGCGCCCGGTGCTGGCCCAGGATACGCCCGGCTTTATCGTCAACCGCGTGGCGCGGCCGTTTTACGGCGAGGCCATTCGCATCCTGGAAGAAGGCATCGCCGATAGCGCCACCATCGACTGGGCTATGACGGAGCTGGGCGGTTTCCGCATGGGGCCGTTTGCGCTGATGGATTTTATTGGCCACGACGTCAATTACCGGGTTACCGAGTCGGTATTTACAGCCTTTTTCTACGACCCGCGCTACCGGCCTTCGTTTACGCAGCGGCGGCTGTTTGAGGCCGGCTACTACGGGCGCAAGGCCGGGCGCGGCTTCTACGACTATGCGCCTGGCGCCACTCAGCCAGTGCCCACCCGCGACGCTGCGCTGGGCCAGCGCATCTTGCACCGCGTGCTGGCCATGCTCATCAACGAGGCCGCCGATGCGCTGTACCTGCGCGTAGCCTCGCGCGATGACTTGGAGCTGGCCATGACCACCGGCGTCAATTACCCCAAAGGCCTGCTGGCCTGGGCCGACGAGCTCGGCCCCGCGCAAGTACTCGCCACCCTCGATGGCCTGTACGGCGACTACCACGAAGACCGCTACCGCGCCAGCCCCCTGCTGCGCCGGCTAGCCCGCGACCACCAAACTTTCTTCTCCGCATGAGTTCTCCCGCCCTCCCGGCTCCCGAGCCCCACCACGCCGTGCAGCATTGGCTCACCACCCGCGACCCCTTCAGCGCGTGGCTGGGCGTAGTCATTGAGGAAGTGCGGCCGGGCTACTGCCGCCTGCGCCTGCCCGTGCGGCCCGACATGCTCAACGGCTTCGGCATGGTACACGGCGGCGTCACGTTTACGGCCGCCGACACGGCATTTTCCATCGCCTGCAACACCCACGGCCGCCAGAGCGTGGGCCTCACCGTCACCATCGACTACCTGGAGCCCGGCCAGCCCGGCGATGTCATTACCATCGAGGCCACCGAGGCCAGCCTCAAGCACCGCGTGGGCGTGTACGAGGTCAATATTCGTAATCAAAACGGCCTGCGGCTAGCCCTGTTTAAAGGCACCGCCTACCGCACCAGCACGGAAAACGCGGCCACTAACTCTCCCCAAGCTGACAGCTAGCCGCCCCTGGCTACTAGCCCACAACCCAATGAATCAGGCTTATATCATTGATGGCGTGCGCACGCCCATCGGCAACTTTGGCGGTACGCTCGCCGCCGTGCGCCCCGACGACCTGGCCGCCCACACCATCCGCGAGCTGCTGCGCCGCAACCCCAGCGCCGACCCCGCCGCCATTGCCGATGTGCTGCTGGGCTGCGCCAACCAGGCCGGCGAAGACAACCGCAACGTGGCCCGCATGGCCGCGCTACTGGCTGGCCTGCCCACTACAGTACCCGGCGAAACTATCAACCGGCTCTGCGCCAGCGGCCTATCGGCGGGCATTGCAGCGGCCCGCGCCATCCGGAGCGGCGACGGCGACTTATTTGTGGCTGGCGGCGTCGAGAACATGACCCGCGCCCCTTTTGTGCTGTCGAAGCCCTCCAAGGCGTTTGGCAGTGACTCGCAAATGGCTGATTCGAGCTTCGGCTGGCGCTTTATCAACCCCTTGCTGGAAAGCCAGTACGGCACCGACGCAATGGGGGAAACCGCCGAAAACCTCGTGGACCGCGACGGCATCAGCCGCGAAGACCAGGATAAATTTGCCCACGCCTCGCAGCAAAAAGCCGCCGCCGCCCGGCAGCGCGGCCGCTTCCAAGCCGAAATCGCGCCCCTCAGCATTGCCCAGCGCAAGGGCGATGCGCTGCTTTTTGCCGAAGACGAGTTTCTCAAGCCCACCACCACCCTCGACGCGCTGGCCAAGCTGCGCCCCGCCTTCCGCAAAACCGGCACCGTTACGGCCGGCAACGCCTCCGGCCTAAATGACGGGGCCGCCGCCCTGCTGCTCGCCTCGGAAGCCGGCATCAAGCAGCACGGCCTCACGCCCAAGGCCCGCATCGTGAGCATGGGCGTGGCCGGCGTAGAGCCGCGCATTATGGGCATCGGCCCGGTGCCGGCCAGCCAGCAGGCCCTAACAAAGGCAGGCCTCACCCTGAACGACATCGATATTATCGAGCTCAACGAAGCCTTCGCGGCGCAGTCGCTGGCCTGCATCCGCGCCTTCGGCCTTGCCGACGACGACCCGCGCATCAACCCCAACGGCGGGGCCATCGCGCTGGGCCACCCGCTGGGCATGAGCGGTGCCCGCCTGCTCAACACCGCCGCTATCGAGCTGCACGCGCGGCAGAAGCGCTACGCCTTGGTCACGATGTGCATTGGCGTGGGCCAGGGCTACGCCGTGGTTATCGAGCGCGTGTAGCACAGGCCTGGCAGCCCACACTTATGAACGACTGATTATCAACCAGTACCACTTACGCACGGGATACAAAGCCCGCGCTACCCCTCCCACCCTGCCATGACGCCCACCCTCGAAAATTACACCCTTGGCCGCTGGCTGCCCGGCGGCTCCGACCCGCACGAGCTGCTCGACGCCAGCACCGGCGAGGTCATTGCCCTGGCCAATACCGAAGGCTTCGACTTTGCCGCCATCCTCGACTACGGCCGCCGCGTGGGCAACCCCGCGCTGCGCAAAATGACTTTCCACGAGCGCGGGCGTATGCTCAAGGCGCTGGCCTTCCACTTGCAGGAAAAGAAGGAAATCTTCTACGAGCTGAGCTACCGCTCGGGCGCCACGCGGGCCGACTCGTGGATTGATATCGAAGGCGGCATCGGCAACCTGTTTGCCAACGCCTCGCTGCGGCGCAAGTTTCCCGACAAGCCGTTTTACGTGGAGGGCGAGCCGGTGGGCCTGAGCAAGGGCGGCACCTTTATGGCCCAGCACCTGCTGGTGCCCCGCGAGGGCGTGGCGGTGCACATCAACGCCTACAACTTCCCCATCTGGGGCATGCTGGAGAAAATTGCCGTCAACCTGCTGGCCGGCATGCCCGCCGTGGTGAAGCCGGCCGTGCCCTCGGCCTACCTCACCGAGGCCGTGGTGCGCGAGATTATCGCCTCCGGCATTCTGCCGGCCGGCGCCTTGCAGCTGGTAGTGGGTTCGGGCCAGGGCATCTTAGACCACGTCACGTACCAAGATGTGGTCACTTTTACCGGCTCGGCGGCTACCGGAGCCCGGCTGCGCGCCCACCCGCGCATTATCAGCGAGGCCGTGCCCTTCACCCTGGAAGCCGACTCGCTCAACGCCGCCGTACTCGGCCCCGACGCCACGCCCGGCACGCCCGAGTTTGACCTCTTTATCAAGGAGGTACGCAAAGAAATGACGGCTAAGTGTGGCCAGAAATGCACCGCCATCCGCCGCGCCATCGTGCCCCATAACCTGCTCGAAGACGTGCAGATTGCCTTGGCCAAAGCCTTGGCCCAAACCACCATCGGCCACCCGCAGGCCGAGGGCGTGCGCATGGGTGCCCTGGCCGGCCGCGCCCAGGCCGAGCGCCTGCGCGAGCAGGTGCGGCAGCTCGCCAAAACCACGCCCATCGTGTACGGCGACCTGGAAAACGTGGAAATCCTGGGCAAGGAGCGCGGCGCCGACGCGGCTAAGGGTGCCTTCATCTCGCCCATCGTGCTGCGCAATGACCACCCCTTTCAGCACCTCGACAGCCACGAGCTGGAAGCCTTTGGCCCCGTGGTCACGCTCATGCCCTACCAAGACTTGGGGGAGGCCGTGCAGCTAGCCAACCTCGGTAAGGGCTCGCTGGTGTGCTCGCTGGCCACCAACGACCCGCGCACCGCCCAGGACTTTGTGCTCGGCGCGGCCACCCACCACGGCCGCATCCTGGTGCTCAACGGCGAAATGGCCAAGGAAAGCACCGGCCACGGCTCGCCGCTGCCGCAGCTTGTGCACGGCGGCCCCGGCCGGGCCGGCGGCGGCCAGGAAATGGGCGGTATTCGGGGTGTCGAGCATTTTATGCAGCGCGTGGCGCTGCAAGGCTCACCCAGCATGCTTACCGCCATTACGGAGGTGTACCAGACTGGGGCTAAGCAGGTAGCGTACGATAAGCACCCCTTCCAGCGCTACTTCGAGGAACTGGAAATCGGTGAAACTTACACCACGCACAAGCACACCGTCACGGAGGCCGATATCAGCAATTTTGCCGGGATTTCGGGTGATAATTTTTATGCCCACGTCGATGCTACCTCGCTGGAAGGCACGCTCTTTACCGGCCGCGTGGCCCACGGCTACTACATCTTGAGCAAAGCCGCCGGCATGTTCGTAGACCCGCGCAAAGGTCCCGTTTTGCTCAACTACGGCCTCGACGAGTGCCGCTTCACCAAGCCAGTGTATCCTGGCACTACCATCGGCGTGCAGCTCACGGTGAAGGAGAAGGTGGGCCAGGAAAAACGTGACGAGACCGACATCGCCAAGGGCATCGTGCGCTGGCTGGTAACCGTAACTGACGAAACCGGCGATACCGTGGCCGTCGCCACCATCCTGACGATGGTGAAGAAGAAAAACCAGGCGTAATATTCTGCTATCTGTCCAAAAACGTGCGTCATGCCGAGCTTGCCGAAGCAGCTCTACCGCCTCGTTGGGCTAGTATCCCCAGCGGCGCGGTAGAGCTGCTTCGGCAAGCTCAGCATGACGTTCTGCGTTTAGTATTCTCCCTCACCTACCCATGAGCACTACTCTCACCGCCGGCCACGTCACGGCCTCCACCGATGCCGCTGGCATCGCCACCGTCACGTTCTTTCACCCGGCCCACAACTCGCTGCCCAGGGCCATCCTGGCCCAATTGGCTGAAACCATCACCCGGCTAGGCCAGGACGAAGCCACCAAGGTCATCATCCTGCAAAGCGAGGGCGAACGCACATTTTGCGCCGGCGCCAGCTTCGACGAGCTGCGCGCCGTCGCCGATGCCGCGCAGGGGCTAGCCTTCTTCTCGGGCTTTGCGCACGTCATCAATGCCTGCCGCACCTGCCCCAAGCTCATTATCGGGCGGGTGCAGGGCAAGGCCGTGGGGGGCGGCGTGGGCCTGGCCGCGGCCACCGACTACTGCCTAGCCACTACCCACGCCGCTGTGAAGCTCAGCGAGCTGGCCGTGGGTATCGGTCCCTTTGTGGTCGGCCCGGCGGTGGAGCGCAAAATCGGCGCCTCCGCCTTCGGCCAATTGGCTATTGACGCCACCCAGTTTCGCTCGGCCGAGTGGGCCGCCAGCCACGGCCTCTACGCCGAAGTGCTGCCCGACCTGGCTAGCCTCGACGCGGCCGTGCAAGCCCTGGCCCAGCGCCTGGCCGCCGCCTCGCCCGAGGCCATGCGCGAGCTCAAGCAAGTGCTCTGGGCCGGCACCGCGCACTGGGATACCCTGCTCGTGGAGCGCGCCGCCATCAGCGGCCGGCTGGTGCTCTCGGCGTTTACGCGAGCCGCCATCGGGTAGCGTAGCCAGGCTAATTTTTTGCCCACCCTCCCGGCTACGCACATAGCCGGGAGGGTGGGCAAAAAATACCAAAGCCGGCTGGCCTACTTCTTAAATCTTAAACAAAGGCACTTCCCTGGCCTGCACCACCAGCGTATCGCCGGCAGCCAACTGGCTGACAACGGACGTATTAAACGTATTCTGCACCCCGCTGTAAGCCGAGTAGAAACCCCAGTAAGCGCCGGCGGCCTGAACCATCCAGCTGAGCTGGGGTAAAAAGAGCTTACCATCGTGGCTCGTAACAACCCGGATGGGGCGCACCCGGCAATACTGCGAGTGGGTACCACTAGCGTACGGCAAGCTGAGGCAGCGCTGGCCCGGCTGCTCGCCCTGCATCAGGCTTGAGAGCTGCTCGGCGCGGCTCTGCGGCGCACTGCGCAGGATAGTGACGGAGTCCCTATTTGCCAGCACCAGCCGCTGCGGCGACTGCGAGGTGATTTCGGTCAAAACGCTGTCGGTGCCCGTGGGGCCCTCCGATAACACGGTAACCCGGTTGTTGCCCCGAAAAGCCAGCGTGAGCGAGTACGCGGCCGGTATCGGCACATCAACCCGCGAAAAGTAGGTAGCCAGGCCTTTGCGCCGGGCTAGAAATTTATCGACCAGGAGCTTGTTATCGACGCGGCCCGTGCTAGTGTACAGCACAATGTCGGTGGCGCTGATAGCCGGCCCGGCCCGAAAGCTACCCGTCCATGTCGGCTGCGCCTCTTTGTCTTTGCCGCAGCTGCTCAGCAAAAGCACACCTGCCAGGAGTACGTAAAAATGTTGCGTCATCGGCTACGCCAGGTGAATTATTCAACTCATTACTAAGTCAGGCAAAGATGCGGCAGAACGGTAATAAAGCCTTGTTTCTCCCGCAAGCTGCCGCTAGCTCGGTACTGGCCTCTGGTACTGGCGCGAGTTTAGGCGAAGCCGTAACTCGTGCCTAACTTAATTGTGGAGGTTGTACCTCCACTGCCGCCTTAGCGGCAGCGTGGCACCACACACCTAGCGCAGGTTAGTGCACGCGTAGCTTGCCGCTCTGCGGCAGATGAGGTACAATCTCATCGAAATAACCCGTCACGAGTTACGGCTTCGCCTAAACTCGCGCCAGTTAGGCCAGTTAGTGTGTCAATCAAGGTTTGGGGGGGAAACACGTTAACTCATCGTAGCTTATTTTCCACAAAACCCGCCTTTCTGCCGCACGAGCTTGTTCTGCTGACCTGGCCAGGCATTGCCCAAGCGCGGCAGCTCGAGCAGTACTTACAGCGCCGTATCCAGCACTTCGTCACCGTCGTCGGCCATCGTTTTGGCTAGCTTCTCGATGTTGAGACTGCGGGCGCTGGCATCGAAAATCTCGCGGTAGGTGCCGCGCTTTTCGTAAAGCTCGTGGTGAGTGCCGCTCTCCACGGCTTCGCCTTTTTTCATTACGTAGATGCAGTCGGAGTCCACGATTTGGGCGAGGCTGTGGGAGATGATGACCACGGTGCGGCCCTGCTTGATGGCGTCGAGGCTGTTTTTGATTTGCTCGGTGGCGATGGCGTCGAGGCTGGCGGTGGGCTCGTCGAGAAAGATGATGGGCGGGTTTTTGAGGAAAAGCCGGGCGATGGCGATGCGCTGCTGCTGGCCGCCCGAAAGCTGCTGGGCGTCGCTGAGGTAGCCCTTGGGCAGGTCCAGAATCTGCTCGTGGAGGTAGGCCTGGCGGGCGGCGGCCTCTATCTCGGCCTGGGTGGCGTTGAAATTGCCGTAGCGGATATTCTCCTCAATGGTGCCTTTAAAAATATGGTTTTTTTGGAGTACCAAGCCGATTTGCTGGCGCAGGGCGGGCGTGTCGTACTCGCTGAGCGGCTGGCCGTCGAGGAAAACACCGCCGTTATCGGGGCGGTAAAACTCGCAGAGCAGGTTGATAATCGTGCTTTTGCCGGCCCCGCTGAGGCCCACGAGCGCGGTGGTTTTGCCGGCTTCGATGGTCAGGCTCACATCGTGCAGGGCGGCCGTGCCGCTGGGGTAGGTGAAGTTGACGTGGCGCAGCTCGAAGCGGCCGTGCAGGTGCGCGGGGCGCAACGGGCCGGGGCGCTCGGTCTGGTCATCAGCGTCGAGGATGGCAAAAAAGCCCTCGGCGTAAGTCAGGGCCTCGTTCATCTCGTCGTAGATGCGGTGCAGCTGCCGGATGGGCGCCGACACGTTATTAAATAATAAGACGTGAAACATGATGGCCCCAATGCTCATTTGGCCCGCCAGCACGAGGTAGGCGGTGAGCACGATGATGGCCACCACGCCAATCTGCTCGAAAAACGACTTGAGGCCGTCGTAGCGAAAGTTGGTTTTGCGCGTGGTGAGCTGGGCCGCCTCCAGCTTGTCTTGCACGGCGAGCTGCTTGTCGCCCTCGTAGGCCTCGCGCACGAAGCTCTTTATCACCACTATGCTATCGATGATGCTGATGAGGCCGTGGTTTTTTTCCTCGCGCAGGGCGCGCAGGTTGCGGCGAGTGCCGTTGAGGCGGTCGGCCTGCCGGTAGCTGAGCCAGAAGTAGACAGGCAGGATGGACGTAGCTACTAGGCCCACCCACTTATTGGCCAAAAACATGACGACAAGGGCCACGATGGCGTTGGCGAAGAGCGGCAAAATGTCGATAAAGAAGTTTTGCACCAGCTTCATCAGGCTCTCCACGCCCCGGTCGATGCGGGTTTGGAGCTTGCCGGTTTGGTTGCCACTCTCGGTGAAAAAGCCCAGCTCGTAGCCCAGGATTTTGGTCACGGCGGCCTCGGCCAGCGCCCCCGATACGCTGATGCGGATTTTCTCGCCGTAGTATTTCTGGCCAAAGGTGATGGCGGTGCTCAATAACTCTTTACCCAGTAGCAACGCGCTCACCCACACCAGCATTTGCCAGCCCTGGGCTAGCCCCTGCCCCTTGGTGAGCAAGCCCTGCACGGTGTCTACGGTGTAGCGCAGCACAAAGGGATTGACTTGCGCGGCCAGCGAGCCTACCAGCGTAAGCAGCAGCGTGCTGATAACCAGCCGCCGGTAAGGCCGCACGAAAGGCAACAGGCGTTGAATAATTTGCCAAAGACTCATAAACGGCGAAAAAGTGGGTAGCAGAACAGGTAGACGGGGCAGGCGCGGCGCAGGTTATTGGGCTAGCCCAGGGCGCCGCTACGGAAACCCAGCCGTAGAAACTGACTAGGAATCTTTCTCGTAAGTCGGCGTATGAAAAAACTACTCCTCCCTGCTGCGGTGGCCTTGCTGGCCGCCGCAGCGGCACCCGCGGCGCACGCCCAGGGCATCCGCTTCGGTGTGAAGGCCGGGGCTAACCTCTCTAACCTGTCGGGCGATGTCGTCAACCAGGACCAGTTTAAAAACCGCTTCGGCTTTCAGGGCGGCGTCATGGTGAATTTTGGCCTCGGCGATATCCTCTCTATCCAGCCCGAGGTACTGTACTCGCAAAAGGGCTTCAAGTACAACGACACCCAGGTGGGTGCTTTCCGCAACACCGGCAACGTGCGCTACGACTACCTCGATGTGCCCCTGCTGGTGCGCGTGCGCGCTGCCGGCCTCTTCTTCGAGCTGGGCCCGCAGTACAGCTACCTGCTGAACGTGTCAACCGACCGCACCCAGACGGTAAACGGCACCGTGGTTGGCAATGCTGGCTCGGGCACTACCAACCTCGACAACGTGCGCCGCAACGAGCTGGGCTACGCAGGCGGCCTGGGCTACCAGGCCAGCAACGGCGTGATGCTGGGCCTGCGCTACAGCGGGGCCTTCACCGATTTTGCCAAGGAAGGCTACAGCAACAACGACTTCCGCAACGCCCGCAACTCCACCTTCCAGGCCTACGTGGGCGTGCTGCTGGGGGGCAAGTAAGCGCCGCGCCTATCTCCGAGAAGCCGCTTGCCCCGCTGGGCGAGCGGCTTTTTTTGGCTCATAGCGCGTAGCTGGCGCTACGCCGCTAACTCCTTTGGGGCCAGCCCAGGGCACCGCGCGGTTATGGGTGGCTAGTAGTCGAGGTAAATAATAATGAGCGCAACTGGCGCGGGTGGGCACGTACTATTTGGGGCGGCCGGGCAGTTTAGAGGGTAGCAGCGGGGGCTGCTCGTGGTGCCGGGCACCGCGCCTACTCATCTTTTCTGCCAAAAACATGCTGCGAACCGCTCTCATCCTGTGCCTGCTTGGGCTGCTGGCCGCTGGCCCCGCCTCGGCCCACCCGGCCCGCACCAGCTGGCCCTTCTGGCTCTCTAAGCCCGAGCGCCACGGCAGCCGCAAGCTGCCCGGCGACTACACCCACCACTACGGCACCTACCGCAACCACAGCCGCAGCGAGGGTGCCGGGGTCTTCAGCTTCCTGCGCCCCGGCGGCAACCGCCGCTCGGCGCTGGCGCGCCGCAAGGGCCGCCCCCACGTCAGCAAGGCCCGGCGCCGGCGCACTTCGGGCATTTTCTAGGCCGGCGACGTTTCCTTGCAAGAAGTACGCGGCTATAAAGGCCGTCGTGCTGGGCTTGCCGCCGCAGCTCGTTCGCGCCGCTAGG
>Ga0265798_10010136_pt1 | contig 11668 bp, 16 predicted proteins | sample P3T30metagenome_FD_192430 | JGI IMG/M metagenome (GOLD analysis project Ga0265798, IMG submission 192430) | Plant litter microbial communities from East Loma Ridge, Irvine, California - P3 T30 | ecosystem: Environmental > Terrestrial > Plant litter > Unclassified | place: USA: California... | reverse complement strand
CGCGGCGGGACGAAACCGCGAAACCCTGGGGTGAAGTGCTGAAAAACGCGCCCAGGCGGCGGGGAATTTACTTGAACAGCTGGGTGCGGGGGCGGTGGCGCATGCTGAGGAGCGCCATCGCCAGGCCGGCAGCCAGCATGGGGACAGCATCCGGTTCCGGTGCGGCGGGCGTCGCGCCGTGGGCGCCGGCGCAGGCCAGCAGCAGAATCAGTGTGACGGGGAGGTTTTTCATGAAGGTCCAATGAGGTGGATTGCAATTATGACACGCATCGAGACCATCCGGAGGCCATCTGATACCGCAACCGTGAAAGTATTGTTGGGAAAGCCCCAATCCGCGCGTTGCCGCGCTACCGCCGGCACGGGGAGGTGTCATAATGCCCGCTGGAGAATCGGACCATGATCAAGTACCTGGGAACCCGCAAGACGGAAGAAGGCGCCACGCTGTACGTCTTCCTCATCAACGGCGCGGAAAAGGCGGTGCGCGAGAGCGCCCTGAAGCAGTATCCGGGCTGCTATGAGGCACTGCCGGCGTCCGCCAAGGCCAAGATCAACGCCAATCGCGCATGGCTGGGCAAGCTGTAGCGCGCCGCGGCGTGGGCGTCGCACTGGCGCGGACGCTGCTCGCCTGTCTGCTGGGCTCCGTCCCGGTGGCGGCGACCGCCGTGCCCACCCACTTCGGCACGGTGCTGGGCAACGGTTTGCTGTGCCGCGACGAGACCTCCAACCGCTACTACTTCGACTACATGGTGCGGTTCTTCGGCCAGCCCTACAAGCGCGAGGGCGGCGCCTACTGGTTCCGTACGCCGGATGCCACGTTGTGGGGCTTCCCCGTGCGTGAAGTGATCGTCAGCGACGAGAGCTACCACTACAGCTTCATCGGCGCCCTGGCCGACGCGACCCCGGAAAAGCTGGAAGAGGCGATTACCGCCCAGGACGGCGTGCGCTATGCGAAAATCGACCGTTCCAGGTTCCCGGTGCGGGAGACGCGTTCGGGCGGACGCATCGTGTATGCCAACCGCCAGGCGAAGATCTACTGCGCCAAGTTCAAGCCGCTGCCGCCCGCATTGCGTTAGGACGGTCATAACAGGGTTTTATGTACACGCAATATTTTCAGCTGAAGCAGTCCCCGTTTTCCATCGCGCCCGATCCGCGCTACCTGTTCATGAGCGAGCGCCACCGCGAGGCGCTGGCGCACCTGCTGTACGGCGTCGGCAGTGGCGGCGGCTTCGTCCTGCTGACGGGCGAGATCGGCGCCGGCAAGACCACCGTCTGCCGCTGCTTCATGGAGCAGATTCCCGCCAACTGCCGGCTGGCCTACATCTTCAATCCGAAACTGTCGGTGGAAGAGCTGCTGCTGTCGATCTGCGACGAGCTGCGCATCGAACTGCCGGCCGGCGGCGACGGCAAGGTCAGCGTCAAGGGCTATGTCGACGCCATCAACCGCCATCTGCTGGACAACCACGCCCAGGGCCTCAACAACGTTCTCATCATCGACGAGGCACAGAACCTGTCGGCCGCCGTGCTGGAGCAGCTGCGCCTGCTGACGAACCTGGAAACGAGCGAACGCAAGCTGCTGCAGATCATCCTCATCGGCCAGCCGGAGCTGCGCACGATGCTGGCGCGGCCGGAACTGGAACAGCTGGCGCAGCGTGTCATCGCCCGCTATCACCTCGGTTCGCTGACGGCGGACGAGACGGGTCAGTACATCGCCCATCGGCTGGCCGTCGCCGGGGCCGTGGGCGCGTCGCCGTTCCCGGCGAGCGTCATCGGCCAGGTGCATCAATTGACGAAAGGCGTGCCGCGCCGCATCAACCTGCTGTGCGACCGCGCGCTGCTGGGGGCGTATGTGGAGAATCGCCGGCAGGTGACGAAAACCATCGTGCGGCGCGCCGCCAGCGAAGTATTTGCCGGCGAGGGCAAGACGGCGGTGCGACGGCCGTGGCTGGTCGCCGCCGGGGGCGTGCTGGCCGGCGCCGTGCTGACGGCCGCGGCGGCCTGGCACCTGGCGCCCGTCCCTGCGCCGACAAAGGTTGCGGCCGCGCCCGCGCTGCCCGTGCTGGCGCCGGACGACCTGGCCGCCCATCTGAACCGGCTGGCCACGCTGTGGGGCGTCACGCCGGGCCATGGCGACCCGTGCGCCACGGCCGTGCGCGACGAGCTGCGCTGCCTGCAGGGCAAGGCCGGCATCGACGAACTGCGCCTGCTGAACCGTCCGGCCGTGCTGGGCATCGACGGCGGCTACGTACTGCTGACGGCGCTGAACGGCACCAGTGCCACCTTGGAGCGGCGCGGCAAGCGCGAAACGCTGCCGCTGGCCGAGCTGGAGCGCCGCTATGACGGCAGCTACACAACGTTCTGGCGCGCACCGCGGGCATGGCGCGACGAGCTGTCCGCCGGTGCCCGCGGTCCCGACGTCGACTGGCTGGCGCGCCGGCTGGCGGAACAGCGTGGCGAAACAGTGCCGCGCGAGGGGCAGCCGCTCGATGGCGCCGTGTTGCGCTGGCTGCGCGAATTCCAGGCGGCCCAGCACCTGAAGGCGGACGGCGTGGCCGGCCCGCGCACCTTTATCCGCCTGAGCCAGCTGTCCGGCGTGCGCGAGCCGCGTCTGGCGGCGGGGGAGAACTGAGTGTCGTATATTCTTGAAGCCCTCAAAAAGGCCGAGGCGGAACGCCAGCTGGGCGCGCCGCCGACGATCCACGCGCCGACGCTGGAGGCGGCCGCGCCACGTGCCGGTGGCGTGCGCAAGCCGCTGGTGGCGGCTATCGGTGGCATGGCGGTCGTCATTGTCGTGCTGGCGGCCGTTGTGTGGCGGCAGGCGGCAGCACCTGCGGTCGTTCCGGCGCCCGCGCCGGCCGTACAGATGCCACGGCCTGCGCCGGCGGCGCCCGTCGCGGCCGCCACGCCGGTGACTCCGACGGCACCGCCCGCACCCGCAGTGGCCGCCGCCCCGGTGGCTGCACCACCTGCGCCACCGACCCGACCCGAGCCCGTCAGCCCGCCCCCTGCGCCCGTCGCCGCTGTACCCGCAGCGGCACCGGCGGCCAAGCCGGCCGAGGAACCGGTGCAGTCACTGCACGACCTGCCGGAACCGATCCGCCGCGCCATTCCCACGTACACGATGGACGGCTATATGTATTCGGCCAACCCGGCTGACCGGATGATCCTGATCGACAAGGTGCTGCGCCGCGAAGGGGAAGAGGTGGCGCCCGGCCTCGTGCTGGAGAAGCTGCTGCCGAAAGGGGCCGTGTTCAGTTTCCGCGGCTACCGCTACCGCGTGGCATTCTGACGACGCGCACGCGAGCGGCGTCATGCGGGCGTCATAACTCTTTGTCATGCTGCTGTTGTTGTCTTTTTTGTAAACGCGACAGGAGCCCTCGAGTATGAAGCTGAACATGTTGTCCCTGCTGATTTCCGCCACCTTGCCCGCTCACGCGGCGGCCATCTCCCCGGATCGCGCAGCCACCGAGCCGGGCAGCCTGATCGTGCTGCTGGCCATTGTCGTCCTGATCTGCCTGGCGACTGGCCGCGGCGGCGACGGTCCGTTCCGCCACGAACCCTGAGCCTGAGGCTGCCCGTCGTTGTTGTGCCCTATAATGCGGGCACATTCAACGGGGAGGGCAGATGCATCGCGAACAATCCCCGGCGCGCCGCGTCATCGGCGTCGTCGGGCGCTCCGGCAGCGGCAAGACAACCTTGCTGGAAACGGTCGTCGCCGCGCTGGCGGGGCGTGGCCTGAAGGTCAATGTCATCAAGCACAGCCATCACGACCTGGAGCTGGAACCGCCCCGCAAGGACAGCGCGCGCATGCGCATGGCGGGCGCGGCCGAAGTAATGGTGGCGTCGCCGTACCGTTTCGCCATCGTGCGCGAACTGCGCGGCGCGCCGGAACCGGGCCTGGACGAGCAGCTTGCCCGCCTGGCACCAGCCGACCTGACGCTGGTCGAAGGCTTCAAGTCGTGGCCGCTGCCGAAGCTGGAGGTGTACCGCGCCGCCGTCGGCCAGCCGCCGCTGTACCCGAACGATCCGCATATCCTTGCCGTGGCTTCCGACAGCCCGGCGCCAGCGGACCTGCGTGCCGGCGTCGCCTGGCTCGACCTGAATGCGCCCGCCGCCGTGGTGGAATGGATCGACACCCTAAAGTTCGACGGGGGCCTGCCGTAACCGTGAGAAGCCGCTATGGCGCAAACGGGAGGTGGTATGGACGTGATGGGCATTGCAAAACTGGCGACTTCGATCGCCGATACGGGCCTGAAGCAGGAAGTCGGCATCACGATGCTGAAGAAGGCACAGGACGCCCAGGCCGCCAGCGCCGCCGCGCTGATCTCGGCGCTGCCGCAACCGCAGAGCCTGCCGGCGCATCTGGGCAACCACGTCAATACGACGGCCTGACACGCTAAGTACCCGGCGGCACGCTTTTTCATTAGAATCGCTGTTCCTGGCCGATACCGGCCTGATATCAGAGGACGAACGATGAACAAGCAAGCCATGCTGGCCGCCGCGCTGGCGACTGTCTGCGCCGCCAGCGCCGTCACGGCCACCGCGGCCGACGGCGACGAACAGGAAAAATGCTACGGCGTCGCCAAGGCCGGCCAGAACGACTGCGGCTCGGCCGACGGCGCGCATGGCTGCTCGGCGCTGGCCAAGACGGATAACTCGCCGATGGAGTGGAAGTGGGTGGCCAAGGGCACCTGCGAAAAGCTCGGCGGCAAAACCACCCCGCCTGAAAAATAAGATGTCACGGCTGGCCGGTGTCGGCCTGCGGGTGCCGCATTACCGCGCCTTTCTCGACGACCGGCCGGCCGTCGGCTGGCTCGAAGTCCATACCGAAAACTACCTCGCGCCGGGCGGCTGGGACACCCACGTGCTGCAGCAGTTGCGGCGCGACTACCCCGTCAGCCTGCATGGCGTGGCGCTCGGGCTGGGCTCGGCGCACGGCATCGACGAACGCCACCTGTCCCGCATACGCGACCTTGTCGCGCGCACCGAGCCGATGCTCGTATCGGAACACCTGAGCTGGGGCGCCGTCCCCGGCCGCCACCTGCACGACCTCCTTCCCGTAACGCTCGACGCGGCAATGCTCGACCTGTTCAGAGCGCGCATCGACCGCGTCCAGACCGTGCTCGGGCGGCAGATCCTGATCGAAAATGTGTCGAGTTACGTGCGTTTTCACGCCGATACGATGGGGGAAGCCGCGTTTCTTGCCGCGCTGGCAAGACGCACCGGCTGCGCGCTGCTGCTCGACATCAACAACCTGTACGTCAATCAATGCAACCACGGCGAGGATGCGCTGGCGGCGCTGGCCGACATTCCCGTCGGACTTGTCGGCGAGATTCACCTGGGCGGGCACCGCGTCACGCCGGATGCTGTCATCGACGACCATGGCAGCGCCGTCGCCGAGCCGGTCTGGGCTTTGTATCAGGCGGCATTGGCGCGCTTCGGCGCCGTACCGACCTTGATCGAGTGGGATAACGACGTGCCGCCGCTCCCGGAACTGCTGGCGCAGGCAGAGCGCGCGGAGCGGCTCGCGGCGCGCTTTCCGCCCGCGACAGTGCATGCGGCGCCCGCGTCCCCGACCGCGCCGGCGTCAACCGTCGCGCTGGCGGATGTGCAGCAGCGCTTTGCCGCCGCCATCCTGGCGCCGCAACGAACGGAGGCCATTGCCGCCGATCTGCGTGCTGCCGACGTCACGCGGCGCATGGCCCTGTATCGCGGCAATCTGCATGGCAGCTGGCACAAGGCGCTGGCGGCTGCCTATCCCGTCGTCAAGCAACTGGTCGGGGATGAGTTCCTGGCAGCGCTGGCGGCCGAGTACGGCGCGGCGCACCCGTCGCCCGACGGCGACCTGAATCGTTTTGGTGCGCGTTTCGCCGACTTTCTGGACGGTTTCCCGCACGTTGCCGACATGCCTTACCTGGCGGACATGGCGCGGCTGGAATGGCTGCTGCACCTGGCGCACTATGCGCCGTCGGCGCCGCTGCTGGACGCCACGGCCTTTACGTCATTGACGCCGGAACAGTTCGCAAGCACCCGATTGACGATGCACCCGGCGGCAAGCCCGTTCGCGTCGCGCTGGGCCGTGGTGCCGCTGTGGCTGGCACACCGCGACGCGCTCGCGTTCCCGTCCATCGACGCGCCCGGCTTCGGACTGGTGTCCCGGCCGGGCTGGCGCGCCATTGTCACGGTGGAGGATGCCGCAAGCCATGCCGCGCTGGCGCTGCTGGCGGCGGGCGGCACGATCGCCGCCGCGTTCGACGCGGCGTATCGGTGCGATGAGGGATTCGATGGGGGCGCCGCGCTGCGGCGCTGGCTGGCGTGCGGTGCGATGACCGCGCTGGAGCCGGCAGGGCAGTAGCCTCAGTGGAACGCGCGCAGCGTTTTTGCTTCGCCGTCGGTATCGCCATGCAGGCGGCACAGGGCTTCGGTGGCCTCGATCATCCGCGCCAGCTGGGCTTCCTCGCAGCGCTCCAGCTCTTCATTGGCGACGGCCAGCGCCTGCGCCAGCTTGTGCCGGGCGGTGTGGTACAGGCCGTGATTGTAGTGGTCCGTGTTCTTCAGCAGTTCTTCCGCGTTTTCGATGACCTGGCGCAGGTCGCCGATCAGGCGGTGCTGCATAACGATTTTCGTGTCATGGCCGTTCGTTTCGGAGCCGTTCATGGTCGTTTCCTCCTGGTAGCTGATCTGTCAATATACCGGCGCCAGCTGAGCAGAAGGTTGCGACACGTCACGCTCCGTCGGCGGCTCCGTCGCCGACTACCACGATGCGCACGTCGCCCAGCGTGACCTGCTGGCCGCTGCGGATCTTTGCCGTCTTGCGCAATTCCTGCTTGCCGTCGACGCGGACCTGGCCGCTGGCGACGATCTGCTTGCCGGCGCCGCCGCTGTCGCACAGGCCGACGATCTTCAGCAACTGGTTCAGCTCGATATATTCCGATGTTAATTCAAATTCTACTTTTTGCATTCTATCCTCAATGAAAACAAGCGCCGCTCGCTGTTGCGAATAAATACACTTTCGTTGTAAATATGTTACGCATTGCGGGCGGCGCGGCGGCCTTGTCAGCCCTTGGCATCCGGTCGGGTCATCGCCAGCGGCACGATCCACTGCTCGAACTGCTCCGCCGTGACGAAACCGAGCGCCAGCGCGGCGTCGCGCAACGTTGTGCCTTCGTGCTGGGCTTTCTTGGCAATTTGCGCGGCGCGATCATACCCGATGTGCGGGGCCAGCGCCGTCACCAGCATCAGCGACCGTTCCATCAGCTCGCCGATACGTTCGCGGTTCGGCTCGATACCCTGGGCGCAGTGCTCGTCAAAACTGCGCATGCCGTCCGCCAGCAACCGCGCGCTTTGCAGGAAGTTGTGCGCCAGCAGCGGCTTGTAGACGTTCAGCTCGAAATTGCCGGAGGCGCCGCCCATTGTGATGGCCACGTCGTTGCCGAACACCTGGCAGCACAGCATGGTGACGGCTTCGCACTGCGTCGGGTTGACCTTGCCCGGCATGATCGAGCTGCCCGGTTCGTTTTCCGGAATGGTGATCTCGCCCAGGCCGGAGCGGGGACCGGACGCCATCCAGCGCACGTCGTTGGCGATTTTGAACATGGCGGCGGCCAGCGTTTTCAGCGCACCGTGCGCCGCGATCAGCGCCTCGTGGCCGGCCAGCGCGGCGAATTTATTGTCCGCGCTGCGGAACGGCAGATTCAGGCGCTGCGCCAGTTCGGCGGCGATGCGCGTCGCGTATTCCGGATGCGCATTCAGGCCGGTGCCGACGGCCGTGCCGCCGGCGGCCAGCTCCAGCACGGCGGGCAGGGCGTTGGTAAGCGCTCGCTCCGCATGGTCGAGCTGGGCGACATAGCCGGAAAATTCCTGGCCCAGGGTCAGCGGCGTCGCATCCTGCAGGTGCGTGCGGCCGATCTTGACGATGTCCGCAAACGCCTGCGCCTTGCCGTCCAGCGTGGCGCGCAGCTGGCGCAGCGCGGGCAGCACGTCGGTCGCGACGGCCGTGGCGGCGGCCACGTGGATGGCCGTCGGGAAGATGTCGTTCGACGATTGGCCCTTGTTGACGTCGTCGTTCGGATGCAGCTTGCGCTCTTCGCCCCGCACGCCGCCCAGCAGTTCGGATGCGCGGTTGGCCAGCACTTCGTTCATGTTCATGTTCGACTGCGTGCCGGAGCCCGTCTGCCAGACGGCCAGGGGGAATTCGCCGGCGTGCTTGCCTGCCAGGACTTCATCCGCGGCGCGCGTGATGGCGTCCGCCTTGGTGCTGTCCAGCACGCCCAGGTCGACGTTGACGCGGGCCGCCGCCCGTTTTACCTGCGCCAGCGCGGCGATCAGCTCGGGCGGCATGCGTTCCGTCGAGATATGGAAGTGATGCAGCGAGCGCTGCGTCTGGGCACCCCACAGCCGGTCTGCCGGGACGTCGATCGGGCCAAAACTGTCGCGTTCGATTCTGCTTGCCATGGAAGTCCTTTGCAATGATGTTGGTTTGATAGTGTTGAATAGATACGTCGAGTGTAGCGCAGCGATGATTTTTGGGTGCGGCACTTAAATAATCCTGAAACGCGCCGTTATAGACTTACGTTCAGGAAATAGTCCCCGTCATGACCAAGCTCACATCCACCGCCGCACTCGTTCTTGGGCTCGCCGCCGCCGGCGCCCACGCCGCCGAGCTGGGCGAAGCCACCGTACGCTCGCACGCGGGCGAACAACTCGTGGCGGACGTGGAGCTGGTCGATCTGACCACGCAAGACCTGGCCGACCTGCAGGTGCGCCTTGCCAGCCGCAACGTGTTCCAGGGCGCGAATGTGTCGATGAGCCCGGCGCTGACAGGCATGAATATCACGGTCGTGAAGCGCGACGGTCGCCGCGTGCTGCACCTGACGACGAGCGCACCCATTCAGTCCGAAGTGCTGCATCTGTATTTCGAGCTGACCAGCGCCGGGCGCCAGAGCGTGCGCGGCGTGTCACTGTGGCTGCCTGCCGCGCCGCCTGCGCCGCCGGCGCCCGTGGTGCAGCCGACCCGGATCGTGGCCGCGCCCCCGGCCCCCGTGCCCGAGCAGGCGCCGACGTCGGCACCGTCTTCGCGGCCCCGTCCGGCCGGCGTCACCGTCCAGCTGGCCGCCGCCGGCACGCCGGGCCGGCAGGCGACAAAGGCCGAGACCGAGCTGATGGGCGCCGTCGAGCGGGCGTTTGCCGCGCGGTCGACAGGTAAAACGCCGGTCGAGGTGACGAAACCACGTGCGCGTCCCGTGGCGGCTGCAGAGGTAAAGGCAACGGAAAAGGTCGACAAGCCGGCGCCAGCCGCGAGCAAGGTTCTCGAGAAACCCGAGCCAGTCGTCAAGAAGGTGGCGGACAAGCCGGCGATTGTAAAAATTACAGAGAAGCATGCGCCGGTGACCGCAAAGGTCGCGGAGAAGCCAGTGGCATCGATCGTCCCGCCGCTGCCGGCGATCGTGAAGCCGACGGAACCGGTGCCGGACAAGGCGATGCTGAAGAAGCTGGCCGAGCTGGAGGCGAAGCTGAAGTCGCTGCAGGCAGCCGTGGCGAAAAACGCGGCCGCACCCAAGCCGCCCGAAGCCAAGGCTGTTGCGCCAGCGAAGCCGGCACCGGCCGCGACGCCGGCGGCATACGTCGAGCAAAGCGCGGCGGTCGTCACGGCTACCGAGCCGCCTGGCCGTTCGGCTGCCGGCAAGATCACCGATGCGCGTGCGGAGAAGCCGGCGCCTGGCGAGCCCGCGCCTAAAGCCGAAGCCGCACACGGGGCCGATAAGCCTGCCGACGGACCGCTTGCGAAGCTGGAAGCAGAGTCAGAAAGAAAGCCGGAAGCAAGGCCGGAGCCGGAAGCGGAAGCAAAACCTGAAGCGAAGAAAGAGGCAAAGAAAGAAGCGCCGCCGCCCGAGGAGCCCGTCAAGGAGAAAAAGATGTCGCGGCCCAAGGTGCTGACGATGCTTGCCGCCGGCACCCTGGCACTGGTGCTGGTCGTCGGCGTGATCGTCCACCTTGTCCGCCGTCGCAAGGCAAAGCAGGCCAGCGCGCAGATCAAGGTCTGGCAGAGCTGGCGCAAGAAAGCCATTGCCGAAGCGGCAACGGCGGAAGAGGAAGCGCCGGCCGAAGCCGGCGCCGCGTGAACCGCCGGGCACAGCCGGCTGTTACAGCCGACGTAAAAAAAGCGCCCATCGAGGCGCTTTTGTTATTTGAGCAAAAGATATCAGCCGTTCAGCTGGCCCATCCACGGCTCGGTCACGTCGCGCACGGCGCGGTCGTTGGCCAGGATCTGCTTGAGCAGGTCGATCTTGCGCTGGCGGGCGGAGCCTTCCAGCTTCGGCACGCCGCCAATTGCGGGCACTGCCGCCGCGGCGCACTGGTTCTCCAGCTGATCCAGGCCGTCCCAGTCGCCCATCTGCGCCGCCACCGCCATCCTGCCCGTCAGGCCGGCAATGTTTTCGTACATGGAGAGAACTTCGGTGGAGGTCATGATCAGCCTTCAAAAACGTCGATGGAGTACCGCTTGTCTTGATTAACGTCAGGACTGGACGGAACTTTAGGGTTTTTGAAAAATATTTTGAAATTCTTTTTGGGCTTGCCTGCCTGATAACGACGGAGCCCGTTCAGGCGTTGGCAAGGAACAGCAGCGGCCCCGCCCACAGCAGGAGTGCAACCCAGATCAACGTTTTTGCCAGTGACGGTGTCTGGATCCGCCCGTTGCCGAGGGCATGCACGAGAACGCCGATACAAAGCACGTCGATGACCAGCATTGCAGCCAAAGAGGCCAGCAATATGAGGAACGGACCCCAGCGTCCCATGCCGGGCGGGGAATTCCCTAACGCGGAGATTGAGAGAATCGTGGGGACCCAGGGCAGAAACATCAGGCCAGCACACCAGGCAGTGCGGCGGTCCGTGGGGACAGGCGTTTCTTCATCTACGAAAAATTTCATTGCCGCATTATACTAAAGCCAACTCCAGGCTAACGGAACATCTCCTCCAGCCCGGCACTGAGCTCATCCAGTGGCGGCATATCGTCGATCAGCATGTCCGTCGTCAGCCCCAGGCTGGCGGCCACGTCGACAGGCGCGCCGGCGCGCAATTGCTCCTCGCCCTGCTGTTCCAGTTCGGCACGGGCGCGCCACGATCCCAGGTGGACGACGGCCGCCAGCCGGTTCAGCGGGCTGGTCGCCAGCGGCGTCGGAAAAGCTTCGATGGCGTCGGAGAACTCGGCCGGGAACTGCCAGCGGCGCGCCAGTTCCGCTCCGACCTCCGGGTAGCCGAAGCCCAGCGTGCTCTTTTCGAGCTGCAGGCGGTGCGCCGCCAGGAACGGCGTGTCCTTGTCGAGCGCCTGCGCCTCCTCCGGTGCCGCCGAATGCAGCAGCAGCTCGCCGATCGCGTGCATCATGCCGATCGTGAACGCCAGTTCCTGGTTGTCGCGGGTCTTGCGCGCGATCCATTTGGCGGCCACGGCCGTGTGCATGCTGTAGCGCCAGAACTGCTGCAGGTCCAGGCCCGTGACTTCCTTGAAGCCGTTGACGAGGCCGGAACTGATGACGAGCGTACGCACGGCAACAAAGCCCAGCAGCAGCACGGCATCCTCGACCGTGCCGATGCTGCGCGACACGTTGTAATAAGCGGAATTGGCAAGACGCAGCAGTTTCGCGCTCAGCACGGGGTCGAGCGCCACCTTCCT
>Ga0265798_10010135_pt1 | contig 11669 bp, 9 predicted proteins | sample P3T30metagenome_FD_192430 | JGI IMG/M metagenome (GOLD analysis project Ga0265798, IMG submission 192430) | Plant litter microbial communities from East Loma Ridge, Irvine, California - P3 T30 | ecosystem: Environmental > Terrestrial > Plant litter > Unclassified | place: USA: California... | reverse complement strand
CGTGCCCAACGGCGCGCCGGCGAAGGAGGGGTTCTCGGGGGCGATGCCGGTGTCGATGATGCCGACCACGACGCCCTCGCCCGTGCCGAAGCGCTCCCAGTAGCCGTCGGAGCCGCTGAGGCCGAGGAAGTCGGTCGACGGCTCGGCGGCCTGCGTCTCGAGGATCTCGTTCGCGACGACGGCCTCGACGGCCGGGTCGGCGGCGAGCTTCTGCGCCTGCGCGGCCGAGAGCTGCGCGGCGAAGCCGTTGGTGGCGAGCGAGTACTGGGCACGGATGGAGGCGCCGACGCTGTCGGCGACCTGCTCCTGCTCGGAGGCGAGGTGCTCGCGGTACTGCTGCACCGGGGCGGCGGCCGGGTCGAAGGACTCGCCCTCGGCGACGGCCGTGGCGGCGAGGCCGGCCACGCCGCCCTCGTAGGAGGCGACCGCGGGGTCGCGCAGGGTCACGACGTACGTGCCGTCGTCGAAGCTGGTGTCGCCCACCACCGTCGGTCCCTCCGCCGCGACCGCGCCGGTCGCGGGCAGCACGGCGACGCCGGCCCCCACGAGGCAGGTCACGAGCAGGGTGGCGGAGATGCGTGGCCGTCGTCGGCCGAGAGTTCTCGTCACGGTTCCCTTTCGCACGCCGCGGCGCTCGCCACGGTCATGAGGCAAGAGTTTGCTGTGAATTCACTTCCAGCTCCAGGGTCGGGACTGGCCTACCTCTGCCGATGGCAGAACTCGGCCAGGACGTTCACGTGCTCGCAACATGCGCACCCCGAACGGGGGACGCACCGGTCCCCCGACTGGCCGACCGACCCCCTGTCGAGGGTCAGAGCCACCCTCGACGCGCCGCCTGCGCGCCGGCGTGGAACCGGTTGGCGGCCCCGAGCTCGTCGAAGAGCACCCGGAGGCGTCGCCGCAGCGTGCGGGTCGAGACGCCCAGCTGCAGCGCCATGGCCTCGTCGCTCGCGCCGGCCGCCAGCAGGACGAGCACGCCGCGCTCGAACGCCGTCGGGGCCCGGTCGGCCCGGGAGCGGCGTCCGCCCTGCCCCGTCGGCTCCCCGGCGCGCTCCCCGGCCCGCTCCCCCGCGCGCTCCGCCTCGAGCATCGCCGCGGCCGCGGCCCAGCCCGTCGTCGCGACGGGCTCCCCGCCCGTCTCCGTCACCGTCGGTCCGGCCACGGGGACGCCCGTCCGCCAGTGCTGCTCGAAGAGCTCCACGAGGGCCGCGACCAGGGGCGGGGACCCGGTGACCAGCGCCTCCGGCTCGCCGTCGCCGAGGGTGAGCGACACGAGGGCGTTCCGCCGGTCGGCGACCACGAGCTTCACGGGGAGGGCGTGCACGAGGCGCGCCTCCTCGCCCTCGGCACCGACCCTCCTGACCTCCGACCAGCGGTCGTCGGCCACGAAGCTCGTCGCGGCGTAGAGCGCCCGCCAGCGCACGCCGCGCGCGAGGGCCGCCCGCTGCCGCTCGCCCCCGGCGGCGGACACGACGTACGGCGGACGGTCGAAGGCCAGGAACTCCTCGGCGGCCCCGAGCACGAGCCGCCCGTAGTGGTCGCCGACGGCCGCCGCGCCGCGCAGGACCATCGTCGCGGACTCGCCCTCGGGCGACGGCCGCGCCGTGCGGAAGGCGTCCGCGAGCGCCGGCAGGCCCGCCTGTACCGCGGCGAGCGCACCGGCCCGCGCGGCGAGCACCGCCGGGACGGCGATCCTCGGGTCGACGGCGTCGTGCTCGCCGCCCTCGCTCCTCCGGACCGCGAGGCCGAGGGCGGTCAGCGTCGCGAGGGACGCCGCCGCGCGGTGCTCGTCGGCCCCGGTGGCGGACGCCGCCGTGCCGACGGTGGTGCCGTCGCCGTCCGCGAGCAGGAGGCGGTACACGGCCGCGGCGTCGTCGTCGAGGCCCAGGGCGGCGAGGCTCGGCAGGTCCATCGGCCGATCCTGCCACGGGCGGGCACCGAGGCGCCGGGCGCGTCCCGGAGGAGGTCAGACGGTGGCGGTGCGTCCCTGACGGGCACCGGCCCAGGCGAGCAGCTCGTGCACGGCGCGTTCGCGGTCGCCCTGCGCCAGGGCGGGCACCGGTAAGGCGAGCAGGTCGCGGTAGCCGGGGATGTCCGCGGCGGCGGTGTCGACGAGGGGCTCGTAGGCCATGCTCCAGTCGGGGAACCGGCGCTCGGCGAGGTCCTCCTCGGCGACGCGGACGAGCTCGCCGTGCCGCGGGTCGGCGGCGATGAGGGCGTAGCGCTGCCGCACGGCGTCGGTCTCCCCCTCGAGCACCTGGAGGAACCGGCCGTCGCGGTGGAGCAGGAGGCCCGTGAGCCCGTGCCGCCGGTTGGTGGCCCGGCTGTTCATGAGCAGCGTCGCCAGGTCCCCGTCGGAGAACGGCCTCGAGGCGCTGCTGGTGTAGGTGATCGAGAGCAGGGGGTCCTCCGGGGGCCGGGCGCGTCCGTGCCGCCGCGACGGGGCGGGACGGGCAGGGGTGGGCCTCCAGGCTGCCGGATCGCCCGTCCGCCCGCGACCCCCTCTCCGGGTCGCACGCCGACCGGGACCGAGGGACGGGCAGGAGGCGCGGGCCGGGCGGGCAGGAGGCGCGGGCCCGGGCGCATGGCCGGCGCGCGCCTCCTGCCCCGCCTCAGGCGCCGCGGACCTCCAGCAGCACGACCTGCTCGGGCCGCGTGGCCGGCGCCTGCAGCCCCGCGACCATGAGCGCACGGCCGCTGAAGGTGCCGCCGTACCAGTGCGGTCGCCCCTCGTCGGCGACCCCGCCGATGCCGACCGGCTCGACGACGTAGCGGCGCTCGGGGTCGAGCCCGCGGAGCGTGAAGCGACCGAGCGGGGCGATCTCGCTGCGGCCGACGGTGGCGAGGGCGAAGAGCGCCTCGGAGCGGTCCTCGGCGACGACCCCGTGCACGAGCATCGACGGGTCGTGCTCGTCCACGCGCACGACGTCGCCCGAGTGCAGCAGCTCGCGGTGCCGGCGGTGGAGGTCGATCCACTGCCGCAGCTGCTCGGACTCGTCGTCGGTGGCGAGCCGGAGGTCCCACTCGATGCCGAGGTGCCCGAACACGGCCGTGCCCGCCCGGAAGGCCAGGTCGTGGATGCGCCCCGTGGTGTGGTTGCGCCCGGAGGCGACGTGCGCCCCGAGCAGCTCGGGCGGCAGGAGCTGCTCCGTCCAGCGCATCATCTGCTGCCGGTCGAGCGGGTCGATGCAGTCCGACACCCAGACGCGGTCGGTGCGCTCGAGCACGCCGAGGTCGACCCGGGAGCCGCCGGACGAGCACGACTCGATCTCGAGCCCCGGGAACCGGCGCTTGAGCTCGTCCATCAGGCGGTACGTCGCCAGGGTCTGCCGGTGCACGCCCGGCACGCCGCCGACGGTCCCCGCGTCGACGAGGTCGCGGTTGTGGTCCCACTTGACGTAGGCGATGTCGTACGCCTCGAGCACGGCCGACATCTGGCCGAGCACGTGCTCGTACGCCTCGGGACGCCCCAGGTCGAGCACCTGCTGGTGGCGCGACCGCACGGGCAGCCGACCGCCCGTCTGCAGGATCCACTCGGGGTGGGCGCGGGCGAGGTCGCTGTCCTCGTTGACCATCTCGGGCTCGAACCAGAGGCCGAACTCCATGCCCAGGCCGGTCACGTGGTCGACGATCGGGCCGAGCCCGTCGGGCCACACGTCGGCGTCGACGACCCAGTCGCCGAGGCCCGCGGTGTCGTCGCGGCGGCCCTGGAACCAGCCGTCGTCGAGCACGTACCGCTCGACGCCGAGCGCGGCGGCGCGGTCGGCGAGGTCCTTCAGCCGGTCGAGGTCGTGGTCGAAGTAGACGGCCTCCCACACGTTGATGGTGACCGGTCGGGGCGAGCGCGGGTGCTGCGGCCGCGCGCGCAGCCAGCGGTGGAAGCGCTGCGCCTGCTCGTCCAGCCCGTCGCCGTACGAGGCGTAGAGCCACGGGCCCTCGTAGGCCTCGCCGCGCGCGAGCCGCACCTCGCCGGGCAGCAGGAGCTCGCCCCCGCCGACGATCTGCAGGCCGGCCGACGTGCGCTCGGCCCACGACCGGTGGTCGCCCGAGAAGCCGACGTGCAGCCCCCAGACCTCGCCGCGCGCGAAGCCGAAGCCGGGCACGCCGACGCTGAGCACCGTGGCCGCGTCGGAGCCGGTGCGCCCCTTGCGCCCCTCGCGCAGGTGCTGGCCCACCACGAGCGGGCGGCGCTGCGGGGTGCGCTCGAGGCCCCAGCGACCCGCGAGGTCGAGGATCTCGTGCGCCCGGGCGGGCACGGGCAGCGCGAGGCTGAGCTCGCCGAGGTCGTAGGGCTCGTCGGCGTCGTTCGTCACCGCGGCGCGCAGGCGCAGGAGGCCGCTCTCGCCGAGCTCGACCTCGATCCGCAGCGACAGCGCGGCGACCTCGTCGCGGGCGTCGACGGTGAGCGTGCCGGCCCCGGCGGTGACGAGCCCGCCGTCGCGGGCGGAGCCGTCGGCGGCGTCCAGGGCGACGTCGACGACGGTGAACAGCGGCGACCAGTCGCGGCCCTGCCGGCTGCCGGAGAGCCCGGGGCGGCCGACCCAGCCGGTGTGGTGCTCGGGCAGCAGGGCGAGGCGCACCGGCACGTCGACCTCGTTGGCGACGACGGGCGGGACGGCCGCGTCGGTCAGCGCCCGGGCCTCCTGACCCGTGACCGCGCCGAGCGCCGTGCCCCAGTGGACGACCGACGGCAGCCTGCCGTCGGTGAGGTCGAGCAGCAGCGAGACCCCGCCCGCCGTGAGGTGCACGGCCGTGACCGGGTCGGTCGCGGGCGTGGTCGGTGCGGGCGTGGTCGTCGTCATCGGCGGCCCCTTTCGTGTCGCGACCACCCTAGGTGCTGCACCGAGGGCCCCACGGAGCGGCCGTGCCGCGTCAGCTGCCGGGCAGCAGCTGCACGCGCTCGACGAGGCCCGCCCAGGGGTCGTCGTCGGAGTCGGCGACGGTCGTGGGGCAGTTGACGACGAGGTAGACCATCGCGCCCATCTCGGGCATCGCGCGGACGGCCAGGCGGTTCGTCCATGCCTCGCCCGTGGCGGGCAGGGGGTAGTCGAAGCGCGAGGTGAGCATCTCGACGCCCCGGGCGTCGCCGGAGGTCGTGGCCGCGTCGACGACGACGGACTCGAGCGGGCGCACGGTCGCCCCGTCGGTCGACGACGTGAACCCCTGCTCGATGAGCGCCTGGGTCGCCTCGGTGTCGGTGCGGTCGCTCGTGGCCGCGGTGTCGGCGGCGGGCTGCTGGTTCTGCGACGACGTGAAGCTGCAGCGCGTCGCGGGGTCGGCGAAGCTGTTGACCCCGCCCTGGTCGAGGACCTCGGTGGTCCAGCCGCTCGGCAGCGGCACCGCCCAGACGGCGGGCTGGCCGCCGCCGAGGTCGACGTGCTCGTCGAGCGACACGACGTCGGCCCCACCGGGCCCGGAGGGCGCCGAGGGCGTCGGCGTGGAGGGCAGCGCCCGGCTCGGCTCGTCCCCCGTGCCGCCGGGGCCGTCCCGGCCGTCCGGCCCGCCCGGGAGCCACCCGTCGGGCACCGAGCGCACCTCGCGGCCCGCGGCCACGCCCAGGCCCGCGCCGAGGACGGCCGACCCGGCGACGCCCACGACGAGCGCGACCGCCAGGACGACCCACGACCACAGCGGGAGCCCGCCCGGAGCGCGCCGCGACGGGGTCGGGGCGGGCGGCACGGACGAGGCGTCGGGCGGGAGGGTCATGGTGCGCGAGCCTACTCGGCGGGCAGACGGTAGCGTCGGTGCGGTGACGGACCAGGGGACGAGCGCGTGAGCCGCACGCACGTGCCGGAACGGACGCCGGTCCGCGTCGCCCGCCCGTCGACCCTCGCGGCGCGCATCTCGGGCTCGTGGCGCTCGATCCTCGCGATCTACCTCGTGTCGCGGGCGTTCTCGACGGTGCTGCTCGTCGTGGTCTACGAGGTCGCCCTGCTCGCCGACGCCACCTTCATCACGCCGGGCAGCGGGCAGAGCTTCTTGCACTTCACGGGGGCGTGGGACGCCGACCGCTACCGCACCATCGCCCTGCACGGGTACCCGACGGAGCTGCCGCGGGACGCCACGGGCGACGTCGCACCGAACGGGTGGGCGTTCCTGCCGCTCTTCCCGACGCTCGCGCACCTGCTCATGATCGCGACCGGCATGGACTTCGCGGTGGCGTCCCTCCTGCTCGCCACGGGCTTCGGCGCCGTCGCGGCGATCCTCCTGTACCGGATCGTCGCGACCCGCGTCGGCCACCAGGCGGCGCTCTGGGCCACGCTGTTCTTCTGCTTCGGTCCGTTGTCGTTCATCTTCAGCGTCGGCTACGCCGAGGGCCTCTCGCTCGCGCTCCTCTTCGGCGGCGTGCTCGCGCTCCAGCAGCGCCGCTACGACGCGGTGCTGCTCTGCGGCCTCGCCGCGGCCTTCACGAGACCGGGGGCCCTGGCGCTCTCGCTCGCCCTGGCGATCCACCTCGTGGTGCGCTGGCGCGACGAGGCCCCGCTCGGTGCCGGGCGGGGGCGCGTGGCGATCGCCTCGGGCCTCCTGCGCGGCAGCCTGCCGAGGCGCGAGCTCGCCGCCATCGTGCTCGCGGGCCTCGTCACGGCGGGAGCGGGCCTCGCCTGGCCCGTCGTCGTGCACCTCGTCACGGGCGTGCCCGACGGCTACCTGCAGACCGAGATGGCCTGGTGGACGGACTACGTCGGCAGGCCCGACTTCGTGCCGCTCACGCCGTGGTTCCTCATCGCGGGGCGCTGGCTGGGCGTCGGCGGCATCGCGATCGTGCTCGTGCTCTGGGGCTCCTTCGCCCTGGGCGTCACCCGTCCCGGCACGCTCCGGCTCGGCCACGAGGTGGTGGGGTTCGGCGTCAGCTTCGCCCTCTACGTGGCGGCGGTGTTCCTGCCCCAGCAGAGCTTGTTCCGCATCCTGCTGCCGGTCACGCCGCTGCTCGGCTCGCCCGTCATCACCGACCGGGCCTGGGCACGACGGGGCCTGCTGGTCGCCGGTGCGGCGCTGCAGCCGGTCGCGGTGACGTTCCTCTGGATCTTCACCGCGCCGTAGCCTCGTCGGCGCTCGTCGCCCGGACGGCCCGGGGGTCGTCGTCGCGGACGGCCCGGGGCGCAGGAGGCGCGACCCGCGTCAGGCGGGGACGCCCGCCATCGCGTCGGCCAGCAGGGCCACGCTGCGCAGCCGCGCCGACGTCGTCGACGACGAGTGGGCGACGATGAGCTCGTCGGCGTCGGCGCTGCGGGCGAACTGCTCCATGTAGGTGCGGGCGTCGTCGGGCGTGCCGACGGCCGTGAAGGTCGTCATGCTCGCGACGTGCGCACCGGCCGGGGTGCGCAGCAGGTGGTCGAGCTCGTCGTCGGCGAACTCGCGGCCCGGCGTGACCTGGCCGCTCTGGCGCAGCAGCATGAGCAGGCGCTGGCGCTTGACGGCGGCGAACTCGCGCTCGGCCTCCTCCGCGTCGTCGGCGACGATCGCGTTGACGCCCGCGAGCACGTAGGGCTCGGCGAGCTCGGCCGAGGGCTGGAAGTCGCGGCGGTAGACCGCCACGGCGTCGTGCAGGGCGTCGGGCGAGAAGTGCGACGCGAACGCGTAGGGCAGGCCCAGGGCGGCGGCGAGCTGGGCGCCGAACAGCGACGAGCCGAGGATGTACAGGGGCACGCGGGTGCCGGCGCCGGGGACGGCCTGCACGCCGGGCACGCGCGACTCGCCGGCGAGGAACGCCTGCAGCTCGAGGACGTCCTGCGGGAACCGGTCGCTCGACCCGGGGTCGCGGCGCAGGGCGCGGAACGTCGCCTGGTCGCTGCCGGGCGCGCGGCCCAGGCCGAGGTCGATGCGGTCGGGGTGCAGCGTCGCGAGGGTGCCGAACTGCTCCGCGATGACGAGCGGCGAGTGGTTGGGCAGCATGACCCCGCCCGAGCCGAGCCGGATCGTCTCGGTGTGCGCCGCCACGTGGGCGATGAGCACGGCGGTCGCGCTCGACGCGATGGACGCCATGTTGTGGTGCTCGGCGTACCAGACCCGCCGGTACCCGCTCGCCTCCGCCTGCTGGGCCAGCGCGACGGAGGCCGCGAAGCTGTCGCGGGCCGTCTCGCCGGGGGCGATGGGGGCGAGGTCGAGGATCGAGAGGGGGATGCTCATGGTGGGCTCAACGCGCGAGGCGAGGCGGGTGTTCCCGCCGCGGCGGGACCGGTCGGCAGGCGCGGCGGCGCGGCCCGGTCAGGAGGCGCGACGGGCCAGGTCGTCGAGGTCGCGCGCCAGCTCGTGGGCGCGACGGGCGAGGTCCTCGGCGCCCGGCAGCGCGCCCCGGGCGGGCTCGGTCGCGGGGACGGCACCGGTGCCCGGAGCAGCGGCGGGCGCGGCCCGGGCGGGCTCGGTCGCGGCGGGCGCGGTCGCCTCCTCGCCGGTGACGACGTCGACGTCGAAGACGAAGCGGTCGGCACGGTGCCAGGTGCGGAAGGACTCGACGGGGACGCCCTGCCGGTCGAGGGTGGTGCCCTCGAGCAGGAGCAGGGGCGCCCCCTCGGGGACCTCGAGCACGTCGGCGAGCGCGGCCGACGCGCTCACGGCGCGCACCTGGCGTCGTCCCGTCGCGAGGGCGATCCCGTACTTCGTACGCAGCACGGCGTGCAGCGAGGTGTCGGTCAGCTCGTCGCGGGCCAGGTCGTCGCCGACGTCGCGCGGCAGCCAGGTGTGGATGAGGGCGATCGGCTCGCCCTCGGCCCGGCGCAGGCGCCGCAGGCCCGTCACCTCGGCCACGCCGAGCTGCTCCTCGGCCGTCTCGTCGCGCTCCGGCCCGAGCGCGAGGACGCTCGTCGTCACCGCCGGGACCTGCGTCGAGAGGCCCGAGAGCCGCTGCACCAGCCGGTGGTGCTCGCCGCGCGGCGCGACCACGCTGCCGCGACCGCGCCCGCGGCGCACGAGGCCGTCGGACGAGAGCGACGAGAGCGCCTGCCGGACGACCGAGCGCGAGACGCCGAAGTGGTCCTGGAGCTCGGCCTCCGTGGGGAGGTCCGCCCCCGCCGGCAGCGAGCCGTCGGCGATGCGGGACCGCAGCAGCGCGCCCAGCTGGGCGTGCAGGGGCCCGGGGTTCGAGGGGGCGACCGCGTCGGCGTCGAGCTCGGTGAGCCAGGTCGACACGGTCGTCCCCTCGGTCGTCGGTCAGGTCAGGAAGCGGCGCCGTCCTGCTGCTGTGCGGTCTTCCACACGTGCTCCCACCCGGGGGCGAGGGCGGCGGCGCGCTCCACCGAGAGTACAAGGCTCGCCTCGCGCGCGATGCCCTGACCCGCGATGTCGAAGGCCGTGCCGTGGTCGACCGAGACGCGGACGACGGGCAGGCCGACGGTGATGTTCACGCCGTCGTCGCCGTAGACGGCCTTGAAGGGGGCGTGCCCCTGGTCGTGGTAGCAGACGACGATGATCTTGTACTTGCCGCGCACGGCGGCGGGGATCAGCGCGTCGCCGGGAACGGGGCCGACGACGTTGAGGCCGCGGGCCCTGGCCGCCTCGACGGCGGGCGCCAGGACGTCGGCGTCCTCGTCGCCGAAGAGCCGGTTCTCGCCCGCGTGCGGGTTGAGGCCGGCGAGGCCGATGAGCTCGTCGGGCGTGCCGAGCGACGCCGCGAAGGCGCCGGCGAGGTCGAGCACCTGGCCGGTGCGCTCGGGCGTGATGCCGTCGATCGCCTGGCGCATCGACACGTGGGTCGTGAGGTGGAAGAACGAGAGATCGCCGGCGGAGAGCACGAGCGAGAAGTTCTCGACCCCGAACTCGTGCGCGAGCAGCTCGGTGTGCCCGGGCCAGCGGTGCCCGCCGGCGTGCATGGCGGCCTTGTTGAGGGGAGCCGTGACGATGCCGTCGACCTCGCCCTCGCGGGCCAGCCGGCACGCCTCGACGACGAACCGGTAGGCGCCGTCGCCCGCCTCGGGGCTCAGCACGCCGACGGGCACGTCGGCGAGCGAGGGTCCCGTCTGCAGCAGCTCCACGGTGCCCGGCTCGTTCGTCGCGTCGGCCACCGACGCGATGACGCGGACGACGTCGGGGTCGCCCCCGACGGCCACGACGCCCCGCCGCATCGCGGCCTCGTCGCCGATGACGACGGGCACGGCGCGCTGCCGGAGGTCGTCGTGGTGCAGCAGCGTCTTGGCGGTGATCTCGGGTCCGATGCCGGCCACGTCTCCGAGGGTGAGGGCGAGTACGGGGAGGGTCATGAGGGTTCTCCTTGCGGTGCGGATCGGTGGTGGTGGTCGAGGAGGTCGGTGACGGCGTCGGCGAGCGTCGTGGCCGGGCCGAAGCCTCCTGCCTTCGTGACGACGGGCGTGCCGTGGAGGCGGCCGCCCTCGAGCGTGCCCCAGGGCACGCCCTCGCGGAGGGCGCCGCGCACGAGCACCGCATCGGCGCCGACCCGGCGGAGGACGGCACGCGCGCCCTCTCCCCCGACGAGCACGAGGGCGACGTCCTCGAGGTCGGCGACGACGCGCTCGGTCAGGGCCGCGAGGGCGTCGGCGACCCTCTCGGCGACGGTGCCGACCCCGTCGTGCTCGGGGCGGGCCCCGTCGCCGCGGGCGGGTGCCAGGACGACGGTCACGTCGCCGTCGCCGTCGCCGCCCGTCGGGCTCGTCGCGCGACCGCGAATGAGCGCAGGGTCGAGGTCGCCCGCGAGCACCTCGGCCAGGGTGGGGGCGACCACCCGGGCACCCGGCGTCGTCGCGAGGAGGTGGTCGTGCTGGGAGCGCGAGGCGTCGTGGAGGCTGCTGAGCACGACGACGACGTGCCTGGGACGACGGACGGTGACGGGCGCTGCCGCGAGCCGCGAGGCCGCCCAGGCGTGCGACACGGGCACGGCGAGCCCCGCGGAGCCCACGGGCACGGCACGGGACCCGAGCAGGAGCACGGCGTCGGCGACCAGCCGGAGGTCGTCGTCGCTCGAGGCGTCGACGGTGAGGACGTCGGCACCCGAGGCAGCGGCGGCGACCAGGCGCCGGGCCAGCGCGGCGGCGGCCTCGCCCTCGTCCTCGCTCGCTCCGTCGCCGTCGCCGTCGCCGTCCCGGTCGACCCGGGTGCTGCCGGGCAGCAGGTCGGCCATCTCGGCGGTGGTCACGGGGGTCACGGGGTCGCGACCCACGGCGGTCTCGTCGACGCCGATCCCGTCGACCAGCAGCCGGCCTCCTGCCACGGTGCGGCCCAGGGACGGGTACGCCGGGCTCACGACGGCGACGGCGGCAGGGTGCCGCTCCCGCCACGCCTCGAGCGCCCCGCGGACCTGGTCGGCGACCGACCCGCGCATCGTCGAGTCGATCTTCACGAAGACGCGACCGGCGCCCGCGGCCGCGAGGTCCCGGACGGCCGCGGCGCTGACGGCGCGGGCCGCCCCGGGGGCGAGCGCGCGCGAGTCGGTGACGATCGCGACGACCGAGCCGTCGTCGATGGTGGCCGGGGCGTCGCCCTCGAGGGCGAGCCGCGCGGTCCACCCTGCGCGGGTGAACTGGACGGCGGAGTCCGCCGCCCCGGTGAGGTCGTCGGCGACGATGCCCGCCGCCGTCACGCGGCGCCGCCGTCCGCCGGGCGACGGGGCTCCGGGGTCGCGTCGGGGAGCGCGTCCGCGGTCGTGCCGTCCGGCACGCGGTCCGCGGTCGTGGCCGCGAGGGGTGCGGAGGCCTCGGCCGCGGCCTCGGCCGCGATCTCGC
>Ga0265798_10010134_pt1 | contig 11670 bp, 5 predicted proteins | sample P3T30metagenome_FD_192430 | JGI IMG/M metagenome (GOLD analysis project Ga0265798, IMG submission 192430) | Plant litter microbial communities from East Loma Ridge, Irvine, California - P3 T30 | ecosystem: Environmental > Terrestrial > Plant litter > Unclassified | place: USA: California... | reverse complement strand
GCTGCTCGCGGAGCCGTTCACGATGACCGAACTGCGGCGGTTGCACGAAGTGGTGCTCGGGGTGGAGTTGCAGCCGGACACGTTCCGTAGGGCGATGGTGGGGCGGCTCGTGGAGGCCGAGGGGAAGCGGGCGGAGGGGCCGGGGAAGCCGGCGGGGTTGTATCGGCGGGGGTGAACGAGACCGTCCGATTGAGATGGCGCGACGCTTCGGGAGCATCGCGCTGGGGTAGCCATAGCGGGAGCGACTCGGCGAGACGCCAATCAGCGAAGGATTTCGCCGATCCTGTCGCTGGGACTCCAAACCATCGCGTGCTCCGGCACCGACATGAGCACAGCACAGAACAACACAACCCGGTCTAGTCGTAGTGATCAAAAATGCAATGCCTCGGCCACTTGACAGCAGTTGCTTGGACTGCGCGGGCTGTACAGCGCGTCGCTCGGTGGCGGTGTTTTAACAGCGCTCAGTCTCAGAGCTCAATATCAGCGACCCGCGGCGAGGTGGCGAGGTGGCGAGGTGGCGAGGTGGCGAGGTGGCGAGGTGGCGAGGTGGCGATAGATGGTGCAGCACGAGATGCCTGCAATCAACCTAACGGAGTATGTCTTCTCGTCGTTTATCGCACGCGCCTGCTTCGCCTTCGTAGATGTCATCTCAAACCGCACGCCACCATTGCACTCGCCGGCGCTATCGCCAGCTGGACCTTCGTAGAAGCGTTATACGATCAGAGATCGTGTCCGAACTCCGCAATCACTGCGATCACCGCGATCCTGTCAAAAAGCCGTCGTTTGCGTGCGGTAGTCGTGTCGGCGACCCTTGAGACCGCCTTCAAAGTCGCGATGCCGTAGACCATCGACCACCTCTTTCAGATTCCGCGCCGATCCGCGAAACAGTCAAGCTAAGTGACTACTAGAGAGTCGCCCTCGAGTACGGAGTCAAGCGCCTCCCGAAGTTATGCCGCTTCGAGCGGTATCCTGGAGGCGTGCTTCATGAAGACCTTCCCGCGCCGGCGGCCGTGAGCTCGTTGCGGGTATTCATGGACGACGATTCCAACCGGTTAGGCTTGCAGTAAATTAGAACACACGGGAGTAGGAAAACGCGAAATGACCCTGTTCGCGATGGTGCCGGATCAGTGCGAACTTCCGCGGATTGCCTGATGCTACTCGCCATGTAATTTACGGTCCGCCGGGCGCACCAATTCTCAGAAGAGTAGACCGTACTGTCTGCCACCCTTCATGCTCAGCTCGACGCTGTAAATTGCGGTCGCTATGCGGTCGCTATGCGGTCGTCAACGTCAGACTCATTCGCAACGGTCAAGGTAAACCGACGTCGGTCGCTAACATCGGACACATCGCGAGTAAAAACGAGAAATGCCCCCTTATAAGTTTCGATTCCATTCTGCCATGGGATCGGCAGATTAATAACATCCATGCCGTTCGTATTGAAGCGAATGGTGCGCTCTATGTAGTCGTGTCCAGCGATGCGGATGTCTATCGGTTCAAAGATCGTCTTCTCGGGAACCTTCTCCGCGTCGATGCCGAAGAAGACTCGCGTCCCCTTCGGGGTGTTCAGCTGGGTACCCGGTTGGTCTTTCCGGTTACTGATGACTGAGGAAGCATCGACCCAGAGTTCCTTCGCGGCCGCCAGCTGCACCGGAAGATTTCCGCTGATCTCGTGACTATCGAGCGAAGCGAGGTAGCGACGAGTCGCTTGGGTTTTGTCTTCGCGTATGCGCGCTGGTTTGGGCAGAGACCGGCGACGAATTCGATACTCGTCAAGCACGTCTTCAAGCAGATCCGCGTTTTTCCATGTGTCCTCGAACCAGTTCAGAACGGGCTGCGCCTTCTCGAGGTGGCTCCATGCGGCCGAGGGAAACCCACGCTGGCTCCAGCTTTGTGACGTCACGACTTCGGCGCCGGTGGTCAAGGCGCTCGCTGTTAAGTTGGCCGACCCGACGACCAAGGCTCGCAAGTAGGGCAGCTCGTCGAGCCCGAAGAGGAACACCTTTGCGTGAAATGCCGAAGGCGGTCGCAGTCTTGATGAGGAGAGTACCGCCCGCCCGTTGGGAATTCTGACCTCTGCGTTGCTGAGTTCACTCAGGCGGTCGAGCGCGCTCGGCTGGGTGAATCCGAAGTCCAAGCTTACAAGGAATCGTTTGTGGGCAGCGCTCCAGTTAGGGCCAAACAGCCTTTCGTCTAGCAAGCGAACGCCTTCCGCCGAAGCGTACGCAACCGCGACATCGACGCGTTCGTAGTCGGAGGCAAGATGGGCTGCTTCGCCAATTGCCTCCAAAACGACGCCGACCCTTCCAACGCTGGCATCCTGGGCATGAACTGACGTCTGATAGTACGAGTCTTCGGACGGGACTCGCACCTTTCCCGTCTTGCTACCGGATGCTTCGTACGCTGCATGGGAATCTACGAGCGCCGTCATGAACGGTCTCGAGTGGACGTCGTAGCGTGCCACTGCGGGCACCCCGTCATCGGTTGGCTCGAAGAACCCTGCTCGGTTGTAGACCCGGCCGCACACAGGACATACCGCGAACTCTGCGGGATCGGAGGGTTCGGACGCGTCTAACGAAATACGGCCCGCTCGATCGGCGCGACGCCAGCCCTCGCTGTGCGAGTCGTTTCCGCAGGCGCACCTTTGGTTTTCACCGTCGCTGTCGACTTGTGCGCTGCCCCGTACTGTCCGAGTCGGATATGGCCAGTGCTGAGATGCGCCTGTCATGCCAGTGCCCTCCTGCTAGCCGCCGGGCGACGTTTCGATGGGGACGGCATTACTAGCTCGTTCTCGGCGATGAGCTTTGCGTAACTCCCGAACAACGCGCGCAGACGACTGTCGTCCGTGACCGCGCCTCTGAGCCCGAGGGCTTTGTCCATAGCGGTGTCGAGGTCGTGATGAGCCCGTAAGAGTTCCGGGGCCATCGCAAGCGGGTTGTAGTGGTCCGCCAGCGACCGATCCGGACGCAGCGCTCGCGCTTCGAGTACAGCCTGCCCGCCGGAAATGATCGCGGTGCGCTGCCGATCAGTGAGGAACGGAAGAGGGAAAGTGTTCCAAGTGAGTGTGTTCGAGAATCTCAAGTCCGATTTTATGCGTCCACCCACCGCGCGCTGCCAGGCGATGAACGCCGAGGAAGAGACGGCGGCGAAAGCGATGCCATCCGGATCGTCGGCCTTAAAGTTCGCATCGCCACAGATGACATACGGGTCGAACAGGGCCGTTGGAAAGTAGCGGCGAGTCTCGCTGGCATGCCGTGGCACACACACATATGGCGTGTCGGGTTGTGAGCGTTGACCGAAAAGGTGTGGGGTCTCCGCCATCTGCCTGGTGGATTCGGCGGTGGAGGCCGCACGGAACTGTCGGACTGCATCCAGGCGCCGGCGGAGCTCTGGCGACCGCGCAATGTCGCTGGGGTCGAGATTCACAAGCCAGAGGCACCACCGCGGTTCGTTGTGGATGAGTTGGCGGGCGCCGACGAACGGCCGGAGGTATTTCGCGACGACAGGGTCGGCTGCGACGTAGACGTAGTCCTCCGGCTCGACGAGAAGGTTGCCGTCATCGCGAGCCATGTTGCCGAAAACCATCGGCGGGAGCTGCGGCGCGAGGGGTGTTCGGCGCTGCTCGACGAGCGCATTGGGTCCGTCCACCAGGTATCCGTTTAGCTGCCCCACGACGGGGAGCTCCACAGGTATGCCCCTTCCGTTGCTGGAATAGTCGAACAAGCGGGCCCGTTTCTTCGGTGCCTGGTCAAATCCGATCACGGAGCAGTGCACGGCGGCTGCGCCGGGCGCTTCGCTCGTCCACGCGAATGTTCGATGAGCGAACTTGACCCGCCAGCCCGCGGCGAAGACGGGTCCGAACAGGGCCGGCACCGGCTCACCTTGAGCGATCGAGTTTGTAGACACGAATGCAAACTCGCCAGCGTAGCCGGGCCGGCTGAACAACTCGAGGGACTTGGCGTACCACCCGGTGACGTAGTCAAGTCGGCCAATATCGCGCCGGCGCCATACGTCACGGAGTTCCTGGGCCTGCTCGAGGGACCGGGTCGCGTGCCCGAGGAACGGCGGATTGCCCATGACGTAGAGCCGGCCGCTGGGCTCGACCACGTCGGCCCAGTCGATCCTGAGGGCGTTGCCGACCTGAATGCTCCGAACCTTATCCAGCGGCAGCGGATCCGGGGCGTCGCCGAGCGCCAGTTCCATGGCCTGATTCGCCTGGTGTTCTACGAGGTGCAGCGCGGTGGCCGCGATCTGCGCGGGCCATTCCTCAAGCTCAATGCCGTGGAAGCTGGTGAGCCTGACGGCTAGATGCTCCTCCGTGAAAAACATTGTGCGGGAAGTTTCGCCAGTCAGCTCCTGGATGCGTACCAGCACCTCCAAGTCCAGGGCGCGCATCTGTCGGTAACCTACGACGAGGAAGTTTCCGCAGCCACATGCCGGGTCTAGGAACCGCATCTCGCCCATGTCGGTTCGCAGCTTCTTCAAGGCGCGGGTGTCGTGAAAATCATCAGTGAAACGCTGTCGGAGTTCGTCAAGGAACATCGGACCGATGACCTTCATGATGTTGGTCTCGGTCGTGTAGTGCTCGCCGAGCTCGCGACGCGCAGCCTTGTTCTTGACCGCCTGGAAGAGGCTGCCGAAAATTGCAGGGGAGATAGCGGACCAGTTGAACATCGCCGCCTCGAGGAGGCGATCCCGCATTGCGGCGTCAAAAGAGGGGATAGAGAGCGGCTCCTCGAACACTCCACCGTTAACGTAGGGGAACCGAGCGATTAGCTCGTCGAGGTTCGACTGCCGACGCGAAAGATCCCGTCCCATCACCTGGTAAAGCAACGACAGCTGAGGACCCAAGTCGGAGCCGTCCTCGGCTGTCCGGGTCTCGAGGAACTCAAGGAAGAGATCTCGATCCCACACGCCGGCGTCGTCGGCGTAGAGCGCGAAGAGGGTGCGGACAAGGAAGACCGATGCTTCGTGGTCGTCGTATCCAGATCCCTCAAGCGCCTCATAGAGCGAGGCCATCAGCTTCGCAGCCTTGATCGACGCCACCTCCTGCGCCTTCGAGCCGAAGACGCGCTCACCGTACCCAGCGAAGAAGGCCAGCGTGGCCGCTTCGTCATGTAGCTGAGACAGCGAGAACTCGAGGGGCGGTGTGGTTCTTTCGGCGTGGAGGTCGAGCAGGCGGAACCGATGAAAGTCGCTCGTGATCACCCAACGTGGCATTTCCGTATCTGGGAGATCATCAATGTAGTCGAGCGCCTGCTGCTCGGCCGCGGCGAGATCCCCACCCGAGGACTTCATCTCAATCAGTGCGAGGCCAGGGATCAGGGCGTCGATGTAGCCCCGCGAACCCGTCGAAGATCGCTTGACCCGCTTCTCGTAGAAGGCGGCGCGTGTCTGGGTGATCCCGTACACGCCGAGCAGGTCCCGCACAAACGACTGCGCCTGCTGACGCTCCTCCCCCGGCTCGCCCTGCCAGTCACGGATGAACTGAGCGGCTCGAACACGGATCTCATTCATCGACAACGACTTCGGCATGACACCACGCTATACGGGATGACAGCGTGACTTGTTTGCCTAGCCCGCATCGGGATGGGCTCGGCCTGCTTCGGCGTCCGGATCCCACGCACACACCTCGAGTCGAGTATCTGGCCGGACAACGCCGAGTGGACATCCCTCGCCGTGATCGATGGTCACATGAGCTAGGGCGGCATACCTTCGAGCGCAGTCAGCCGTAGCGTGAACCCGTGGACGAGGACCGGTCTGACAGCTACCCGCTGCATCCAGCCTTCGAGCCCCCAAACTTCAAGCGTGACTCATGTCGCTTGAAGGTCTCCCTGCGGCCGAGTACGCAATCAGGCAGGCATCCTTGGATCGGGGATGCCCGTCAGACGAGATAGCTGCAGGGCGCGTGCGAACGGATCACGATTTGAACACAGTCCGACAACGACAGAACGGTCGCTGAACAACTGGTGCTGTTCGCGATGATCGGTGGGACACCGGTTGGGTTTTGCGCGTGGCAACGGTCGGCACCGGGCAATCGGCCCCTGTGTTCATCCAGCTCCTAGGGGTGGTGTAGGCAGCACGTGGCCGTGGTACCGGGAGTGCACTGATGCTTGCCAGGGCAGAGCAAGCCCCGCAACGTGCCGTTGCCTTCGCCACTCAGGATGACAACCTGGCAGCTCGACGCACGAACGAGTACTTTTCGGCGGCGATTTGGTCGACGAACCACTGCAGCGCGGCAATGACGCCCTCCCGAGACGACTCACTGGTCAGTACGTCGATCGGGAACGACGGCCGCTTGTCGATCCGACTCTCGGCGAGGTTGATCCCGGGCACAGCGTTGAGCCGCTCACGGAACTGCTGTCGGAGCGCGAGATCGTCGAAGGGAGGCCGGACCCGGAGATGCTGGAACACGACCTCGACGGTCCCGGAGATGGGATAGATCGTGAACGGCCAGTGGTGCGGCCCGCTCTCGGATTGCCGGGGCGCCGTCATGAACGCACTGCTCTCCCGGTTCGTGCCGAACTCGACCGTTCCGCCGAGCTCACGCCACGCGTCGAACAGCTCGGAAACGGCGCGCACTGATGCGGGCGGATTCGCACTCGACAGCTGTCCGATGAAGGTGCCGTCCGATGCCGCGTCGATCCCGTCGAAACCCTCCGTGACCAGCCCTATGCGTTCTGCGAGCGCTGTCGTCGACAGTCGTGCTCCTTCGTCCGCAGCACCATTCGGCGAGAAGGTCAGTCCCTCCTCTTCGAGGACTGCCCGCGGCTCGCGCTCGTCGGCAGGATCGGGCCAGCGGAACCCGGGCGAGATGGTGCCGCCGCCCTGCAGGACGCGGTGGGCGCCGAGGACCTCGGTACTCGCGAGATGCACGCCGAGCGGAACCGGATGGGTGCCGACGAGTGCCGCGACGTCTCCGTAGGAGGACCAGTGTCCGGCCGGGATCGCCATGATCGCCTCGTGCACGAGCGACCAGTCGCGCCCAGTGTCCGACGACTGCAGCCGCTCATCAGGTCCTGACCACTGACGGAGGATCTGTTCCGCGAACCACTCGCCACGAGCGATGATCTGCGCTCGTCCCCAGGTCGGTGCATCGAGCACCAGCTGGTTCAAGCCGCTGAAGCTGCTCTTCCGGTAATCCTCTCGCTTCGACGGGAACGACCGGTTGCTCAGCTCCGAGTTGTACCCGGTGAGCGTGAGGTTGCCGAGCGAGTGCACGAGCTGCTCGTGCACGAGCTCGGCCGACTCGTCATTGGCAAGGTCCACTTCGAGGGCCGCTTGCCAGTCCGGGGTGAGCGTCTGAGGCAGGATGTGCTCTATCGTCGACTTCTCGACGTCCACGGGCTCCTTCGCGTTGAGTTCCTCCTGCACCCACTTGAGGATCAGCTTCTGCTGCGTGCGGAGACCGCGCAGGTAGAACGGCTGCGTGCGAACCGCGTCTCGGATCTGATCGTCGGTGGAGAAGTACTTCCGACCGGTCGAGAAGTAGCCGACCAGGACCTGATCCACCGGCCGCTCGTCCAGTGCTCCGCACGCCTGCAGGATTGTCCGGTTCAGGCCCTGTCCGGGGCGTCCGCCGATGGTCCGGCGGACGATGTACGACTCGATGGTGGCGAGCGCGCCGGCGACCTCCGCCGTGCTGCTGACGCCCACGGCACGGCGGGCGAGCAGCCTGAGCGTGAGGGGCACGGTGGTCGTCGAGGCCCAGTCGGCGAGGTGTTGGAGGTGCTTCCGCAGAGCTGGGTCTGCTTCGAGGGACGGGTCGCGGATGACCTCGAGCTGCTCGGAGAGGCGACTGAACCTCTCGATCTCCGCGAGGACCTGCTCGTCGTCCATCTTCGCCAGCCGCGCTTGCTGGTAGCTGTAGATGTCGCCCTGCTTCAGGAGCGGCTCGTCAGCCACAGCATCGAGCCAGAAGATCAGCTCGAGGTCGTTGACACTGAGTCGGCGCTGCATCGGCAACCACCATGACGAGTACACCGACTCGCCGCGCGATCCGAGCCGCATGAACAGGTAGTTGCGGACGAGGTCGCCTTGCGTCAGTCGCAGCCCGGTGTTGTTGAGCGACTCGAAGATCCGGTAGACGTTGTCCTCGTCGCGCGCGGTGATAGAGACGAAGGTCAACCCCGCAAGCACTGCTTCGCGGATCCGTTCGATGTCACGCGGGTTTTCGGGGTCGTCGGCGAGTTCGAGTGCACGGCGAAAGAACGAGTACGCGCTCCCCACACCGGATGTCGAGTCCGCGCCCGCCGCCCCGTCGACGACAGCGCGGAACGAGTCACGGTCCGCCTGCGTCGGCAGGAGCTTCAGCCGCCCGTCGCCGGGCTTGAAGCGGTCAGCGATGTACTGCTCATGAATGCTTTCTGCGAGCATCGGTTGCTCGTTCTGGTGCTGGCGGAGGTAGTCCCGGAGCGCACAAAGCAGGATCGACAGCGTCGTCAGCCGCTGCTGTCCGTCGACCACGAGGAACTCCACCCCGCTCGGCACGATCGCACCTGTCGACAGCACGAGCGAGCCCATGAAGTGCGTGGCACCCGAGTTCGTTCTGCGCGACTCGGCGAGCTCGAGGATGTCCGCCCACAGGCGATTCCGCTGTTTGACCTCCCACGCGTAGGGCCGCTGGTACAGCGGAACGAGGTACTGCTTCGGCCCCCCGAGCAGTTCCTGCAAAGTGGTCTCGCGCACGTCCATGGGCACCCTTCCGTCCAACTCGAAGCATAGAGAACGCGAGCGACACTCATACCGCCGCGAAGTAGGAGTTCGAGACGGCGCGCCTCATTTGCGTGAACCCGCAGGGTGAAGTTCACGAGCCGCTCGTCTTGGGCCACATCCCCACCCCCGAAAAGGTGCTCCCGCCCGCCTGACCTATCCCCGAGGATGAGTCAGCACCGCCCGTTCCGGGGACCACAGGCGGCGCCCGTCTCGACGTGTCCCCGAGGGGCACACCACGATGACGATCGCAGGGGAATCGGCAGGCGTCGAAGCACGCCGTCAGCGCGGCCGAGCAAGCGAACTCCGCCGACAGGCCGACGAAGCCGAGCAGCGCGCCGGGCGTTTCGAGGTCGCTCACCGCACCGAGGCCGAGACGGCCAAGCTCCTCGCTCCCCTCGCCGGCATCGGCTACCACCTCCTCGCCGACCGACGCTGGCCCGGCAGCAGCACCGCCAATGTCGACATGGTCGTCGTCGGCAGCTCCGGCGTCTGGATCGTCGACACGAAGGCCTGGCGCGAGGTCGCGATCGACGCCGACCGGATCACCCGTGGTCAGGAGGACGTGACCGACGACGTCGCCCGCCTCGCGGACCTCTCCTGGGAGACGGAGAAGGTCCTCGCCGAGGTAGGTCTCGCGCCCGGCGAGGTTCACGCTGTGGTCGCCCTCGCCGGCAAGAAGGGCGTCGAGGCTCGGGTTGCCTCGGTCGACATCGTCGGTACCCACGACCTCATCAGGCACGTCACGCGTCCGAAGGCACGACTCTCGCCCAAGCGGGTCGACGAGGTTCTCGCCGCCGTCATCGCGTACTTCCCGGTGATGGACGGCGCGGCAGCGAGCACGCAGCAGGTGATCATCCCGCAGACGGTCATCCCTCGTGAGCCCGACCCGCAGCCCGAACCCGTCGATCAGGACGAGCTCGACCAGCAACTGCTCGACGGCATCCTCGAGGCGCCGATCGAGGAGTGGATGGCCTCACTCGACCCTGCCCAGGCGAAGCTCGTCCGCCGCAGCTTCAACGGCCCCGCCCGCATCCGCGGTGCCGCCGGCACCGGCAAGACCGTCGTCGGCCTCCACCGCGCTGCATACCTCGCTCGCTCCACCGGCGGGCGCATCCTCTTCACCACATACATCCGAACCCTGCCCGCGGTGCTCGAGTCGCTCCTCAAGCGGTTGGCACCGGAGATGGTCGGCCGCGTCGACTTCGTCAACGTGCACGCCTTCGCGACCCGACTCCTCAAGGAACGCGGGATCGCGTTCCGCACGCCCGGACGGGAGGCCCAGCTCGCGTTCGCCGACGCGTGGAACGCGATCAGCGCCTCCAGTCCGTTGAAAGCGACGCGCTTCACGCGTCGCTACTGGGAGGAGGAGATCAGCCACGTCATCAAGGGGCGCGGGCTGACCCACTTCGACGAGTACGCCGAGCTCCCGCGCGTAGGCCGGAAGCACCGGCTGACCGTTGATGACCGGCAGGCGGTGTGGGACCTGTACGAGGTGTACTCGACCGGGCTCCGCGAACGTGGCTGCTGCGACTGGGAGGACGTGATCCTGCTCGCCCGCGACGCCCTGCGCGAGGTCCCGCTCGACCGGTACGACGCTGTCATCGTCGACGAAGCACAGGACCTGTCGTGCGCGATGGTCTCGCTGCTCCACTCGCTCGTCGGCGATCGCTCGGATGGGCTCACCCTCATCGGCGATGGTCAGCAGACCATCTACCCGGGTGGCTACACGCTCGGTGAGGTCGGGATAAGCCTCGCCGGACGCGGTGTCGTCCTTGATGTGAACCACCGCAACACGGCGTAGATCCTCGAGTTCGCCAAGCAGATGGTGGCCGACGACCAGTTCGTCTACATCGAGGGCGTCGACGGCGTGGGCGATTCCGTCTCCGCCGTCACACGTTCGGGGCCGCAGCCGGGCATCAACCACTTCCGCAGCCGAGCGGAGCACGATGACGCACTGCTCGCCCGGGTGGAGGAGGTCCTCCGTCTGGTCGGCACGGGACGCGGTGACGTCGGCGTCCTGACAGCGACCAACCCACAGGCCGACAAGGTGATGGCGCTGCTCGCCGACGCTGGAGTGCCCACGGTCTCGCTGAAGAACTACGCCGGCAAGAGTTCCGACATGGTCCGCGTCGGCACCATCAAGCGGGCGAAGGGCCTCGAGTTCAAGCAAGTACTCCTGCCCTACGTCCCCGCGAAGCTGTTGGCCGATCCGCCGGCGACCGAGTCCGAGTCGGCGAAGGAGCGGCGTGAGCTCGACCGGCGCGAGTTGTATGTCGGGATGACGCGAGCGCGCGATGGCCTCTGGGTCGGGGTGCGGTGACGCCGCCCACCCCCATGCCACGATGAACCCAACGACCCAGGGAGGGGCACCAATGGTCGACCGAGCACTCCATGACCGCCTGCAGACGCTGTCCGACGTGGCCACCGAGGTCCGCCACCACCGCGCCTCCATCCAGGACGCCGCCACGTCAGCGAAGGACGCCCTCCTCGCCCGCCGCCTGACGATCACCGGCCCGGCCCTCTCCTGCTCCGTCCTGCCCCTCCGCCCCACCGACGCGACCCTGGCGTCCGCGATGCAGCATGCCGCCGCACTCCCCCACGCCGACCGCGCCGCCGAGGACGTCCTCACCGTCCTGACGAAGGATGTCCCCGCAGCCCTCGCCGACGAGGACGCCGCCTCCGGCATCGCCGGCATCTTCGCCGGCCGAGAGCGCCGTGAGGCCGCAGCCCGCGCCGAGCAGTACCTGACGAGCACCCTCGCGTGGCTCGACAACGGCGCCCTCACCGCGCTGAAGGCGATCGACACCCGCCATCTCCCCCGCCCCGATGCCACGCTCGACGCGCTCCTCGACACCGAGGGCCCGCTCCTCACCGCGACCGCGCACCTCGGCCCGGTCGCCCTGATCGACCTCGCCCCGATGGCGCACCTCCCCACGACGATCGCCACGCTCCGGTCGG
>Ga0265798_10010133_pt1 | contig 11670 bp, 14 predicted proteins | sample P3T30metagenome_FD_192430 | JGI IMG/M metagenome (GOLD analysis project Ga0265798, IMG submission 192430) | Plant litter microbial communities from East Loma Ridge, Irvine, California - P3 T30 | ecosystem: Environmental > Terrestrial > Plant litter > Unclassified | place: USA: California... | reverse complement strand
GAATGCGTGAGGGGCGAGGGGAGGGAGCCGACATCAGAAGTCCTCGCCGGGCTTGGTGTTGGTGAGCATGAAGATGCGCTCCATGATCTCGTCGGCCGACATGACGCCGAAGCCGATAGGGACGGTTTTGCGGGTGACGGTGTCGAAGAGCACCAGCGCCGGCGTGGCGAGGGGCACGCCCATGCGTTCACGCTGGCCGCTGTCGACGACATAGTTGGGAAATGAACGGCTGGGACCGCCGTCTGTCGAGACCGCCATCACCGTCATGCGATGGCTGTCGGCGACCGAGCGCAGGATCGGCGAAAACACCTCACACGCCGCACAGCTCTGCGCGAAGAAATAGAACATGCCATACCGCTGGCCAATGCGCGCGAGCGCCTGGTCGCGAGTCGCACTGCGGTTGTCGGTCCAAGCGCGCTTGCCGACCGTCGAGACCGGACGCTGTAGCGTGTAGTCGATATCGGGGTTCTGCCAGAGCGCGCGCTGCCAGGTGTCGGAGAAAACGGAGGCGCGATCGAGCTGCTCACGTTGGAAGCGGACATAGGCGATCACGTTCGCCTCGGTCGGCTCGAGGATGGCGCGGTTCTTCAGCTCGTTCAGCTGCTTCGAGATCGCCTTCATTCGGTCGGTCGCCGAAGTCTGAGCCTGCTGTGCGGCCTCCGGGCTCTTGGGTGGTGCCTTAGGGCGCTCGCAATAGAACCACTGCCCGAGCCGGCGCTGGCCGCAGTAGAAGTCACCGCCCTGCGCGGGCGCGGCCGTGCTCGCCTCGAGGATCTCCGGCTGCGCCTGGCTCTCCGTCGCCTCGTCCTCGCCGGCGTCCGCCATGGCGGACGACTGCAGGTCCAACGACTGCGCGGGTGCCGCAATCGGCGCGGCCGCGGCGAGCAGCATGAGGAGCGTGGCGGCAACCCGGCCGCGGCGGTTATCCCTGATCGTCGTCATCGTCATGCTCCCCGTCGAGCTCAATCATTGCGAGTTGAAGGACCGACATCATCCGCGCGACGTCGAGCATCTTGGTGCCCTGATCGAGCATGCGGACAATGCCGCGCAGGTGGGTGCGGCCGTGCTTGCGGCCCTTGACCGTGGCGCGCATGCCGGTTGGCCGGCGGACCAGCCAGCCAGCGTCGACCATGCGCGGGAAAGAGCGCTCGATCTCCCGCGGGTCGATGTCGCACTGGAACCAGTGTCCGATTGTCTGAGCGACCTCGCCGGCCGACGTACCCCGCGCAGAACGGTGGACGCGCAAGAAGATCGCCAGGTCGAGCACCGACATGTCGACCGAGCAAGGTCCCCCCGGACCCTCCATATCATTTGCCCCCGTGAAGGTCATAATACCCCTGAATCTTTTGCTGGATATCAGTCATTACGCTGACCTCATCCGGCAGCTTCGCTGCATCCATGAACTCGGCGTAGACCTCGGAGAAATCCATCCGGGACAGATCGAGGCGCTGAAACTCCTCGATGGTGAAGCCCTTACAGGTTTCGTCCTTGGGCTTGCCCCATGGCTTGTTGATCTGCAGTCGGCCTTGCTCCTGCAGGATTCGGGAAAGCTTGCTGCCGAAGCAGCAGTAGGCGTCCTTCGACGTGACGCAGATGCCAAGCACCTTGTCCGAGCAGTAGGAACCGACCTTGTGGCAGAGCCCCTTGTCGTCCTTCTCGTCGAGTTGCTTCTCGGCCGAGCTGCACAGCCAAGGCGTCAGCAGCGGCACGCCCTTGCCTGAGCAGCAGTTGGAGGCGCCGAAGATCTTCTTGTTGCAGGTGTTCCGCTCGCCGGAGAAGACGGTCAGCTTGTCTGGGTCGAACTGTGCGCCGGCATCGCCGATCGCATGGAGCGCCACGAGAGCATCCTTGAACTCGGTCGAGGCCTCGCGCTCGATCTGCTCGCAGTCGCCGTTGATGCAGTAGACATCGTTGCCGCAGACGTACTGCTTGTCGGTGGACGCGGGATCGTCCGGGAGCGGGCAGCTGTAGACGCGTTGCGATACCTTGCACGCACCGGACTGCGGGTCGTCGAGGCACTCGTCGCGCAGGAACTTGCATTGCTTGTTGTCGTCAAGCGCGCTGCAGTCGCTGGCCGGCTGGAGCCGCTGGCAGGTGAAGGTGCGTGACCAAGCCCAGCAGCTCTGCGTCACTGGCACGCCCTCAATCGTGCGCGTCTCTGGACCTTCAGTGCAGACCTCCGCCGTCTGAGATGTGCAACTCGTGTCCGCTGCCAACGCCGGGCATGTGCCCTCATTGCGGTTGACGGAAACGGTGGTCTCGCCCTCCTTCTTGAGGAAGACGGTCCCCTTGGCAGAGTTGAAATGCGCAGGGATCTCGCTCTGCGGAATCTCAGTCGAGCAGGAATAGAGCTGCGCGGTGCCGCTCAACTTACCCTTACACCATTTCCGGTAATCCTCGACGTTCGTACCGCCTGCGCCCATTTCGATCTGCGCGTCACAAACGTGCTTCGAGACCGGCTCGGCGCGGCACACGCCGGCTGCGACCTTGGCCTGCATCACGGTGTTGCGCGCGAAGCCATTGCCTTCGTTCTTGTCGGGCGCGCCGTAGTAGAACCAGCGAGAGGTGTTCACGACATGGGGCACCATGGTGCCACGACAGACCTCGTCGGCCTGCGTAACCTTGGAGCCCTTGTTGCAAGTGGCCTCGTAATAGCCTTTCGAGCCGACCGACGGAGGGAGCGGGCTGCAGGTGCCGGTCGTGCCGCCGATGTTCTGGCCGCCGAGGTAAGTCTCGGGATCCTGCTCAATTGCGGTGCCGCGTGAGGTGGCAGCCAGGATTTCCGAATTGCTGAAGCTCGGCCGCGTACCGGCGGTGTCCACGACGGTGCCGTACGCGTCGCTGGTGGGCGCAGCGCCTTTGCCGTCGATGGTCAGCTTGTCGGGATCGTCGAAATAGGCCTTCTCCGGCAGGTCGGTGCCCCCGTAGCCCGGCAACTCCTGCAGCTTGGCGTCGCTTGGACCGAGGCTGTCGTCCGCGCGCATCGCCTTGCCCATGGCGTTACCTTCCTGGCGCGCCTGCTCGATCGTCGTCTGCGCGATGACGCCACTTGCGCCGCCCGCGATGACGGCGAGGAAGAGCGAGGCGGCGAGCCGCTTCACCTACGCGCCCTTGGCCATGTTGCGCAGCGCGACAGCCGCAACGCCAGCACCAGGTCCGTGCGCATCCTTGAAGGTGTCGAGCACGTAGCGCACCGACACGTTGCCGGTGATGCGATCGTACGCCGGGACGGCGGTACGGCAGTTGAGACCGGAGCAGAGGTCGAAGTCGGACGAGACTGCGACATAAGCCGGCACCGCCTGGACGTCGAAGGCGCGGAACAGGCGCGGGTCGATCCCGACGTTGGAGAGCTGGTCCTTCTCGGTCACGACCTTGCTCAGCGCCTCGCTGAAGGCCTTCATCGAGTTGTTCGGGAAGCCACGGAACACGACCACGCCGCCCGCTTTGGCCGTGTCGGCGATCAGCTGGCGTAGCGCTGGCGCGGGCATCGACAGGCTCGCGAAAGCGATAAATTGCGGTGCGTCACCGCGGCCGGTCGACGAGACGTTCTGGCTGGCGCCCTTGATGATCTCGTCGAAGTCGAACGCACCATCGCCGTTCATCGGCAGGTCGGTCTTGGCGAGCTCTGTGAGGTTGCCGGTCGCCTTGTCCTGCACCGCGACAGCCTCCTGGCGGAAGGCATCGCCGCGGTTGCGGACCTGCTCAGCGAAGGTCTCGGCATCGCCTTGCATGGTGGCAGAGCGACGCTTGATCGCGTCAAGGTCGAGTCCGTCGACGGTTTGCGCGATGGCCTGGATGCCGACGAGCCCGGCGACCCCGGCAGCGACAAGGAGGAAGCGGCGCATCAGGGTCTCCTCACAGCACGCAGCAGTTGCGTTTGCGCCAGACGAGGTAGCCCATGTCCTCGCCCTTCACGGGGAAGGCACGGCCGGCCTGTGGCGGCATCGTCGATGCGCCGAGCGGCGAGCATGCCGCCTTGCCGCTGACGGTCGGGATCGGGTTGGTCATCTGGACGCGGTATTGCTGCTTCTTCAGCACCGGCATCGGATACTTGTTGCACAGCCCCTTTGAGCCCATCGTGCCCCATGCGAGGCCCTCGCGGTGGATTTTGAAGGCGAAGCGGGCGAGCGCGAGCCGCGATGCCTGCACGTGGCCGATCGAGGCGGCAATGTTGCCGTTGACCGGGTACATCGGACCCTGACAGCCGGCGCACCAGAACGTCGCATCGAGCGGCAGCTTGGCTGTGGACGCGATGCAATCACCCGCGCACGCCGCCTGCGCGATCGGCGAGGAGAAGAGCACGGCTTCCGGGTTGATGAGTGCGGTGAGCGAGTCATCCTGCCAGAGCGGGTCGACCTCCGTCATGTAGGCGATGTCGAAAGACGACTGCTCGAAGCACGCGAAGTCCGTCAGGATCTCCATCCAGTAGAGCAGGGGGTAGACGTACCAGTGGACGTGCCACTTGGACGTGTTCTGCCCGTTGCCGCCCTTCTGCGAGGGCCCGGATAGCTGGCCTTGGCCGATGTCGAAACCGGGAGAGATCTTGGTGCCGCCGAGGTTCACGAAGCACCACGGCTTGGTGGAGACGTCGGCGAGGCGCACAGGCTCCCAGAACCCCGCAGCGATGCCGATACGGGGGACCGGCGAGCCACAGGCACAGACGGGCAGGCTGGGGTTGTCGGTATCCGGCCGGTTGCTAGGCCAAATCTTCAGGCCTCCGACAGAGAGTGGGAAGAGGCAGGACCAACAGACGTCGGTGATCGGATTGACGAATTTCCCGGTGCACTTCGACTGTGCCTCCGCGCGCGGGCTCAGCACCGCCGACAGGGCGAAAGCGAAGAGCGCGAGAGTAAGGAGACGCAGCGCCTTCACGACCGGGCACTCCGCTCGGAAGCCACGCGCCGCGTCACCCAGACGTATGCCGCCAGTAGCAGAACCGCATGCGCGCCGATCATCGTCAAGGTGCTCAGGGTGACCTCAGGCGAGGCAAAACCAAGATGCTCTGCAATGACGCGAAGCAAGACGGCGCACACGAACGCGAGATGGATGACGTTGTACCACCCAAGCCAGACGGCGAGGGCCTCGAACGCACGACGCCTTTTCATGGCGATTTTGTCGTTTACGGGCGGAAGATGGCTCATGCCTCCTCCGCGGATGAGGACGGCAGGCTCTTACCTGCCGTGAAGATCGTTTCAAAACCGCCAGGCAACGGGAAGAAGAGCATGATCGCCGCAATCGCGATCACGGCATCGACATAGTAAGCACCGCTGCCTGCCGGCAGCTCGTTTATGAACGTCCATTGCAAGATGCCGGCACTCAATGCTGCGTACAGCATGGCGCGATAGGCGAGCCGTTGGCGTGACACGGTTATGACGCGGCGAATATTCATGCCGGATCTTCTGACGACACCGCGGCGTCAAGGTAGGCGTTGTCGGCCCGGTTCTTGCGAAACACGTAGAGCGTCGTGTGGAGCGCGGTCACAGCGAGGAGCGCTGCAACCACGAATGACGCCGGCCGACCGAACAGCTGCACCAGCGTGCTGATCGACAGCACGCCGATGGCGGACGCCACACAGAGCAACTGAAAGGTCCGTCGCATGCCGCGAAGCTCGTCGGTCTCGGGCGCTGCCATCGGCGTCTTCATCATGTCGAGCCAGAGCGGCATCAGCTGTTCCCTTTCAGCTTGATCTCAGTGAGCTTCATGACGCGACCGTCCTGGACGGCGATCGCGGGCGTGTGGCGGATCCCGAGCTTGCCGGTCAGCCGGCCCTCCTGGTCGAAGTAGAAGCGGCGCTGGCGCTGGGTCATCTCGTCGATCGGCGAGCCGCTCACGAGAATGATCTTGGCCTTGAGGTCGCTGTAGTTGGCTGTCGCCCATGCCATCTCGGCATCGTTATCGCCGTCGACGAACACGAGCGCCTGGGTCACCGCGGCAAAATCGAGCGGGTTCACCGTCTGACCGCGCCGGGCGATGTAGTTGCCCTTCTGGTCCTGCACGTCGCGCTCGATCGTGATCGTCGGATCGTAGGCCCAAGTGCGCGCCTCTGCAGCCGGTGTGATGCCGGAGACAGGCTGCGGTCGGCGCACACGCGCCTCAGTGCGCTTGGCGAAAGCGGCGTTCATCCGATCGATCTCGCCGTTCGCCTGGAGACGCTGCAGCTTGGCCTCGATCGTCGCCAGCAGATCGGGCTCCACGATCGGGAAGGTCTGCCCGACCACGCCATGATCGCTCGCGCGCGTAGCCGAGGTCAGCGATATCGAGAGCAGCGCCACGATGGCGACGGACTCGAGCGCGCGCTTCACAGGATCGGCTTTCCGACGCCGACGATCGCCGCGGTGCAGGCGTACCCGATCGCGGCATAGCGGCTGTCGAATCCGTCCTTGTGCGGGCTGCCGACAAAGTAGCAGCCGCGCGGGATGACGCCGGTCGGCCCGGGCACGAGCCGCTCGCCGAACTTGGTCAAGGGCTTCATGTGGGAGACGAGCTTGCCCGCGACGATGACGTCGGCGCCGCGATGTACCACCAGGTCGCCGGGCATGCCGTAGACGATCTTGCCGAACATCTGCTTCTTGGAGCCGAAGTGACGCACAACAAGCGGCGCTTTGGGCGGCACGAAGAAGACGTATTCGCCGCGCGCGGGCACCGCGGTCTTATGGATCACGAATGCCCAGTTAGGCAGAGATTGCGAGGAGTTGATGAGCAGCGCGTGTGTGTCGCGCCAGCTGGCCAGCGCGTTCAGAGACACGCCTCCAACGATGAACAGACCGAGCGCCGCCCACAGACGCTTGCGCGGACGAAAGCGCTCTTCGGCGACCGGCGCCGGCAGGGTTGCGGCCTTACTGGCCACCGGGGCCACCAAAGGTCGAGACGCTGGCGCCCTGAGCCGACATATCGGGCGCAGGCGCTGCAGCGCCCGCATCGGTCGATGGCATGGGCCCGAACGGCGAGCCGGCCGGAACATTGGTAGGCGCCTGCGCGAGCTCGACCGGAGACGGAGCTGCGGCAGGTGCAACCTGAGCAACGGGGGCCTGGCCGCGTATCATCGCGCCCATCTGCGCTGGCGACGCTGCCTGCGGCACCTTCACGCCTGCGGCATAGACAGCCTTAGCGACATCGACCGTGATGTCGGGCACACTCTTGGAGAGTACCGCCTCACCGACGAGTACCACCTGGCCGGCCGCGCCGCGGCGCTGCAGCTCGCCGTCGAGCGTAGCCATGAACGTCCGCATCTGCGCCTGCACCTGTTCGGGCGGGGTCGCGCTGCGCGCCTGCGCCTGGACGTACTCGCCAACGATCTTGGACAAGTCCGCCTTGACGATGTGCTGCGGCTTCTCCGCCGTCACCGCCTTGGTGATCCACATCGCCCAGACCAGCGCGACGAGGAGGGCCGCGCCGAGGAGCAGCTGCTGCGCGGTGTAGCCGGCGAAGACGGCGCGGCGCGTGCGCGCGATCGCGCCGGAGGTAGGGGCGGGCGCCACAGTGGCGGCCGGAGGCACGATCGGCGCACCCATCTCGTTATCGTCGGTCATGCGCGCGGCTCCTTGGCGGCCGGGTCACGCGGCAGAATGGCGTGACGGCGGAAGAAGATGAGCGCGCCTGACACGATCATGTGGACGATGCCGACAGTGATCTTGAACTGGTCGACGCGCGCGGGGCCGGCCGCGAGGTAGCGGCTGGTCATGTTCTCGAGGTGGTTCATCATGCCGTCGAGCGAGAAGCCGCCCAGCACGAGGAAGAAGAGGACGAACACGCCCCACGTCATCAGTAGCGTGGTGGCAAGGAAGCCGGCCATGTGCAGGCCGAAAAAGAGCAGAAAGCGATAGTCCGTCCGGACGACCGGCTTGGGCGCGGTGAGAGGGACGAGGCGGTCAGCATGGGTTGCCATGAGGGTCACTCCGCTGCGATCGGAAGGGCGTCGTCGGCGACGTCGCTCCACTTCTCGGGGTTGTCGGGATAGGCGACGCGCTCGATCGCCTCTTCCATTGTCAGGCCGTGCCCCAACAGGTCGTGGATCGCGGCGAAGGTACGCGGCGACGACGAGAAGACGGTCGCGGAGTAGGGGTCGAGCACAAGGCGTCCGACCGCCATCGATTCCGGCCCTTTGATGAGCACGTCGGAATATTCGACGCCGTTGCGCTTCAGCGAGCGCATCAGCGCGTCGGTGTAATCATCCATCTCGAAGCGATCGTGCTTCTTGAAGTCGGCGATCGTCTCGGCCTTCTGCTGCAGCACGACGAACCAGTCACTGTTCTCGAGCGCCGCCTTGGAGCCATCCGACTTGTAATAGTCGTTGATGCTCTGCGTGGCGGTGACGAGCGACGCGCCGTACTTGCGGCAGGTACGCGCATAGGCCTCGATGAAGTCGGCCATGGAGCCGCCCTTGAGCATCTGCCACGCCTCGTCGAGGAGCAGCGCCTTGGGCACCGAGCGATCCTCGCGGCGCATCGCCTGGCTTGCCATGAACATGATCGCGGTTAGCGCGACCGAGCGCAGCTCCTCGCGCGAGGACAGGTCGGACAGCTCGAAGACGGTGAGGTTAGCCTTCAGCTCGAACGACACGTCGCCGGTGAAGAAGCGGCCATAGGTGCCGGCACTCGAGAAGGGCCGCATGGCGATGCCGAGATCGGTCGCGACAGGGTTGCCGGTCTCCTCGAGCGCCGCGATCACATCGTCGATGCAGCCGCCACGCCCCTTCTCGGCCCAGACCTTGTTGATCGCGCCGTCGATCAGCCCGCGCTCGGTGTCGTTGAGCTTGTCGATGTGGCGCGCCATCTGGTTCACGATGCTTTTCAGCATCGCGAAGCAGTCCATGAGGTAGTCTTCGTCCTGCCCCGCGAGCGTCGGATCGATCATGGCGAACGGGTTGATGCAGAAGCCCGACGCCATCGTGAACTCGACGAAGGCACCGCCCTGCAGCTTGGCCGAATGCTCGAACGAGCGGCCGTCGTCGATCACGACGACCTTGGCGCCGGCACCGACCATCGAGGCACACAGCTCCTGCAGCGCGACCGACTTGCCCGAGCCCGACTTGCCGCAGACCGCGACATTGTGGTTGCCGGCGCTGTTCTCGAACGGCGACCAGAAGAAGGGCTGGCCGCGACGGACGACCAGCATGAGGTGCGGCTGGTGACCGCCGAGATACTCGCCCTGCATCGGCATGAGGCTGGCCGCCGTGGTGGTCAGCACCGTGCGCATGCGCTTCATGTTCTTGAGGTCGAACGACAGGCCGTTGGCCATCGTCATCGGCATGGCGGCGAGCAGGCCCTGGATCTGCAGGTAGCGATCGTCGAGCAGATCCCACCCTGCGGCGCGGTACACCGACTTCAGGGTCCGCTCGTTGGAGTCCCCCTTGCCCTTCGGGCTGAAGGAGGTGACCGAGTAGAAGGCCTGCACGAGCTTGCGGCCCTGGCGTAGCTCGTCCTTAACGAACTTCCACTCGGCCGACTGGTCCTTCAGCTGCGGCAGCATGCGCGCCGACTTGGAGTCCGCGAGGCTGGTGGTGCGCATGAACTTGCGACCGGCGCGCTGCCCCTCGGCCTCGGCGTCGGGAAAGTCGAGGCACAGGTTGGTCGAGACCGGGCAAGGCATGCGCAGCTTATCGGCGAACATGTCGCCGATGAGCTTGGCCATGTCCCACGGCGCCCAGCGCTGCGGCAGGTTGCGCACCGAGAAGGAGCGTACGTCGAACGTGTCAGGGTAGATCTCGCCGATCTCGGGCGCGTCATCGACCATCTTGCCCGTCGGACGGAAGCGCTCCGTGCGCAGCAGGATCCGATCGGGCTCGATCTTCATCTCGAGGTCGTGACGCACCGCCTGATCCGCGATTGGGTCGAACGGATTGTAGGTGATCGTGTCGTCGCCCGGCGCCGTCGTCGGCGAGGTCAGGTCGTCGATCCACGTGATGAGCGCCTTGGGGTCCATCGGCCGCGAGTGGACGCCGATCGATTCCAGCGTCGAGGCGAGCCCCTCCATAACGGAGACGATCTCTTCGTTGGAAACGCGGCTGGTCTCCGGCGTCGAATAGGAGAGCGCGAGCCGGTGATTGCGCATGTGGAAGGGTGCCGCGGTGGACAGCGAGTTCCACACACCGGCGAGCAGATAGTCGGTGCGGTGCTTCGCCATGCGCTCGTACACGCCCGCGGCCGAGTAGCGCGGCAGATACCACTTGGAGAGTAGCTCGCTGATGCGCGGGCTCATCCAGCCATGGACCTGCAGCGCGCACGGTGTCGGGATGCCCTCGGACAGGAACTGAGCAAGCATCTCGTGGCTCTGCTCGGTCGCGCCCATCATGGGCGTGCACTCGAGCACGAAGCCGCGCGTGCCGCTGTTGTAGAAGATCTGCGTCTTGGGGTCGTAGCTCCGGTAGGGCAGCCAGTGAACGAACCGCGGCACCGCGGTGCCCGGGCGGCCGCCTTCCGGCTTGGCATTGTCGCCCAGGATCGTCGCCAGCAGGCCGCTCAGGAAGTTCATTGATCCACTCCGGGGAACGAGGGGGCGCGCAAGACCGGCAGCACGCCATTTGCTTTTGCGGCGTCACGAGCCTCAGGCTCGACACGCGCCAGCCCGGAGCGGACCGACGGATTGGCGCTGACCGCAGCAAGTGCAGTGCGGCCCGCCGGGGTGGCGTACTTGGGCACCGTGATGGCCGACGTCGCTGTTGGCGCCGTCGCGGGGCGGGAAGGCGCGGAAGGGGAAGGAGTGGCGGGTTTGGGCGTGCCGCCCGCCTGCGTGGTGACAGTACGCGCTTGTGGGGCGGCAGGGAAACGTGCTGCGGGAGCCGCTGGAGGGGCAACCGGCGCGCGCGGCGTGCGATAAACAGGCGTGGTCGATACCGGCATGCGTCGCGGGTTGCGAGCGAGCTGGCGGGCCACCTGATCCTTGATGTCGCCCACCGGATCGGCGGGCGCACGTGCGGCCGCGACCGCGGCGGCACTCGGCATATCGGGATCGACGACCTCCGCGTCACTGGTGACCGGAGGATCTACGCGATCTACCGCGGCGAGGAGGGTGTCGCCGCCTGCCGCGCTCGCCACCTCGGCCGGCGTCGTCGCGACGACGTTGCTGGCAAGCTCGCGCTGCCACTCGCCGCGCTGTACGACCGCGTGGATCGCGGTCTGTTCGCGGAGCCGGCCTGCGCCATCGATCTGCGCCGGGAAGACGATGCGAAGCACGCGCTCCTGGCTGCGCGCCGGCGTAGCAGCAGCCGACTGGAAGCCGCCTGCGACGCTACGGGCCGCGATGCTCTGCCCACCGCGATCGTCCGTTGCGGGTGCGCTGTAGGGACCCGCAGGCGTTATCATGCGGTCGCCGTCCTCGCCCGCGATCATCGCCAGCGCGCGATCGTCGATGGTCGAGCTCGGCGCGCAGATACCGTCCGGCGCCACGCACGAGAAGTTGCCCTTGATGTTGCCGCCTAGCGTCGTGCAGCTGGCAAGGCCGGTGCCGGCGAGGATGAGCGCGAGCGCTCCGAGCTTGGTAGGCGTCACGACCGTCCTCCCTCGATGAAGGCGGCCAGCGCCTCCTTGGGCCGGTAGCCCTCGATCATCGCGCCGTCTGAGCGGACGATGACGGGCGTGCCGGAGAGACCATGCGCACGGGCGAACTTCTCGTTGGCGTCGAGGCCCGAGGTGTCGCACGTGCCGGCATTGCGCAGCGGCTCGCCGGCGTAGG
>Ga0265798_10010129_pt1 | contig 11672 bp, 11 predicted proteins | sample P3T30metagenome_FD_192430 | JGI IMG/M metagenome (GOLD analysis project Ga0265798, IMG submission 192430) | Plant litter microbial communities from East Loma Ridge, Irvine, California - P3 T30 | ecosystem: Environmental > Terrestrial > Plant litter > Unclassified | place: USA: California... | reverse complement strand
GACGCTTACGCTTCATTGGACTGGGTGACGGTCTCGCGATGGTCATCGCACGGTCCCGCTGCAAGGAGAGAATGACTCTCCAATGGCCTGACCACATCACCTCCGGACTTCGTGCACATTCGGCCCCGATGAGTACTATGATGGAAGTGGCCGACGACTATACGCATCTTCACCCACATGTCACCTTTCATGTATCATCACCACCCAGCAAGGCGTTCTGGAGTAATAGAAGAAGAGAGATCACTACGGGGCAAAGTGTCGTTGGATAACCTTGATCTTGTGGGAGGGGATGAGGAGATACTGTTATTATACCATTCAAGAATCATGATCTTTCAAGGCCCCCAAAGGAAATGCGGACTCTCTGTCCATACCTCGCCCGATGTGTGCCCGCCCTCATTTCGGTTGTCATCTCCATCCGATGTGATTCCTTCTGCAGTGGTCGCAGCGGCCTGCACATGCCTAATGGTTATCACCACTATGTCTCTCTCACCGCCACCACCCAGAACCACCACCGTTTCATCTTTTTCAGAAGTCATCCTCGCACGGTCATCCTGGCCGCTCGCACTGTGCGTCTCATCTTCATGTACTACTACGCTCTTTCCTTCCAGCTTTCCTTCTTCGACGCTGGTATGTGAGTCTGTATGTAGCTCTGCTTCGGGCTCGAGTTCGTTTGCTGTCTCCTTGTCGCGTTCCTCGTAGTCGTGTACGCGCGCTTGCAGAGCTAGATGCCCGTTCATTTCTGCTTCTGGAATGCCAAGTTTGTTGTGTAGTGGTCTATTTGACCAGTTCGTCGCGACTTTTCTGCTTGTGTATTGTCGTGGCTGGAAAGACATCGATAGCTTTAGAGTGAGAGAAGGTCAAAAAGAGAGAGGAAGAGTGGGTTTCAGGAGCTATTGGAGATACAAAGATCCCAGATGTTCATGTGTGATTGAAACTGAGTTGTATGTGAAGTGTACATCACCATCACCGGCAAGTTCTTGTTGAATTGTTATGCTTATCAATTCTTCATATTGACGGACTGCACAACGCATACTGTCCTAACGCGCCACATTCCACTTCTGTGGAAGAGAAGAAGGAAGACCACATCCGTGTGACTGGTAACCACTCTGTCCAAAGCAGTATCGAGAACTTGATATCGACATGCACGCCCTCGACGCTGATCATCTTCGGTTACCACCTTCGTGACCCCTCATCGGCGGACGCCAGCAGATGTAGGTCTTGGCAGTTGTAGAATGCGCCCAATTCACTTGATCGGGTCCTACGGACATGATGAGAGCGCCCTCTTCTGTGATACATGTCAGTTGCTTCCTTGCCAAGCAGCGTGCAGTCTGGGAGCGCCGCAGGTACTGCAAGTAGAAAACCGGACACACTCACCGTCAAAGTACATGCAGAATCCGCAGTGGCGGTTAAGGATGCCCTCGATCGTGGAGCCCGCATCTAGATCGAAGCTGCGATAGTTGAACGATCCATCTTCGCGCATTTCCTGGTAGATGGGATCGGAGACTGGAGTACTAGTATATATGCCGCATAATCTAGTAATTGGCTCATCGGCGGCGGATCTCTGGACGGGGGAAGAGTTGTGGGAACGGACGTAGGCAAGGACAGCAGCGACGTCGGCGTCGTAGGTTGCAGAGCCGGGGACAGGAATCGCGAGCGGAGAGTGCAACGTAAAGTCCGCGGGTGCGGCAATGACGCACAAGGCGAAGATGCACGCGAGCAGGAGATTCATGAGATGCATCTTGGGTGTTTGGTAGTTGTTTCCTTGAATGACTTTGTTGCGCGATGGGCGGAAGGAGCAGTGGGGTGAGTCTGGGGAAAAGACTTTACTACCTGGGAACAGGCGTGGTAATAGAGCGCGCGGGAGTTAGTGCGCTAACTGTGACTTAGGTCGAGGTGACTGTCCGAGCTCGGAATGAGCGATTGAAAAAAGGCTTACTGCAATCGGAATGTGGATACAGGTGAGCGGTGATTAGCCTTAGCAAGGAAGTGGCGTGTGAATACCGTAGATACACCGCATTATATCAACGAGCCATAGGAGATGGTGGCATATGACCTGATGTTTTCGGAATTCTAAACTAAACGAGTGACTATAAAGTTGGTGAAAGACAACAAAGACAAACAAAGAGAGACACCTCGCGAACAGCCATGTACGTAGTTGGAGTGTTGGACCCAATCTACTACATCTCCATCCTCACCACGTACCATCTACTTTTGCACTTGCCGGAAGAATGACTTCTCTACGGCAAAGTAAGGTAGGAAAGCACAGTGAAGGCCTTGCATCCGGTCATGACGTTCCCTGGCCCAATGTCAATCCTGTTTCCAGGAGTCTGGTCCAAGTTGTCCGTAACTTGAGAGCAGGGCACATTCAAGACGCGAACTGTATGACGAAAAATTAGCACAACTATTGCGATATCTCCCAGTGAGGGGCGGGCTGGATAAGGCTGTGCTTTGACTTACTCCTCTTGTTCAGAGTGCTCTGATCGAAGAATACAGCAGGGTATGGCCCGATGGTCAAGTCCCGACATCCTGCCTTGCCAACAATATCGTTTTGCGTGAGGATCAACTCAGCTTGCGCTATATCATTGCCGTTGCTACCGCAACCGCCATCGTTATAGAAACGTGCACGCACGCTTCCAGACTGCCGTGGAGACAGTGTGCCAGGAGCGGCGCTAGCGGCGGCCGCAAGGAAGGCAACGATAGTGGTGAGCTGCATTTCGATGATGTTTTGGGTTCTTTTGTCTTGTAGTATTGAAAGTGTCTGAATGCGATTGCGATGGATGTAGTGGTAAAGGATGATGAATGCCAGAGCAGGCCTCCTTTATACCCATTTGGCGGTAGGATTTTCTCCGCTCTGCCTATACGCGGCATGCTCTATGGATCATCTCTTACCATATCTACTGAATCAACTCTCCAACAGTACAGTCTACTCGCCCTGGTCACGTCCAAATCTGTTGTCGTGAAGAGTTTGGTGAGGTCAGACGCATGATAGTAAGCCATCGCCCAAGATGATCGTTTCAGTAATGAAAATGATTCTGTATGGATCTGGATCGTTACTAAATGGGCCATAAGTTATGATAGTAGAGTTTTGATATGAGCTCGTGCTTCAAAAACTCTTTCTCGTCGGTGTGTTGTTGCTGACGCCGTGATCTGTTTCCGGTCAGGACAGGGATGCGCAAATTCCCGAGGTCTTGCATGGCAGCATTGACGCGTTGCGAGAGCTCAAGAGGGAAATTGCGTTGGTTTCTAGTCAACTCGTGGCCTGATGATTCATCCTTAGCCTGCTGCTACGTCACTGCTACGTGTATACTAGCGCGACTGCCGTCTCTGTACCTACATAGTCCAATTGCTAGACTCTGACCCCGTGCTTACAAGACCTCCCAATGCGACTGCGCTTGAAGCGTTTCTGCGAAACTGCATATGTCGTGCCAGCAAACCCACGAGGTCTTCTACGAAAATGTATCTAAAGGCTGGCATCAGATTTCGCGTGCACGTAAGCTGCAACGGTAGATATTGTGAAGTATACACGGGGGCGTCCCACAAATCTTATATTCTGACTAAAGGAGCGACAAGAAGGCTATGAAAGAACACCCGCAAGACGAGACCGGAGTGTTGGACCCGACTCATCTCACATTTCTCCTTACACCACTCAACTTCTCCATCTTCGCGACTAGACCAGATACTTTAGACCTACTGTGATATTTTGACCTTTTCAGCAGATATAGAGCCAGTGTCATACGGCGGGATGCCATTTAGATGGTGATCCAGGACCGAATAGCCAAGTTCTTGCAGCTAGGAGCCTGGCCGGGAGCGATATCGACAAAGTTTCCGCTCGTGGCAGACGTGAGCTGAGAGCAGGGCAAATTAAAGAACCTCACTATTCACCTCATTAGCGAGGCTCTTATAGCCTCCTAGTTATCATCAAGTGTCACATACCAGTCCTGCTGAAGTTATTGATGTCAAAGCTGGTGCTTGCGAAAGGCCCAACAGTCAGATCCTGGCATCCAGCCAGTCCCACAGTCTCGGACTGCAAGAAAACAGTGTCTTCAGCCCATGGGGTGGGACCGCAACCGTTGTCGCGGAAGAAGCGGGCGTAGACGCGGGGAGCACCTTCGAGCTGACGCTTCTCCTCTAGTTCGATGGGTGTCGCGCTTACGGCGATGGCAGTGGCGAACAGAGTGATGAGAGTGGTGAGCTGCATGTTGAAGTTTGTATATGCGGTCGCTGGGGGTATGAATGGATAGATGGATGTGGAAAGAGGGAGATGAGATGAGATGAGACGAGATGTCGTAGTGAGATGGAATGGAGAACGGTGTATGATACTTGCTTTATATGTCTCCATAATGTACTATCATCCAACAAAAGCAAGCCAAGCTGCTATTGCGTGTGGTGTCGCTCCACCAACTCTGGTATGAAGAGCGACACGGATCGTGCGGTTGGTGGCTGACATCGCCCAGTCGATATCGGTCGTCTGTAGAACACCTACCACCGTTACGAGGTTTTGATTGAGTGGCTAGAGCATTATAACCCTGCTCCATAGCCTTAGGGGCTACAAAACACGAACAATATTACGTTGGAGCCTGTTGGCGAGTGAGAGTATACGAGGAAGTGATGCAAAGGTCCCCATCCGTAGACTGCGACATGAGGCCAAATTCCAGGTACATACTACGTATTTTTGCTTCCTTTGATGCCAAGTTTGTAAGTCAGTGGTGCTGCTGACCCCGTGTTCCCGATTCCTGAGTCTCTCGCGGTCTTCACATTTTGTGAAATGACGTGGCTTTGCAAACATCCCGATTTGGTGCTTCGATGCGATCTTGCAGGTAAGCCGGTCGCGTGCATGCATGCACATTCACGTGCAGAGTGGCTGCATGAGTGGGTACGTTCCGCCTACCCGTGATTCCACGCAATCTTACACTCCTACCAACTCTTCATCGGGACTTCACGACGAAGACACTGAGAACGCAATCATCAACCAGCATATAAAAATACCATCATTGCGGTAGACACTGGATCGCTCCATATTCTATATTCTTATAAATGAGTGACTAGAAGAGGGTAGAAAATTCCTTAAAGGTCCTGAATGTGTTGTGGTGTGAGCCGGAGTATTGGACCCGACTCACACTACATCGCATTACTACATAACAAAGCCTTCCTCGATCTGTCCACCAACAGGCCCCTCGTGAGCTAGAGCATCTACAAGGTGACATAAGACTTGAGCGTCAGCGTCTGGCAACCAGCCACGAAGCCCGGCGCGATGTCAATGTGGCGTCCGCTGTCAACGCTAGTAAGTTGCTCGCAAGGAATGTCGTAAAAACGGACTACACGTCATCTGTTAGCTCCTGCGAACCCGGAATTCATTACGATGCGGCTAAAACATACTTGTCCTTGTAAGCATGGTCTCGTTGAAGTACGTGCTGGGGAAGTTGAACGAAGGGGGAAAGTTCATGCACGTGCTCAGGCCGGTGGCGGTGGTGTTTTGCAGTGGGACATAGTCATCGCCATAAGGCTGGCCGTCGCGGCCGCATTGAGTGTCGCGATAGACTAAGATGGGTATAGCGTCAATACGTGTCCGGTTTGTTCTGCGTCGCGTAGTGTTATCACTTACAGGTGGCGCGTACACGGGGAACTCCCTGACGAGCCTCGATGCCGGTGGCAGGCGCGGCACTGGCGGTCATAGCCGCAGTGGCAAGAAGGGAGGTGAGGATTGTGAGTTGCATCTTGGCGTTTGGGTACTGGAACAAGATAGTATGTTTGATCGAATGGATATTTGACTGTAATGTTGTGATCTTTCTAGACAGCAGTCGAGTTCTGCTTTATAGCATATGAGCCATGCATCCACACATTCTGATAGCCTCAGCACACTGTCTCCAACTTGCCTCCCGTTACGTATAACAAGCCTCTTTCTTTCCACCAGGTGTCACAGAAGCTCTAGGCTCGGAATCATCTCAGCCTTCCTAGTTGGTGGCGCATGCCTTTTCCGGCCATAGATGGTTCATGGCAGAAGACCGCGCTGATGCCTTCGCAAATGTAAGATAAGCTGCCAAGTGCTGAGTTTTGTCGACTTAACAATCCGATGTTGGCGGCAGCTGGCTGTATCGAGTTTGTAGACCTAAGAGCCATGGGTGCTGACATATGCCTATATAGCAAATTGTGCAATAAGTCGTATGTGAGCCCGTGCTAGGAGACTTGGCATGCAACGATGAGCTCTTTCTCTCCCTACTTTGCTGACGGTATGGTCGATTCGCATGCTTGAATAGAGGTCAACACCGGCTCGTTTTGGATAATCCCCACATCGTACGCGTTCGTGAGCGTACATCTCTGTTAAGGAGTGACACGGTTTCAAGTATGCCACCTCAGTGCTGAGATGATGCCTTCTTCCGATATGTGTCAAGAGGCGGGGCATCCCAGTCGGCTAGCGCGTGAAGGCCAGATAGTTGGTCCCGTGAACAAGAGCAGAGTCTTCTGACGGGATCCACCAGTCCAGAACAATTGTAGGCGGTCAATGTTGGTGGTGACGAGTCACGCCCAAGCAGCATTTTAAATGTATCACTGCCGTTTACGCATACAGCCAGTGAGAGTACTTCGGTCGCCTTGTAGCGAGTCAGTGACGCGCCATCCGCTGTAAGCTGACGGGTGGCGCTGCTGATCCCACAGACGACCAACAGCAGTCCATCAGCAGTGATCAGTGATGCGTGTGAGATGCGAACAAGGAGACGCGCAGAGGGCCCGTTCCACCGGTTGTTTTCCGCCAGAAGCTTTCCGAGCGAACATTCGCTTGCTTTGGCTGCTGGCGAGCGCTGTGTTTATTTTACACCCATGAAACGGGTTGTGGAGGAGCCTATGTAGAACTACGATTGGTCTTGAGTTTGATCATTTTCGTATAGTTGAGTTGCAGTCGAAGGTTGGTTCAAATTCGGTGCTAGAAGACGGCAATCTTCGGCAAGGGCTTATTTTTCATCTCCTGAAACGTCACCCGTCTACTCATGCCCGATTCAGTATATTCCGATCGGTTATTAGGGTGCTGGAGATTTCCAAGCCTTTGGCTGACCATGTATCTTTCGGCTTCTGAATTGGAAGTACTTGAAGCCCGTACACGGTCCGCAGATCTCAATCGCCGAATCGGCACCGGTTTTCGAGTGACGACAATCGCCTCGAAAACGAAGCCAGGCTTCTGCTGAGAAGGGGATGTATAATCCGGGGCACTGCCTGAGCGGATGTGGTGTCTGCCAAGACCTCTAACACGTTCAGTGCCAGGTATGGGCGTTCCCTTTGTGATAGCATACGCGATCTCATCGGGACTGGCTATTTCGCCGTGATCAGGAACTCCAGAGGTGTGATCCCGGCTGTTGAAACCATTACAGCCACTTCGCGAAACAGTGCTCAGAGAGCTTAGACGACTTGGACGAGTGAGGGACATCGAGGAATGTGAGTATCGGATGCTGTGACGAAGATCAAGATCGCGTGAATAAGGGTGCGGGCGCGATGCATTTAGTGTGAAATTCGAGCCCTCTGGATGAATGGCGCGCCATGTAGATGCCGAATACCGGGCTTGCGTGAACAGAGGTCCGGAGTCGCACTTGCTTGCTGAATGCGACGAAAGAGGCGGGCAGTTCAAGACTCCACGATTGGCTGAGGGATGTGATGCAGAAGGTGATATATCGAAAGAGGAGTTGCGATACGAGGCCATAAAAGCAGAGGGTATGGGTGGCGGGGCATGATGCGAAGTAAAAACTCTGGATCCTGATGAGATTCTTCTGCTCTGTTCCATCGGTTTGGATGAGCTGCTCCTCCGTGTTGGCGTGACATGACGGCAGTAGGCGTGCTTCTCACACGTACATTTGCGATCTCCGGTGATTGTTGACCCATTGGAAAAGCGTGGCGGATACCATGCTTTTGCAGGTTCTCGGTAACCGTGCTTGAATAGATGAGCTTCGAAAGGACGGTTGATGACGGCGAGTACGCCAAACAGAGCAAACGACGCAATCCTGATTGACTAGTGAGCTTTGGCATCAAAATCACAGACTGATTTAACATACAGCGAAATGGCGGCGAAAGTGGTCCCAACACGTCCACATACGCAAGTGGAGCCAGATTCCCAGCTTTGAAGACCGGGTGCCTGTTGCAGACAAATAGGTCTCCTTGCGACGAGAACCATGTTCCATCCAGAGGTCAGTAGCCAGAGAACACATAGCGAGATCACTAGACGGATTGCAATATAGGAAGTCTTCCTGACGGCGGACGTGTGTCGCTGTTGTTCTTCCCAACTCTTCTGCTTAATAGAGAATATTGTGTGGACGCAAGTGTATGCAATTGTTGCAAGAGCCTGCGCGGTTTGGTCAATGTTGGCTTTGATTGGAAGATTCCAAGTACATACAGAAGTTAAGTTCAAGACCACCGGTATGATGTTCGTTACATCCCACGGATCAGATATGATCTGATACAGTGAAGTGACAGAACAGATAAGAGCACTCCAGAACAGTGCGTTAAGCAGGAGCGTGATGAAAATGAGAGTGGGTTTTCGACGCGAGGTTCTGGTGTTGACTTTAACCGTCGTGGACTCGGGCTTGGCGGACGGCTGTTCAGGTCGACTGTTTCTGTTGTCTGGTATAAACATTCGGAAGTGACGATCCGCAAGCGAGGCGAACGCAGAGTTGTTATCGTGAAAACATTGATTGAATACTGAAAATGCCTAGTCAAGGTAGTTTATAGGTATAGAATGGCTCAATGTCGATGATGGTTCTCAAGAAGGTTCTTGGATAGAGCCTGCACATCCCAAACATGCAGCGTCTCAAAGGCAACGCTATGTGCGTTAAGCGGCTGTTCTGTTCCTGCTTTCCAGTTCTGTCCTCAGTTTCGGTGTACTCATCGGAACGAGGAAGGCCTCGTATACAACCAGACACTGAGGAGGTCGTTGTTGGGGTATGGAGACTCTCTGGATCCATGGCGCACTTGGGACAACCCGCTGTGTCGCATCCCCGCGAGCTCGCTTGCGTGGTGTGTTCCGTTTCGCGTTGTGAACAATTTCGAGGCGATCGTGCAAGCGGTGTAGGGCGTTCGTTGTCGTGCAACACCCTCATTGCATACGCAATGCATTCATGCAAGGGCGGTAATGAGGGATGGATACCCCAGATAAGTTGCCGCACAGTAGCACCGGCAGTGCAAGCCAACAGCCGGGCTCCGGCAGGATTGCGACGAAGGCTAGTGCTTTCGTTACACGTGTACCGTCAGCTATGCAGCGGCGAAGATGATACTCGCTTCAACGAAATCACAAACTGCGGGTATGTTGGTCCCTGGCGATCGACCAGTCCCTTCAGCACCAAAGGGTGTATGATGAACGGCGCAGATGTTTCGGCGCTAGGGCTCGGGAACGCGGCTTCCGTGTGTGCCTGAGGTTGGCGTGGGTATGTCTGCGTGCTCATAGGAACAAGAGCAGCACGAGGAGGAGAATGAGGACGAAAATAAGAACGCCGATGCAGCAACTGGACCATGTGTCTAGGGGGATAGGTCAGCAACGCCTGTCCAGCGATGGCCAAGTATCTTACCTTCGTTCTGCTTGATGACCCAGCCAACCTTCTTGAGGCCTGTCTGCAGCTTGCCACCCACCCTGTCTGCCACATTGTCGACGTCGGTGAGTAGTTCGCCCTGCTCTTCGAGCTCTCGGCCCATATCGTCGGCTTGTTGTCGGAGGTTGCCGACGGTGCGGAAGACGCCATCGAGGGCTTCGTCCTGCTCATGCATCATCTCCATCTGTCTTTCCTGCTCAAATGCCGCGTAGTTGTCGTCGTCTTCGAAGGAATCTGGATCAGGTAGAACATCGCCATTGGCTGCGATTCTGCCTTTGTTCTTCGCGTGTTGGACCGTCTCCTGCAGTTCCTCGCGCATGTGCTCAATCTCGGAGCCGACATCCCTGACTAAAGTTCTGCGGCGCTCGACTTCGTCAATCTCAAGACCGAAGCGATAGGGGTCATGCTCCACGGCCTTGACGCTCTCCACTAGATCCTCGAGATCCTGGCTGAGGTCTTGGAGTGTCTGTTCAAGTTCGCTGCGAGCTTCACGGAGCTCGGGACTGTTTGCCGATGATGCCGACGACCGAATACGCAGATACGACTTGAATAGCGGGCGCGCGGTGTTGAGGGCGGAAAGCACGTCTCTGGGCCAAGTGTCAATGAAGATGCCTAAACGCGAACAGGGACGTCTTACGCCTGCACCTGGAGGAAAGGATCCTCGTCGGTCTGTGATGACATCATCCTGGGCTATGCGACGCGAATTGCACCTCCAGACTGTGGCCAGCAAGCAAGATGGGCGTGTGGAAGCTTGGGGTGAGGATGCTGGAGCGTGTCGATAAGCTGTCCAGTACGAGCGATGACGCGCCACAACACCTCGGCACGGACCCACCTTCCCAAAAAATATCGCCCACAGCACAGTCAACTCCACCACGCCTTCCCGATGGCGCATCCCTCACCAAGACTGCCGATTTCACACAATCACACCATCCGTCTAAAAGACCCTGGATGAAAGCATGGGTCCGGAAACGAGTCTTCCGCTTCCTGCCGAATTCACTAATACTGAGGAATACGTCGAGTCGCTGCTCAATTTGACTACTTCCTCATGGCTACTTCAGACGCTCTGCGGAGGTGTCCACATACTGGACTTCTACACTCGCTCACCTGATCTCTACTCCCACATCTTGCCGCAGTCATGGAGAGACTGGTTCAAGACGCGAGATATTATGGACATCTTGGACCTACTGATGAGGGAAGATCTCAGTCAGTTCGACGTTAAAAGAGACCCCAGCGAAAACACCTGGCGGGATGGATCTGCGCCTCCCGAGGAACTGCTAGACTATATTCGCACCGTGCGAAAGCATCTGCTAGCTCGCGACTTTCCCCCGCCAAACTCGGGCATTGAGCCTCAGAAAGCTGCTATATCACGTCACATCGCAACCGGGATGAAAGTGAAAAAGGTGCACGAGGTTGACAACTTTGCGCGCTACATTGACAGACTCACCTCCGAGATAGCACAGTCTGACAGGAAACCCATCAGCCATCTTGTTGACTTCGGCTCTGGTCAGAACTATCTTGGGCGCGCTCTTGCTGCTCCACCTTACTCCAAGCACATCGTTGCTGTGGAAAGTAAACAGCACAATATAGAGGGCGCAAAAAACATGGACATCCTAGCCAAGTTGGTAGCCAAGCCCATCGTCATGAGGAACAAGAAGGAGTACCGCGCCAAAATGGGCAAAACGAAGAAGGGCAACAAGACCGAAGACACTGAGACTACAGCTTTGCTCGATGAATCAATCTCAACAAATACCAAAGGGAACGACTCAGCCACGAATGGTCGTGATCAGGAGGCAACATCCGCTTCGGCTACTCACGAACCTGTAGCAGCTTCACCACCCCAGAACGGCGTGAACTGTGATGAAGATGGCTGCGCACTACATCCAGTCTCGGAAGCCGCCGCAGATCCCGTCCCGACTACCAAGACTTCTACTCTACAAATATATAATGAAGGCCATGGCAGCGTACAGTACGTTGAACACATCATTAAGGGTGGTGATCTGACACCTGTCATCGATCAAGTACTGGACAGCTCCAGCGTACCCGAAGAGGCGGTGACCTCAGAAACAGCCGTGGTCGCCGAAGCTACTGACTTGAACGTTGTACCCAAACCAA
>Ga0265798_10010125_pt1 | contig 11673 bp, 8 predicted proteins | sample P3T30metagenome_FD_192430 | JGI IMG/M metagenome (GOLD analysis project Ga0265798, IMG submission 192430) | Plant litter microbial communities from East Loma Ridge, Irvine, California - P3 T30 | ecosystem: Environmental > Terrestrial > Plant litter > Unclassified | place: USA: California... | reverse complement strand
CCGACGCGGTTCGTCGTGCCCTTGGTCCCGGCGGTCCGGTTTCGGGCTTTATATCCAAGGTTGAACCCTATTTTCCGTATCGCAGACGCGGAGTATGTCTTGGCGACGCAAATGGCGGGAACCGTGCCCTGCAATCGCATGGGAAAAAGGATTGCTGGGTTCGTCGATGAGCAGACGGCGATCATGAACGCGCTCGACATGCTCCTGACGGGATATTGAGATGATCCTTGCCGATCCCGCCGCGACCGAAGCGCTGGGCGCTCGGCTGGCGGGCCTTGCCCGGCCCGGCGACGTCGTCACGCTGGAAGGGCCGCTCGGTGCGGGCAAGACGAGCATTGCGCGCGGGCTGCTCGCGGCGCTGGGGCTGGTGGGCGAGGCGCCGTCGCCGAGCTTCGCGATCGTCCAGCCCTATGCGCCGCCCGAGGTGCGCTTTCCGGTCCTGCACGTCGATCTCTACCGGATCGACGACGCGGACGAGATTGCCGAACTGGGTCTGGACGAAGCCGAAAGCGATTCGCTGCTGCTGATCGAATGGCCCGAACGCGCGCCCGGTTACTGGCCCGATGCGCTGATGCTGACGTTGGCGATCGAAGAAGACGGGCAGCGTCGCTTGACAGCCGCCGTCCCGCCGGGCTGGAGAGAGCGATGGCAGCAGATATGACCCCACCCGCCGCCGCCGCGGCGTTCCTTGCGGCGCACGGCTGGTCCGACGCGACGATCGACCCTGTTGCGGGCGATGCGTCATTCCGGCGATATTTTCGTGTGCGCGCGGGGGATCGCAGCGCGATCCTGATGGATGCGCCGCCGCCGGAGGAGGATCCGCAGCCGTTCATCGACATCGCACGCTGGCTGACTGAGCGCGGGTTCGCCGCGCCCGCGATCCACGCGACCGATCTCGCGACGGGGCTGGTGCTGCTCCAGGATTTCGGCGACGTGCGGATGCGCGAGACGATCGATGCGGACCCCGCGCGCGAGGCCGGCCTGTACCGGTCGGCGATCGATACGCTGGTCCGGTTGCAGCGTGAGGAAGCCGCGCCCGTGCCGCGCTACGATCTGGCGGTGCTGCACCGCGAGGCCAATCTGATGACCGAATGGTATTGCCCTGCGATCGGCGTCACGCCCGATCAGGCTGCTTACGATCAGGCGTGGGATGCGGTGTTGGGCACGACGCTCCACGGCACGATGGTGACGGTGCTGCGCGATTATCATGCCGAAAACCTGATGCTGCTGGGCGACGGCGATGCGCTCGGCCTGCTCGATTTCCAGGACGCGCTGGCGGGGCATCCGGCCTATGATCTCGTGTCGCTGCTGCAGGACGCTCGGCGCGATGTCGCGGAATCGGTCGAGACCGAGATGCTCGCTTATTACCGTGCCGCGTCCGGCGCTGGCGAGGATTTCGATACCGCTTATGCCGTGCTCGGCGCGCAGCGGAACGCCAAGATCGTCGGCATCTTCACGCGGCTGTGGCAGCGCGACGGCAAGCCGCGCTACGCTGCCCTGTGTCCGCGAGTGTGGGCCTATCTCGACCGCGATCTCGCGCATCCGGCGCTTGCGCCGGTCAAGGAATGGTTCGACGCGACGATCCCGCCCGAACTGCGCGGCAACCCGATGGAGCTGTCGGCGTGATCGGACCCAAGCGTACGCTGCACATCCGGCCCGATCCAGGGGGCACGGTGCCGAAGACCGCGATGGTGATGGCGGCGGGGCTCGGCAAGCGGATGCGCCCACTCACCGCGACGCGGCCCAAGCCGCTGGTGGTGGTCAACGGGCGTGCGCTGATCGATCATGTGTTCGACCGGCTCCGCGCGGGCGGGGTCGAGCGCGCCGTCGTCAATGTCCATTATCTCGCGGACACGCTGGAAGCGCATCTCCACAACCGCGTTGCGGGGATCGACGTGGTCGTTTCCGACGAACGTAAGCAGCTGATGGAGACGGGCGGCGGGATCGTCCAGGCGCGCGCGTTGATCGGTGACGATCCGTTCCTCGTCGTCAACAGCGACAATCTGTGGGTCGATGGCCCGAGCGACGCGATCCGCATGCTCGCCGCGCGGTGGGACGACGCCAAGATGGATGCGCTGCTGCTGATGGTGCCGCTCGCGCGCGCCAATCATCATGCCGGGCAGGGGGACTTTCGGCTGGCTGCCGACGGCAAGATCATCGGGCGGCGGCAGCCGGGCAAGCTCGCGCCGTTCGTCTATACCGGCGTCCAGATCCTGTCGCCGCGCGTGATCGCGGATTGGCCCGAGGGTCCGTTCTCGACGATGCTGTTCTGGGAACGCGCGATCGCGGCGGGGCGCGCCTACGGGCTGGTGCATCAGGGCCTGTGGTTCGACGTCGGCACGCCCGCCGCGGTCGGCAAGACCGAGGTCATGCTCGCGGATGGCTGAGCCCGTCCGGCCAAAAGTCTTCACGATCCCCGCCCACCGCGCGTTTGCCGATGCGTTGGCGGCGGGGCTGATCCGGCAGTTCGGTGGCGATGACCTCGGGCTCGCACGCGGGCTGGTGCTGCTCCCCAACAATCGCGCCAAGCGCGCGCTGACCGAGGCGTTCGTCCGCGCGAGCGACAACGGCTTGCTGCTCCCGCGGATGGTCGCGATCGGCGATCCGGCGCTCGACGAAGGCGTCGGCGCGGCGCTCGATCCTGCCGATAGCGCGGAGCCGATCCCGCCTGCGGTCGAGCCGCTCGAACGGCGGATGATCCTCGCGCGGCTGATTGGCGAGGAACGCCAGCGTGGCGGGCAGCCGATCGATGCGGCGGAAGCGGTGCGGCTGGCGGGCGATCTCGCGCGGACACTCGACCAGTTGCTGGTCGAGGACGTCGCGCCGATCCGTTTGCGGCAGATCGAGCTCAACGAAGCGATGTCGGCGCATTGGGAACGCGCGCTCGCGCTGTTCGAGATCGTGCTCGACCGTTGGCCGGGCGAACTCGCGCGGATCGGGCGGATCGACCTGGCGGACCGGCGCGCGCGGTTGCTGCGGCGGCTGGCGGAGCGGTGGGATGCGGTGCCGCCCGCTGGGTTCGTCTGTGCGGCGGGGATCACCGACAGCGCGCCCGCGGTGGCGCGGGTGTTGCGTTGCGTTGCGGACAGTCCACGCGGGATGGTGGTGATGGCGGACCTCGCGATCGGGATGGACGAGGGCGAATGGCAGGCGCTCGGGCCGCACCGGTTCGATCCCGACAGCGGTAGCACGCGCCGCTCGATCGAGACGCATCCGCAATTCCATCTCAAGCTGCTGCTCGAGCGGATGAGCGTCAACCGCACCGAAGTCCGCCAGTGGCGCGACGGCAGCGATCACGACGCGACGGTCGCGCGCGGCAAGGCGGTGGCGAATGCGCTGGCGGCGGCGGAGGCGACCGCCAAATGGACGGCGCTGCCCGCCGAACAGCGGCGACTGAGCGGGATCACCGCCGCCGAACTCGCGACGCCGGGGGAGGAGGCGCAGGCAATCGCGCTCGCCTTGCGCGAAGTGGTCGAGATGCCGGGCCGCACCGCTGCGCTGGTGACGCCCGATCGCGGGCTCGCGCGGCGCGTGGCGGCGCATTGCAAGCGGTGGAACATCATCGTGGACGATTCGGCGGGGCGGCCGCTATCGATCCTGCCGCCGGGGACGTTGCTGACCGCGCTCGCGGAAGCGGCAACCCAGCGGTTCGCGCCGCTCGCCTTGCTCACGTTGCTCAAGCATCCGCTGGTGCGCTCGGGGCCGGAGCGGACCGCGTGGCTCGACGGGGTGCGCGCGCTCGACCGCGTGTTGCGCGGGCCGCGTCCGGCGGCGGGACTCGCAGGCATCGACGCGCATCTACGCCAGGCGCGGCGGGCGGGCGATGCGACCGCGTGGTGGCCCGAGGCGCGCGCGTTGCTGGAGCCGCTCGAGCCCTTGTTTGCGCGCGCGGCACCGCTGGTGGCGCTCGTTGCGGGGTTGCGCGAGACCGCGCAGACGCTGTGCGGCGACGCGCTTTGGGCGGGTCCCAACGGCCGTGCTGCCGCGGAATTGCTGCGCGGCATCGAGGATCATGCGGGCGAGGGGCCGGCAATGGTCGACCCGGCGAGCCTTGCGCCGTTGCTCGCGACGTTGATGGACGAAGTCGCGGTACGCGCGCAGCAGGGCGGGCATCCACGTATCGCGATCTATGGATTGATCGAGGCGCGGTTGCAGACTGCCGACGTGATGATCCTCGGCGGGCTCAACGAGGGCACGTGGCCGGGCCTGCCCGCGCCCGACCCGTGGCTTGCGCCGCGGATCCGGATCGAACTCGGGCTTCCCGGACTGGACCGGGGCGTGGGCATGGCGGCGCACGATCTGGCGCAGGCTTTGGGCGCACCGAGCGCGCTGATCACGCGCGCGCGGCGCGGGGGCACGCAACCCGCGATCGCCTCGCGCTTCTGGCTGCGGTTGCAGGCGCTGGCGGGCGAGCGGTTCGAGCGGGCTGCCGCGCTGGAGGGCTGGGCGCGCGCGCTCGACGATCCGCGCGAGCATCTGCCCGCGGTGCGCCCGGTGCCGGTGCCGCCCGCGGAGCGTCGCCCGACGACGATCGCGGTGACCGATGTCGACCGGCTCAAGGCCGACCCTTATGCCTTTTACGCCAAGCGCATCCTCGGGCTCGTGCCGCTCGACCCGGTGGATGCCGATCCGAGTGCGGCGTGGCGCGGGACCGCGGTGCACGCGATCCTCGAGCAATGGGCGCGCGAGGATGCGTGCGCGCTCGACACGCTTCATGGCCGCGCGCTGGCGATGTTCGACGGCGCGCATCCGATGCAGCGCGCCTTGTGGCGGCCGCGGTTGATGGAGGCGATCAACTGGATTGTCGCTGAAATGGGCAAGCAGGCGGATGCGGGGCGGAGCGTGCTCGCGGTCGAGCAATCGGGCAAGGTCGCGATCGCGGGTGTCACGCTGACCGGCAAGTTCGACCGGATCGACCGTAATCCTGACGGGACGCTTGCGATCATCGATTACAAGACCGGCAAGGCCCCCTCGGCGGCGGCGGTGCGCGAGGGGTTCAGCTTGCAGCTCGGGCTGCTCGGGCTGATCGCGGAGCGCGGCGGCTTCGAGGGGATTGGGGGACTCGCGCGCGGGTTCGAATATTGGTCGCTGACCAAGAATGGCGATGCGTTCGGCAAGGTCTCGTCCCCGGTCGATCCGGCGGGCAAGCTGGACAAGGTGCTGCCCGAGGATTTCGTGACGCTCGCCGCGCGGCATTTCAGCGATGCGGCGGGGGAGTGGCTGACGGGGATGCGCGGGTTCGAGGCGAAGCTGCACCCGGATTATGCGCCGTTTGCGGAATATGACCAGTTGATGCGCCGGGATGAATGGTATGGGCGTGAGTAGCTTTTCCCCGTTCTCTTCCCCGGCGAAGGCCGGGGCCCAGTCGCGCTGGCCGAGGTTTGGCAATGCTGTGCTCTCCAACGACCCGCTCGCTACTGGGCCCCGGCCTTCGCCGGGGAAGCGAGTAGAGGAAGCGAGTACGCGCAGTGATACGGTTGGGAGTCGCGTACAATGAGCGAACCCAAGGGCCACCGCCCACTCCCGATCCTCAAGGACGCGCAGGCGCGTGCGAGCGATCCCAATGGGCACGTCTGGCTGTCCGCCTCGGCGGGCACCGGCAAGACGCAGGTGCTCACCGCGCGCGTGTACCGTTTGCTCCTGCGCGGGGTCGATCCGGCGGCGATCTTGTGCCTGACCTTTACCAAGGCGGGCGCGGCCGAAATGGCGGGGCGGATCGGCGAGCGGCTCGCGGCGTGGGTGCGGATGGCCGAGCCCGATCTCGCGCGCGATCTCCACGCGCTCGGCGAGGACCCGTCCCCCGAGCTCAAGCAGCGCGCGCGGACGCTGTTCGCGCGCGTGCTCGATTCGCCCGGCGGCGGGATCCGGATTCAGACGATCCACGGTTTCTGCCAGAGCCTGTTGTCGGGCTTCCCGGTCGAGGCGGGGCTCGTCCCCGGCTTCCGCCCGATCGAGGCGCGCGAGGAAGCGGTGATGGCACGCGATGCGCTGGCCGAGATGCTCGTCGCCGCCGAGACCGAGGGGCGCGAGAAACCGATCACCACCGTCGGTGCGCTGAGTCTGCGGCTGGGCGAGGGCGAGGCGGAACGCTATCTGCTCGCCTGCGCGCGCGCGCCCGCCGCGATGGCGGAACTGCCGATGGGCGATGGCGTCCAGCCCTTCATCCGCCGCGCGCTCGACTTGCCGCCCGGCGATATCGAGGCGGTGCTGTGCGAAGCGTGCGACGACAGCGAGTTCGACGTCGACAGCGTCGCGCGGCTCGCGGCGGCGAACCGCGCGTGGGGCACCGCGACCGGCGGCAATCATGCCGACATCGCCGAATGCTGGGTCGAGGCGACGCCCGAAATGCGCGTGCGGATGCTCGGCGACCTGATCGGCGTGCCGTTCACCGCCAAGCGCGAACCGCGCAAATACTCCCCCAAGCTGATTGCGGCGGACGAGGATTATGCTGGCATCGCGATCGAGGTCGGCGAGGCGTGCGCGACGCTGCTCGGCCTGCGCGAGCGTGCGGCTTACGCCGATCTGCTCGCCGATGCGCTGATGGTCGGGCGCGATTATGCCGCGACCTATGACCGCGCGAAACACCGGCTCGGCGCGGTCGATTTCGACGATCTGATCCGCGCGACGATCGCGTTGCTGCAGCAGCCCGGCATGGGCGAGTGGGTCCGCTACAAGCTCGACCAGGCGACCGAACACGTCCTGATCGACGAGGCGCAGGACACCAACCCCGAGCAATGGGCGATCATCCGCGCGCTTGCCGAGGAATTCTTTGCAGGCGACGGCAGCCACGGCGAGCGCGTCCGCACGCTGTTCACGGTCGGCGATTTCAAACAGGCGATCTTCGGGTTTCAGGGGACCGACCCGCGCTATTTCGGCGCGGCGGAACTTAGTTTCGGGCGGCTCGCGGAGGCCGCGTGGGACTCCGACAGCGCGGAACGTGCGCGCACTGGCGAAATGCGCGCGCGGCCGTGGCATCGGCTGTCGCTGACCCAATCGTTCCGCTCGACCCGGCCGGTGCTCGAATTCGTCGATTCCGCACTCGAACTGCTGCCCGAACCCGGCATGGGGCTGATCGCGGACCGCGAGCGTCACGCGAGCGAAGTCCCGGGACCGGGGACGGTCAGCCTGTGGCCGCTGGTGATCGCAGGCGCGGGCGACGAGGACGAAGAAGGCTGGATCGGCGACGCGACCCGTGCGCTTGCCGGGCAGATCGCGCGGACGATCAAGGGCTGGGTCGGCACGCTGATGCTCGAGAGCAAGGGGCGCACGCTCCAGCCCGAGGACATCATGATCCTCGTCAAGCGACGCGGCGACCTCGCGTCGCTGATCGTCGCGCGGCTGTATGCGGAGGGCGTGCCGGTGGCGGGGGTCGACCGGCTGCGGCTCAACGCGCCGCTGTCGGTGCAGGATCTGCTGTCCGCGATCCGCTTCGTGTTGCAACCGGAGGACGACCTGTCGCTGGCGTCGTTGCTGGTCTCGCCGCTGATCGGGTGGAGCCAGGACCAGTTGATGCATGCCGCGCCCAAACGCGCGGTCAGCCTGTGGCGGCATATCAGCAAGACCATGCCGCGCAGCGAATTGGCACCAGTCTATGCGATGCTCGATCGCGCCGATTTTGCGACGCCCTATCAGTTCCTCGAGGAACTGCTGTCCGGGCCGCTCGGCGGGCGGCGCAAGCTGCTGCGGCGGCTGGGGCAGGAAGCGCGCGATCCGATCGAGGAATTGCTTAGCGCCGCCCTCGACTTCGAATCGCTGGGGACGCCGTCGTTGCAACGCTTCCTCGACTGGTTCGATCGCGGCGAGGTCGAGATCAAGCGCGATCCCTCCACGCCGCATGATTCGGTGCGCGTGATGACCGCGCATGGGGCGAAGGGATTGCAGGCCCCGCTCGTGATCCTCGCGGATGCAGCGGTCGATCCGACGCGCTCGCCGCGCTCGACGCTCAAATGGACCGCGGGCGAAATGGCGGCGGCGATCCCGATCATCCGTCCGCGCAAGGGCGAGGCGACCGGGCCGCTCGCCGAACTGGTCGACGACGCCGCCGCGCGCGACCTGGAGGAGCATTGGCGGCTGTTCTACGTCGCTGCGACCCGCGCCGAGGAACGGCTGGTGATCGCCGGATCGGTCGGGCCGAGCGCGAAGGGCGTCGCGCCCGAGGCAAGCTGGTACGCCGCCGCCGACCGCGCGATGACCGCGCTCGGGCTGCCGGTGGAGACCGCGCCACGCGATTTCGTGGGCCATTCCCCGCAAAAACCCGTGCCGCTGGTGCGCGCGAAAAGCGGCGAGGGGCGCGATCCGGTCACGGTGCCCGACTGGGCGCTGCGCGACGCGCCGGTCGAATCCCGTCCGCCGCGGCCGCTCGCGCCGTCGTCGCTGGGTGATGACGTGGTGTCGGATGCGCCGCCGACGCCGGCGATGCGCGATGCCGCCGAGCGCGGGCGGCTGATCCACGCTTTGTTCGAACGGTTGCCGCCGGTCGCGCCCGAGGACCGTGCAATGGCGGCGGATCGCTGGCTCGAACGAAGCGGGGCGGTTGCCGATCCTGCCATGCGCGCGGCGATTGCCGACCCGGTGTTGGCGGTGCTGGCCGATCCGCGCTTTGCCGAGGCGTTCGGGGAGCGGTCGCTCGCCGAGGCGCCGATCGCGGCGGTGTTGCCCGATGGGTTCGTCGTGTCGGGAACGGTCGATCGCCTGCTGGTCGAGCCCGAGCGGATCCGGATCGTCGATTTCAAGACCGGGCGCAGCGTGCCGGGCAGCGAAGCCGAGATCCCGCCCTATCATATCAAGCAGATGGCGGCCTATGCCGCGGCGCTGCGGGTGATCTTCCCCGGGCGGTTGGTGGAGGCGGCGTTGCTCTATACCAGCGGACCGACGCTGTACCTGCTGTCGCCCGAGGCGCTCGCCACGCACAAGCCCGGCTTTGCGAGCGCGGAGCAAAGCTAGGCTTCGTGCGCTTGAGGTGCGAGGGCGGCGACCTTACGTTCAGCCCAACACAAGGAGACAGACATGCCGACCAAGAAGATCACCGACGCAAGCTGGGATGCCGACGTCACCAATGCGCAGGGCGCGGTGCTGGTCGATTTCTGGGCGGAATGGTGCGGCCCGTGCAAGATGATCGGGCCGAGCCTCGAGGAGATTTCCGAGGAACTGGGTGAGCAGGTGACGATCGCCAAGCTCAACATCGACGAGAACCCCGACGCGCCGGGCAAGTATGGCGTGCGCGGAATCCCGACGATGATTTTGTTCAAGAACGGGCAGCCGGCGGCGACCAAGGTCGGGGCTGAGCCCAAGAGCAAGTTGAAGTCGTGGCTCGAAGGTGAGCTGGCTTAAGGTGATTGGCCTCCGGATCGAATGATCCGGGGGCCTTTTTCTGGATTGCACCCCACCGTTGCGCTTCCCCGGCGACGGCCGGGACCCAGGAGTGAAACGTCGATAATCGGGCGATGTGCCCAGTTGGAGAAACCTCCGCTACTGGGCCCCGGCCTTCGCCGGGGTAGAAGGAGTTTGGGGAGCGCTCGTGTTGAGAAGCGCCCGCAGTAACCTCCCTCAGCTCCGATAATCCGCGTTGATCGAAATATACCCGTGCGTCAGGTCGCACGTCCACACCGTCGCTGCCCCCTCGCCAAGCCCGAGATCGACCCCGATCTCGATGTCCTGGCCCTTCAGATGCGCCGCGACCGGCGTCTCGTAATACCCCGTCACCGCCAACCCCTCGCGCGCCACTTGCGTGTCGCCGAAGCGGATCGCGAGCAGGTCGCGCTCGGCGGGTTCGCCCGCCTTGCCGACCGCCATCACGACGCGGCCCCAGTTTGCGTCCTCGCCCGCGATCGCGGTCTTGACGAGCGGCGAGTTGGCGATGCTCAGCGCGATGCGGTGCGCGCTGCGGTCGCTTTCCGCCCCGGTCACCGCGACTTCGATGAACTTGGTCGCGCCTTCGCCGTCGCGCACCACCAGATGCGCAAGCTGGCGGCACAGGTCGCCGAGTGCCGCGCGGAAGGCGTCCGCGCCGTCGTCCTCGGCGGCGGTGAGCGGCGTGTTGCCCGCCTTGCCGGTCGCGAAGGCGAGGACGCTGTCGCTGGTCGAGGTGTCACTGTCGACCGTGATGCACGAGAAGGTCGCGCGATTGGCTTCGGTCAGCGTCGCCTGAAGGAACTCGGCGGAGACCGCGGCGTCGGTGAAGATATAGCCGAGCATCGTCGCCATGTCGGGGGCGATCATCCCCGAGCCCTTGATGATCCCGACCAGCGTCACCGTGCGCCCGCCGACCATCGCGGTCGTCATCGCGCCCTTGGCGAAGGTGTCGGTGGTGCCGATCGTGTTGGTCGCATCCTCCCACGAACAGGGGGCAGCGGCGAAGGCCGCGTCGAGCCCGGCTTCGGCCTTGTCGATCGGCAATGGCACACCGATTACCCCGGTCGACGAAACGAACACGTCGGACGGCTTGCACGCGAGCGCGCCCGCGACCTTGGCAGCGATCGCCTCGACCGCGGCGCGCCCGCGTCCGCCGGTGAAGGCATTGGCGTTGCCCGCGTTGACGACGACCGCGCGCGCTTCGCCGAGCACGAGCACCGAACGGCACCATTCGACTTCTGGCGAGGGGCATTTGCTTTGCGTCAGCACGCCCGCGACGGTCGTGCCGGGGTCGAGCGTGATGAAGGTCAGGTCGTTGCGCTCCCACGGCTTGTACCCGGCGCGCGCGACGCGCGGGGTGACGCCGGCGATCGCGGGCAGGGCGGGGAAGGGGCGAGCGAGCGGGGAGCGGTCCATGTGCGCGGCTGTAGCAGATCGCTACCGCGTCTCAAGCGGTGGTGCCTCTTGCTCTGCCTCCGTGGAAGGAAGGAGAGGAACTTGCGGGATGTCTCTTTCTCCCCTCCCTGGAAGGGAGGGGCCGGGGGTGGGTCGGTATGGGGAGAGCGCAGCACCCGCCTCGAGCCTACCCACCCCCAACCCCTCCCTTCCAGGGAGGGGAGGAACTTGTCGAAGTCCCTCTCCCCTCCCTAGAAGGAAGGGGAGCGCGCGGTTTCGAGCGTCTCGCTTGGGGCGGTGCTTCGACTTCGCTCAGCACGAACGGATTTCAGAGCAGTTCCTTCTTGCAAGACTTCGGGCGCGGGTTGCTCGTCGAAACCATCCTCCTCCGTTCGCCCTGAGCGAAGTCGAAGGGCCCTCTCCGTACAAACAGCCCCCACGACGAGCGGTGTTTGCCGATAGACGAAGTGCGTCGCAGCCATTACATGCCGCAATACCCATGGAATGGCTGTTGTTCTTTTCTGCGATCCTCTCCGCGCTGACCGGCGTGGTGACGGGCGTCCGCGCGCCGGACGTGCAGGTCGAATGCCAGTTGGTCGCAGCGGCGCGCGCGCAGATCGCGCTCCCGGCGCGGGTCCTGCGGATTGCGGGCCATCTCCATCTCGCTGGTGGCTTTGTGGAAACGCCGGTCTTCGCGCTCCGCAGCCTCACCCTGCCGGTGATTGCAACGGCGCGTCTCTACCTGGATCGCCCACGGGCTTGATCCGGCGGCGCCTGCCGCGCTGTCCGTTCACGAAATATTTCGGTGGCCGCGTGTAGCGCGCCGCTCATCCCCTTTGAAAATACAGGAATTGCCCATGTTCGGCGGCATTGCCAAATCGCTCTTCGGGTCGTCCAACGACCGGTACGTCAAGTCGCTCGGCGCGG
>Ga0265798_10010124_pt1 | contig 11673 bp, 8 predicted proteins | sample P3T30metagenome_FD_192430 | JGI IMG/M metagenome (GOLD analysis project Ga0265798, IMG submission 192430) | Plant litter microbial communities from East Loma Ridge, Irvine, California - P3 T30 | ecosystem: Environmental > Terrestrial > Plant litter > Unclassified | place: USA: California... | reverse complement strand
TTGATGCGGGTCCGATTACAGAAGGTGCCAAATCGGGCGTATTGAGCCTGATGGGCGGTATGTTAAGTGAAGGAACAACAAAGAAAACAAAGGCGCAGTTTGATGAAGCCATTGACCTGATGGGTGCTGACGTCAATGTCAGCTCTTCTGGAGGTTCGGCTTCTTCGTTAACCCGCTATTTCAATGATACCTTTATGCTGATGGCAGAAGCTTTACGTCAACCGGCCTTCCCGAAGGAATCGTTTGACAAGCTAAAATCACAAACACTTACCGGCATTAAATCTAATGAACGTAGTGCAAAAGCCATTTCCGGCCGTGTAGTGAATGCACTCAGCTATGGTTTAAATCACCCGATGGGCGAGTTTGAATCTGAGCAATCGGTGAACTCGATCACACTGGATGATGTAAAAGCAGCGTATAGCAAATACGTTACGCCTTCCAGAGGCTATTTGACCTTTGTCGGAGATATTACGCCGGCAGCATCGAAAGCATTGGCAACAAAAGCTTTTGGCGACTGGAAAGGTGCAACCTTGACTTTACCTAAACTAACTCCAGTAAACAATCCTAATCAAACGGAAGTCGATCTGATCGATGTACCAACAGCGGTTCAGGCGGAAATTACAGTAACCAACCTGGTTGAATTGCCTTTAAGTTCTCCGGATTACCATGCCGTACTTCTTGCAGATCAAATCCTGGGCGGTGGCGCAGATGCGAAGTTGTTTACCAACCTGCGCGAGAAACATGGCTTTACCTATGGTGCTTACTCATCTACAGGATCAGGTCGTTTTCAGGCTAAATTCAGCGCGAACGCAGCGGTGAGAAATGAGAAGGTAGATAGTGCAGTAGTGGAGTTTTTGAAAGAGATCAACATCATGCGCACAGAAAAAGTTAGCGCAGAGGACCTCCAGAATGCAAAAAACCTGTATAACGGTACATTCGCCCTTGGCTTGGAAAACCCAGCTCGTATGGCTTCATTCGCGTTGAACATCATGATTAACGACTTGCCGAAGGATTTCTACCGCACCTACCTGAAAAAGATTAATGCGGTAACACAAGATGATATTCTACGGGTGAGTAATAAGTACTTCGGTCATGATAACGCTCGTGTCATTATCGTTGGTAAACAAGAAGACATTTTACCTGGGTTGAAGAAACTCGGCTACGCAGTGAAGCTTTATGATAAGTATGCGAATTCAGTTAACGAAGCTGTCGTTGCTGCTGTACCAAAGAAAACACCTACAGCGGTGATTTCAGCCTACATTAATGCGATTGGTGGGGAAGCGGAACTGAAGAAGGTAAACAGCCTTGTTGCTACTGGCGACTTCGAGGTGCAAGGGCAAAGGTTAAACGCTTCTTTAAAACAGATGATACCGAACATGGAAAGCACCGTGATCTCTATGGGTGGCACCACTGTGATGAAAGATGTGTTTGATGGTACCACGGGTATTAAAGCACAAGGTCCTTCGAGCATCAACTATACTCCAGAGGAACTTAAAGAGAAGAAGGCAAGGAAAGGTATCTTTGAGCAGTTATACTACACTACTGCACAACTTGAAGATGGGGGCATCAGCAAGGTTGGAGATGTAGCGGTTTACAAAATTAATGTTACCTCTGGTGATGGCTCCAAAAGAATTGAGTACTATGATGCCAAAACAGGCTTTCTGATCAAAGAAGAACGCCCTTTTAAAGTAGCTGGTAAGGAGGTAATCATCAATATGCTTTACAGCGATTATAAAAAAGCCGGCAACGTTTTGATTCCTCATAAAACGATTCAGATCGTGCCAGTAGGTGATGCTACCCAGGAAATTGGCATATCCCTTAAAGACGTAAAGGTCAATGTACCACTAACGGCTGCAGATTTTAAATAATAACGGAATCTATTGTTTAATGCCGGGTCAATTTTCTTTGATCCGGCATTTTTTATGGATTAAACCTTTTGATTGCATCCTTGTTTAATAGTTATTAACTACATAATTATGAAACCATTAACAAAATTATTCACCATCATATTTGCATTTGGTGCTTTACAGGCCAGCGCACAAACCGACAAGGAAACCACAACAAGACTCTTAAAAGAGCAGAACTTTGTGTTTAATGCGGTCAATGCAATTCCAATGGCAGACAATGCTTTGAACCAGGTGTTGAATCAGTATCCAAATTCAAGGAATAACCTGTTGAACTTAGCGGGTTCCCAGTACGATGTACGGGTAACAAAAGACAGCGTGGTAGCTTACCTGCCATTCTATGGCCGTTCTTTTACACCGTCCTATGATCCAAACGATGCGGGCACCAAGTTTAAGTCTAAAGACTTCAAGTATTCCGCTGAGAAAAAGAAGAAAAATTGGGTGGTTACCATTGAACCGAATGATATTAAAGAGCGTCAGAAACTGACTTTTAACATTACAGAGAAAGGCTATGCGAGCTTGTCGGTGCAGAACATCAATAGACAGCCGATTTCCTTTAATGGAAACATTGCAGAACCGAACGAAAAGAAGAAGGATTAGGTTTTTTTCAGGCTTTGCAACCCGGATAGCTCCGGTGCCAATGAAAGGCGCTGTAGGGCATAACAATAAACAGCGGCTATATCAAGCCGCTGTTTACTGTTTATTGAGTCTTTGCTTCAGTTAGCTTAATTTCGAAGAGCTTGTCCCATCTTTTTCCTGTGATGAAAAGCCGCTTTCCCTTTGCGTCCCATGCAATTCCATTCAAGACATCTGTGTTCATGAAAGTGTCTGTCTTGGGCAGAATGCCAGTTGCATCGATATAAGCTTCTACAGCGCCTGTTTTTGGATCTATAATGGCAATCCTGTTAGACTGATAGATGTTCGCATATAACTTTCCGTCGATGTACTCCAGTTCGTTTAGTTGGCTAACCTCGCCCTGGTCGTCAAATACTTCAATTGCATGCTCCTCCTGGTAGTTGTCTTTGTTCAGGAACCAGATCTTGTTGGTACCATCTGATTTCAATAACTGCTTACCATCGAAGGTAAGCCCCCAGCCCTCACGGCTGTTCTGGTAATTGAACGTACCCATCTGTTTAAAACTTTGTGCGTCGTAAACGAAGCCCATATTGTGCTCCCAGGTTAACAGGATCACTTTACCATCGATTAAAGTAGATCCTTCGGCGAAATACTGCTTATCGATGTCAATGCGTTGTATCGCTTTACCCGACTTCATATCTACCCAACGTAAAGTGGATTTTCCGTACTCTCCTGTACTTTCCAGGAATCTGCCATCGTGGTATTCTAAACCTTGTGTGTAAGATGTAGTATCATGAGGAAAGGTATTAATCACCTGATAGCCATGAACCACAGGCTTAATTGCAGATTTGATCAGGATATTTACCATCAGCGTGTCTTTATTTGTGCCATTATCAACGATTGCGGAAATAAGCTTGTACCCTAAAGAAAGTTCCTTTGTAGGAAAATGGAATGCCGTAGCGTCATTTTTAGTACCAAGTTGAGTACTGTCGAGCATATACGTTACAGATTTGACAGTTTGCCCTTCCGGGATGTCCAGTTGCACATCGATGTCTTGTCCAGAAACATAGGCTGCGCCCTGTTCGGGTGCTTTAAAGCCGTAACCCGGCGTGCTGCCGCCATTATCCTGCTTGCAGCTCATACATACAGTCGAAAATATTAAGGTAAATAGAACAGGTAATAAGGTATTTTTTATGGTAAAATTAGCTTGGCCAAAACGCATCTTGTATATGATTAATTTGATAAAGGTCTTTGTTTTCAAATATAATAGCAATTATGTCAAATCGTATCTCCCCTTGGTGATTCAATCGTTCGATGTACGCTGAGGAGGCGAATTCAAGCTGTTTTTCTTTTTTCCAGTTTACGAAGTCTTCCGGCTCTCCATGATCAGCGGAACGCCGGGTTTTCACTTCCACGAAAACGATCTTCTGGTCCAGGGCAGCGATCAAATCAAGTTCCGCACGACCATAACGCCAATTCTGCTCCAATATTCTGTATCCTGCATCAATCAGGAAATCCTTGGCGAGTTGTTCGCCATATCGGCCGAGGTCTAGATGTAATGCCATTAATCAAAATTTGACGTTAATTGAGCTGCTTAGTAGTAAAGATTCAGCAAGTTAAAAAGTTGACCTTAATTTCAAACCTCCCCCGCGTACAATTATCGCTATATATCAACATCTGGACATTTCCGACCTACTTTAAAATTACCGAGCCTAAGAACTTGGAAATCTCTTTTTCCACGTTCTTGATATGTGCGTAGCGTTGCATCAGGATCTCCTGGTTTGTTGCATCGCGTTCTTCTTTAATCTCCTGCAAGAGGTCTAAAAGGATCTGATCTACCTTTCGCTTCTTCAGGTGAAAAATACCTCCAAGAACGGTCGCCTTAAGGTTCATCGTTTCATCCCGCACATAGATCTGGTGCCGGTTGTACCAGTTTTCGCTCAAAGCATACGGAGAAGTAGACAAAGTAATCGCCAGATCAGCGATCTCGCGGTCTTCGCTTTTGATGAACTGATTGGCTACCGGCAATTGCCCGTTCTCAATTTCATTACGGTAGGCAGCTATAATGCGCTTGCATATGGGTTGCTTAAAGCTTACGTCCGACAAGTTCTGGATGATGAAAGACCCGATGAACATGTTATCGATCTTGTCCCAGTTTACCAGCTCATGGCCATAGGCCAGCAGCAAGCGAACGATTTCCTTTTCCTGCACCTCCTCCAGGTCCGTCTGAACCGGCGCAGGCTGCGGCGAATCATCGAACAGGTTTTCTGGTGGTTGATCCGGGTGAAACTGCGAAGCCTGGTATTGTCCCTGCTGGCCAGGCTGGCTGTTCGCCTTCTTGAACTTCGCGGCACGCATGCTGTTGAGCTCGTTCAGCAGAATACGTTCTTCAACCTGCAACAGGTGACTACATTCTCTTATAAATACCGAGGCCTTGATGTTATCGGGGATCTTGGCAATGCTTTCTACAATATCCCTGATAATGCCGGCCCGTTTAATCGGATCATTGCCAGCTTCCTTTAACAGCGTGTCTGCTTTGTAGAGAATAAAATCCTTGCGGTTATTCTCGATGTAGTGCTTGAAAGCGCCTGAGCCCACCAGGTGCATATAAGAATCTGGGTCATGCCCATCAGGAAAGTTCACCACCTTCACATTCAGACCTTCCTCCAGGATCATATCCAGCCCTCGAAGCGAGGCCTTTATACCCGCCGCATCACCATCGTACAGCATGGTAACATTCTGCGTGAAACGCCCGATAAGCCTGATCTGCTCTGTGGTAAGCGAAGTGCCTGAGGAAGCGACCACATTCTCCACCCCTGCCTGATGCGCAGACAGCACGTCTGCATAACCTTCTACGAGGTAACAGTTATCCAGATCTCTAACCGCCTTTTTAGCATGGTAGAGACCATAAAGCACATTGGATTTATGGTAAATGTCACTTTCCGGAGAGTTGACATACTTGGGTACATTCTTGTCGGTTTTAAGTGTCCTTCCACCAAAACCAATTACCCGACCGGTAAAGTTGTGGATGGGGAACATTACCCGGCCGCGGAAGCGGTCATATACCTTGCCCTGGTCATTTTTCACCACCAAGCCGGTGCTTTCCAAATATGCCTCCTTGTGCCCGGCTGCTTTAGAAGCATTGATCAGCGCATCCCAAGAGTCTGGCGAGTAACCCAGCTCAAACTTTTTGATCACGTCTTCCCGGAAACCACGCTCCTTGAAGTAGCTTAAGCCTACCGCCCGGCCTTCAGAAGCATTCCATAGCTGATCTGCAAAGAACCCTGAAGCAAATTGAGAGACGATGTACAGCGCTTCACGGGCATTCTGCGCTTCAATGTTCTGCGGGCTCTGTACCGTTTCCTCTACGGGAATGTTGTATTTATTGGCAAGAAACTTCAGGGCTTCCGGGTACGAATATTTCTCGTGGTCCATGATAAAATGGACCGCATCGCCGCCTTTACCGCAGCCGAAGCACTTGTATATCCCCTTGGTAACAGACACGTTGAAGGAAGGTGTCTTTTCATTGTGAAAAGGGCAATTCCCAATCAGGCTGGTTCCGCGTTTCTTCAAAGCAACAAAATCACCGACAACCTCCTCAATACGGGCGGCGTCCATGATCTTGTTGATGGTTTCACTATTTATCATTCAGTCGTGTAAAATCTAAGTCCTGGAAGTCGAAGCTAAAGTCGGTTAACGGAGATATCGCCTCCATCTTAAACCCGATAGGTTTAGCATCATGATCCAGGGTAAAAGTCACAAAAGCATCTGCGTCAAGGCTTCGCTCGTTCCATTTAACGATGAACGTATTACCTTTATAAAAATACATATTGCCTTGCAACTTCGGTGCATTTTTAGATGTGAAGTAGTAGCCAGTCTTGCGGGCTTCAATGTTCACCTTGCCGAACCAGGGGTCCTTGTAATCACCTTCAATCTGCTGCAAGCTGCCTTTTCCTTTAGATGCCTTCTGCTGTGCAGCAATGGCGGTCCAGACTTTCGTTGTAATCTCTTTTGCTTCTTTTTCATTAGCCAGGCGGGAATCATTATATTGTTTGATCCTGTCCTTGCCTTTAATACCGAAGTAACTGTCTTTGATCGTGTTGGTAATGGCCGTAAATGCCGCGCCAGACTGCTGGTTGGTCAGCACGATAATTCCAAGCTTAAGTTCTGGAAGGATGGTCACCTGCGTCACAATTCCTGCTAGTCCACCAGTATGTGCCGCTTGAAAGTAGCCATTCACATCGCTTAGGAACCAACCTAAGCCATAGCTGTTGAAGTGGGTATTGTAAGGCGAGCTGCCTTTCACCAGTGTTTGTGGCGTCCACATCTCATCATGCACCTTCTTGCTGTAAAGCTGCTTGCTCAAGTCCTCACCATATTTGCCCTCATTGATCTTCGAAATCACCCATTTGCTCATGTCTTCCACATTGGAGTACATACCCCCTGCAGCATTGGCCAGCTCGGTGAAGCTCAAGCCAACTGGAACAAGCTTATCCCCAACCGGCGCATGCCCGTCGATGATGTTGCTTTTATCTTTAAGCCTGTACCAGGAAGCAGCAGTAGAGGTCATGCCTAAAGGCTGAATGATCTTTTGCTCAATAAAATCCTCAAAAGGCATTTTAGAAACTCTTGTCACAATTTCTCCTGCAACGATGTACAGCAGATTGTCGTAATCGTATTTCGAACGGAAGGAGGATACCGGTTTCAGGTAGCGCAGATTATGAATCAACTGATCTTTTGTAACCGTACTAGAGTCTGGCCAGATCATCAAATCACCTGCACCAAGGCCTAGTCCACTGCGATGGGTCAGTAGGTCCCGCACCGTAAATTCCTGCGTTACGTAGCTGTCGTACAACTTAAATTCCGGGATCACGTCCGTAACTTTAGTATCCCAACTCAGCTTACCCTGATCTACCAACAATCCTACTGCCGCAGCAGTGAAAGCCTTACTGTTGGAAGCTACGCCGAAGAGGGTTTTCTCGTCAACCTTTTCGTTCGTTTTAATGGATCTTACACCATAGCCCCTGGCGTGGATCAGCTTTCCGTCTTTCACAATGCCTAATGCAATACCCGGCACATTGAAGGTTGTAAGTGTTTTATTCACCACACTGTCCAACTGTACGGAAGATAACTGCGCTTTAACTTGAGCGCTTGTAGAAAGCAGCATAAAGGCTGCAACAATTAACGAGTATCTAGTCTTTTTCATTCTTGTTTTATAGTGCCTGATAAAGGTGATCTATAAGCAGGCTAATTCTTTTATGTTTAACGATGGACCGGCAAGCTACTGCCAAGCTGCAATAACGTAATTTAACTACTAAGCAGCAGTTAAAGTGGTAGCACCCTCAGGTTCATCAAATGTTCAGTTATTATAATCTTTATGCAGGATCAGGAAGCTTGCGCGCTCCTCTTTTTTCAAAGGGATGTTCCAGTTGCCCTGGTACGTGATTTTGCTTGGTAGTTTGGTTTCATTAAAATAGCTCATTTCGATGTTCATTTGCACATCAAAATCGAATAATAGATTGTCGTATTTCATGTCGACATAACGCCCAAGAATTTCAAAGTTCCGCTTATCAAAGATGGTGGTCAGCGTCTTGATCATCAGGCCGTCCATGGTCCAGCTACTTAGGTCGGGCTTCAGCTTCACTTCAAAGCGATAAACCGGAATTGAATCCAGGTAAGTGGCACTATGAAAGCTGTAATCATAGTACTGGCGCATGTTGGCGGAGAAGATCTCCGTTTTGCTGCCAATCAGAGGCAGCCCTTTAACGGGTCTTCCAGGCGAAAAGATCAGGGTCTTGAGCTTATCCTTATAGCTTCCGTTCTTACCATCGGCAGTCTTAGCGTTGAAGCTTCCGTCAGAGAATTCCGACTGGTAGGCGTTCATGAAAATATAGTCGAACATTTCCAGGGTGTACAGCTGGTACTTACCATTCTTCTTGAAGACCTTCCCACTGTCCTGTTTCACCAGGTATTGCACCTTGTTACCTTTAGTATTCAGGTGATTAATTTTACGATAGATCTTACCGTTAACCTGGTTCTTTTTGTCATAAGTAAAAAACCTGTTCTCCGCCAGGAACCTGTATTTCTTCATCTCCCGAAACGCCTGATAAAAGCTGGTATCATTGATGATAGCCTGCACGAAAGTTTCCACATTGAGGCGACTGGCCTTGATGTTGACCACCGAGTCCAGTTGAATGGTCTGAATGGTGTCCGGATTAAAGCGTTCAATTTCCTGGGCAGACACTGCAGTCCAACCCAAAGCCAAAAAGAAAAGAAAGAGTTTTTTAAGCATTACAACTAATTACCCAACTGCTTTAAAGCAATGTACGCCATCAAACCAGTGGAGGTTTTCAATGCGTCTTCATCGATGTCGAAGTTTGGCGTGTGAACAGAGTTCATGGTGTTTTTTGCAGGATTCCCAGTTCCTAAGCGATAGAAGCAAGCATTGGTTACCTGCGAATAGTATGCAAAATCTTCTGCCGCCATCCAGATATCCAGGTCTTCAACGTTTTCCTTACCCAGGTATTCTTCAGCATACATCTTAGCATTGGCTGTTAGCGCTTCCTCATTGATCAAGAATGGATAACCATGCATGATGTTGAAATCACAGCTTCCGCCCATGCTTTCTGCAATGCCTTCAGCCATTTTCTTCATCCTCGCAAGTGCTTCCTTGCGCCAATCTTCATTAAGCGTTCTAAAAGTACCTTCAAGTTTCACCTCATTAGGAATAATGTTCGTAGCTCCATTGGCATTTACTTTTCCGAAGGAAAGTACCGTCGGCAAACGCGGATCTGCATTACGGCTCACAATCTGCTGCAGTGCAACCAAGATGTGTGCAGTGATCAACACCGGATCTATATTCTGATGAGGCTGTGCACCATGACCGCCTTTACCATGAACCGTAACATAAAGCTCATCCGTGCTGGCCATGTATATACCCGAACGGAAGCCTACTTTACCACTCTGAATTAACGGCATCACATGTTGGCCCACAATATTATGCGGAACTGGGTTTTCCAGAACACCTTCTTTTATCATTATGCTCGCGCCACCAGGCAGCACCTCTTCAGCAGGCTGAAAGATTAGCTTAATGGTACCGCCAAAAGTATCCTTCAAGCTGTTTAATATATATGCAGTGCCCAGCAAAGAGGAGCTGTGCACATCATGACCACAAGCATGCATCACACCTGGGTTTTTCGAAGCATAAGGTTTATCGTTGGCTTCAAAGATCGGCAGTGCGTCCATATCTGCCCGCAGCGCGATCACCTGATCAGAAGGCAATGCACCTTTAATGATTCCAACTACCCCAGTATCAGCCATACTCGAAAAGGGAATTCCCCAGCTTTGAAGCTTTTCCTTAATGAACTTCGAGGTTTCATACTCTTTGAAAGATAACTCCGGGTTAGCATGCAGATGCTGACGGAAAGCGACAACATCATTAAAAACCTGGGCTGCTAAAGTTTGGATCTTTTCTTTAATCATTGCTGTATTCTAAGGTTGGCGCATTTATCTTCTCACGGAAAATAAACAGCGTAGGGTATGTCGATTTCAGTTCCGCCATCAGCTTTTGAGCTTCCATCCTGCTGCGGAAATCACCCACCCGCAGGTAGTAGTTCGGCTCCTTGTAGGTCACATAGGTCATCAGATTGGGGTACAAGCTTCTAAAGCGGGCTTGTTCTTTGAAGATTGCCCGCCTATCAGATCCATAAAAGATCTGCACGCGGTAGCCCATCTGTGTAACAATAGGCCCAACAGCTCGAACGGTGCCTGAAGCTTCCTTCTTATTCAATTGGAGCCTTTTGGCGATGATGGTATCTATTTTTGGATCTTTAACAACTGTCACCGTCCCCTTGCTTTGGGCCAGGGTCGTTAAACCAATTACAGTCAACAAACAGGTAAATAATAGCTTCATGAAAAGGTCCTAAAAAAAAGAATGCCGAAATTCTTTTACAAAAATCGGCATTCTCAATGGGTATTACAAATTACATTCCTGCACCGTGGCAGTTTTTGAACTTCTTGCCGCTACCACACGGGCAAGGCTCATTTCTTCCGGTAACCACTTCCTTACGGATCGGCTGCTGCGGAACGGCTTCACGGGTGTCGTCCATAACAATGGCGTCACTAGTGGCCGACTGGAACTCCGCTTTAGAAGTTTTCACGTTTGCCGGAACAGCTTTAGCGGGCTCTGGTGCTTCCTGAATCTGCTCTGGTTCCTGATGAACAGGAATTCCACCTTTATATAAGAAACTTACCACCTCTTTATTCACTGCATTAAGCATGTTTTTAAACAGGTTGAAAGCCTCCATTTTATAGATGATCAATGGATCTTTTTGCTCGTAAACCGCATTCTGTACAGATTGCTTTAACTCGTCCATCTCACGTAAGTGCTCTTTCCATGACTCATCGATCAAGCCCAATACAATGGTTTTCTCGAATGACTTGGTGATCTCTCTACCGTTATTATCGATAGCAACCTTCAAGTTCACTGGCACCTGGATGCTTCTGATACCATCAGTAAAAGGAATAACAATTTGCTCGATGTAAGTACCGCGCTCGTCATAAACCTGCTTCAATACCGGTAATGCCTGTTGAATGATCGCTTCAGATTTTCTGCTGTAGTAGGCAGAAGCCTCTGTAAATAAACGATCGGTCAACGTATTGATATTCTGGCTGGAGAATTCCGAAGTCGTGATCTCGGTATCCATAGAGAAGTTGCGGATCACCTCAAGCTTAAAGCCATCATAGTTTGCCGCCTCTTTGTACTCGGTAACAATATCTTCTGCAACGTCGAACACCATGTTGCTCATGTCAACGTCTAAACGCTCACCGAACAATGCATTTCTACGTTTCGCATAAATCACCGTACGTTGTGAGTTCATTACATCATCATACTCCAATAAACGCTTACGGATACCAAAGTTGTTCTCTTCAACTTTCTTCTGTGCACGCTCAATAGATTTGGTGATCATGGAATGTTGAATCACTTCACCTTCCTCGATACCCATTTTAACCATGATGTTTGAGATACGCTCCGAACCGAATAAACGCATCAGGTTATCCTCAAGTGACACAAAGAACTGTGAAGATCCTGGGTCACCCTGACGACCAGCACGACCACGTAACTGTCTGTCTACACGACGAGACTCGTGGCGCTCTGTACCAACGATTGCTAAACCTCCCGCGTCTTTCACGC